>LNFM01003356.1_pt1 | contig 67743 bp, 55 predicted proteins | sample 596031 | NCBI WGS metagenome assembly LNFM01 (sample SAMN04254537, study PRJNA301005) | activated carbon metagenome | isolation source: dual media filters at the Ann Arbor, Michigan drinking water treatment plant | place: USA: Ann Arbor
TGGCCGGCACGCTGTACCTCAGCGGCTACGGCGGCCTGGCCTTCATCATGGGCTGGACCGGCGGCTACTGCCTGGTGGCGCTGTTCCTGGCGCCATACCTGCGCAAGTTCGGGCAGTTCACGATCCCCGACTTCCTGGGTGCGCGCTATGAAGGCAACGCGGCGCGCTTCGTCGGCATCCTGATCGCCATCCTCGTGTCCTTCGTGTACGTGGTGGCGCAGATCTACGGCGTGGGCCTGATCACCACGCGCCTGTCGGGCGTGTCCTTCGAGATCGGCGTGTTCGTCGGCCTCGGCGGCATCCTGGTGTGCTCGTTCATGGGCGGCATGCGTGCCGTGACCTGGACGCAGGTGGCGCAGTACATCATCCTGATCATTGCCTACATGATCCCGGTGGTGTGGCTGTCGGTGAAGCAGACCGGCGTGCCCGTGCCGCAGGCCATCTACGGCGCGCAGCTCGAGAAGGTCACGGCCAAGGAAAAGGTGCTGATCGCCGACCCGAAGGAGCAGGAGGTCATCGCGATCTTCAAGCAGCGCGCCGAAGACCTGGGCACCAAGCTCAAGGACGTGCCCACGGCCCTGGCCGCGGACCGCGCCGCTGCGCAGAAGCGGGTCGACGACCTGCGCGCCGCCAACGCCCCACTGGCCGAGGTGCAGGCCGCCGAGAAGGCGCTGGCCGCGGTGCCCAAGGACGAGGCTGCCGCCAAGACCGCGTGGACGGCTGCCAAGACCGCTGCCGAAGGACGCGCCCGACCGCTGGCCGGCATGCCCCCGCATGCCCAGGCCTACGCCGGCGACCCCAACGGCGACGCCAAGGCGCAGAAGACCTTCGACGAATCGCGTCGCAACTTCCTGGCGCTGGTGTTCTGCCTGATGGTGGGCACGGCCGCGCTGCCGCACATCCTGATGCGCTACTACACCACCCCGTCGGTGATCGCTGTTCTTCATCTTCCTGCTGTACTTCACGGCCCCGGCCCTGGCCGTGCTGGTGAAGTACGAGGTGTTCAACGTGCTCGTGGGTACGCCGTTCGACCAGCTCCCGGCCTGGATCGGCTCGTGGGCGAAGGTCGACCCGGCACTGCTGGCCATCAGCGACATCAACAAGGACGGCATCTTCCAGCTGGGTGAGATGCGCATCGGTGGCGACATCATCGTGCTGGCCACGCCCGAGATCGCCGGTCTGCCCTACGTCGTCAGCGGCCTCGTGGCTGCCGGTGGCCTGGCTGCCGCGCTGTCCACGGCCGACGGCCTGCTGCTGACCATCGCCAACGCGCTGAGCCACGACCTGTACTACAAGATGATCGATCCCAACGCGCCCACCGCGCGCCGGGTGATGGTCTCCAAGACCCTGCTGCTGATCGTGGCCGTGGCGGCTGCCTACGTGGCTTCGCTGAAGATCGCCGACATCCTGTTCCTCGTGTCCGCGGCGTTCTCGCTGGCGGCGGCAGGGTTCTTCCCGGCCCTGGTGCTGGGCATCTTCTGGAAGCGCGCCAGCAAGTGGGGTGCGGTGCTGGGCATGCTCGCCGGTGTCAGCATCACGTTCTACTACATGGCCACCACGCAGGTCTGGATGCGCGGCCTGTTCGGCGTGACCGGCCCGGTGGCCGACTACACGTGGTGGGGCATCCTGCCGATCAGCGCCGGCGTGTTCGGTGTGCCGCTGGGCTTTGCGGTGATCATCATCGTGAGCCTGCTGACCCCGGCGCCGAAGTCGGAGATCCAGCAACTGGTGGAGCACGTGCGCTACCCGAACCTGGCCACCGGCAAGCGTTGATGCGCTGACCGTTTCCGGTTCCCGAAAGGGCCGCATCCTCCGGGGTGCGGCCCTTTTTTTTCGTGGCGGCCGCGCTGCAGCGCGGGCTTGATCCACGTCAGTGTCCCGCCTGCGCGCAAGGCTGCCCTGCGGTCTACGATGGTGGCCGGTTCAGGTCCGCCCCGTTTTGCCGCAGCCATGCCACACCCGCCAGCGCCGCCGTCCCCCGCCCTGCGCAGCCACGCACCGTCGGTCAGCCTGATCGGCAACCTGCGCAGCGAGCTGATGCGGGTGCTGCCGTTCTCGCGCATGCAGCCTGTGCACGTGGACGCCTTTCTGGCGGGCGCCACGCAGGCCTACTTCGCGCCGGGCGAGGTGGTGCTGGACCCGGCGCACGGACCGGTGACCGCGTTGATGCTCGTGCGCCAGGGCAGCGTGAGCGGCCGCCGCGGGCTGGCCGAGGTGTCGGGGCAGTTCGAGTACGCGGCCGGTGACCTGTTCCCGGTGGGCGCCGTGCTGGCGGGCCGCGCCGTCACCGCCACCTACACCGCCAACGACGACACCTTCTGCCTGTGCCTGCCGGCGGCCCGCGTGCAGGCGCTGGCCGAGGCGAGCGCGCCGTTTGCCGATTTCCTGAACCGGCGCGTGGCGCATTTCCTGGCGCTGTCGCGCCAGGCGGTGCAGGCCACCTGGGCCTCGCAGTCGCTGGCCGAACAGTCGCTGGAAGCACCCCTGAGCCAACTGCCGCCCCGGCAGGCGCTGGCCTGCACGGCCGGCACGCCGCTGCGCGAGGCGCTGCAGCAGATGCACGAGCGGCGCGTGGGCTCGGTGCTGGTGGTGGACGACGGCCACGGCCCGGTGGGCATCCTGACGCGGCACGACATCCTGGGCCGCGTCACGCTGCCGCAGCTGAGCCTGGACACGCCCATCGCGCAGGTCATGAGCGCCCCGGTGCACGGCCTGGACACCGGGCACACGCTGCAGGACGCCGCGCTGCTGATGTCGCGCCACGGCGTGCGCCACGTGCCGGTGCTCAGCGGCGGGCGGGTCGTCAACATCGTGTCGGAACGCGACCTCTTTGCGCTGCAGCGGCAGTCGATCAAGCAGCTGAGCAGCGGCCTGCGTGCCGCGCCGGACCTGGCCACGCTGCAACAGCTGGCCGAGGGCATCCGCCGCTTCGCCGGGCAGCTGCTGGGGCAGGGCGTGCAGGCGCGACAGCTGACCGAACTCATCAGCCATCTCAACGACCTGCTCACCGCGCGGCTGGTGGACCTGGTGGCCCGGCGCCGCGGCGCTGACCTGTCGCGCGCCTGCTGGCTGGCTTTCGGCTCCGAAGGCCGCGGCGAGCAGACCGTGTCCACCGACCAGGACAACGGCCTGGCCTTCCTGAGCGAGCAGCCCGACGCCGACCGGCCGCACTGGCTGGCGCTGGCGGCCGAGGTCAACGACGGGCTCGACGCCTGCGGCTACCCGCTGTGCAAGGGCGGCGTGATGGCGCGCAACCCCGCGTGCTGCCTCACGGTCGACGAGTGGCAGTCCCGCTTCGAACACTGGATCGAACACGGCGCGCCGGACGACCTGCTCAAGGCCAGCATCTACTTCGACCTGCGCCCCTTGTGCGGCAACGCCGAGATCACCCAGCCGCTGCGCCGCTTCCTCGCCACACGACCTGCGGCGGTGCCGCGTTTCATCAAGCAGATGGCCGACAACGCGCTGCGCCACGGGCCGCCGCTGAACTGGCGCGGCGCGCTCGACACGCAGCTTGTCGACGGCCGCGCGGTGCTGGATCTCAAGCTGCAGGGCACGGCCCTCTTCGTCGACGTGGCACGCCTGTACGCGCTGGCGCACGGGCTGCCTGCGCTGGGCACGCGCGCGCGGCTGGAAGCCGCCGCGCCGCTGATGCACGTGCAGCCGCAGGAGGGGCAGGCCTGGGTCACGGCGTTCGAATTCCTGCAGATGCTGAGGCTGCAGGCGCAACTGGGCGCACGGGGCACGCCGGCCGCGGGCGGCGACAACCCGAACCAGATCGACACCCGCAGCCTGAACGAGATCGACCTGCGCATGCTGAAGGAGACCATGCGCATCGCGCGCAGCCTGCAGCAGCGCCTGGCGCTGGACTACCGGCGATGAGCGGCGGCTTCACGCAGGTCGGCTGCCGTGTCGTGGCTTGAAGCCTGGCGCGGGCGGCGTGCGGCGGCCGAGGCCATCGAGCCGACGCGCTGGGTGGTGCTGGACGTCGAGTCCAGCGGCCTCGATCCACGGCGCGACCGCCTGCTGGCCATCGCGGCGATCGCCGTGCACGTGGGGCCGCAGCGGGCGGTGATCGATGTCGGCGACAGCTTCGAGGTCGTGCTGCAGCAGCCCGACGCCGGCCCGGCGCCGCCGGACCGCAGCAACATCCTGCTGCACGGCATCGGCGTGGGCGCGCAGCGCGCCGGCGTGGCGCGGCCGGTGGCCTTGTCGGCCTTTGCAGACTTCGTGGGCGATTCGCCGGTGGTGGCCTTTCACGCCGCCTTCGACCGCAGCCTGATCGAACGCGCCTTCACGGCCGAGCGGCTGCCGGTGCCGGCCAATCCCTGGCTCGACCTGGAGCCACTGGCCGCGGTGCTGAAGCCCGGCGTCAAGGCGCGCTCGCTCGACGAATGGATGGCCGCGCTGCAGGTGAGCTGCGCGGTGCGCCACCAGGCCGCCGCCGACACGCTGGCCACGGCCGAGCTGCTGCTCAAGCTGTGGCCCGCGCTGAAGGCCGAACTGCGGGCCGAGCTGCCGCAGCACGGTTTTCGGGGTGCGCAGCGGCTGGCCGAACAGCGGCGCTGGCTGCCGCCCTGAGGCCGCAGTCGCGGGGGCGCGCCGCTGCAGCCCCGGTCAGCCCGGGCGCGGGTTCTGGCAGATGCCCGGTGCTATACTCATGGGCTTTCCTTGCTGCACCCGTCATGTCGACGCATCGGGGCAGCTTCCATCCCCGACACCGCGAACGCGCCCGAGCAGGCGCCAGACCGGGCGGAATCCACAAGGAGTATTCATGCGTCACTATGAGATCGTTCTGCTGATCCATCCGGATCAAAGCGAACAGGTTCCGGCCATGCTGGAACGCTCCGCTTCCGGTGGCAAGGTGCACCGCGTGGAAGACTGGGGCCGGCGCCAGCTGGCCTACATGATCCAGAAGCTGGTCAAGGCGCACTACCTGTGCCTGAACATCGAAGTGAACAACGAAACGCTCACCGAGATCGAGACCGGCTTCCGCTTCAACGACGCCGTGCTGCGCCACATGACCGTGGTCAAGCCCAAGGCCGAGACGACGCCGTCCATCATGATGAAGGCCGTCGAGCGCGAAGAAGCCCGCAAGGAGCGCCAGGAGGCTCCGGCCTGAACCTGCTGCGCCGTTGCCCACCCGGGCTGCCGGCATGAACCGACTGGTTCTGTCAGCCACCCTGGTGGGGCGCGCGGCCCCTCGGTACACCCCCGCCGGCCTCACGGCCCTGGACTTGAGCTTGATGCACGAGTCCACGGTCACCGAAGACGGTCAGCCCCGCCAGGTTTCGATGGAAATCAAGGCGCTGGCGATCGGGGCGGTCACCCGGGAGTTGACGCCGCTGGCGCTGGGACGAACGGGCCTGTTCGCAGGCTTCATCACCAGCACCCGCAACGGCCGAGGACTGCTGTTCCATATCACGTCGGTCGAGCCAGACGCCGAAGCGCCCAGCCCGACCGATCCGTCCGGATCGAATTGAATTCAAGTAGGAGCTCGTATGCCCCCGCCCCGTGGTAAAGGTCGTTTCTCCAAAGACAAGCGCCCCAAGCGCAACAACCAGGCGCTGCTGTTCCGCCGCAAGCGCTTCTGCCGCTTCACCGTCGCCGGTGTCGAACAGATCGACTACAAGGAAATCGACGTGCTGCGCGATTTCATCGGCGAGAACGGCAAGATCACGCCCGCCCGCCTGACCGGCACGCGTGCGTTCTATCAGCGTCAGCTGACCACTGCCATCAAGCGCGCGCGCTTCCTGGCGCTGCTGCCGTACTCCGACCAGCACAAGGTCTAAGGAAGAGCCATGCAGATCATCCTCCTCGAAAAAGTCGGCAAGCTCGGCAACCTGGGCGACGTCGTCAAGGTCAAGAACGGCTACGCCCGCAACTTCCTGATCCCGACCAAGCAGGCGCGCCGCGCCACGCCGGCCGCGATCCAGGAATTCGAAGGCCGCCGTGTCGAACTGGAAAAGGCCGCCCAGGCCAAGCTGGCCACCGCGCAAGCGCTGGGCGAGCAGATGGCCGGCAAGACCGTGCGCATCGCCCAGAAGGCCGGCGTCGACGGCCGCCTGTTCGGCTCGGTCACCAACGGTGACGTCGCCGAAGCCCTGAGCAAGATGGGTATGGCGGTGCAGAAGTCGCAAGTGCGCATGCCCAACGGCCCGCTGAAGACCGTGGGCGAGCACCCGGTGTCGGTGTCGCCGCACACCGACGTGGTGGTGGAAGTCACCGTGCACGTGGTGGCGCAGGCCGACTGAGCGTCGTTTCACGCGCTTGCAAAAGGCCGGCATCAGCCGGCCTTTGTCATTGTTGGGCACAGCACTTGCACAGGCTGGGCACGGGTCATCCACAGACTTGCCCACAACGCACACCACGTACCCTGCCGGCGCCTGGGATTTACCATCTCCAGGCACGGCTGCCAAAGGCTTAAGGTTCCTGCATGAGTTCAATCGCCGGCCCCCGCGACACCCCCCTCCAGCGCGATGACGAGGTGGCACGGCTGCGCGTGCCGCCCCATTCGGTGGAGGCCGAGCAGAGCGTGCTGGGCGGCCTGCTGCTGGACAACCTGGCCTGGGACCGCGCCGCCGAACTGCTGAACGACAGCGACTTCTACCGCTACGAGCACCGCCTGATCTTCGGCGCCATCGCGGGCCTGGTGCAGCACAGCCGGCCGGCCGACGTGATCACGGTCTTCGAGCACCTGCAAAGCCAGGGCAAGGCCGACGACTGCGGTGGCCTGGCCTACCTGAACGCGCTGGCGCAGAGCGTGCCGAGTGCCGCCAACATGCGGCGCTATGCCGAGATCGTGCGCGAGCGCGCGATCCTGCGCAAGCTGATCGCCGCCAGCGACGAGATCGCCACCTCGGCCTTCAACCGCGAGGGCCGCCAGGTCAGCCAGATCCTGGACGACGCCGAAGGCAAGATCCTGAAGATCGGCGAGGAAGGCGCGCGCCAGAAGCAGGGCTTCCAGGGCATGGACAAGCTGGTGGTGCAGCTGCTGGACCGCGTCAACGAACTGGCCGAAAACGGCGCCGAGGACGTCACCGGCGTGCGCACCGGCTACTACGACCTCGACCGCACCACCGCCGGCCTGCAGAAGGGCGACCTGATCGTGCTGGCGGCGCGCCCGTCGATGGGCAAGACCGCGTTTGCGCTGAACATCGCCGAGCACGTGTGCGTGAAGGAGGAGCTGCCCGTCGTGGTGTTCTCGATGGAAATGGGCGCCTCGCAGCTGGCACTGCGCATGGTGGGCTCGCTCGGCCGCATCAACCAGCAGCACCTGCGCACCGGCAAGCTGGCCGACGACGAGTGGGGCCGCCTGGCCGAGGCGGTGGAAAAGCTGGGCCAGGTCAACATGTTCATCGACGAGACCGCCGGCCTGACCGCGGCCGAACTGCGCGCGCGTGCCCGCCGCATGGCGCGGCAGTTCGGCGGCACACTGGGCCTGATCGTGGTGGACTACCTGCAGCTGATGAGCGGCAACGGCGGCGACAACGAAAACCGCGCCACCGAGCTGGGCGAGATCTCACGCGGCCTGAAGGCGCTGGCGAAAGAGCTGCAGTGCCCGGTGATCGCGCTGAGCCAGCTGAACCGCAGCGTCGAAACACGCCCCGACAAGCGGCCGATGATGAGCGACCTGCGCGAGTCGGGCGCCATCGAGCAGGACGCCGACATCATCATGTTCATCTACCGCGACGACTACTACACCAAGGAAGCCAGCAAGGAGCCGGGTGTGGCCGAGATCATCATCGCCAAGCAGCGCAACGGCCCCGTGGGCACCGTGAAGCTGGCCTTCCTGAAGCCGCTGACCAAGTTCGACAACCTGGCGCCGGGTTCCAGCGACGGCGGCGGCGAGTACTGAGGCGCAGGCGGCCGGCGCGCAGCCCGACCCGCCTACAGCTTGCCGGGCTTGGTCATCACCTCGTCGTCCACGCCCTGCGGCGCGCCGCCGAAGCTGTCGTTGAAGGTGAACAGCAGCGAGATATAGAACACGGCCGAGAACACCAGCCCCGCGGGCACGCCCAGCACGCTGGCCACTTGCGGCATGCCCAGCAGGCCGAGGATGGCCGCCGTCGCCAGGCCGAAGATCAGCACCGCGCCGACCCAGGTCATCGCGTAGACAAAGAAGGCGCCCTTGCTGCGCCACACCGCCAGCGTGCTGGAGAACAGCGCCTGCGGCACGCTGTGGCCGCCCCAGTGCACCAGTGCCGGCGCGTGCCAGAAGGGGATCGACAGCGCGATGCCCAGCAGCACCGCCAGCATCGCGCCGGTGGTCACGCCGGGCTCCGACAGCAGCGCGTCGATCTCGGCCTGCGCCGCCTCGCCGCGCGGCAGCAGCTGCTGCAGCCGGCCCCAGGCCCCGCCCGACACCGCGTCGGACAGCGCCAGGATCAGCAGCGCCGCGAGGCCGTAGCCCACGCACAGCGTGAGCAGCGCCTTGCGACGCCGGGCGTCGGTGCGCAGCGGCTCCAGGTACTGGCGCGGGTGCACCGGCCCGTCGAGCAGCGCCGACTGGCTGGCGACCATGAAGCCGAGGCTCAGCAGCGGCAGCGCCATCATCTGCACCACGCCGCCCAGCAGCGGCACCAGGCTGACCAGCAGCGCGGCAAACAGGAACACCGCGAACAGGGCCGTGAAGGCCAGCGGCCGCTTGGCGAACAGCCGCCAGGCGTCGCCGACCCAGCGTGTGCCACGCGATGCTTCGACCGATTTCAGGGACAGGGCCATGGGTGGGTTCAGACGCTCGGGTGCCAGGGCTGGGCGATGCGCGAGCGCAGCACCCGCTCGAAATGGGTGGGGTCCTTGGGCTGCAGCAGCGCCGCGTCACGCGGCAAGTGCCAGTCCCACAGGCGGCTGATCCAGAAGCGCAGCGCCGCAGCACGCAGCAGCGCGGGCATGGCGCGCACCTCGCCGTGCGTCAGCGCGCGATCCTGCTGGTAGGCGGCCATGAAGGCCGCGGCGCGGCCCTCGTCGAGCTGGCCGGTGTGCAGGTCGGCGCACCAGTCGTTCAGGCACACGGCCACGTCGAACAGCAGCGTGTCGGTGCCGGCAAAGTAGAAGTCGAAGAAGCCGCAGAGCATGTCGCCGCCGGCGGTGTCGTCGAACATCACGTTGTCGCGGAACAGGTCGGCGTGGATCGGCCCGCGCGGCAGCGCCTGGCCGGCCGGCGACGCCGCCAGGTGCTGCTGGAACCCGAGCTCTTCATCGAGCAGCTGCGCCTGCTCCGGCGTCAGGTGCGGCCGGATCACCGGGGCGGTGGCCAGCCACCAGTCCAGCCCGCGCAGGTGCGGCTGGTGCTGCTCGAAACCCAGCCCCGCCACGTGCATGCGCGCCAGCATGCGGCCGACCTGCGCGCAGTGCGCAGCGTCGGGCAGCAGGCGGTGGCTGCCCGGCAGCCGCGTGACCACCGCCGCCGGCTTGCCGGCCACCACGTGCAGCACGCTGCCGCTGGCATCGGGCTGCGGCGCCGGCACCGGAATGCCCTGTGCCGCCAGGTGCTGCATCAGCTGCAGGTAGTAGGGCAGCTGCTCGGCCGAGAGGCGTTCGAACAGCGTCAGTACCCACTGCCCGCGTGCCGTGGTGGCGTAGTAGTTGGTGTTTTCGATGCCCGAGCGGATGCCCTGCAGGTCGGTCAGCGCGCCCAGGCCCAGGCGCTGCAGCAGGGCGTCGGCCTCGGTGAAGCCGACATCGGTGTAGACCGCCATGCCGCGGTCTAGAAGTCGAGCACCGACCAGGCGCGGCGGCCGGCGTTGCCGCGCTCCTGGGAGGGGTCACGGCCGGCGGGTGCCACCTGGATCTCGTAGGGGCGCACGCTGCCGATCTTGCTGTGCACGGTGACACGCTGCACGGTGCCGCGCACGCGGGTCTCTTCGATGCGGGCGTTGTCGTCCTCGATCACGGTGACGCCGGGCGCCGCCTTGGGCGTCGCGGCCGCTGCCGCGGTGGCAGGGGTGGCCGACCGCGCCTCGGCCGGTGCGGTCTGGGCCCCGGCCAGGCCCAGCCCGGCGGTGGCCAGCAGGCCTGCGGCAAGACGGTGCATGAATCTCATACCCGGGATTCTACGCAGCGCCGACACCCCTGCCGTGCCCGGCCCGCCCCGCGCCACAATCGCCGCATGAGCGACAAGACCCTGCTGCTGGTGGATGGATCCAGCTACCTGTACCGCGCCTACCACGCCATGCCGGACCTGCGCAGCCCGGACGGTTTTCCCACCGGCGCCGTGCACGGTGTGGCCGCGATGATGAAGTGGCTGCGCGAGCGCTACCCGGCCGAGCACGCGGTGTGCGTGTTCGACGCCAAGGGCAGAACCTTCCGCGACGACTGGTACCCCGACTACAAGGCCCATCGCGCGCCCATGCCCGAGCCGCTGGTGCAGCAGATCGAGCCCATTCATGAGGTCGTGCGCCTGCTCGGCTGGCCGGTGCTGGAGGTGCCCGGCATCGAGGCCGACGACGCCATCGGCACGCTGGCCAGGCTGGCCGCGGCCAGCGGCCACAAGGTCATCATCAGCACCGGCGACAAGGACCTGGCGCAGCTGGTCACGCCCGACGTGACGCTGATCAACACCATGGCCAAGCCCGTGGAGGTGCTGGACGTGGCCGGCGTGGTGGCCAAGTTCGGCGTGCCGCCGGACCGCATCGTCGACTACCTCACGCTGATCGGCGACACGGTCGACAACGTGCCCGGCGTCGACAAGGTCGGCCCCAAGACCGCCGCCAGGTGGATCGCCGACCACGGCAGCCTGGACGGCGTGGTGGCCGCCGCCGACAGCATCAAGGGCGTGGCCGGCGAGAACCTGCGCAAGGCACTCGACTGGTTGCCCACCGGCCGCAAGCTGATCACGGTCGTCACCGACTGCGACCTGACCGCGCACGTGGCCGGCTGGCCCGCGCTGGAAGGCCTGGCGCTGCGCGAGGTGGACCGCGAGGGCCTGGCCGATTTCTACAAGCGCTATGGCTTTCGCAGCTGGTTGAAGGAGATCGAAGGCGAGGGTGGCCGCGCCAGCGCCTCCACGGCCGACGCCACGCCCGCAGGCCACGAGCCTGCCGCTGCGCTGGCGGTGGAGCGCGAGTACGAGACCATCACCACCTGGGAGCGGCTGGACGCCTGGCTGGCGCGCCTGATGGCCGCCGAGCTGGCCGCGGTGGACACCGAGACCGACAGCCTGGACGCGATGCGCGCGCGCATCGTCGGCATCAGCTTCGCGGTGGAGCCCGGCCGCGCGGCTTACGTGCCGCTGGCGCACAGCTACCCCGGTGCCGCCGACCAGCTGCCGCTGGACGAGGTGCTGGCCCGCCTGAAGCCCTGGCTGGAGGACGAGACCCGTCCCAAGCTGGGCCAGAACATCAAGTACGACCTGCACGTGCTGGCCAACGCCGGCATCCAGGCGCGCGGCTTCCGCCACGACACGATGCTGCAGAGCTACGTGCTGGAGGCCCACCGCACGCACGGCCTGGAGGCGCTGGCCGAGCGTCACCTGGGCCGCAAGGGCCTGAGCTACGAGGATCTGTGCGGCAAGGGCGCCAACCAGATCTCGTTTGCGCAGGTCGACATCACCAAGGCCGCCGAATACTCGGGTGAAGACAGCGAGATGACGCTGCACCTGCACCAGACCCTGCTGCCGCGTGTGCAGGCCGATGCCGGGCTGCGCTACGTGTACGAGCAGATCGAGATGCCGGTGTCCTTGGTGCTGCAGCGCGTGGAGCGCACCGGCGTGCTGATCGACGCCGCGGTGCTGGCGCGCCAGAGCCAGGACCTGGCCGAGCGCATGGTGGCGCTGGAACAAGAGGCCTACGGCATCGCCGGCCAGCCCTTCAACATGGGGTCACCGAAGCAGATCGGCGAGATCCTGTTTGGCAAGCTTGGCCTGCCCGTGAAGCGCAAGACCGCCACCGGCGCGCCCAGCACCGACGAAGAGGTGCTGGCCGAACTGGCGGCCGACTACCCGCTGCCGGCGCGCATCCTCGCGCACCGCAGCCTGGCCAAGCTCAAGGGCACCTACACCGACAAGCTGCCGCTGATGGTGAACCCGGCCACGGGCCGCGTGCACACCAACTATGCGCAGGCCGTGGCGGTGACCGGGCGCCTCAGCAGCAACGACCCCAACCTGCAGAACATCCCCATCCGCACGCCCGAGGGCCGGCGGGTGCGCGAGGCCTTTGTCGCGCCGCCGGGCCACGTGATCATGAGCGCCGACTACTCGCAGATCGAGCTGCGCATCATGGCCCACATCAGCGAAGACCCGGCGCTGCTGCGCGCCTTCGAGCGCGGGCTGGACGTGCACAAGGCCACCGCCAGCGAGGTCTTCGGCACGCCGGTGGAAGAGGTCAGCAGCGAGCAGAGACGCTACGCCAAGGTCATCAACTTCGGCCTCATCTACGGCATGGGCGCGTTCGGCCTGGCCAACAACCTGGGCATCGAGCAGAAGGCCGCGAAGGACTTCATCGACAAGTACTTCGTGCGCTTTGCCGGCGTCAAGCGCTACATGGACGAGACGCGGCAGATGGCCAAGGAGAAGGGCTACGTGGAGACGGTGTTCGGCCGCCGCCTGTGGCTGCCCGAGATCAATTCCGGCAACGGCCCGCGCAAGGCCGGCGCCGAACGGCAGGCCATCAACGCGCCGATGCAGGGCACGGCGGCCGACCTCATCAAGCTGGCGATGATCGCGGTGCAGCAGGCGCTGGACGCCGAGGCACGCGCCACGCGCATGGTGATGCAGGTGCACGACGAACTGGTGCTGGAAGTGCCAGAGGCCGAGCTGCCCTGGGCGCGCGAGGCGATCCCGCGCCTGATGGCCGGCGTGGCCGCACTGAAGGTGCCGCTGCTGGCCGAGGTGGGCGTGGGACCCAACTGGGATCAGGCACATTGAGGCCGCTCACCGCGGACGCCGCACGCCGCGGGTGCAAAATCGCCGGCCCTGATGCCCGAGGAACCCCGCCGTGGACCTGAAAGTACCGATCACACTCACCGATGAACTCTCCGACGAGGTGATCACCGCCACCGCGCTGCTCAACCTGGCCAGCGGCGAGATCCACCGCGTGGAGTACGTGGACTACGACGCCGACGCGCAGGGCTTCCCCTGGGAGAACGAGGACTACGAATTCACCAGCGGCGTGCTGTCCAACAACGGCAAGGACGTCGAGTTCGGCGTGCACGTCAACAAGACCACCGGGCAGTATTCGGTGAGTGCGAGCGAGCTGCTGGAGATCAAGGTGCGCGCCGCGGCGCTGTTTGCCGGTGTCAGCGGCAAGGACCTGGCCATCAAGGCCATCGCGGGGCCGGGGGCTGCGGCGCCCACGGGCGGACCGGGCCGCAAGGGCCCGATGCACTGAACAAACCGGCCCCGCATCCCGCGGGGCCGGGCTGGTTCAGGCGGCGACCGGGTCGTCCCAGGGCGCCGTGCCGTCGCTGGCACCCGTGCCGGCGGTTGCAGTGGCTGCAGCCGCTGCCACGCCGCCACGCACGAGCGGCCCGCCCAGGGCCGCCACCAGATCGGGAATCAGTTGCGCCAGCTCGCCGGTGGCAATGGCCACGTCGGTGTCGAAGCTGTCGTCCTTGCCGCCGTTGTCGCCGGCGCTGTTCTCCAGCACCACGTCGAGCAGCTTGATCTTCTTGATCGTGCCGGCCTCCGTCAGCACGAAGCTCACGCGGCTGGTCCAGGTCATGCCCACCTGCGTCGGCAGCTTGCCCTGCTTGATGTGCTCGCCGACCTCGTCGATGTCCAGCGTGTGGCGCGCAAAGCGCACGGTGGCCTTTTCGCCGTCGGGCTGCTTGAGCTCGCAGTCGCGGTCGAGCGTGAAGCCGCCCGGCGCCTCCTTGGCGCTGAGCCAGTCGGCCATGGCCGTGGCCGGCGACAGCGCGGTCTGCAGCGGGCTCAGCTTCAGGCCACCGCCCAGCAGCTCGGCCAGGCTCGTGAGCACGCCGTCGGCGCGTTTCATGCTGCCGGTGTCGACGATGACCAGCTTGGCCGCCACGTCCAGCCACACCAGCGTGTGGCCGCGCTTCGGAAAGGCGCGCGGCAGCAGCGCGTGGATGATCTCATCCTTGATCTCGCGGGAGCGCTTGCCCTTGGGGCGGCGGCCGGTGTCCTTCTCGATCTTGTCAAGCTGTGCATCCAGCTCGCTCTTCACGACCGAGCCCGGCACCGCCTTGGTCTCGGTGCACAGCTTCAGGATGATCTGGCCGCCGATGTTCTCGGCCAGCGGACCGCTCTTGTCGCTGCGCGGTGGCACCCAGCCGGCGGATTCGGGCTGCGAAGCGCCACATTCCTTGAAGCGGCCGGCATCCAGCCGTTCTTCGAATTGCGGCAGCGTGGGCTGTTCCCACTGGTCGATCTGGAAGACGAGGGCGTTCTTGAACATGGGTCCGGTGTCGATGATTCAGGCGCTGCGGGTGAGACCCGCCGCGCCGCGATGGAAAGAGAACGCGCGGCTCAGGTCGGCGTGTACGCCAGCCGCACGTAGATGGGCGCAAAGGCCTCGGCCTGCGTCACCTCGAGCAGGCGTTCGCGGCTGAGCTCCAGCATCGCGATGAAGGTCACGACCAGCACCGGCGTGCCGCGCGTGGTGTCGAAGAGGTCGTGGAATTCCACGAAGCGCCGGCCCTGCAGCCGCCGCAGCACGATGCTCATGTGCTCGCGCACGCTGAGCTGCTCACGCGTGATGGTGTGGTGCTGCGTCAGGCGCGCACGCTGCAGGATCTCGCGCCAGGCCTGGCGCAGGTCGTCGGCGTTCACCTCGGGCCACTGCGGCTCCAGGCTCTGCTCGATGTGCACCTGCCCGCGCAGGAAGTCGCGCCCCAGCAGCGGCAGGCGGTCGATGGCGGCCGCACCCAGCTTGATCTGCTCGTACTCCACCAGCCGGCGCACGAGCTCGGCGCGCGGGTCCTCGGCCTCGCCGCCGTCGGCGCTCTTCTTGGGCGGCAGCAGCATGCGGCTCTTGATCTCGATCAGCATCGCGGCCATCAGCAGGTATTCGCTGGCAAGCTCGAGGTTGTGCTTGCGGATCTGATCGACGTACTCCAGGTACTGGCGCGTCACGCTGGCCAGCGGGATGTCGAGGATGTTGAAGTTCTGCTTGCGGATGAGATACAGCAGCAGGTCCAGCGGGCCCTCGAAGGCCTCGAGAAAGATCTCCAGCGCATCCGGCGGGATGTACAGGTCCTGCGGCATGCGGAACAGCGGCTCGCCGTACAGGCGCGCCACGGCCACCTGGTCCACCACCGCGGGCAGCGGCGCGCCGGGTTCCGGGCCCAGGGCTTCGGCGTTCACGGCCAGACTCGCAGCGGCACCCGGCGTTGCGCTCACCGCCGTGTTCAGGGCTTGGTCTTGGTCTGGTAGACGTAGGCCTGCTGCGGCACGGCGGCCTCCTGCCACTGCGCCTGCTCGGTGCGGTTCAGGGCCCGGTCCCACAGCAGCGCCCGGCCGGCGCGCTGCTCGGCCTCCAGCGTGGGCTTTTTGGCCTTCAGCTCGTCGATGAAGCTCGAGACGTCGGACTTGTAAGGCTTCCAGAACAAAGGCATGGCGCAGGGGAGTTGGAGGCAGGGGCAGAATCCAGCGGGTGATTTTAGCGGGGGTGACCCATGGACCAGGCTGACAAGGGGCCGGTTGTGAATCCGGCGGTGACAGGCGTCTGGCGGGCCACGCTCGCGGCGCTGGCCGCCGGCGCGCTCTTGGGCCTGGCGGGCTGCGATCCGCAGCGCGTCGACAAGCTGGAAGAAGGGGTGTCCACCGAGGTCGACGTGCGCAAGCAGTTCGGCGACCCGGTGACCGTGACGGTGGCGCCCGACGGCAGCCGCACGATGGACTACCCGCGCCAGCCCGAGGGCTGGACGAACTACGTCATCCGCATCGGCCCCGACGGCAAGATGAGCTCGCTGCGCCAGCTGCTCACGCCCGACAACTTCGCCAAGGTGCAGCCCGGGCTGACGCAGCAGCAGGTGCGTGATCTGCTCGGCCGCCCGGCGAAGACCACGCCCTACGCGCTGAAGAACGAGGAGGTCTGGGACTGGCGCTTCAAGCAGAACGGCCAGGAGCCCAGGCTCTTCAGCGTGACCTTCGCGGCCGACGGCAAGGTGGTGGCCACGGCCATCGCCGACGACCCGCGCGACACGATGTCGGGCAGCCGCTGACCGCGCCGCCCGCCCCTTGCAGACCGCCAGCACCTTGACCGAAACCGAACTCAAGTTCCAGGTTCCCGCCGCGCAGCGCCCCGCGCTGCACGAGGCCGTGGCCACCGCCTCGGCCACCACCACGCGCCTGCAGGCGGTGTACGCCGACACGGCCGACCGCCGGCTGGCGGCCGCCGGCCTGGCGCTGCGCCTGCGCCAGGAGGGCCGCCACTGGGTGCAGACGCTGAAGGGCCGCGGCGACGGCCTGATGCAGCGGCTGGAGCACGAGCTGCCGCTGCCCGCGCAGGCCGGCATCCCCACGCTCGACGCGCAGCGCCATGCCGGCACGCCCGTGGGCGACCGCCTGCTGGCGCTGCTGGCCGACGGCACGGCGCTGCAGCCGATCTACCGCACCGACATCCGCCGCCTGCACCGCCGCGTGCGCCACGGCGGCGCGTTGATCGAGCTGGCCTACGACCGCGGCCACATCCTGGCCGGCCCGCAGAAGGCGCGCGTCGACGAGATCGAGTTCGAGCTGATCCGCGGCCCGCGCAGCGCGCTGCTGTCGCTGGCCGGGCGCTGGGCGCAGCGCCACGGCCTGTGGTGGGACGTGCGCACCAAGTCCGAACGCGGCTACCGGCTGGCGCTGGGGCTGGACACGGTGCCCGCGCTGCAGGCGCCGCGTCTGCGGCTGCCGGCCGCGGGCACCGTAGCGCCGGCTTTCGGCCCGCGGCTGCGCCGCGTGCTGGCGCAATGCCTGCCCAACGCCGCCGAACTGGCCTCGGGCAGCGGCGGCACGGCGCACCAGCGGGCGCTGCAACAAGGGCTGGCGCAGCTGGGCCGCGTGCTGCAGGCGGCGGCCGCCACGGCGGACGAGCCCGCCGTGGTGCTGGCCCTGGCGGCAGGCTGGCAGGCGCTGACGGCCGACGCGTGGGCTGCCGCGCGCCACGCCGCCGGCCCTGACGCTGCCGGTGCCGCGGTGCGCGGCCCGGTCTTCAACCGCTTGATGCTGCAGACGCTGGCCCTGGCCTGAGCCGGTGCCATGCCCGACCCTGCCGGTCGGCGTCAGTCGGCGTCGGTCGGTCTCAATCGGCCGGCGTGGGCCCGGCCAGCGCCTGCGCCATCGTCGGCACCACGCGCTCGGCGCCGAGCACGGCCTCGAAGCCCGAGCGCCGCATCAGCGACAGCGGCTGCTCGTTCACGTTGGCCAGCACCAGCCCCGTGCCCTGGCGCTTGAGCGTGCGGTGCAGTTGTTCCATGGCGTCCAGCCCCGAGGTGTCCATCGACACCAGGCGCTGCATGTCCAGCACCACCGTGTGCGTGCCCGGCGGCAGCTGTTCCGGCAGCGATTCGATCTTGCCCACGGCGCCGAAGAACAGCGAGCCGTAGAGCTCGAAGGTCTGCACGCCCGCCGGCAGCGCCGCGCCCGTGTGCGGCTTCACGCTGAACAGCGTGCCCATGCGCCAGATGAAGAACACGCAGGCCAGCACCAGGCCCACCTCCACCGCCACCGTGAGGTCGAACACGATGGTCAGCACGAAGGTGCCCACCATCAGCAGGCGGTACTGCAGCGAAAAGTGACGCAGGCGCGCGAACTGGTGGCCCTCGAACATGTTCCAGGCCACGAAGAGCAGGATGCCGGCCAGCGCGGCCAGTGGCACGTGGCTGGCCAGCGGCGCCGCGGCCAGCAGGATCAGCAGCAGCGTGAACGCATGCACGATGCCGGCGATGGGGCTGGTGGCACCGGCACGCACGTTGGTCACGGTGCGTGCGATGGTGCCGGTGGCCGGAATGCCGCCGAAGAACGGCGTCACGATGTTGGCCACGCCCTGCGCCATCAGCTCCTGGTTGGGATCGTGCCGCTTGTGATCGCTGATGTTGTCGGCCACGCGTGCGCACAGCAGCGACTCGATCGCGCCCAGCAGCGCGATGGTGATGGTGGGAATGGTCAGCTGGCGTGCGCTGTCCCAGCTGATCGGTGGCCAGTCGAGGCTGGGCAGGCCGCGCGGCAGTTCGCCGAAGCGGCTGCCGATGGTCTCTACCGGCAGCTTCAGCCACCAGACCGCCAGCGTCAGCGTGACCAGCGCGACGATGGGTGCCGGCAGGCGCGAAGCCATGCGCACCGGCCGCCGCCCGCGCAGGGCCGCGGGCAGCCCCTTGCCGGACGCGAAGAGCCGCGGCCACAGCGCCAGGCCGGCCACGCAGACCGCCGCAATGGCAAAGGCATGCGGGTTGAAGCCCTCGGCATGCCGGGCCAGCGTGGTGATCTGGCCGAAGAAGTCGCCGGGCATCTTCGCGATGTCCAGGCCCATCGCGTCACGCAGCTGCGACAGCGCAATCAGCACCGCAATGCCGCTGGTGAAGCCGATCACGATGCTCACCGGGATGTAGCGGATCAGCACCCCCAGCCTGAACAACCCCAGCACGAACATCAGCATGCCGGCCATGACGGTCGAGATGAGCAGGTTGGTGAAACCGTAGCGCTCGACGATGCCGTAGACGATGACGATGAAGGCGCCCGCCGGCCCGCCGATCTGCACCTGCGAGCCGCCCAAGGCGCTGATCAGGAAGCCGGCCACGATGGCCGTGATCAGCCCCTGCTCGGGCTTCACGCCGCTGGCGATGCCGAAGGCCAGCGCCAGCGGCAGCGCGACGATGCCGACCGTGATGCCGGCGCCCAGGTCGGTGATGAAGCGCTGGCGGTCGTAGTCCTTCAGCGCGTCGAGCAGGCGCGGGCGGAAAGGGTGGAGCCGGGCAGGCAGCATCGCCTGCGATTGTGCGCGCCATGCCCGGCCGCCGGCTTACAGGGCCGGTCGTCTCCGACGATCGGGCTCAGCGCACCCGCATGCCCGGCTGCGCGCCCGGGAAGGGCTCCAGCACGAAGACGCCCGGCTGCGCCTTCTCGTCGGCGTGGCTGGCGGCCAGCACCATGCCTTCGCTGACGCCGAACTTCATCTTGCGCGGCGCGAGGTTGGCCACCATCACCGTGAGCTTGCCGATCAGCTGCTCGGGCTTGTAGTTGGCGGCGATGCCGCTGAAGACGTTGCGGTGTCGGCCTTCGCCCACGTCCAGCGTCAGGCGCAGCAGCTTGGTGCTGCCTTCGACGGCTTCGGCGTTGACGATCCTGGCGATGCGCAGGTCGACCTTGGTGAAGTCGGCGATGCCGATCTCCTCGGCCAGCGCCTCGCCACCGGGCGGCGCGGCCTCGGGCTCGGCGGCTGCTGCCGGCGGCTCGAACAGCGCCTCCAGCTTGACCGGGTCGACGCGCTGCATCAGGTGCGTGTAGGCGCCGATGCTGTGCGGACCGCCGTGGCTGATGCTGCGCGCCGCGTCGGCCCAGGTGAGCGGCGGCACCTGCAGGAAGGCCTCGACCTTGGCCGCCAGCGCCGGCAGCACCGGCTTGAGGTAGACCGTCAGCACGCGGAAGGCCTCGATGCAGACGCTGCACACGTCGTGCAGCGCCGCGTCCATGCCGGGCTTCTTGGCCAGCTCCCAGGGCTTGTGCTGGTCGACGTATTCGTTGACGCGGTCGGCCAGCAGCATCACCTCGCGCAGCGCCTTGCCGTATTCGCGCTCGTCGAAGAACTGGCGCACGGTGTCGCCGTGCGCGCGCAGGCCGTCCAGCAGCATGCGGCCTTCGACGCCCGGGTCGGTGCTGATGCGGCCGGCGAAGCGTTTGCTCAGGAAGCCGGCGGCACGGCTGGCGATGTTGATGTACTTGCCCACCAGGTCGCTGTTGACACGCGCGGCGAAGTCCTCGGGGTTGAAGTCCAGGTCCTCGACGCGGGCGTTGAGCTTGGCGGCGATGTAGTAGCGCAGCCATTCGGCGTCGAAACCCAGCTCCAGGTAGCGCAGCGGGCTGATGCCGGTGCCGCGGCTCTTGCTCATCTTCTCGCCGCTGACGGTGAGGTGGCCGTGCACGTGGATGTGGTCCGGCACCTTGCGGCCGCTGAACTTCAGCATCGCGGGCCAGAACAGCGTGTGGAAGGTGACGATGTCCTTGCCGATGAAGTGCACCTGCTCCACGGCGGGGTCGGCCAGGTAGGCGTCGAAGTCGACGCCGATCTTGTCGAACCAGGCTTTCAGTGCGGCCAGGTAGCCCACCGGTGCGTCCAGCCAGACGTAGAAGTACTTGCCCGGCGCGTCGGGGATCTGGATGCCGAAGTAGGGCGCGTCACGGCTGATGTCCCAGTCGCCCAGGCCTGCCTTGCCGGCCTCGTCGCGCTTGAACCACTCCTTGACCTTGTTGGCCACCTCGGGCTGCAGCCGGCCGTCCTGCGTCCACGTTTCCAGGAATTCGACGCAGCGCGGGTCGCTGAGCCTGAAGAAGAAGTGCTCGCTGCTCTTCAGCACCGGCGTGGCGCCGGTCAGCGCCGAGACCGGGTTCTTCAGGTCGGTGGGCGCGTAGACGGCGCCGCAGACCTCGCAGTTGTCGCCGTACTGGTCTTTCGCGCCGCACTTCGGGCATTCGCCCTTGATGAAACGGTCGGGCAGGAACATGCCCTTCTGGGGGTCGAAGAACTGCTCGACGCTGCGCACGTCGATCAGTCCGTTTTCGCGCAGCGCGACGTAGATCTGCTGCGCCAGCGCGTGGTTCTCGGGCGCGTCGGTGCTGTGCCAGTGGTCGAAGGCGATGTGGAAGCCGTCGAGATACGGCTTGCGCCCGGCCGCGATGCCGGCCACGAACTGTTGCGGCGTCTGCCCGGCCTTTTCGGCCGCGATCATGATCGGCGCGCCGTGCGCGTCGTCGGCGCAGACGAAGTGCACCTCGTGCCCCAGCATGCGCTGCAGCCGCACCCAGGTGTCGGCCTGGATGTACTCCATGACGTGGCCGATGTGGAAGGGCCCGTTGGCGTAGGGCAGGGCGGTGGTGACGAAGAGCTTGCGGGTCATGGCGCGATTCTAGGTTTGCGGCCCCACGGGCCGTCGGGCGGGCCGATCGGTCTATGCTGAAGGCCGAAGGGAAGGGCCCGGGCCATCCGTCGTGTCCGGGCCGACGACGCACCATGCCGCTGTCGCTGCGCCGGTTTGTACTGGGCCGCCCGACCTGGCTCCCGGTGCTGGCCTTGGTGGCCTGCAGCGTGGGCCTGTCGGTGTCGGCGCTCGCGGCCCTGACCTGGGTGCTCGGCCTGGGCTTCGGTGGCGACTTCGGGCTGTACCTGGGCATCGCGGTGCTCATCCCGCTGCTCGTGGCGTTGCCCGTGGGCAGCCTGCTGCTGCGCCTGCTGCACGAAACCGACGCCGGCCGCCGTGCCGCGCTGGCGCTGGCCTGGAACGACGGCCTCACCGGCCTGCTGACGCGCCGCCGCTTCCTGGAGCTGGCCCAGCGCGAGCTGAACCTGGCGCGCCGCACCGGCCACCCGCTGTGCGTGGCGCTGATGGACCTGGACGACTTCAAGCGCGTCAACGACCGTCACGGCCACGCGGTGGGCGACGCGGTGCTCCAGGCCGTCTCCAGCGCCGCGGCCTCGGTGCTGCGCTCCACCGACCTGGCAGCGCGCTGGGGCGGCGAGGAGTTTGCGCTGCTGCTGCCGGGCATGACCGAGGCCGACGCGGTGGAGGTGATGCAGCGAGCGCTGGCCGCCGTGGCGCAGGCGCGGGTGTCGGCCGGGCGGCACACGGCGTCCTGCACGGCCTCGATCGGCGTGGCGCAGTGGCAGGGCGAAAGCACCGACGTCCAGGACCTGATCCAGCGCGCCGACGCCGCGATGTACCAGGCCAAGCAGGCGGGCAAGGCCCGCGTGAGCGTGGCGCCCGCCCCAGGCCGGGGCTGACCCTGGCCCCGTGAAGGCGGGCTGCGAGCCGCTAGACTCTTGCGCCCTCGGTGGTCGTCCCGGCCCCGAGCCCCACCCCTTTGCCGGAGCCTCCCAGGCCATGCCCCAAGCCGTTGTTGAAAGCGCGCTGCTCGACGCGCTCAAGACCGTTGTCGATCCCCACACCGGCAAGGACTTCGTCTCCACGCGCGCGCTGAAGAACCTGCGCATCGAAGACGGCGACATCGCCTTCCAGGTGGAGCTGGGCTACCCCGCCAAGAGCCAGCACCCGGCGTTGCGCAAGGCACTGGTGGCCGCGGCGCGCACGGTGGCCGGCGTCAGCAACGTCAGCGTGGAGCTCACCACGCGCATCACCACGCACGCGGTGCAGCGCGGCGTGCAGCTGCTGCCCAAGGTGAAGAACGTGATCGCGGTGGCCTCGGGCAAGGGCGGCGTGGGCAAGAGCACCACCACCGTGAACCTGGCGCTGGCGCTGGCCGCCGAGGGCGCCAGCGTGGGCATCCTCGACGCCGACATCTACGGCCCGAGCCAGCCGATGATGATGGGCCTGAGCGGCCGCCCCGAAAGCGAAGACGGCAAGACCATCCAGCCGATGGAGAACTACGGCGTGCAGGTCATGAGCATCGGCTTCATGATCGAGCCCGACCAGGCCATGATCTGGCGCGGCCCGATGGCCACGCAGGCACTCGACCAGCTGCTGCACCAGACCGCCTGGCGCGAGCTCGACTACCTGCTGATCGACATGCCGCCGGGCACCGGCGACATCGCGCTCACGCTCAGCCAGCGCGTGCCGCTGACCGGCGCGATCATCGTCACCACGCCGCAGGACATTGCGCTGCTCGACGCGAAGAAGGGCCTGAAGATGTTCGAGAAGGTCGGCGTGCCGATCCTCGGCATCGTCGAGAACATGGCCGTGTACTGCTGCCCCAACTGCGGCCACACCGAGCACATCTTCGGCGCCGACGGCGGCAAGAAGATGGCCGCCGAATACAACGTCGACTACCTCGGTGCGCTGCCGCTGAACCTGAGCATCCGCGAGCAGGCCGACAGCGGCCGCCCCACCGTGGTGGCCGATCCCGACAGCGAGATCGCCGCCACCTACAAGGCCGTGGCGCGCCAGGTGGCGGTGAAGATCGCGCTGAAGGCCAAGGACTTCTCGGCCAAGTTCCCGACCATCAGCGTCTCCAAGACGACCTGAGCGTGCTGCGCCGGACTGCGTCCGGCTGGTGAATACCCGCGGGGTGGCGGCAGGGCGACATTGGTTGCCCATTGGTTGGGGGCGGGCTCGGATAATCGACCCAATCCTTCCTCAGCCTCGCACCCACCATGCAACACGTTCTCAAGGATCTGCTCACCGCCGGCGCCGATGGCGCCCCCGCGCTCAGCGCCCCGGGCCGCACGCCACTGAGCTTCGGTGCGCTGCGCGCGCTGATCGGCGACACGCTCGCCGCGCTCAACGGCATCGGCATCGGCCGCAACGACCGGGTGGCCATCGTGCTGCCCAACGGGCCCGAGATGGCGGCCAGCTTCATCGCCTGCGCCAGCGGCGTGACCAGCGCGCCGCTGAACCCGGCGTACCGCGCCGACGAGTTCGAGTTCTACCTGTCCGACCTGCACGCCAAGGCGCTGATCGTGGAGCAGGGCAGCACGTCCCCCGCGGTGGACGTGGCGAAGAAGCTGGGTGTGCGCATCGTCGAGCTGCTGCCGCAGCTGGACGTGGGCGCGGGTGCATTCAAGCTCGACCTGCCCGCGGGTGCCCCGGTGGCGCACGGCGGCTACGCGCAGCCCGACGACATCTCGATGGTGCTGCACACCTCGGGCACCACCTCGCGGCCGAAGATCGTGCCGCTGTCCCAGCGCAACCTGGCCGCCAGCGCGCAGAACATCCGCGACACGCTGAAGTTCCGCCCCGACGACTGCGGCCTGAACATCATGCCGCTGTTCCACATCCACGGCCTCATCGCCGGCGTGATGGCGCCGCTGGCCGCCGGCTCGCAGGTGTTCTGCACGCCGGGCTTCAACGCGCTGAAGTTCTTCGGCTGGATGGACGAGGCCAGGCCGACGTGGTTCACCGCGGTGCCGACGATGCACCAGGCGATTGCGTCGCGCGCCAGCAAGAACCTGGACGTCATCAAGCGCCACCCGCTGCGCTTCATGCGCTCGTCGTCGTCGAGCATGCCGCCGCAGGTCATCCGCGAGGCCGAAGACATCTTCGGCGCGCCGCTGGTCGAGGCCTACGGCATGACCGAGGCCACGCACCAGATGGCCAGCAACCCGCTGCCACCGGCCGCGCGCAAGCCCGGCACCGTGGGCGTGGCGGCCGGCCCCGAGGTGGCCATCATGGCCGACGACGGCACGCTGCTGCCGCGCGGTGAAACCGGCGAGATCGTGATCCGCGGCCCCAACGTCACCGCCGGCTACGAAAGCAACCCCAAGGCCAACGCCGAGGCGTTTGCCGACGGCTGGTTCCGCACCGGCGACCAGGGCGTGATGGACGCCGAGGGCTACATCAGCATCACCGGCCGGCTGAAGGAAATCATCAACCGCGGCGGCGAGAAGGTGAGCCCGCGCGAGGTCGACGAGATCCTGATGGACCACCCCGCGGTGGCCCAGGTGGTGTGCTTCGGCATGCCGCACCCGAAGCTGGGCGAAGAGGTCGCCGCCTGCGTAGTGCTGCGCGAAGGGCAGGCCGCGACCGAGCGCGACCTGCAGGCCTTCGTGAGCCAGCGCGCCGCCGAGTACAAGGTGCCGAAGAAGATCCTCTTCATGGAGGAGATCCCCAAGGGCGCCACCGGCAAGCTGCAGCGCATCGGCCTGGCCCAGAAGCTCGGCCTGGGCTGAGTGGGGACGCGCAACTCCGGAAGGAGTCGCGCGCTGCACGAAGGCCCGAGCGCGATTTCACGCGAGAGGGCTGAGCCCGCGCAATCCACCTGCGCGCGGGCTTCTCCGCACAAACACCAGTGCCATCGGGGGTTAGACCACCCTAAAGTCGGTTTGTTTGTCCAAGACAAATTTACGACATCGAGTCACCAGAAAGCCTTTCGCACCCGAAGAACCTCGACCCATCCGCGCCCGCCGTCCACCGTGACGGCGCCTCGTGACCATGTGACTTCCCTCTGAATCTAGGAGACAACATGCGCAGGACTACCGCCCGCACCGCAGCCACCGCCCACCCGTCGGTGAGCACCTCCCTTGCCACGCGCACTCTCGGTGCGCTCTTGTGCGGCGCCGCCGCGCTGGCAGCCACCCCCCAGGCCCGCGCCTGGGAGCCCACCAAGCCGGTCGAGTTCGTGGTGCCCGCGGGCACCGGCGGCGGCGCCGACCAGATGGCGCGTTTCATCCAGGGTGTGGTGGCCAAGAACAAGCTGATGAACCAGCCCATCGTGGTGGTCAACAAGTCGGGCGGGGCGGGGGCCGAGGGCTTCCTCGACGTCAAGGCCGACAAGGGCAACCCGCACAAGATCGTCATCACGCTGTCCAACCTGTTCACCACGCCGCTGGCCACCGGCGTGCCGTTCAACTGGCGCGACCTGACGCCGGTGTCGATGATGGCGCTGGACCAGTTTGTGCTGTGGGTGAACGAGGAGTCGCCGCACAAGACGCCCAAGGCGTTTTTCGACGCGCTCAAGGCCGGCCCCGACAAGGGCCTGAAGATGGGCGGCACCGGCAGCAAGCAGGAAGACCAGATCATCGCGGTGCTGCTGGAGAAGGCCGCCGGCAAGAAGCTCACGTACATCCCCTACAAGGGCGGCGGCGAGGTCGCGGTGCAGCTGGTGGGCAAACACGTCGACGCCACCGTCAACAACCCGATCGAGGCCGAGTCGCACTGGCGCGCCGGCAAGCTGCGCGCGCTGTGCGTGATGGACAGCAAGCCGCTGCCCTACACCGCCAAGGTCACGCCCACGCAGAGCTGGGGCGACCTGCCCACCTGCGCCTCGGCCGGCCTGCCGGTGGAGTACACGATGCTGCGCGGCGTGTTCACGACACCCGGCGCCACGCCAGAGCAGGTGAAGTTCTACGTAGACCTGCTGGCCAAGGTGCGTGCGCTGCCCGAGTGGAAGGAGTTCATGAACAAGGGCGCCTTCAACCAGACCAGTCTGTCGGGTCAGCCCTTCTTCGACTGGCTGGGCAAGGCCGAGCAGACGCACCGCGTGCTCATGAAAGAAGCTGGATTCCTGGCGCAGTGATGAGCGGCCCGCAAGAAGAAGCCGAAGGCTCGGTCGGCGTCCGCTGGCCCGAGCTGATCGTGGCGCTGTGCCTGATGGGGCTGGCGGTGCTGGTCATCACCGACAGCCTGCGCGTGGGCACGGGCTGGGGCGAGGACGGCCCCCGCTCGGGCTACTTCCCGTTCTACATCGGCGTGGCGCTGCTGCTGTCGTCGGGCTGGGTGGCGCTGAGTCAGCTGCGGCGCTGGGCGCAGCACGAGGAGTTTGCGCAGAAGAGCCAGTTGCGGAGCGTGTGGGCCATCCTGTGGCCGATGACGGTGTACGTGGCGCTGATCACGGTGCTGGGCATCTACGTGCCGAGCGTGGTGCTCATTGCCTACTTCATGCTGCGCCATGGCAAGCACAAGCCGCTGCTGACCGCGGCGGTGGCGCTGGGCGTGCCGCTGTTCTTCTACGGCATCTTCGAGCGCTGGTTCCTGGTGCCGCTGCCCAAGGGCCCGCTCGAAGCCATGCTGGGCCTCTGACATGGACGAACTGAACAGTCTCATCCAGGGCTTCGGCGTGGCCGCCACGCTGCCCAACCTGGGCTTCATGCTCGTGGGCATCACGCTGGGCGTGCTGATCGGCGTGCTGCCCGGGCTGGGCGGCGCCAACGGCGTGGCCATCCTGCTGCCGCTGACCTTCAGCATGAACCCGGTCTCGGCCATCATCATGCTGAGCTGCATCTACTGGGGCGCGCTGTTCGGCGGCGCGATCACGTCGATCCTCTTCAACATCCCCGGCGAGCCCTGGAGCGTGGCCACCACCTTCGACGGCTACCCGATGGCGCAGCAGGGCCGCGCGGCGCAGGCGCTGACGGCGGCCTTCACCAGCAGCTTCGTGGGCGCGATCTTCGCCGTGTTGCTGATCACCTTCACGGCGCCCTTGCTCGCGAAGTTCGCGCTGAAGTTCGGGCCCGCGGAGTTCTTTGCGGTGCAGCTGCTCACCTTCTGCAGCTTCGTCGGCATGAGCAAGGAGCCACCGGCCAAGACCATCGCCGCGATGATGCTGGGCTTTGCCCTGGCCGCCGTGGGCATGGACACCGTCACCGGCCAGCTGCGCATGACCTACGGCCAGCCCGAGCTGCTGAAGGGCTTCGGCTTCCTGATCGCGGTGATCGGCCTCTTCGGCATCGGCGAGATCCTGCTGACGATGGAAGAGGGCCTGGCCTTCAAGGGCAAGAGCGCCAAGATCAGCTTCAAGGTGGTGTGGCAGACCTGGGGCGAGCTCATCAGGCACTGGCGCCTGTTCCTGCGCTCGGTGGCGGTGGGCTGCTGGATGGGCATCACGCCCGGCGGCGCCACGCCGGCGTCCTTCATGAGCTACGGCATGGCGCGGCGCATGAGCAAGGACCCCGGCAGCTTCGGCAAGGGCCGCATCGAGGGCGTGGTCGCGCCCGAGACCGCGGCGCACGCCGCCGGCACCGCAGCGCTGCTGCCGATGCTGACGCTGGGCATCCCGGGCTCGCCCACCGCGGCGGTGCTGCTGGGCGGCCTGCTGATCTGGGGCCTGCAGCCGGGGCCGATGCTGTTCGTGGAGCAGAAGGAGTTCGTCTGGGGCCTGATCGCCAGCATGTACATCGGCAACATCGTGGGCCTGATCGTGGTGCTGACCACCGTGCCCTGGTGGGCGGCGATCCTGCGCATTCCGTTCTCGATCATCGGGCCCGTGATCATCGTCATCTGCGCCATCGGCGCGTACACGGTGAACAACTCGATGTTCGACGTGGTGATGATGCTGGTCTTCGGTGTCGTGGGCTACTTCTTCAAGAAGCTGAAGTACCCGATGGCGCCGATGGTGCTGGCGCTGGTGCTGGGCGACATGGCCGAGAGCAGCTTCCGCCAGGCCATGCTGCTGAGCCAGGGTTCGATGGGCATCTTCTTCAGCAACCCGCTGGTCGGCGGTATCGTGTCGCTGGCCCTGGCGTTGCTGCTGTGGCCCCTGCTCGGCATGACCAAGGATTTCCTGCGGTCGCGCGAGCGGGCCCTGGGTGGATGAAGACTTTGATGAAATGGGCCGAATGAAGATTGCCATCGTGGGCGCCGGTGCGATCGGCGGGTATCTGGGCACGCGGCTGTCGATCGCCGGCGAGGACGTCACGTTCATCGCGCGGCGGCGTAACCTCGAGGCCATCAACGCCGACGGTTTCCGCCTTGTGCTGGAAGACGGCACGCAGGAGCACGCGACCAAGGTGCGTGCCGTGGAGCGCATGGCCGACGCAGGGCCGCAGGACGCGGTGCTGATCACGCTGAAGGCACACCAGCTGCGCGAGGTGGTGGCGGAGCTGCCGGCGCTGTTCGGCCCCGACACGCTGGTCGTGACCATGATCAACGGCGTGCCCTGGTGGTACTTCCATGGCCTGGCCGGCTCGTACGAGGGCCGCGCGGTGACGAGCGTGGACCCGGATGGCGCCATCGCCGCGGCCATCGAGCCGCGCCGCATCATCGGCAGCGTGGTCTACCCGGCGGCCGAACTGGTGGCGCCGGGCCTGGTGAAGCTGATCGAGGGCAACCGCTTCACGCTGGGCGAGCCCAGCGGCGAGCGCACGCCGCGTGTGGAGGCACTGAGCCAGGCCTTCATGAAGGCCGGCTTCAAGGCGCCGATTGCGCGCGACATCCGCAGCGAGCTCTGGATCAAGCTCTGGGGCAACCTGAGCTTCAACCCGATCTCTGCGCTGACCCACGCCACGCTGGAAGACATCTGCCGTTTCCCGGCCACGCGCGAGCTGGCCGCCCGCATGATGGCCGAGGGCCAGGCGGTGGCCGAATCGCTGGGCGTGAAATTCAAGATCAGCCTGGAGCAACGCCTGGCCGGCGCCGAGGCCGTGGGCGCGCACAAGACCAGCATGCTGCAGGACGTGGAGGCCGGCCGTGCGCTGGAGCTCGAGGCGCTGGTGGGCGCGGTGATCGAACTCGGCCGCATCACCGGCACGCCCACGCCCACCATCGACGCCATTTACGCCGCCACCAGCCTGCTGACGCGCACGCTGTCGGCGCAGCACGGCAAGCTGGCGGTGCAGCGGGCCTGATGGCGCACCGGCGGAGGGCGTAGCTGCACCGCCGCGGGGCGGGTCGAAACCCGCTTCCCGTGCATGGAATTTGCTGGACGGGGACATGACCCTTCCCCAGAAGCCGACTGCGGCCACGTCCCCGATCCAGGACTTCCTCGAACAACTGCACGCCCGCTTTGCGCCGCTGAACACCGGCACGCTGGCCAGCTACATCCCCGAGCTGGCGCGGGCCGATCCGGCCTTGTTCGGCATCGCCATCGCCACCGCCGACGGCCAGGTCTACGAGGTCGGGCATTCGCGCCATCGCTTCACGATCCAGAGCGTGTCCAAGCCGCTGGTGTACGGCGCCGCGCTGGAAGACCAGGGCCCGGCGCGCGTGCTGCAGGCCGTGGGCGTGGAGCCCTCGGGCGAGGCCTTCAACAGCATCAGCCTGGAGCCGGGCACGGGCCGGCCGCTGAACCCGATGATCAACGCCGGCGCCATCGCGGTGGCCTCGCTGATCAAGGGCGCGTCGGCCGAAGAGCGGCTGGCGCGCGTGGTGAACGCGCTGTCGGCGTATGCCGGGCGGCCGCTGGAGGTGGACGAAGACGTGTTCCGCTCCGAGCGCGACACCGGCCACCGCAACCGCGCCATCGGCCACCTGCTGCGCAACTACGGCATCGTCGACGGCGACCCCGAGCCCGCGCTGGCGCTGTACTTCCAGCAGTGTTCGCTGCTGGTGGACTGCCGCGACCTGGCGCTGATGGCCGCCACGCTGGCCAACGGCGGCGTGCACCCGCTCACGGGCCAGCGCGCGGTGGCCTCCGAGCACATCAGCTCGATGCTCAGCGTGATGGCCACCTGCGGCATCTACGACTTCACCGGCGAGTGGGTCTTTCGCGTCGGCCTGCCGGCCAAGAGCGGCGTGGGCGGCGGCATCCTGGCGGTGCTGCCGGGGCAGCTGGGCATCGGCGTCTTCTCGCCGCTGCTGGACGAACGTGGCAACAGCGTGCGCGGCGTGCAGGTGTGCCAGGCGATCTCGACCGAGCTCGGGCTGCATTTCCTGCAGCCGCCGCGCGTGGCCGCGGCCACCGTGCGCGCGCGCTACACGCTGGCCGGCGTGCGCTCGCGCCGCCAGCGCCTGGCCGCGGAAACGCAGTTGCTCGATCAGCGCGGCGCCGCGGCGCACGTGTACGAGCTGCAGGGCGACCTGCGCTTTGCGACCATCGAGCCGCTGCTGCGCGAGATCGTCGCGGCGGGCGAGGCGCTGCAGATCCTGATGCTCGACTTCAAGCGCGTCGCGCACGCCGATGCCACCGCCACGCGGCTGCTGGCGCGGCTGATCGAGGGCTGCGCCGCGCGCGGCCAGCAGGTGGTGCTGAGCCGCGTGCGGCGCGGCGAGCTGCTGGCCGGCCTGGGCGGCCAGATCGACCCGCGCTGCGCCCGCGCCTACAGCTTCCACGCCCAGCTGGACCTGGGCCTGGAGGCCTGCGAACGCGGTCTGCTGGCCCGCCATGGCGCCGACACCGTGCCCGCGCCCATCGACAGCCTGGCGCAGCACCGCCTGTGCGACGGCGTGGCGCCCGACGACGTGGCCTACCTGCAGACCCAGGTGCAGGCCTGCAGCTTCGACGCCGGCGACACGCTGGTGCGCCGCGACGACCCGGCCGACGCGCTGTTTTTCATCATGCGCGGCGTGGTCAGCGTGGTGGTGCCGCTGCCGCCGGGCGGCCTCAAGCGCCTGGCCACGCTGTCGGCCGGCATGGCCTTCGGCGAGAGCGCGCTGATCAGCGGTGGCCGGCGCAGTGCCGACGTCAACGCCGACACGCCGGTGGAGTGCCTGACGCTCGGCGCCACGGCCTTTGCGCGGCTGGAGCGTGAACGCCCGGCGCTGATGGTGCGGCTGCTGCACAACCTGTTGCTCGCCAGCGCAGAGACCACGGCGCGGCTGACCCGCGAGGTCGCGGCGCTGGAAGGCTGAGTGCCGGGTTCGATGGCGCTGGCCAGGGCCTGAACGTCGATGCCGGGTGCCGGCCGGGGGGCGGGCCACGTGGCCCGGACGACCGGGCCCGGACAGCGGCTGCATGCGGGGGTGGGTAGCCTTCGAACAGGCGCAACGGGCCCGGCTCAAGTGCCAAATGAGGCTCGAAGTGCGGCCCGAGCCGCGGTGCGCCCAACCCTAGAATGATTCGCGATTGCAGGCACCGCTCGGCCACGGCCAGGGCACCCTTCCACTGCGGAGACCTCTCATGTCGTTCAAGGCCCATGTGCTGGCTGCACTCGTCTGCGCGGGCGCCTGCCTGCCTGCCTTCTCGCAGGCACCGCCGGCCTCGGGCGCCACGGACACCCTGCGCCTGGGCCTCATCCTGCCGCTGACGGGGGGCTCGTCCGACATGGGCAACAGCGCCCGCATCGGCGCGCAGGTGGCCGTGGACGAGATCAACGAGGTGGGCGGTTATCTCGGCCGCAAGCTGGAGCTGGTGGTGCGCGACGACAAGGCCGATGGCGACACCGGCCTGGCCCACGCCCAGGACCTGGTGCTCAAGGAAAAGGTCGTGGCCACGCTGGGCTTCTGCAACACCGGCGTGGCGATGAAGGCGCTGGACGTGTTCCAGAGCAACCGGCATCTGCTGATCGTGCCCTGCGCCACCGGCACCGCCATCACGGCCAAGTACCCCGCGGCCGAGAGCTTCATCTTCCGCACCTCCGCACGTGACCAGCTGCAGTCGCAGTTTCTCGTGGCCGACATCGTCAGGCGCAAGCTGAACAAGGTGGCGCTGCTGGTCGACACCTCCGGCTACGGCGACGGCGGCCTGCGCGACCTGGAAGCGGCGCTGAAGGCCGAAGGCCTGAAGCCGCACATCGTGCTGCGCTTCAAGGTGGGCGTGACCTCGCTGGCTGCCGAGATGAAGCAGCTCAAGGAGTCGGGTGCCGACGCGCTGATCGGCTGGACCGTGGGGCCCGAGCAGGGCGTGGTCTCGGCCAGCCGCGCCGCCGCCGGCTGGAACGTGCCGCAGTACGGGCCCTGGGGTCTGTCGCACGCCTCGGCCTTTGTGGGTTCCGGTGGCGCCGTGGAAGGCGCGCTGATGGTGCAGACCGTGCTGCCCAACGTGTTCATGGAACGCAACAACTCCTTCCTGCCCGGCTACGCGCGGCTGTCGAAGGAGCGCCCCATCGGCTCGATGATGTCGGCGGCGCAGACCTACGATTCGGTGCACCTGCTGCTGCGAGCGATGTTCATCAGCAAGGGCGACCTCTCCGGCCGCAGCCTGAAGAACGCGCTGGAGAACCTGCCGCAGGCCTACCGCGGTGTGGTCACCACCTACGACCGCCCGTTCAGCAACACCGACCACGACGCGATCTCGGCCAACATGCTGTGGCTGGGCACCTGGCGCAGCGGAGAACGGGCCTACGCCTACCGCGACGACGCGCAGCGGGCCAGCGTGATCCGGCGCAAGGAATGACAGCCCGGCCTGGCGCGACGGCCGGGCCCCGCGTCTGACAGGACCCGGCGCCGGCAGCAGGCGCGATCAGGCGCCGCTGGTGCTGGCGGCAGGCCGGTCCGTCCGGGCCTCGGCAAACGCCTCGATGACCCTGATCACCTCCTGCGGGTCGACCGGCTTGACCAGGTGAGCGTCGAAGCCGGCCTTGGCGGTGCGATCGCGGTCCTCGGCCTGCCCCCATCCGGTGACGGCCAGCAGCAGCAGGTCGCCGCCCGACGGCCGGCTGCGCAGGCTGCGCGCGAGATCGTTGCCGCTGGTGTCGGGCAGGCCGATGTCGAGGATGGCGACGTCGGGGCGCCACTCGGCAACGACCGCAAGGGCCGCCGCTGCGGTGTGCGCGGTTCTGACCTCATAGCCGGACAACTGCAGCACGCAGGCCAGCATGTCTGCGGCGTCGACGTTGTCGTCGACCACCAGGACGCTGAGCCGGCGGCTGGGCTTCACGCGTGCGGGCTCGACAGCGGCCCGACGCTCGGCGCCGGGCGCTGCGGCCAGCGGAAGCTGCACGACGAAGCTGGAGCCGGCGCCGAGCCCCGCACTGTGCACGTCGATCGTGCCGCCGTGCAAGTCCACGAGCCGGCGGACGACCGTGAGCCCGATACCGAGGCCACCCTGGGCGGCACCCGGTGAGCGATGCGCCTGCCCGAAGAGCGAAAACATCTTGGGAATCATGTCCGGCGTGAGCCCGACCCCGCTGTCCGTCACCCGCACCAGGCAGCGATCCCCGGCCTGCGACGTGGCGACGACGATGCTGCCGCCCTGGGGCGTGTACTTGCAGGCATTGCTCAGCAGGTTGTCCATGATCTGCAGCAGGCGCGCGGGGTCTCCGTGCACCCACAACGCGTGCGGCGCCGGCTGCAGCAGCAGCGTGTGGTGCAGTTCCTCGGCCAGCGGCCGCGCGTTGTCCACCGCAGCGCGCACGATCGCCTGCAGGTCCACCAGTTCCCGCTTGAGCTCGATCACGTTGCGCGAGATGCGGGACAGGTCGATCAGATCGTCCAGCAGCCGCGCCATGTGCGTCGACTGCCGCTCGATGGTGCCGCGGGCTTGATCGATCAGGGCCTGGCTGGCGTCGGGCTTCAGCAAGGCGGTCGCATACCGGATCGGCGCCATCGGGTTGCGCAGTTCGTGAGCCAGCGTGACGAGGAACTCGTTCTTCTGCCGGTCGGCCTGCTGCAGCGCCTGCTGCGCGTGCTTGAGTGAGGTGACGTCGATGTGGGCAGCGATGGCGCCGCGCACCTGGCCTGCACGGTCGAACAGCGGCGCGGCATTGACCAGGATGTGCAGCAGCTTGCCGTCGGGCAGTTCGACGTCGAACTCCACGTCGCGCACGGCAGCGCCCGAGCGGGCCGCGCGCTGCAGCGGCATCTCGGCAGCAGGGATCTCCTCGCCGTTCTGCAGGCAGCGGTGGGGAATCACGCCACCCGCCGCGCCGCCGAGCGAGGCCGTGTCGTCGTGCCGCAGGCCGAAGATCTCCCGGAACATGGGTGAGACCGTGACCTCGTCGGCCTTCGTGTCGTGCGCCACGGCCACGCCCACGGGCAGCAGGTCGAGCATCGTGCGCAACTCTTCGCGCTGGTGCAGCAGTTCGTCGCGCGCGGCGGCCAGCCGTTCTGCCGCCTGGCGCGCCGCCTGTTCCGCCTCGTCGATCTCGGCAATGGGCGACGTGGCCGGAACGGGCCGCTCGCCCTGACCGACACGGCGGATCGAGTCGTGCAGATGGCCGATGCCCCGGGCCAGCGGGCGCGCCATGAAGAGCGCCGCGCCCAGGGTCAACAGCAGAACGGCCGCGGTCGTGGCTGCGAAGGCGAGCCCGTAACGATATGGGCCGGCGTCGACGATGGCCGCAGGAAGGATGACAAGCGTGTGCCAGCCGGTCAGCGCGGAGGTCGAGTGGGCGGCATAGATGTCGACGCCCTCGCGATTCTTGTTGCGGACGATGCCCGACGGCTCGTCGACGTAGGCCTTGCGCACCCCGGCCGACGCGGCCTTGCCCGCGAACGGCTCGGGCCGTTCGCTGCGGGCGAAGATCACGCCGTCCTGGTCGTCGATGGCGGCGATGGCGTCTTCCGGAATGCGCTGCTTCAGCCAGCCCGTCCAGACGTCGTATTCCATCGTCGCCGTGATGCCGTAGACCGGAACACCGCCCCGGAACACCGGCACACCGAAGAACACCGTCGGCTTGCCCGACGTGGAACTGACGACGACGCCAGAGATGAAGACGCGCCCGGCGCGCACGGCGGCGTCGAGTCGCTCCCACGCCTCGGGATTGCTCGGGATCGGCTGGCCTGGCGGCACGCGCAGGTTCAACAGGCGCGTGCCATCCACCTTGAAGAGCGACATGCTCGACCAGCGCCCGTGCAGCCCCTTCGCTTCCTCGAACCGCGCGCGCAGCTCTTCCAGATCGAGGCGGTCGATCACGCTGCTGGTGGCCAGCAGCTGCAGCGCCAGCACGGTCTGGTTCACCTCGGCATCGACCGCCGACGACAGCGTGCGCGCGAGATCCTGCATCGCCCGCAGCCGGGTGTCGCGTTCGCTGGCCACCACCTGGTAGGTGAGCAGACCGGCCAGGGCCAGCAGCGGGACGATGGTGGCGAACAGCAGCTTGGCGAGGTGGCGACGCAAGTGCTGGGCATGAGCCATGTGGCGCGCCTCGTGAGCTTGGACGAAAGTCGGGAGTTTATGCGGCAGCCGGGGCCGCCAGAGCAGCCGGGGCCCCGCCCGCGGCTGCATGGCATCGGGCCCGGCAGCGCACGCCAGCCTCCGCAGGATCGGGTGAACACCCGTGGCCCGCGAGGCAGTCACGCCAGGGCCAGGCCGGTGACGAGCAGCAGGCCGGCTGCCCGGGTCACGCCGGCCGACCACATCGCAAAGCCGACCGGACATGCCACCAGCCGCGAGCGATCGGCGCGGTGTGCACACACCGCGGAATCGCCGACGCGCGGTTACCGGGTCACCCGCTCTGCGTACGACGACACCGTCATCAGCGCGAAGAACGGCGGTCTGCGCTCACCAGGGGGCCCGCAGCGCCACCACCCAGTGCACCGGCCACGGCACCCACCGTGCCACCGACCAGGGCACCCAAGGGGCCCCCCACCGCGGTGCCGACGGCCGCGCCCGCGGCCGCACCGGCCACCATGCCGCCACCGGCCAGCACCGACTGGGCCTCGCGCTCGGCTTCCCCGGGCTCCAGCGGCATCTGTGCCTCGGGGCGGGGGTCCTGCGAAGGAATGCCGTGGCCGGGGCGCGCCTGCTCGACAAGATCCTTGTCAGCCGGCGCTGCCCGGGGCGATGAGAGGTGGGACGGGTTCATGGGGTTTCCTTCGGGGACCGGGAGGCCCGCCGCTCATCGAGCGTCGATGCAGCGGGCCCGGGTTGCCATCGGCGGACGCGCCGAGCTGCTTGCCGCGTTGTCCTACAGCCCTCTCACGTGAAATCGCGCTCGGGCCTTCGCCTGGCGATCAACGCCTTCCGGCGTCGCTCGTCCCGGCTCAGCCCTCTCGCGTGAAATCGCGCTCGGTCGCTCGTCCCGGCTCAGCCCTCTCGCGTGAAATCGCGCTCGGGCCTTCGCCTGGCGATCAACGCCTTCCGGCGTCGCTCGTCCCGGCTCAGTCGCCGTCGGGCACGCTGGCGACGCTGGCCAGCCACACGGCAGGGTCGCCGTCGCTGGGCGCGCGCCAGTCGCCCCGCGGCGACAGCGATCCGCCGGAGCCGACCTTCGGCGAATTTGGCACGCAGCTGCGCTTGTACTGGCTGATGCCGAAGAAGCGGAACACGAAGGTGTGCAGGTGGCGCTTGATGTCGGCCAGGCCGTACTGGGTGCGCTCCACGTCCGGACCCTCGGGCCAGACACCGGCGTCCCGGTCGTGCCAGGCCATCCAGGCCAGGTACGCCACCTTGGCCGGGGCGTGGCCGTGGCGCACGGTGCTGTAGAGGAAGAAGTCGTGCAGGGCGTACGGGCCGATGCTGCTTTCCGTGCTCTGGCTGGGCGCGTCGTCGGTGCCCTCGTCGCCGCGGCCCCCGGGCACCAGCTCCGGGCTGACCTCGGTGTCCAGCACGTCCTGGAGCACCCGGCTGCCTTCGGCGCCGACCTGGCCCGATTCGGCGACCCAGCGCACCAGGTGGCGGATCAGGGTCTTGGGCACGCTGGCGTTGACGTTGTAGTGCGCCATGTGGTCACCCACGCCGTAGGTGCACCAGCCCAGCGCCAGCTCGCTCAGGTCGCCGGTGCCCACCACCAGCGCGTGCTGGTGGTTGGCCAGCCGGAACAGGTGGCTGGTGCGCTCGCCCGCCTGCACGTTTTCGAAGGTCACGTCGTAGACCGGCTCGCCGCGTGCGGCCGGGTGGTCGATGTCGCGCAGCATCTGGTCGCAGCTGGGTCGGATGTCGATCTGCTGCGCCGTGCAGCCTATGGTCCGCATCAGCCGCAAGGCCTGGTCGAGCGTGCGCGTGCTGGTGGCGTAGCCGGGCATCGTGCAGGCCAGGATGTCGCTGCGCGGCTGGCCGATGCGGTCCATCGCCTGCGCCGCCACCAGCAGGGCCTGCGTGGAGTCGAGGCCGCCCGAGACACCGATCACCAGCTTGCGGATGCCGCTGGACGTCATGCGCTGGGCCAGGGCCTGCACCTGGATGTCGTACACCTCGCGGCAGCGCTGCTCGCGCCGGCTGGCGTCGGCCGGGACATAAGGAAAGCGCTCCAGCCGCCGCTGCAGCGGGCCGGGCATGACCGGGGCCGACAGCGTGAAGGGGATGCGCCTGAAACGCGCCACCTCGTCGCGAAAGCGCGCCGCCGACTGGCCGAACGTGGTCTGCCGCAGGCGCTCGTGCGCCAGGCGCTGCAGGTCGACGTCGGCCGTGATCAGGTGCGAGGCGCTGGAAAAGCGCTCCGATTCACGCAGCAGTTCGCCGTTGTCGCAGATCAGCGACTGGCCGTCCCAGGCCAGGTCGGTGGTGGATTCGCCGCCGCCGGCCGAGCTGTACAGGTACGCCGCCAGGCAGCGCGCCGACTGCGTGGACACCAGCGATCGCCTGTAGCCGGCCTTGCCGATGGTGATGTTCGACGCCGACAGGTTGACCAGCACCGTGGCACCGGCCAGCGCGGCATGGCTCGACGGCGGGATCGGCACCCACAGGTCCTCGCAGATCTCGACGTGCAGCGTGAACAGCGGGTTGTCGTCGGCCTGCAGCAGCAGATCGTTGCCGAAGGGCACACGCTGGCCGCCCAGCACGAGGCTGCTGCCGAGCGCGTGGTGCGCGGGCTGGAACTGGCGGGCCTCGTAGAACTCGGCGTAGTTCGGCAGGTAGCTCTTGGGCACCACCGCCAGCAGACGCCCGTTCTGCACGACGGCCGCGCAGTTGAACAGCATGTGGTCCACGCGCAGCGGCAACCCCACCAGGGCCAGCGTCGTCTGCCCTGCAGACGCCGCCACCAGCCGCAGCAGCGCCTGCTCGGCGGCTTCCAGCAGCGCGGTCTGGTGGAACAGGTCGTCGCAGGTGTAGGCCGACAGGCCGAGCTCCGGAAACACGACCAGCGCCGCGCCTGCCGCCCCGGCCTGCTCGAACAGGTCCCAGGTCTGCTCGGCGTTGAATGCCGGGTCGGCCACGCGGATGTGCGGCACCGCCACCGCCAGCCGCACGAAGCCGTGGCTGCGCGGGTCGAAGAAGGTGTCTCTGTCCATGAGCCGGCGGGTGTCCTGGCTCAGCCCAGCACGACATCGGCCGATGGCTGCACCTGCACCCGCAGCACCTGCTCGAAGTACGTCAGGGCCGCGTCACCCCGCTGCGGGGTCTGCGTGCCCACGGCGTCGCGCGGCACGCACACGGCGTAGCCGCGCATCTTGGCGTCGGCCGCGGTGGTCAGCACGCACTGGTCGCTGGTGACCCCGGTGAGGATCAGCCGCTCGGCCTTCAGGTGCTGCAGCAGCAGGTGCAGCGGCGTGGCGAAGAAGGCCGAGTGCATGGGCTTGAGCACGAAGTAGTCGTCGGCCGACGGCGCCAGCTGTTCGGCGATCTGCGCGCCCGGCCCGCCGGCCGCCCGCGCGTCGTGCATCGACGCCTGCCAGTCCGACCGCCAGCGGCCTTCGTTGTCGTTGGCGTAGACCACCGGCACGCCGGCGGCGCGGCAGCGCGCCTTCAGCGCGACGATGCGGGGGGTGATCTGCAGCGCCGCGGCCAGCACCTTGTCGGCGTCCGGGTACGACCAGCAGCTGACCATGTCGATGATCAGCAGCACGGTGGCGCCTTCGTCCTGGGCCGCGTGCACGCTGCTGGTGTGTTCGTCCATGGCCGGGCGCAGCAAGCCACGTTCCCGGGACCGGCGCGTGCGGCGCGGACCAGCCGGTGCAGGGGGTCGGACCCCGCTGCCCCAGTCGCATCAGCTCGCCGTGCCTGCCTTCAACTGCACCGTGAAGACCGCGCCGCTGACGCCGTCGCGGCGATTGGCGGCGACGATGTTGCCGCCGTAACGCTCCACCAGCCCGCGGCTGATCCACAGGCCGAGGCCGGTGCCCTCGGGGCGGCGCGTCACGAAGGGCTGGAACAGGCGCGCCAGCAGCTCGTCGCTCAGGCCGGGGCCGGTGTCGGCCACCGCGATCTCCACCGTGTCGTCGGCGCCGTCGCGCGTGCTCAGCGTGAGCGTGCCGCCCTGCGGCATGGCGTGCACCGCGTTGACGATCAGGTTCACCAGCACCTGCTGCAGCTCCTGCCGGTTCAGCGCCGGCTGGCCGGTGGCGCGGTACTCGCGCTGCACCGCGATGCCGGTGCGTGCGATCTGGTGGTTGGCGAGCACCAGGCAGTCGTCCAGTGCGCGCGCCGGGTCCACCGCCTCGATGTAGCCGGCAAATTCGGCAGGCCGCGCAAACTGCAGCAGCTGCGTGACGATGAGGCGCATGCGCTCGATCTGTTCGTCCACCAGCTTCAGTTCGGGCGCCACCCGGGCCGTGCCCTCGGGGCCCAGCAGTTCGCGCAGCAGGTCCAGGTTGCCCTGGATCACCGCGATCGGGTTGTTGACCTCGTGCGCGATGCTGGCGGTGAGCTGGCCCACTGTTGCCAGCTTCTCGCTCTTCACCAGTTGCTGCTGGGCCTGCTCCAGCGCCTGCGTGCGTTCGGCCACCTTGGCGTCCAGGCCGCGGGTGTTGTCGTCGATGACGGCCAGCAGGTGGTCCAGGTGGCCGGCCAGGCGGCCGATCTCGTCGCCGCTGTCGACGCGGCCCACGCGCGCGTGCAGCGCGCCGCCTTCCACGCGCTGCATCGTCGCGGCCATCTGCTCCAGCGGGCTGAAGATGCTGCGTGCCCAGCGCAGCGAGACCACCGCCGCGACGATCATCACCGCGAAGAAGATCAGGCCCACGCTGGCCAGCGCGCCGTACTTCAGCAGCGTGAAGGGCCGCTCGAGGATGCCCACGTACAGCATGCCCACGCGGCGCCCGCTGCTGTCGGCCAGCGGCTCGTAGGCCGAGACGTACCAGTCGCTGACGACGAAGGCACGGCCCAGCCAGGTGATGCCGCTGCCCAGCACCGTGTCGCGCACGCTCTGCGAGACGCGGGTGCCGATGGCGCGCTCGGCCTGCTCGGTGCCGAACAGCCGCACATTGGTGCTGATGCGCACGTCGTCCAGGAACAGCGTGGCCGTGCCGTGGCTGCCCAGGCTGGCAAAGGGCAGGCTGCCCTCGGGGTAGACGATGGCGTTGATGTGGTCGATGAACGGCAGGTTGCGGTTGAGCAGCACGCCCGCCTCGACATGGCCGCGCAGCGTGCCGTCGGGGTGGCGCACGGCGCGCGTGGACAGCAGCACCAGGGCCCGGTCTTCCACCGTGCGCGCGGTGGGCGTGGCGTTGCGCGTGTTCACCAGCGTCACCGGCACGCGCTGGCGCAGCGGCTCGCCGAGCAGGTCCTGCTTCGCGGGCGACAGCAGCTCCACGCTGGTGCCGCTGGGCTGCGGGGTGTCGGGCGGCAGCAGCCGGATGAAGTCGAGCCGCTCGCGCTGCGCCAGCCGGCGCAGCAGCTCGTCGGGCGGGCCGTGGCCGGGCGCCATGGCCTGCAGCAGCGCCGCCGATTCCGCAATGCCCATCGTGCTGGCGCCGATCTCGCCCAGCACGCGCTCGAAGTAGCCGCGCGCCACCGCCAGGTCCGACTGCACCTTGGTCACGAGCAGGCGGTCCAGCGCCTCGCTGCTCCACCACAGCAGCAGCGCACCCAGCAGCGGCAGCACGCCCAGCAGCGGCATCAGCACCATCACCAGCAGCTTGTTGCGGATGGACAGCGCCGCAAAGCGCACCGGGCCGCGGCGGCGCGCGCGGCCCGGGCTCTCGGCCGGGCCGGCGGTGCTGGCCGTGGGTTGCTCCAGGCTGCCTGTGTCGGGTGCGCTCAAGCCACGGCCCACTCGGCGCAGCGCCGCTCCAGCGTGCGGCGCGAGATGCCCAGCAGCTGCGCCGCGCGGGTCTTGTCGCCGTCCACCGATTCCAGCACCGCGAGGATGTGGCGCTTCTCCAGCGTCAGCAGGTCGGTGGGCCCGTCGAGCGACGCACGCGGCAGCGGCTGGCTGCGCGCCAGGCCCTGGTACAGCGCCGACACGTTGAGCGCGCCCACGATCAGCGAACGCTCGATCAGGTTACGCAGCTCGCGCACGTTGCCGGGCCAGCCGTACTGCTGCAGGTAGCGCATCTCGTCGGCGCTGACCTCGATCGGGCCCACGCCCAGCTGCGGCGCCAGCGTGTCGATGAAATGGGCGACCAGGTCGGGGATGTCTTCCTTGTGCGACGCCAGCGGCGGCAGCGTGATCTCGACCACCTGCAGCCGGTAGTACAGGTCGGCACGGAAGCGGCCGGCCTCCACCTCGGGCCTGAGCGGCCGGTTGCTGGCGGCGACGATGCGCGCGTTGACGGCGATCTCCTGCTCGCTGCCCACCGGCCGCATGCGGCGGTTCTCCAGCACACGCAGCAACGTGGCCTGCAGCGGCAGCGGCAGTTCGGCCACCTCGTCCAGGAACAGGGTGCCGCCCTGGGCGTAGATGAAGAGGCCGTCGCGCCCGGGCTGGCCGAAGAGCTCGGCCTCGATCAGCGCCGGCGACACGGTGGCGCAGTTCACCGGCACGAAGGGCGCCCCGGCGCGCGGGCTCAGGCGGTGCAGCGCCAGTGCGGCCAGCTCCTTGCCGGTGCCGCTCTCGCCGGTCAGCAGCACGGTGCTGTCGACCGCGGCCACGCGCCGCAGCGCGGCCTGCAGGCCCTTGATGACGATGCTGCGGCCCACCAGACCGTCGGCCAGGCCGCCTTCCAGCGGCGCGCGCTGGTGCAGTGCGCGCTTGAGCACCCAGTTCTCGCGCTTCAGCCGCGCGCGTTCCAGCACCTGCTTGCAGGCGCCCAGCAGCTGCGCCACGCGGAAGGGCTTGAGCAGGAAGTCGCCGGCGCCGGCGCGCAGCGCCTCGATGGCGGTGTCCAGGTCGGCAAACGCGGTGATCAGCACCACCTCGCAGGTGTTGCCGGCGGCGCGCAGCTCCTGCAGCAGCGCGATGCCGCTCTTGCCGGGCAGCGTGATGTCCAGGATCAGCAGGTCGAAGCGCTGGCGCTGCAACAGCTCGGCGGCTTCTTCGGCGCTGCCGGCGACCATGACCTCGCCCACGCGCGGCTGCAGCGTCTTGGCCAGGAAATTGCGCATGCCCGGCTCGTCGTCCACCACCAGCACGGTGGCGCTGGGCCAGGTTTCCGTGGGGACGGCGGCTGCTTGCATGGGCCGCGCAGTTTACGCGGCGAGGCCGTGGCCGGCGCCGCGCCCACCCCGGGCCCCGGGGCGGTGTGCGTGGCTGGTCTAATCGCCCGCGTGAACCTGATCGACGCCTACCGCTACCTCGCTGCGCTGGAGCAGCACCGCCACTTCGGCCGCGCCGCCACCGCCTGCCACATCACGCAGCCGGCGCTGTCGAACGCACTGCGCTCGCTGGAGGAGCAGCTGGGCACGGCCATCGTGCGCCGCGGGCGCCTGTACGAGGGCCTCACGCCCGAGGGCGAGCGGGTGCTGGCCACCGCACACCGCGTGCTGCACGAGCAGGAGCTGCTGGCGCAGGAACTCGCCAGCAGCGCCACCGCGCCGCGCGGGCGGCTGGTCATCGGCACCGTGCCCACCGCGCTGCCGATCGCGGCCCGTTTTGCGGCACGGCTGATCCAGCGGCACCCGGGCATCGTGCCGCAGGTGCTGTCGCTGTCCTCGCAGGAGATCGAGACCGGGCTGGACCGCCTGGTGGTCGATCTCGGCCTGGGCTACACCGACCGCCTGGCCTCGCTGCGCGGCAGCCGGCTGCAGCCCTGGCCGCAGTACGTGGAGCACTACCACCTGTTGCAACGCATCGACGCAGCGGCCGCGCCGGCAGCCGCCGGGCTGCGCTTCGGCGAGCCCGTCACCTGGGCCGAGGCCGCCGCGCGGCCGCTGGCGCTGCTGAGCCCCGACATGCACAACCGCGTGATCCTGGACGAGGTCTTCCGCGGCCTCGGCCTGCAGGTGAAGCCGGCGCTGGAGACCAACTCGGTGCTGGCGCTGGGCGTGGCCGTGCAGGCCGGCGCGCTGGCCGCCGTGCTGCCGGGTGCGCTGGTGGACACGCTCGCGGGGCAGGGCGGTCTGCTGGCCCGGCCGCTGGTGCAGCCGGCGCTGCGCACGCCCATCGGCTTCATCACCGCGCAGGCGGTGAAGGGCTCGCGCACGCTGCACGCCGCGCTGGCGCTGGCCCAGGAGGCGCCGTGGCTGGCAGAGGCGGCCGCGCACAGCGGGCCGCTGGCCGCGCGCGAGGCCTGAACCCGGCGCGGCTTCATCAGCCGCGTGAATCACCCGGTTCGCCGAAGTCATTGGACAGCCGCGGCCAGCGCCGCCTACGCTGACGGGCATGAACGCCACCGTGATCCCCATCCTGCCGGCCGAAGGCGCCAGCCGACAGCGCAAGCGCCAGGCCCCCAAGGGCCGCGTCGTGCGGCCCGAGGCGCTGGCAGAGGTGCAGGCGCTGCTGGGGCCGGCGCCGTACCGGCGGGATCGGCTGATCGAGTACCTGCACCCGATCCAGGACCATTTCGGCCAGCTCGCCACACCGCACCTGGCCGCACTGGCGCAGCTGATGCGCCTGTCGCAGGCCGAGGTCCACGAGGTGGCGAGCTTCTATCACCACTTCGACATCGTGCGCGAGGCCGCCGACGGCAGCGTGCCGGCCCCGCCCGCGCTGACCGTGCGTGTGTGCAACGGCCTGACCTGCGAGATGGCGGGCGCGGCCGATCTGCTGCAGCGCCTGCCCGCGTTGCTGGGCCGGGAGGTGCGCGTGATCCCCGCGCCCTGTGTCGGCCGCTGCGAGACGGCGCCGGTGGCCGTGGTGCACCAGAAGCCGGTGCTGCACGCCACGGCCGAGACCGTGCAGGCCTGCGTGCTGCGCGGCGAGCGTGTCGACACCCCGGCCGGCTTCATCGACCTGGACGCCTACGTGGCGCAGGGCGGCTACTCGCTGCTGCGCGACTGCCTGCAGGGCCGCCGCGACGTGGCCGATGTGCTGAAGCAGCTGGACGACACCGGCCTGCGCGGGCTGGGCGGTGCCGGCTTTCCCACCGGCCGCAAGTGGCGCATCGTGCGCGAGCAGCCCGCGCCGCGGCTGATGGCCGTCAACATCGACGAAGGCGAGCCCGGCACATTCAAGGACCGCTGGCTGCTGGAGCGCGACCCGCACCGTTTCATCGAAGGCATGCTCATCGCGGCCTGGGCCGTGGACGTGAGCGCGGTCTACCTCTACCTGCGCGACGAGTACCACGCCTGCCGCGCGCTGCTGCAGGCCGAGCTCGACCGATTCGTGCGCTGGCACGATGGCGGCGCGCTGCCGCCGATCGAGCTGCGCCGCGGCGCCGGCGCCTACATCTGCGGCGAAGAGTCGGCCATGATCGAGTCGATCGAAGGCAAACGCGGCCTGCCCCGGCTGCGGCCGCCCTTCGTCGCGCAGGTGGGCGTGTTCGGCCGGCCCACGCTGCAGCACAACTTCGAGACGCTCTTCTGGGTGCGCGAGCTGCTGGAGCACGGCACCAGCGCGTTCGCCGCGCACGGCCGCCACGGGCGGCGCGGGCTGCGGCGGTTTTCCGTCTCGGGCCGTGTGTGCGAGCCGGGCGTCAAGCTGGCGCCGGCTGGCATCACGCTGAACGAGTTGCTGGCCGAATACTGCGGCGGCATGCAGCCCGGCCACACGCTCTACGCCTACCTGCCGGGCGGCGCCAGCGGCGGCATCCTGCCGGCGAGCCTGGCCGATGTGCCGCTGGATTTCGACACGCTGCAGCCGCACGGCTGCTTCATCGGCAGTGCCGCGGTGATCGTGCTGTCGCAGGCCGACCGCGCGGTCGACGCTGCACGCAACGTGATGCAGTTCTTTGAGGACGAATCCTGCGGCCAGTGCACGCCCTGCCGCGTGGGCACCGCCAAGGCTGGCGCGCTGATGGCAGCGCCGGTGTGGAACCGGCCGCTGCTGGAGGAGCTGGGTGCGGTGATGCGCGACGCCTCCATCTGCGGCCTGGGCCAGGCCGCACCGAACGTGGTGGACTGCGTGTTGCGCTACTTTCCCCACGAGGTGCAGGCATGAACGCCGTGACTCGCGCCGAGCGCGCGCTGCTGGAAGCGCCCACAGTGAGCTTCCTGCTCGACGGCCGGCCCGTCAGCGGCCGTGCCGATGAGAGCCTGCTGCAGATCGCGCAACGCCATGGCGCCGAGATCCCGCACCTGTGCTGGAGCGACGGCCTGGAGCCGGCCGGCAACTGCCGGGCCTGCATGGTCGAGGTGAACGGCGAGCGTGTGCTCGCCGCGTCCTGCTGCCGCAAGCCGTCCGAAGGCCTGCAGGTTCAGACGCAGAGCCCGCGCGCGCTGGCGGCGCAGAAGATGGTGCTGGAGTTGCTGCAGGCCGACCTGCCCGAGGCGCAGCACACGCGTCACAACGAGGTGGACGACTGGAGCCTGAAGCTCGGCGTCGGCCAGCCGCGCTTTGCACCGCGCAGCGCCGTGCCGGCCGACCTGAGCCACCCGGCCATCGCCGTCAACCTGGACGCCTGCATCCAGTGCACACGCTGCGTGCGCGCCTGCCGCGACGAGCAGGCCAACGACGTCATCGGCCTGGCCGGCCGCGGCGCGAATGCACGCATCGTCTTCGACATGGAAGACGCCCTGGGCGCGAGCAGCTGCGTGGCGTGCGGTGAGTGTGTGCAGGCCTGCCCCACCGGCGCGCTGAGCCCGGCCCGCGGCGCTGCGCTGCCGGTGCCCGACAAGACGGTGCACAGCCTGTGCCCGTACTGCGGCGTGGGTTGCCAGCTGACCTATCACGTCAAGGACGACCAGATCCTGTTCGTCGAAGGCCGCGACGGCCCGGCCAACCAGGGCCGCCTGTGCGTGAAGGGCCGCTACGGTTTCGACTACGCCCGCCACCCGCAGCGCCTGACCGTGCCCCTGATCCGCCGTGCCGACGCGCCCCAGCACGCCGAAGCCTCCAGCGACCCCGCCGTCGCGCGCAGCTACTTCCGTGAAGCCACCTGGGACGAAGCGCTGGCCGTGGCCGGCGGCGGGCTGAAGGCGCTGCGCGATGCCCACGGCCCCGGCGCACTCGCCGGCTTCGGCTCGGCCAAGGGCAGCAACGAAGAGGCCTACCTGTTCCAGAAACTCGTGCGCCTGGGCTTCGGCAGCAACCACGTGGACCACTGCACACGCCTGTGCCATGCGTCCAGCGTGTCGGCGCTGCTGGAGGGCATCGGCTCGGGTGCGGTCAGCAACCCGGTCATGGACGTGACGCTGGCCGAGGTGGTCATCGTCATCGGCGCCAACCCGGTGGTCAACCACCCGGTGGCCGCCACCTGGATCAAGAACGCGGTGCGCGGTGGCACCAAGCTGATCGTGATGGACCCGCGCCGCAGCGAGCTGGCGCGCCACGCGCACACGCACCTGGCCTTCAAGCCCGACAGCGACGTGGCGCTGCTCAATTCGATGATGCACGTCATCGTCACCGAAGGCCTGGTCGACCCGGACTTCATCGCAGCGCGCACCGAGGGCTACGCGGCGGTGGCCGCCAACGTGCAGGCCTACAGCCCCGAGGCGATGGCGCCGGTCACCGGCATCGACGCCGCCACGCTGCGCGCCGTGGCCCGCCTGTACGCACGCAGCCGCGCCAGCATGATCCTGTGGGGCATGGGCATCAGCCAGCACGTGCACGGCACCGACAACGCCCGCTGCCTGATCGCGCTGGCGCTGATGACCGGCCAGATCGGCCGCCCCGGCACCGGGCTGCACCCGCTGCGCGGCCAGAACAACGTGCAGGGCGCGTCGGACGCGGGTCTGATCCCGATGATGTATCCCGACTACCAGCCCGTGGACGACGTCGCGGTGCGCGAGCGCATGGCCGCGGCCTGGGGCGTGGCGCCGCAGACGCTGTCGCTGGACAAGGGCCTGACGGTGGTGGAAGTGATGCGCAGCATCCTGTCCGACGACCCGGGCCGCGTGCGCGGCATGTTCATCATGGGCGAGAACCCCGCCATGAGCGACCCCGACGCCAGCCACGCCCGCGAGAGCCTGGCGCGGCTGCAGATGCTGGTGGTGCAGGACATCTTCCTCACCGAGACCGCCTGCCTGGCCGACGTGGTGCTGCCTGCCAGCGCCTTTGCCGAGAAGACCGGCAGCTTCACCAACACCGACCGCACCGTGCAGCTGGGCCGCCGCGCACTGAGCCTGCCGGGGCAGGCGCGGCAGGACCTGTGGATCGTCACCGCGCTGGCGCAGCAGCTGGGGCTGGACTGGGCGTCGTACGGCGCCACGCCCACCGACTGCGACGCCGCCGCGGGCCGTGTGTTCGACGAGATGCGCCACGTCATGCCCAGCATCGCGGGCCTGAGCTGGGCGAGGCTGCAGCGTGAAGGCGCCGTCACCTACCCCTGCACACACGAAGGCGACCCGGGCGAGGCGGTGGTCTTCACCGACCACTTTCCCACCGCCAGCGGCAAGGCGCGCTTCGTGCCGGCCGACATCGTGCCGGCCGACGAGCGGCCCGACGCGGACTACCCGCTGGTGCTGATCACCGGCCGCCAGCTGGAGCACTGGCACACCGGCAGCATGACGCGCCGCAGCGCGGTGCTGGACGCGCTGGAGCCCGACCCGGTGGTGCTGCTGCACCCGCTGGAGCTGGCGCGCATCGGCGTGATGCCGGGCGAACTGGTGACGCTGGAATCACGCCGCGGCCGCGTCAGCCTGTACGCGCGCGCCGACGACGGCACGCCGCCCGGCGCGGTGTTCGTGGCCTTCTGCTGGTTCGAGGCCGCGGTGAACAAGCTCACCAACCCGGCGCTGGACCCGGTGGCCAAGATCCCCGAGTTCAAGTACTGCGCGGTGCGGCTGGTGGCTGGCGGCACGCCGCCCGAGGTGGCCAGCTTCGGCGGCGGGCAGATGCTGGGCGTGCCGGCCTGAGGCGCACCGAGGCGGCTCGAGGACGCCGCGTGCGTACCATCGCCCCATGAAGCCGCGCGCCGTCCAGCTGCACTACCGCTACGCACCCGGCCCGGCCGATGCGCCGGCCGGGCAGCAGGGCAGCGAGGTGCACAACCCGATGTTCGAACTGCTGCACGCGCTGCGCGAGCACGGCAGCATCCAGCAGGCGGCGCGTGCCGCGGGTGTGTCGTACCGCCACCTGTGGGGCCAGCTGAAGCAGTGGCAGGCCGAGCTGGGCCAGCCGCTGGTGACCTGGGTGCAGGGCCAGCCGGCGCGCCTGACGCCGTTTGCTGAACGCCTGCTGTGGGCCGAGACGCGGGCGCGCGCACGCTTGGCGCCGCACATCGAGGCGCTGCGTGTGGAACTGGCGCGGGTGCTGACCGACGCGCAGGACGGCACGCAGCCGCTGCTCACCGTGTTTGCCAGCCACGACATGGCCTTGCCGCGGCTGCAGGAGCAGGCCGGCCGCACGCACGACCTGCAGATCGACCTGCGTTTTGCCGGCAGCCTGGACGCGCTGCGTGCGCTGGCCGCCGGCCGCTGCCTGGTGGCGGGTTTCCACGTGCCGTCCCAGGCGCAGCACGCGCCGCTCTTTGCGCAGCAGCTGAAGCCGCTGCTCAAACCCGGCCGCCACAAGCTGATCGGCTGCGCCACGCGGGTGCAGGGCTTGATCGTTCCGCGGGGCAACCCGCTGCAGCTGCGCACGCTGGCCGACGTGGCGGGTGCTGGTGCGGCCACGGGCGCCACGACCTTGCGCTTCGTGCAGCGCCAGCCGGGCTCGGGCACGCGGCTGCTGATGCAGCACCTGCTGCAGGCCGAGGGCCTGGCCACCGACGCGCTGGATCGCGGGCCGGTGCACACCGAAGACAGCCACCTCGCCGTGGCCGCCGCGGTGGCCAGCGGTGGCGCCGATGCGGGCCTGGGCATCGAGGCTGCGGCCGCCCACTTCGGCCTGGGCTTCGTGCCCTTGATCGAAGAGGACTACCACCTCGTGTGCCTGCGCGACGCGCTGGAGCAGCCCGCCGTGCAGGCGCTGCGCCGGCTGCTGCAGGGCGCGGCCTGGCGCGAGACCCTGGCCGACGTGCCCGGCTACGGCACCGGCGGTGCGGACCAGTGCGGCCAGGTGCTGAGCCTGACCCAGGCGCTGCCCTGGTGGCGCTTCAGGCAGGCCAAGGTGGGCAAGGTGGCGCAAACCGCACGCGCTGCCGCGCGGCTTGCCGCGCCGCCCGCGGCCTGATCGCAGGCCGCTTGATCGTTCTGCCTGATCGCAGGCCGCTTGACCGTTCTGCCTGATCCCAGGCCGCTTGATCGTTCTGCCTGAGCCGCGGCCGCTTCAGCCCCCGGCGCCCGCCGCCACCAGCTTCTGCAGGTTGGCCATCGCGCCCATCGCATGCTGCTTGAATCGCGCCAGGATCTGCTGCTTCTCTGCGTCGTCCTTCGGCACACCCGCCATCAGCTTGCCGAAGCCGTCCAGCCGGCTCTCGCGCACCCACTGGCGCAGCGCGGGGTGCTGACCCCACTGGAACTGGTTCCACATGTTGGCCAGCAGCGCAGGCGGGTACCCGTCCAGCGTGTGCGGAAAGGGCACCGTGCCGCACAGCGCGTTGCGGGCCTTGTCGTCCACCCCATGCGCTTCCACCCACGCGATGAGCGCGGCGCTGAAGGCCGGTTGCGGCAGCCGCACCATCTGCAGCACGATGCGCCCGGGCTGGAAGATTGGCTGCAGCGCGCGCGGCTCCACGGCCGAGGCCGTGCAGTCCACGAACAGCGTGCCCTCGGCCACCGGCACGCGGCCGTGCTGCAGCTGCAGGTGGTCGGCCGCCAGCGCCTGCACGCGGCCCAGGCGCACGACATCCTTGATCTCGCGCAGCATTGCCGCCTCGCCCGGCGTGATGGTGCCCAGGTGAAACATCGACGGCGTGCGGTCGGGGTCGATGCGCAGCAGCGCGCCGCAGGCCTCGAGCCGCAGGAACAGGTCGGCGGTGGACGTGGCCAGCGCGCAGGCCTCCATCTGGTCGACCTGGCCGCCGATGCTGTCCTTGAAGAACTCCATCGCGGGCTGGGTGCCGATGCGGTTGACCATCCACGCGTCGCGCGGCTTGACCCACTGGATGGCGTCGGCGCTGGCGCCGGCCTGCATCAGCCACAGGCAGGCGTCCATCGCGGTCTTGCCCGCGCCGATGACCACGAAGCGCCGCGGCTGCGGCGTGCCGGCCGGCGCCTGCCACAGCTGCGGCAGCGCGTTGGGCGGCACCAGCCGCACGCCGGCGCCCACCGCGAAGCCCGGCGTGTGCGTGGACGGCACCTTCGGGCTCAGGTAGGTGGCGTCCACCACCTTCTTGCGCACCGTCACGCGCGTGCGCCGGCCGGACAGCATGTTCTCGAACGTGCTGTCGCCCAGGTGGTTGCACATCGGGTGGTACGACACACGGCCGCTGGGCAGCAGCTGGTGGTTCATCACGCGGTCGAAGTAGCTGCAGACCTCGGCGCCCGAGGCCAGCTCGTACAGCCCCTGGTTGGGGCCCACGGTGTCCTTGCGCCCGGTGCCGAGTTCCATCGAGTTGACGCCGTAGAAGGCCGAAGGCTGGTGCAGCGTGACGAAGGGGTAGGCGTCGTTCCAGTGGCCGCCGGGCTTGGCGTGGCGGTCGACCAGCGTCACGTGTGCGTCGGTCTGGTCGATCAGCGTGTCGGCAAAGGCCAGGCCGGCGGTGCCGGTGCCGATGACCAGGTAGTCGGTGTCGATCGATTCCATGTCGGCGTGCCAGGTGGGGGGTATCGCGCATCATGCCCGCGGCGGGCGTCAGCGCCGGCGCTGCCGGCCCCTGGCAAACCCACCCCTCCCGGGGCCCGGGCAGGTTCAGCTTCCTGCTAGGGTCGATGCCATGAACACCCCCGCCTCGCACTTTTCAGCCCGCCGCGCGCGCTTTCGTGCGCTCCACCAGTCGGGCTGTTTCCTGATCCCCAACCCCTGGGACGCCGGCAGCGCGCGCTGGCTGCAGAGCCAGGGCTGTGTCGCGCTGGCCAGCACCAGCGCGGGCATGGCGTGGTCGATGGCGCGGCCCGACAACCGGGTGGGGCTGGAGGACGTGCTCGCCCACCTGCGCCAGCTGGTCGGAGCCACCGAGCTGCCGATCAACGCCGATTTCGAAAACGGCTTCGCCGCCGATGCGGCCGGCGTGGCGCGCCATGTGCTTCGGGCGGTCGACACCGGCATCGCCGGCCTGTCGATCGAAGACGCCACCGGCGACCCGGCCCAGCCGCTGTACGGGCTGGACGAGGCCGTGGCCCGGCTGCGCGCGGCGCGCAGCGCCATCGACGACGCAGGCGGCGAGGTGCTGCTGGTCGGCCGTGCCGAGTGTTTCCTGGTGGGCCGCCCCGACCTGAGCGAGACCATCGCGCGCCTGCGGGCCTACGCCGAGGCCGGCGCCGACGTGCTGTACGCGCCCGGCCTGAGCACGCGCGAGCAGATCACCGCGGTGGTGGCCGCCGTGGCGCCGAAGCCGGTGAACCTGCTGGTGGGCGGCGCCAGCGCCTTCACGGTGGCCGAGATCGCCGCGATGGGCGTGCGCCGCATCAGCGTGGGCGGCGCGCTGGCCCGGTCGGCCTGGGCGGGCTTTCAGCGCGCCGCGCTCGGCCTGCTGCAGGACGGCCGGTTCGACGGGCTGGCCGGTGCCGCGTCGGGGGCGGCGCTGAATGCGGTGTTCCGCGCCGCGGCATCGGGCGGCGACCCCGCGCCCTGAGGTCCCGCCGCGCACCAGCGCGCCGGCCCGCTATTGCACCAGCAGCACCCGCATGCCCAGCGGCGTGCCGGCGGCCGCGTCCACCAGCTGCACGGTGGTCTGCCGTGGCTTGAAGCCCTCGGGCAGCGCCATGCTGCCGCGCACCACCTCGTGGCTGCCCACCTGCAGCCGGATCGGCGCGGTGGCCACGGTGGCGGCCTTGCCGCCGGTGGCGTCGCCGGCCACCACCAGCTTCAGCGTGCTGGCCAGCGGCTTGGTGCCGGCCCGTTCGCGCGACAGCACCACGTTGTAGTCGAGCTGGCTGCCGTTGACCGTGAAGCGGCCGGCACGCACCGCCACGCGGCTGTCGCGCGGGTCGGGTGGCAGCGAGGCCACCAGCGAGGCCAGGTCTTCGCGCAGCCGGGTCGCGGTGCCGCGCGCGGTGGCCAGCTCGTCGGCCTGGGCCTTCTGGCTGGCCTGCGCCGCCTGCAGGCGCTGGGCGGTCTGGTCCAGCTCGGCGCGCAGCCGTGTGCGCTCGGCGTCGGCCTTTTCGTAGGCCATGCGCAGTTCAGCCGAGTCGGTGGCCGACAAGCGCGGCGGCAGGTAGCGCTGCTGCACGGTGAGCACCGCGGCCGCGCCGGCCAGCGTGCCCAGCAGCAGCAGCCACACCCAGCCGGGCACCCGGGCACGGGCGCGGCGCGAGCCGTGGGATTCGAAGAGGATGGGTTTGTGTCGGCCGAACATGGGAGAGGGCACAGCACCTGCAGTGGCGGGCCCCGACCGTAGTGCCGTGGCGTGCCCGGCATGCAACGCGATGTACGGATCGGCGCGCTGTCACGCGGCAGGCCGCGACGCCGATCCGGGCCCGGGGCCGGTGCCGCACCTGGGGGATGCAGGCGCGGCAGCCCCCGCCGCAGCGCCGCCCCGGCCAGGCTGCCGCTGTTACTGCACGTTCGTGACTTACTGCTCGTTTCAGCCGGAGCGCCTGAGAATCAGCGTCCCGCCCTCTTCCAAGCCCGGTCCGCCAAGCCGCCATGTCCCTTGAAGCCGCTCTCCCCGCAGCAAGCCTGCCGCTGCTGCAGGCCGACCAGCTGGGCTTCGCCCACGCCGAGCGGGTGCTCTTTGCCGGCCTGGATTTCGCCATCCACCCCGGCCTGACGCTGGTGCGCGGCGGTGACGGGCGCGGCAAGACCACGCTGCTGCACCTGCTGGCCGGCACGCTGCAGCCGCAGCACGGCGCGCTGCAGCGCCGCGCGCACACGGTGTACTGGGAGCACCCGGCCGACGCCCAGCACGACGCCACCGTGGCGCGCGCCTGGCTGGTGGCGCTGCAGGGGCGCCACACGCGGTGGAACGAGGCGATGGCGCTGTCGCTGGCCGACGCGTGGGCGCTGGTGGAGCACCTCGACAAGCCGCTGTACATGCTGTCCACCGGCAGCCGCCGCAAGCTGGGGCTGGTGGCTGCCGCGGCCAGCGGTGCGCCGCTGACGCTGCTGGACACGCCGTATGCGGCGCTGGACGCGCCCTCGGCCCGTGTGCTGAACCAGGTGCTGGCCGAGGCCGCCTCGGGCCGCGAGCGGGCATGGGTGCTGGCCGACGGCGAACGACCCGCCGGCCTGGCCGGCGTCACGCTGGCAGGGTGCATCGATCTGGGTGACTGAAGCGCCCGCGCGCGACGCCGCGCCCTGGCGGCAGGCGGGCAGGGGCAACCCGGGGTGATGGTTCGGATTGGGCCAACCACAATCTTTTGCAGCGGCCCGCAGGCTGCTCAAGAACGATTCTGGAGACCCTCTCATGCACTTCCGTTCCACGCTCGCCCTGGCCAGCCTGTCGCTGCTGGCCGCCTGCCAGACCACGCCGCCCGCGGCTCCGAAGGCGGCTGCTGCAGCCCCGGCCCCGGCTGCACCCGCAGCCCCCGCCTGGCAGCAGGGCCGCACGGCCGCGCAGGCCGGCTCCACGCTGGCGCCGCTGGCCGGCCGCCTGACCGCCACGCCGGCAGCCGACATCCCGCTGCAGAACTACAAGCTGCCGCCCGGCTTCAAGGCCGAGATCTGGGCCACCGGCATGCCCGGCGCACGTGCCATGACCCGCGCCGAGAACGGCAAGATCTACATCGGCACGCGCGGCATCGGCCGTGTCTACGAGCTCACCGACAACGGCGCCACGCGCACCAGCCGCGTGCTGGTCGACAAGCTCGTGCAACCGGCCGGCGTGGCCTACGCCAACGGCTCGCTGTACGTGATGGCCATCGACAAGGTGCTGCGCTACGACGGCGTGTCCACCAACCCGGCCGCCGTGCCGGTGGACATGACGGCCGCCTTCAAGCTGCCGAAGGAGCAGCACCACAACTGGAAGTACATCGCCTTCGGGCCCGACGGCAAGCTCTACGTGCCCTTCGGCGCGCCGTGCAACATCTGCGAGCCGGGCGAGGAATACGCGCAGATCCGCCGCTACAACCCCGACGGCTCGGGCATGGAAGTGATCGCGCGCGGCGTGCGCAACTCGGTGGGCTTTGCCTGGCACCCCGAAACCAAGGAGATGTGGTTCACCGACCACGGCCGCGACTGGATGGGCGACGACGGCCCTGCCGACGAGCTGAACCGCATCACCAAGACCGGTGCCAACTTCGGCTTCCCGTACTGCCACGCCGACGGCATCCCCGACCGCGACTTTCCCAAGGCCGGCGCCTGCAATGGCGTGACGCTGCCGGTGCAGACGCTGGGCCCGCACGCCGCCGCGATGGGCGCGCACTTCTACACCGGCAGCATGTTCCCGGCCGAGTACCGCAACACGCTGCTGGTGGCGCGCAAGGGCTCGTGGAACCGCACGCAGAAGTTCGGCTTCGACGTGGTGGCGGTGCGCACCGACGCGCAGGGCAACAACCCGCGTGTGCAGCCCTTCATGACCGGCTTCCTGGACGCCAGCAACGACAGCTTCAGCGGCCGCCCGGCCTACCTGCTGCAGCTGCCCGACGGCTCGCTGCTGGTCAGCGACGAGCAGCTGGGCGCGATCTACCGCATCAGCTATGCCAGGTGATGCCCGTGCGCTGCTGGCCGGCCTGGTGCTGGCCAGCGCTGCCGGGCTGGTGCAGGGGCAGGCCGCGCCGCAGCCCCTGCAGCTGCAAGCCACCGTGCAGGCGTGCACCGCCTGCCACGGCGCGGGCGGCAACTCGCCCGTGCCGGGCATCCCGTCCATCGCCGGGCAGCCGCGCATCTTCCTCGAGAACCAGCTCGTGCTGATCCGCGAGGGGCTGCGCGACGTGCCCAGCATGAAGGCGGTGATGGGCGGGCTGGATGATGAGCAGATCGTCGCGCTGGCCCGCCACTTTTCTGCCCAGACCGCGCTGCCGCCGGGCGCAAGCGCGCCGCAGCCCGAGCGCCTGCGTGCTGGCGCGGCGCTGTCGCGGCAGGCGCTGTGCGGCACCTGCCACCTGCCCGACTACACCGGCCAGAACCAGGTGCCGCGCCTGGCCCGCCAGCACGAGGCCTACCTGGCCGCGACGATGAAGATGTACCGCGACAACCCGGCGCCGGGCCGCGACACCGCGATGTCGGGCCCGCTGCGCGGCTTCAGCGACACCGAGCTGGACCAGCTGGCGCACTACTTCGCCCACGCGGCGAAGTAGCCGCGGCCCGCGGGCGACCCCGGCCGCCGGGGCGGTGCCCGGGGGGCAGCGTGCCGCGGGGCCGCGTCCCAGGCGACACTGGCGGCCCCGCGCTATCCACCTGCCCGCCGTGCCTGCCACCGAGTCCCGCTCCTTGAACCCCACTGCCAGCGACACCACCGTCGCGACCCTGCCCAGCGGCCTGCGCGCCGTGGCCATTGCCATGCCCTGGCGCGAAACCGTGTCGCTGAGCGTCTTCGTGCGCACCGGCAGCCTGCACGAACCGCGGCGGCTCAACGGCATCAGCCACGTCGTGGAGCACATGGCCTTCAAGGGCACCACCACACGCGACTGCCAGCGCATCAACCTCGACGCCGAACGGCTGGGCGCCGAGGTCAACGCGCACACCGACCGCGACCACACGGCCTTCCACATCGAGGGCCTGGCACGCGACCTCGGCGTGTTCGTGCCGCTGCTGGCCGACATCGTGCTGAACAGCACCTTCCCGGCCGACGAACTGGAACGCGAGCGCCAGGTGATCCTGCACGAGTTCACCGAGGTCGAGGAAGACCCGACCGCGATGGCCTTCCAGCTCTTCGACCGCGCCTGCTACGGCCTGCACCCGGCGGGCCAGCCGGTGATCGGCAACCGCGCCAACATCCAGCGCTTCACGCGCGACGACCTGCTGGCCTACGTGCACAGCCAGTACAGCGCCGGCAACGTGGTGGTGGCCGCCGCCGGGCCGATGGCGGTGCAGCCCTTCTTCGACGCGGTGGCGGCCGCCTTTGGCGGCATGGCCGGCGGCGTGCACAACGCCATGACCGCGCCGGCCTGGCAGGGCGGCCTGAAGCTGCGCCGCATGGCCGGCAGCTCGCAGTGCCACGCGGTGCTGGGCTTCCCGGCGCCGGCGCTGGACGACGACGCGCACCTGGCTCACGTGCTGGCCGCGGCGCTGCTGGGCGAGGGCATGAGCTCGCCGCTGCTGGACGAGATCCGCGAGCGCCGCAGCCTGGCCTATTACGCCGCTTGTTCGGCCGACATCCTGCCGCTGGCGGGGCAGTTCGTGATCGAGGCCGCCACCGCGCCGGCGCAGGCCGAGGAGTTCTTCGTCGAGGTCGACAAACTGCTGCGCCAGCAGGCCGAGCACACCGATGAAGTCGGCCTGGAGCGCGCGCGCAACCAGATCACGGTGCGCACGCTGCGCGGTCTGGAGCAGCCGTCGCGCCGGCTGGAGGCGGCCGCGCAGGACCTCTTCACCTTCGGCCACCTGCGCGACCCGCACGACTGGCTGGCGCGGCTGCAGGCCGTGACTGCAGAGCAAGTGCGCGCGGTCTTCCGGCAGCTGCTGGGCGGCCGTGCGGCGGTGGCGCTGGCGGGCAGCGTGCCTGCGCGTGCGCGACAGCGGGCCGAGGCCTTGTTCCTGGGCGGGCAGGGCGGTGAACGTGATGAACGTGATGAAGGCGATGCAGGCCCGGCCCCGGCGGCAGGCGCGGCCGCGGAAGACGCCCATCGACCGACAGGCCCACGGGGCCGTGGGAGGACCCATTGAACGCACTGCCGGGGTGGGCGGCGCGCGCCGCATCGCGCGCGGGTGGGCGCGCAGGCGCCGTCGAAAGCGCAGGCGCAGGCTGGCGTGCACCGTCGCGCGCGTGGCGGCTGGCGCGCCGTGTGGCGGTGCTGGCGGCCTGGATGGGGGCGCTGCAGGCCGCGCCGGGCCACGCCGCGCCGGCATTCGAGGTGCTGGCTGCACCCGCCGCGCCACCGGCCTGGCTCATCAGCGACGAAGCGCGTTTTGCGCAGGCCGACTGGCGCAGCATCGAGGCCGCCACGCAGGAACGGGCCGAGTTGCGCATCGGCTCCTTCGAGGGCGCGCCCACCGGCTGGCTGCAGCGGCCGGTGAAGATCCACTACCGGATGTACCGCCACCGCAGCGAAACCCGCGGCGGCGTGATCCTGGTGCCCGGCTTCACCGAGGGCCTGACGATGTACCAGGAGGTCATCCACGACCTCGTGCACAACGGCTGGTCGGTCTACATCCACGACCACCGGGGCCAGGGCTTCTCCACGCGGCTGCTCGACGGTGAAGGTGACGCCGACAAGGGCCACATGGACCGCTTCGAGCGGCTCGTGGGCGACCTCGACCGCTTCATCGGCCTCGTGCAGCACGAGCGCGGCCCGGCCGCGGCGCCGCTGGTCGCCGTGGCGCATTCGATGGGCGGCGCCGTGGTCTCGCTGCAGCTGGCGCGGCAGGGCCCGGGCGGCGCGCTGGTGGCCGCCGCGCTGGTGACGCCGATGCACGAGCCGCGCGTGGCCGAGCCCGGCACCGGCGCGGTGCTGCGCCGCTGGTGCGACGACTGGGCCGTGCGGCTGCCGTTCCAGCTGCCGGGCCTGTCGAGCCGGCGCGTGCAGGGCGAGGGCTTCGAGGCCGAGCGCCAGGCCTTCATGGCGCAGCCCGACCAGGCCGCCAACGACATGACGCACAGCGTGCCGCGCCTGCTGCGCCGCTGGACCGACCGCACGGCGCTGTGCGACGCGCCCGGCGAGGCCGGGCACTGCGGCCACCCCGATCCGCGGGTGTCGGGCCCCACGCTGCGCTGGGTGGCACAGGCCTGCGCCGGCTCGCGCGAGGCGCGCGGCGAAGGTGCCTCGCGCATCGCCGTGCCGGTGCTGCTGCTGCAGGGCGGGCAGGACACCATCGTGGAGCCCGAGGCGCAGCGCGTGTTCTGCGCCCAGGTCAATGCAGCCGGCGGGGCCGGCGGCTCCTGCCGCGGCGTGCTGCTGCCCGAGGCTCGCCACGCGCTGCTGGTGGAGGCCGATCGGCTGCGCCGGCCGGCGCTGCAGGAGCTGATGACGTTCCTGGCGGCTGCCACTGCGGCCGCGCCTGCAGCCGGGGCCGCGTTGCCGCGCCCCTGAGATTCGACCCGGGGCGCGCCGGCCGTTCAGGCGGCGTCAGGCGGCGACGTGCCCGGCGCGCCTCAGATCCGGCGCGCCAGCCCCACCGCGGCGGCCGAGCCGGCGCCCACCAGCGCACACCAGGCCCGCAGCAGCCAGCCTGGGGCGGTGCCGGCTGCGGCGGCCAGCGCGGCGGCCTCGTCGCGGTGGTGGCATTCGTCGGCCTGGCAGGCCTGCAGCAGCGGCAGCAGGCCCGGCGGGCGCTGCGCCGGCGGCAGTGCCTGCAGGTGCGCGATCTGCGCCTGGTAGTGGCGGTCGACGAAGGTCTCGACCGCGGCAATGGTGGCGTGCACCGCGCGCGGCCCGGCCAGCGCCGGCAGCGCGCCGGTCAGCCAGCCGGCCACGCGCCAGCCGGGCAGCAGGCGGCTGTGGCGGTGGCGCGGCAGCCTCACGGCGATGTCGCGCAGGTGCTGCTGCTCGGTGGCCAGGTGCTGCTGCGCGAAGCGGCGCACGGCCGGGTCGCGGCTGACGGCCAGGATGCCGCGGTAGAGGAAGACCGCGCCGGTCTCGCCGGCGTGGTCGGAGCGCAGCTCGCGCAGCAGGTGGTCCGACAACGCCGCCGCCGGGCGGCCGTCGCGCCGGGCGGCGGTGTCGGCGAGCGAAGAATCGGGTGTGAACTGCATCGTCCGGGCATTGAAACATGCGGTCACGAATGGCGCCGGCCTGGGGGCATGGCCCGGCCGGGCGGCGGCGCTCAGCGTGGTGCGGGCCGGTCCAGCGAGCGCAGTTCTTCGGCGGTGTTGGCGTTGAAGAACGCGCCGCTGTCCTCGAACATCACGGTCGCGCAGCGGTGCATCGCGGTCCACTGGTCGATCTTGCGCTGGCCGCCGTGCAGGAAGGTCACCAGGCTTTCCACCAGCCCGGCCTTCAGCAGGCAGAACACCGGCTGCACCTGCACGCGGCCGTCTTCAAGTGTGGCGGCCATCGCGATGTCGGCGTCTTCGGCCACCAGCGCCCGTGACAGCCGCTCGGCCAGGTCCAGCGGGAAGGCCGGCGTGTCGCAGGGCACGGTCAGCAGGTAGGGCGTTTCGCAGTGCTCCAGGCCGGCCAGCCAGCCGGCCAGCGGGCCCGGAAAGTCGGCCAGCGGATCGGGCCACACCGGCACGCCCATCGATTCATAGGCCGCGAGGTTGCGGTTGGCATTGATGATCACGGCGCCCACCTGCACCTGCAGCCGCATCAGCGCGTGCAGCGCCAGCGGCAGGCCCAGGTGGTTCTGCAGGCCCTTGTCGACGCCGCCCATGCGGCTGCCACGGCCGCCGGCGAGGATGAGCCCGGTGATGTCCTGCGGGTCGATGGCGGAGGTGTCCATGGGCGATCAGGTCTCGAGCATGTCGAAGGCCTGCGTCTCCACCGCGACGAATTCGCGTGTGAAGCCGGCCACCGCGGCCCAGGTGGCGGCGCGCGGGTGGGCCTGCACGGCGTCGCACAGGCGCTCGATCCAGGGCTGCAGGTGGCCGCGGAAGAAACGGCGTTGCTGCTCCAGGTTGCACACGGCGACGTCGTCGCCGGCGATCAGGTAGCGCATGACTTCCAGCAGGTAGGCCACGTGGTCCTCGGTCTCGAGCGCGTTGGCGTCGCGTGTCAGGCCCAGCGCCGCCAGGTCGTGGCGCAGTGCGGCCAGCGGTTTTTCGTTGAGGAAGCCGCTGAGGTAGAACGAGGCGTAGGCAAAGACCTCGGGCTTGCCGACGCCGTGGAACAGCGCCTCGTGTTCGGCCGCGGCATCTTCCAGCGTGGTGCTGCGCAGGGCACCCACCAGCGCCTGCCAGGGGGCCTCCAGCAGCGCGCCGGCATCGGGGGCCTCGGTGATGGCGGTCTTGAACTGCAGCAGCAGCTCGGCGTCGGGCGGCGCGAGCCACAGCCGGGCCAGCAGGCCGTAGAGTTCGGCCCGGGCGAGTTCCTCGCCGTCGTCGGTGGTGCCAAAGGTGATGGGTGCAGTGGACATCTCAGCTTTCAGATCAAGTCTCGACAATCGCGGCTCAGAACGCCCGCGCTACAGACCAAGCTGCCCGCCGCGGAACCGGCTCCGCCGGGCCGCCAGCGGGGCATCCCCCTCGGGGGGCAGCGAGCGCCAGCGAGCTTGGGGGCTCATAGGTCGGTGATGCGGACTTCGCTGGTGCTGCTGTGCAGGTCGATGACGCGGCAGTCGCCGCACATCTTCAGGCGGTCGGCGGCCGCGCCCTGGAACGCGGGGTGGCCCGACAGCTTGCCCAGCATGTTCTCGATCGCACGCAGCGTGCCGAAGGGCTTGGCGCACTTGATGCAGCGGAAGGGTTCGGCCTCGTTCAGCACGCGCGGCGCCTTGCGCGCCTTGCCGCCGTCGGCCAGCCACAGCCGGGGCTGCAGCGTGATGGCGTCCTCGGGGCAGGTGGTGGCGCACAGGCCGCACTGCACGCAGTTCTTCTCGATGAACTTGAGCTGCGGCTTGTCGGGGTTGTCGGCCAGCGCGGCCTCGGGGCAGGCGCTGACGCAGCTCAGGCACAGCGTGCACTTCTGCGTGTCGACGAGCAGCGTGCCGTAGGGCGAACCGGCGGCTGGCAGCGCGATCTCGTCGGTGGGTTGCGGCGCCTGCGCCATCAGGTGGTCGAGCGCCAGGTCGAGCGTGGCGCGCTTGTCGGCCTGCGCCGCAAAGGACGCGGCGCGCGCCACGGTGCGGGCCGCCGGGGCGCGCAGCGTGGCGTCCAGCGCGGCCAGGTCACGCGCGTCGCGGGCCTCGATCAGCCTGAAGTGCTGGCCGGTGTAGCCCAGGCCCGTGACGATGGCCTGCGCCACCGCCATCTGCTCGGTGAGCGCCTGGCGGTATTCGGGCGCTTCTTCGGCGGTGGCCAGCACCCACACCTGGCTCGCACCCTGGGCGATGGCCGACAGCCACAGGTCGATGCCGAGGCTGGCGGTGTGCCACACCGGCACCGGCAGCACCCGGGCCGGCAGGCCCTGCAGCCCGCCGCTGGCGTTGCCGACGCGCGCGCCGCGGCCCAGCTCGTTGATCAGCGCGGTGCCCGCGCCTTCGCTGTGGATCAGCAGCGCTGCGTCGCGCCCACCGGCGTGGCCGTAGGCGGTGAGCATGGTGCGCAGCCGCTTGCCCTGGTCCACCGTGCCGGGGTAGGCAAAGCCCATCGCGCCGCTCGGGCACACGGTGCTGCAGGCGCCGCAGCCCACGCAGAGGTAGGGCTCGACGATGACGCCGCCGGCCAACTCGCCCTTGGCCTTGCCCTTGCGCGATGCGTCGCTGCGGATCGCGCGCGTGCTGCAGACGTCGATGCAGGCGGTGCAGCCCTGCTGCTCGTTGCGGCTGTGCGCGCACAGCTTGTGCTGGTACTTGAAGAACTTGGGCTTCTCGAACTCACCGGTCAGCTCGCGCAGCTTCAGCACCGCAGCCACCAGCGCGCGTTCGTCGCTGCCGGTGTGGAAGTAACCCTGCGGCGGCTGGTGCTGCGTGTAGGCGGGCTCGGCGCGCAGGTCGAGCACCAGGTCGAAGGCGTCTTCGTGCTCGATCGCACCGCGGTTGAAGTCGATGGCGCCTGCGGCCTCGCACACCCGCACGCACTCGCGGTGGCTCTTGCAGGCGTCCAGGTTGACCTGGTAGTCGAAGCCGATGGCGCCTTCGGGGCACACGTCGATGCAGGCGTTGCAGCGGGTGCACAGGTCCAGGTCGATCGGGTTGGTGCTTTCCCATTCGGCCCGGAAGTGGCCGAGCCAGCCGCTCAGCCGCGTCAGGCGGCCGCTGTGCGTGGCGCGGCCGTGGGCCTGCGCCAAGGCGCCGCCGGGGCTGCTGACGAGCACGCTGACGTCGAGCTTGTCGGCCAGCATCGTCGCCGCGCGTTCGGCGCGGTCGGCGTCACCCACCACGAGGCAGCGGCCGGCGCTCTTGTAGGTGACGGTGGACACCGGCTCGGGCGGCGGCAGCTGCGCCGCGGCGATCAGTGCGGCGAGCTTGGGCGTGAGCGTGGAGGCCGCCTTGGCGGCGGCCGGCGTGCGGTGCTCGCGGCTCCAGCCGCCGGTCTCGCGAATGTTGATGAAGTGGATCGGCCGCTCCTGCACGCTGGCCGCGCCTTCGGTCTCTTCGTTGAGCTCCAGGAACAGGCGGCTCTCCTGCGTGCAGGCCACCAGCAGCTCGTCGCCGCTGGCGCCGGTGGACTTGGCCGCGCGCTGGAAGCTGGCGGCCTCGCGCCGGCACAGCAGCGTGTGGACGGTCTCCAGGCCGTCAGTGCTGGCGCCCGGCGTCCTGGCCAGCGCCTGGCTCAAGGCCGGCGCGTCCAGCGTCATCGTCTGGTTGCAGTTGCACAGCAGGGTCTTCATGGGCGGGGGTGTCGCAGGGCAGGGCGGTGAGGGTGGCCGGGGCGGCGTCGGCGAGGGCTGCGGTGTCGTCAGCCTTCTCGCCCGCAGCGGTGTCGGGTGGCGTGGCGAGGTCGGCGTCCGGATCGGCTTCAGCCGACGCGGCGACCGGCAAGGGTTCCACGTCGGCCGCGGCGCCTGCCGGTGCTGGCTTCTTCTCGTCGTCGAACAGGCCCAGCAGCTGCGACTGCACCATCTTGCGCAGCATGCCGGGCGGCAGCGGGTCGGGCTTGCCGTAGTCGTCGATGTAGGTGTCCAGGCCGTCCATCACGTTGAAGTGCGGGTCGGTGAACAGCTTCTTCAGGGCCGCGTTCTTGACGTCGGGCGCCACGCCCCGGGCCACGAAGGCGGTGTAGTCGGATTCGCGCGTGAGGCCGGCCACGTCGTCCAGCGTCAGTGGTGGCTTCTCGGGGGCTGCGTCCGCGGGCGGCGAGGTCGGCAGCGGCGGTGCCGAGGCGGCCTCGGGCGCCAGGGCCGGCGCCGGCCCAGGCCCGAGCACCGGGGCTGCCGGTGCAGGCACCGGCGGCTCGGCCACCGGGTCGCCGGTGCGCGCCTGCGCCTTGCGGCGCGACCAGCGCGTGAAGAAGGTGCTGTCGTCCACGGCCATGGCTTTCAGCGTTCGCCCGGCGCCCGGAAGGATTGTGGCCGCCGACGCTGCTTGGGCTCAGGCTTGTGGTGCTCGTCGGCGTAGGCCTGCAGCCAGGCGCGCACATCGGCCGGCAGCGGCACGTTGTCGACGCGCTCCTGCGCGTCGAGCAGGCGGCCGGCCTCGTGGTACGACAGCGTCACGAAGTGCGGGCTGGCCTGCGACGGGTCGTCGTCGCCCAGCCGCCACATGACGAACCACACGGGGGCGCCAGAGCTCAGGTTCAGGTAGTAGCCCTCGGCCTCGTCCTTGTGCAGCGTGACCGGCAGGCCCGGGTGCAGGAAGGTCGCGGTGCGGCCGTCGTCGCGCAGCTGGCGCGGCTGGCTGCCGAACTGGCCTTCGTCGAGCATCACATCGGTGATGACAAAACGCCAGTCTTCCCACTGCGTGGGTGCGCGCAGCCGGTCGATCTGCACGGCAACCTGGAGGGCGGGGCGGGATTGCACGGAGGATGGCTCTGGATGCGCGGTTTGAACCGGCGGATGGGCGGATGGGCGGACAGGGGCGGACAGGGGCGGCAGATTCTAGGCGGGGGGTGCTGGCCCGCCAGCGGTGGTTTGCGCGCGGTCCGCGGCCCGGTTTGCGACAGCTTGGCGGGTCATGCGACAAGTTGTCGCAGCGGCCCCGGGTGGCCCCGTATTGAAGCTGTCAGGTCCATGCTCCCTAATGGCGGCGGGGAATTGCGTCCTGACGACAGGGCGCCCCAACAGGAGACATCTTGAGCAAGACGACCAGCCCGCCCGCCGACACCCGGCCCGCCGCAGCCCCCCTGTCCCGCCGCACGCTGTTCGCCGGCGCCGGCACGGCGGGCGCCCTGGCGGTGGCCGCGGCCGTCTTGCCGAAGACGCCTGCCGTTGCCCCCGTCGTGGCGGCGGCCCAGCCCGCAGCCGACGCCACCGGCTACCAGCTCACCGAGCACGTCCAGCGCTACTACCAGACGGCCCGGGTCTAGCGCCCGGCCCGATCTTCGACGAAGGCGCCCCGCCCGGGGTGCGCGCGAGCCGGCCCAAGCCGGGCTCCGCGCCGGCAGACCGCCCTGGCAGCGCCCCTGAACAGACCCGCAGTCAAGCCGCCCACGCGGCCACGAGCAAGGACCACCCATGTTGCTGACCCGCAAGACCTCTTCCACCAGCCCCGCGGGGCAATCGTCGCGCCTGGTGGCGAACCTCGCGCGGGGTGTCTCGCGCGCCGTGCCCACGATGGACCGTCGTGCCTTCCTGCGCCGCTCGGGCATGGGCCTGGGCGCCGGCATCGCCGCGTCGCAGCTGACGCTGGTGAAGAAGGCGGAAGCCGCCGACCCCGCCAAGAGCGCCGACGGCGCGAAGAAGGTCGAGGTCAAGCGCACCGTCTGCGGCCACTGCTCGGTGGGCTGCGCGGTGGACGCCGTGGTGGAAAACGGCGTCTGGGTGCGACAGGAACCGGTGTTCGACAGCCCCATCAACCTGGGTGCGCACTGCGCCAAGGGCGCGGCGCTGCGCGAGCACGGCCACGGCGAGTTCCGCCTCAAGTACCCGATGAAGCTGGTCAACGGCAAGTACCAGCGCATCAGCTGGGACGTGGCGCTGACCGAGATCAGCGCCAAGATGCTCGAGCTGAAGAAGCAGAGCGGCCCCGACAGCATGTTCTTCGTCGGCAGCTCCAAGCACAACAACGAGCAGGCCTACCTGCTGCGCAAGTGGGTGTCGTTCTGGGGCACCAACAACACCGACCACCAGGCGCGCATCTGCCACAGCACCACGGTCGCCGGCGTGGCCAACACGTGGGGGTATGGCGCGATGACCAACTCCTACAACGACATGCAGAACTCGAAGGCTGCGATGTACATCGGCAGCAATGCGGCCGAGGCGCACCCGGTGAGCATGCTGCACATGCTGCATGCCAAGGAGCACGGCTGCAAGATGATCGTGGTCGACCCGCGCTTCACGCGCACGGCGGCCAAGGCCGACCAGTACGTGCGCATCCGCTCGGGCAGCGACATCCCGTTCGTCTTCGGCGTGCTGTATCACATCTTCAAGAACGGCTGGGAAGACAAGAAGTACATCGAGGACCGTGTCTACGGCATGGACAAGGTGCGCGAGGAAGTGCTGGCCAAGTGGACGCCCGACAAGGTGCTGGAGGCCTGCGGCGTCGATGAAGCCACCTGCTACCAGGTCGCCAAGACCATGAGCGACAACCGCCCCAGCACCATCGTCTGGTGCATGGGCCAGACGCAGCACACCACCGGCAACGCCGTGGTGCGCGCCAGCTGCCTGCTGCAGCTGGCCCTGGGCAACGTCGGCAAGAGCGGCGGCGGCACCAACATCTTCCGCGGCCACGACAACGTGCAGGGCGCGACCGACGTCGGCCCCAACCCCGACAGCCTGCCCGGCTACTACGGCCTGGTCGACGGCTCGTGGAAGCACTTCGCCGCGGCCTGGGGCGTGGACTACGAGTGGATCAAGAAGCAGTACGCGCCCGGCATGATGACCAAGAGCGGCATGACCGTCTCGCGCTGGGTCGACGGCGTGCTGGAGAACAACGAGCTGATCGACCAGGACAGCAACCTGCGCGGCCTGTTCTTCTGGGGCCACGCGCCCAACTCGCAGACCCGCGGCCTCGAGATGAAGCGGGCCATGGACAAGCTGGACCTGCTGGTCGTCATCGACCCCTTCCCCAGCGCCACCGCCGCCATGGCGGCCATGCCCGGCAAGGCCGAAGACCAGAACCCCAACCGCGCGGTCTACCTGCTGCCGGCGTGCACGCAGTTCGAGACCAGCGGTTCGTGCACCGCGTCCAACCGCAGCATCCAGTGGCGCCAGCAGGTCATCGAGCCGCTGTGGGAGAGCCGCACCGACCACATGATCATGTACCAGCTCGCGCAGAAGCTGGGCTTTGACAAGGAACTGGTCAAGAACACCAAGCTGGTCAAGGGCAAGGGCGGCATGGAGGAGCCCGAGGTCGAGTCCATCCTGCGCGAGATCAACAAGAGCGTCTGGACCATCGGCTACACCGGCCAGAGCCCCGAGCGCCTGAAGGCGCACATGCGCAACATGCATGTCTTCGACGTGAAGACGCTGCGCGCCAAGGGCGGCATCGACAAGGAGACCGGCCTCAAGCTCGACGGCGAGTACTTCGGCCTGCCCTGGCCATGCTACGGCACGCCCGAGATGAAGCACCCGGGCAGCCCGAACCTGTACGACACCAGCGTGCACGTGATGCAAGGCGGCGGCAACTTCCGCGCCAACTTCGGCGTGGAACGCGAGGGCGTCAGCCTGCTGGCCGCCGACGGCTCGCACAGCAAGGGCGCCGACCTGACCACCGGCTACCCGGAGTTCGACCACCTGCTGCTGAAGAAGCTGGGCTGGTGGGGCGACCTGACCGAGGCCGAGCAGAAGGCCGCCGAAGGCAAGAACTGGAAGACCGACCCCTCGGGCGGCATCATCCGCGTGGCCATGCAGGTGCACGGCTGCCACCCCTTCGGCAACGCCAAGGCGCGCGCCATCGTCTGGAACTTCCCCGACCCCATCCCGCAGCACCGCGAGCCGCTGTACAGCACGCGCCCGGACCTGGTCGCCAAGTACCCGACGCACGACGACCGCAAGGCCTTCTGGCGCCTGCCCACGCTCTACAAGACCGTGCAGGACAAGAACAAGGACATCGGCAAGACCTTCCCGCTGATCATGACCAGCGGCCGGCTGGTCGAGTACGAAGGCGGCGGCGAAGAGACACGTTCCAACCCCTGGCTGGCCGAGCTGCAGCAGGACATGTTCGTCGAGATCAACCCGCGCGCCGCCAACGACCGCGGCATCCGCAACGGCGAATACGTCTACGTCAGGACGCCGGCGATGCAGGGCCTGACCGACTTCAAGGGCATCAAGGTCAAGGCGCTGGTGACCGAGCGCGTGGACGCGGAGACCGTGTTCCTGCCGTTCCACTTCTCGGGCCGCTGGGGCGGCGTGGACATGCTGCCGTACTACCCCGAGGGTGCTGCGCCCGTGGTGCGCGGCGAGGCGGTCAACACCGCCACCACCTACGGCTACGACAGCGTGACGATGATGCAAGAGACCAAGACCACGGTCTGCCAGATCGAGAAGGCCACCGCCTGACGCGGCGCACCGGCCTCATCGATCACAAGGAGTACTGAACATGGCAAGAATGAAGTTCATCTGCGACGCCGAGCGTTGCATCGAGTGCAACGGCTGCGTCACCGCCTGCAAGGCCGAGCACGACGTGCCCTGGGGCGTGAACCGCCGCCGCGTGGTCACGCTCAACGACGGCCTGCCGGGCGAGAAGAGCATCAGCGTGGCCTGCATGCACTGCAGCGACGCACCCTGCATGGCGGTGTGCCCGGTGGACTGCTTCTACCGCACCGCCGAAGGCGTGGTGCTGCACGACAAGGACACCTGCATCGGCTGCGGCTACTGCAGCTACGCCTGCCCCTTCGGCGCGCCGCAGTTCCCGAGCAACGGCACCT
>LNFM01005342.1_pt1 | contig 67715 bp, 65 predicted proteins | sample 596031 | NCBI WGS metagenome assembly LNFM01 (sample SAMN04254537, study PRJNA301005) | activated carbon metagenome | isolation source: dual media filters at the Ann Arbor, Michigan drinking water treatment plant | place: USA: Ann Arbor
CGGGGGCAAGCGACGGGCCGGGCGCGGCGAGGCCCGGGGCCGGCTCCGCATCCGTCGCCGGCGGGCCGGCCCGCGGCGCCGACCGCAGCCCGCGCGCGAGCTGCGCGCGCAGCCCGGCCCGCGCCTCCGGGCCCGCCATGCGCGCCGCAGCCTCGGTCAGGCGGAGATCCACCGTCACGCCCGCTGGCGCCGAAGCGGCGGCGGCCGGCGCTTCGCCGCCGGCGAACAGGGCCAGCAGCAGCGGCTCGAGCTCCGCCAGCACCATGCGCCGCACCCGCTCCGCCAGCGCATGGTGGTCGCCGGACGCGGCCCAGCCGCCGCGGCGCCGGATGCGCAGATGGAGCCGCCGGATGCGGATCTCCGGCATCAAGTCACCGCCTTGTGGAAGCAGGCGAGGCGCGCCCCGGCGACGGCGACGACGACGGCGCAGGGCTCGGTGAGCTTCAGCCCCGCATCCGGCCCATCCGGCGTGACGGTCAGCGGCAGCTCCAGGGTGCCCAGCGCCCCCGACGCGACCTTACCGGTCTGGATCCGCTGTTCCTGGTATGCGGCGTCGAGGCCGCGCACGGCGACGAGGAACTTCCGCCCGGGCGTCGTGGCGGGGAAGGCCGGGGTGACCGTCAGTTCCGTCAGCGTCGCGCCGGTCGGCAGCTGCCCGGCGGGCAGCTCGCCGACCGTGCCGCCATCCACCGCGAAGGATAGCGGCCGGGCGAGCACCCGCGCATCGAGCGGCAGCAGCTTCGCCTCCAGCACCGAGGGCGGCAGCAGGACCAGGGCCGGCGGCTCGGCGCGGCTCACCATGCGCAGGCGCAGCGGGAAGGCCGCGCCGGCCATCGATTCCGGGGTCGGCGGCGCGCCGCCGGCCGGGGGCTGCGTCGCCGCCGCCAGGACGTGCCCGGTCTCCTTCAGCAGCAGGACGGCCATCCGCGCATCGCCGCTCATGACCCGGGCCCTCCCGCCGCGACGGTGCAGACGACGAGGTAGTGGGCGACGCCCGGTCCGCTGACGACGGCGGTGCCCAGCGTGCCCGTCGCGCCCGGGCCCGCGCCCCCGAAGTTCAGCTCCAGCCAGCTGATCCGGCAGCGCAGCCGGCGGTCCGCGTCCACGCGGCATTCCTCGACCATCGCCGCGTAGGATTTCGCCGGGTCGGGCGAGAAAGCCGGGTCCACATGCGGGGAGACGATGACCTGCACCCCCACCGCGCCGCTCGCGACCTGCTCCGCCGTGACGCCCGGGGGCAGCGGCAGCAGCAGACCGTCGCTGGCACGGCCGGAGCTGACGAGCACCGTTCCCCGCGCCGGGCGCGCCGTCAACCGCCCCTTCGCCTCGACGTTCCCGTCGCCGTCCACGCTGAACAGCGGCTCGACCTGGCCCGGCGCCGCCCAGCGCCCGAAGCGCAGCATCGCGCCCGCATTGTCCAGCTCGAGCACGAGCTGGCTGGCCGCGACCACCGGCTCCGGCTGCACCAGCACCTTGCCCTCGAGGCCGGCGACCACGGCGGCGTTGACGCCGCCGAGGCGGCGCTGCGCGCCGCTCGCCGCGGCCTGGATCCCCGCGAAGGCGCCGCCTTTCGGCGCCGCCGGATCCCAGGTGACGAAGCCGAGCAGGATCGGCGGCCCGGCGCCCTCGGCGGCGCTCGGGCCGGTGGGCGGAGCCGCCGACGGGGCGGGCGCCAGCGGCTCGTCCAGCAGCGCCTCGTCGCCAGGGCGGCCGAAGCGGATCTCCGACCGCTCCTCGATCCGGCCGGACCGGCCGGCGCCGCCGCAGGCGCCTAGCGCGCCCGGCGCGGCGGCCTCCGCGGAGCGGAAGACGCTGCGCAGCAGCACGGGGTAGGGGACGCCCTTCTCCGCGCTGCCGCCGACCGCGAGCAGGAAGTCCTGCCGGAGCAACTCGGTGCGCTCGATCACCACGATCTCGCGCCCCAGCGCATCCACGGCGATGCCGGGCTGCACGAAGAGGCGCGGCGCCTCGCTGAAGTCCAGCGCCAGGTTGTGCACGACCCCGGCGCGGTGGCGGTAGCGGTCGTGCCGCTCGCCGCGGCCGCGCGCGTGGTCCGCGAGGCCGGTGAGGTCGGCCGCGGCCAGGATCTGCCCCTCCGCGAAGACGGGGCGCGCGACATGGGCGCTCATGACCTGGGCGGCCGGTTGGAGGTCGTCGGCGAGGCGCCCTGCCGGGCCACCTGCTTGCGCAGCTCGGCCACCTGCTCGGCGAGCGTCCGGATCTGCTCCTGCCCCTCGGCGAAGCGCTTCAGCTCGGCCTCCAGCCGCGCGTTCCGCTCCGTCAGTTCCTTCAGCTCCGCCAGCCCGGGCGTCGCGCGCAGGCGCGCGTCCAGGCGGTCCGGCGCAAGCTCGGCGGAGACGCGGCCGACGGCCTCATCGACGGCCTTCCTAACGTCGGCGCCGAAGAGCCGCCCAGCCTCCTGCACCGCCGCCTCGCGTACGGTGCCGGCCTGCTCGCCGATCGCCGTGCGCATCTCCTCGCGCACGCCGCGCAGCATGCGCTCCGCCTCGATGGCTGTGAGCGCGCGGTCCGGGCGCACCGGCCGCGCGACATCCGCGAAGCGACGCGCAAGGTCCGCCACGTCCGGCAGGCGCCGGGGCGCGAGGACCGCGAGATGGCCCAGCATGCCGAGGACGCTCGCGGCCGCCTCGGGCTGGATGCCAGCCAGCGCGGCGACGCGCGTCATCGCGCCGCCCGCCTCGACCTCCGGCGCCATTGCGCGGAGAAAGTAGCTCTCCTCGCGCACCAAGCCGAGCCGGTCGGGCAGGGTTTCGCGCGGCGGGCGCCGCGCGAAGTCCAGCTCGCAGCAGACCCGCTCCAGCAGCGTGCCGAGGATGCCGAGCGGCGGCAGGAAGTAGCGCATCCCCGCCGGGGAGAGGACGAAGCGGCGGCTCATGTTGCAGATCTCGACCACCTCGCAGTCGCGCACCTCAAGGCAGGCGAGCAGGACGCCCGGATCCTCGCAGGGCGGGGCGCAGGGCGGGTTGAGCGCGAGGCAGAGGCAGTCCCGCAGGTGCTCGAGCAGGATGGCGGCGAGCTCCTCGACCGCGCCCGAGACGCGCTCCGCCTCGCCGACGGTCGCGCCCTCGCCCTCGGCAAGCCGCACCCGGTGCAGCCGGTCGAGCAGGTCGCAGCTCGTCAGGCGCGTCGAGGCCGAGAGCCGTTCCTCGAGGTAGCGGCGGAGCTGCCCGGCATCGACGCGCAGCCGCGAGAGCTGCTGGCCGGACAGCGGCACGCCGCCCGCGAGCATGCGGAACTCGTCCGTCTGCGGCGCGGCGGCGAAGGGGGTGGAGGCGTGGCGCTCCGCGACCTCCGCGAGGCCGAGCGCGGTCTCGCGCGACAGCGCGTCGCCCAGCAGCTCGCCGGACAGCCGCGCGACCGCGCGGCGCGCGTTCCCCATCAGCTTCGCCGTGCTGCGGAGGGCCGCCTGCAGGCCCCCGGCGAGCTCGCCGACCACGGCCTTGCGGCGTTCGTCGTCCAGCGCGCGGAGGCGCGCGATGCCAGCGGCCGCGACCTCGAGGCTGGCGAGTATGCGGCGGAACTCCGCCTCCGACGGCGGCGCGGCGCCGGCCGCGGCGAACTGCGCGAGGCGCTCCACGTCCAGCATGGCGGCCTCCAGCGCGTCGGCGTCCTCCGCGGCGAAGCCGGGTGCCGTGCCGCTCCGGAGCATCGCCGTGCCGGAGGAAAGCCGCGCCGCCATCTTCTGGCCGGCCTCCGCGCGCCCGGCCATCTCCGCCGCGCGGCGCAGGTCGCCGAGGCAGGCGGCGAAGGCGGCGAAGAGGTCGGCGGGCGCGCGCTTCTCCCCGCCGCAGCGCAGCTCGAAGGTGTAGGTCTCGACGATGCGCGTCGCCTCGCAGGCGACCTGGCCGCACTCCGCCTCGGAGATGTAGGGCACGACGGGCTCCGCCGCCTCCTCGCTGTAGCGGATGTAGAGGCAGTAGTGCTGGGTCGGCGCGTCCTTGCGGCGCGCGTCCTTCTCCGACGCCTCCTTGCCGTTCCCGCGCACGTCGTCCCCGTCCGCGTGGTCGCCGCAGCGCTTCGTCTCGCAGGGGTCGCCGCAGTCCCAGCCGTCGAGCTGGCGCAGCCGCAGATTCCGCACGAGGCGGTTGACGTTCACCTCCTCCGGGCAGGAGACGTGGATGTCGTTGCCGCAGCAGTCGAGCGCGTAGCCCGGCGAGACGACCACCGTGCCGTCGCCGCAGGGCGGGCAGGTGACGGTCAGGCCGCAGACCACGCCCTCGCCGAACAGCAGGCGGTTGCGCAGCCTCGCCTTGCCGACGGCGTAGTCCACGATCAGGGCCAGGTCCTCCTGCGTCAGGAGCTGGCCCGCGAAGAAGCGCGGCCGCTGGATCGCGCCGTCCCGCGCGCGGCCGCCGCCGGAGCCGCCACTGCAGGAGCAGCTTCCGCCGCAGGCGCCGCCGCAGCCGCATCTGCCGCCGCAGCCACAGCCCGTCGCGGTGCGGAGTGAGGACGCGAATCGCGTCATGGTGCCACCTCCTCGTCCTCGCGCTGGATGAAGATCCAGCTCTCGAAGCTGCCGCCCGGCTGGCCGTTGCCGGATGTCCAAGGCCCGCGATGGCCGGGCATCCGCGCGCAGGGCGTCTGCGATGCGTCGGCGCAGCCGGCCTGCCCGGCGGGGCCGTCCTGCGTCTCCGGCCCCGGCTTCGCCTGGCGCCGGCGGTCCCGGTCCGGCGGCTCGCCGCCACCCTCCGCCCGCTCGGCATGCGCATCGGTGAGCAGCCCCGCGTGCGGCCGCTGTTTCCCGTCGCCGGCGGAGATGTCCGGCACGCGTCCGCCGACATGGTTGCCGTCCACCGGGCGGCAGCAGGCATCGAGGATGAAATCGGTGCGCAGCGTGATCAGGACGCGGTCGCCGGGCTGCGGCGTCTCGTCGGTGAGCGCGCGCCAGAGGATGCGGTCCACCAGTACGCCCGCCTCGGGCAGCACGAAGGCGCCATGCACCACCTGGACGCCGCCGACATAGCCGCGCCCGCCGCGGAGCAGCCAGACATCCATGACGCCCGGCGTTACCATCGCCGCATGCACTGGCCGCGAGAACTGGATCTCGAGCCCGCCCGCGTTACGTCGGCCGAGCAGCCGGCGCGCCGCATCGCCGGTGTAGGTGCCGCCGTGCTGCCAGTTGACGCCGGTGATCACCGTCGGCGCGTAGAGCCCGAAGGGCCGGCGCACGGAGAGGTCCACGTCCTCCGGCAGCAGGGGGCGGCCATGCGTGACGCGGATCGCGGCGAGCAGCACGCAGGTCTCGCAGGAGCTCTCGCAGCAGGGGTCGCAGCGCTCGTCCGGATCGGGCCGCTCCAGCGTGACGGCGATGCGCACGCCCTCGCGGAGCCGTGCATCGGCGCAGCCCGGCGCGATCTGGCAGGCGTCCATCGCCGCCACGGCCACGCGCTCGAAGCCGCATTCTTGGTAGCAGACGCTCAGCCAGACGGTGGCGTGTCCGTCCCGCTCGATCCTCCCGCGGTCCTCCGGCGAGAGGTGCTCGCGCAGGTCGAGGCGGGCGCCGTCGCGCACCACCAGCTCGTTGCCCTGCGGGTCGATGGCGAGCCCGGCGCCGATGCGCAGCAGCAGCGGAAGCGGGGCGCGGCGCTGCGGCTGAGACGCCTTGCCGCACGCCTTATCGTAGCGGCGGCGCAGCTCCTCCGCCTGCGCCTCGGCCTGCTTCAGCGCCTCCTCCGCCTTGCCGCGCTGCCCGGCATCCTCGCCCGCCCGCCGGACCTCCTCCATCGCGGCCTGGACCGCGCGCTCGGCCTGCGCCAGCTCCGCCTCAAGCTTCCGGCAGGCCTCGTCCTGCGGGTCGGCGCAGTCGGGCGGGAGCGGCTCCGCCTCCACCTCGAGCCCGCAGACCACGCCGTGGCCGAGCAGGCAGCGGTTGACTAGCAGGTGCTTGGCGCGGTGGTAGGCCTGCTCCGCACGGAAGTCGCGCGCGCCGAGCATCTGGCCGTGGAAGTAGTTCACCCGCACCAACTCCGGGAAGCCGTCCTGCGACGGCCTCCGGGAGGGCAGCGGCGGTCGCGGGTCGTGGTGCATGGCATGTTCCTCCTTCAACAGCCGCGGCACGGGGCGGCCCCGCCGGCCAGGGCGGTCCCGTCGCGGGTGGGCGGGGTCGCGGCGGCGCGCGCCGCCAGGACGATGCCCTTGCCGATGCGTGCGCCCGGCGCGCCGAGCACGATGGGCGGCGGCGGCACGAGGCGCGTGGCGACGCCGAGCCGGAGCCCGGCGCCGAGCGTGAAGCCCGCGTCCTGCGCGAAGCGCAGGTCGGCGAGCACATGCGCGGGCACCTGGCTCGCGACGAGGCGCTCGGCCAGGCGCGCGGCGGGCGCGGGCATCGCGGGCAGCGCCACGGTCACACGGAAGGCGCCCGCACGATGCGGGTCGGCCTCGGGGTTGCCGGCGCTGCGCAGCCGCGTGCGGCCGAGCGCCGACGAGCCGAGGAACAGCCGCGCCGCGCCGCGGCCGAACAGCCGCGTGCCGCCCAGCCGCGCCGCGGCGGTGCCGGCCGGCGCCCCCGCGCGCCCCAGCGCGCCCCAGGCTCGGGCCAGGGCGCGCTCCTCGATCGCCGGCCGCGCGCCGGTCACCAGGTCGACCGCCTCGGCCAGGGCCGCGGCGGTGCCGCGGCGGCGGAACAGGCGCGGCGCCGCGCGCAGCAGCGCGCGCCGCCGCGTTGCGTCCCAGCCCGGCTCGAACAGGATGCCGAGAAAGCGGCCGATCCAGGGCAGCACCTCGTCCGGCACGCCCGCGGCGTCGAGCAGGATGGGCGCGCGTGTCACCGCCGTGTCCAGCGTTTCCAGCGTCGCGTCGAACAGGGCCAGGAAGCGCTCGGTGAAGTCGGCGCTCTCCGGCTGCTCGCGGTAGACGTCCGGCAGCAGCGCGGCGCTGGTGGCGCGTGGCAGGTCGAGGTGCACGCGCCGCACGCGTGGTGTCGCGTCGCCGGGGCCCGACAGGCGAAGCCTGACGAAGAGGTAGCGCCCGGCGGGCTGGCGGATCAGGACGTCGGTCGCCGCGCCCTCCACGACCTGCCAGTCGTCGGGATGCGGCACGCCGGTCGGCATGCCGGCCCAGTCGCCGGCGCTCGGGCCGCCCTGCGCCGGCGGGTCCGCCACCTCGCTCGTCGCCACCGCGACCTCGACGGCGGTGCCCGGCGGCACCTCTGCGTCCAGGCGCAGCCGGTGCCAGCGGCAGCGCGGGATCCCGCTGTCCACGGCGCCGGTCAGCAGCTGGCCGCGCAGCGCGAAGATCGCGCCGTCCGGCAGCGGCAGGATGTCCTCCGGCCGCGCCACCGGCCGGCCGTGCCAGAGGTAGCAGCGGGGCTCCGACACCTCGGCGCCGGGCGCGCGGTCCAGGCATACGCCGCGCAGGCCCACGCGCCGCACGCCGCCCGGGCGTGGGAAGTCGGCGGCAAGCTCCTCCGGCCCCCGCCGGGCGAAGGCGGCCTCGCCCGCCCGCGCGCTCCAGAGAGTAAGCGCCCCGCCCGCGCCGTCGTCGCGCAGCACGAGCCAGAGCGCGCAGTCCGCGCCGGCGGCCAGCCGGTCCACGACGCCCGCGCCGGCGGGCAGCGGCGGCAGGCCGCTCGCCAGCGGCGCGCCGGAGAGGTCGAGGCGCCGGAGCGCCCGCCCGCCCTCGACGGCCACGACCAGCGCGCCGTCCAGGATCGCCAGCGCGACGGGCGCGTCAACCTCCGCCTCGCCGACGATCCGCGCATCGCCCGCGGAGAGGACGAGGACGCGCCCCGCGTCGGCGACGGCGACATGGGCCGGCCCCGCGGCCACCGCGACGGCGTCCACGAGCGGGACGGCGGCGCGCCCGTCGCGCCCGAAGGGCCGGAAGGCATTGTCGCAGGGCCCCAGGACCATCAGGCGCGAGGCCGGCGGGGCGGGGGTGGCCAGGTACCAGGTGCAGTCGTCGCAGGCACGCGCCAGCCGCGGCGGCGGGATGCGCCGCGCCAGCGCGCCGGGGGTGAGCCCGCCGTCCGCGATGCGCCGCAGGCGGAGACCGCCGGCCGAGTCGTCTAGGCCCTCGATCCCCGTGGTCTCGGCCTCGTCCCAGCCGACCAGGGCGTCGAGCAGCCGGAAGCGGCGGTCGGCTGGGACGCAGGTCATGGCCCGTCGCCTTCGACGGCCGGCTGCGGCACCACCTCGTGCCCCGCCGGCCATGGCAGTCCGTCCGCGGCGAGCGGCGCGTCCTCGCAGGCGTTGCGCCGCAGCCCGTCCACCACGATGGCGAGATGCGGCGCGGCGCGCACCGCCGGGCTTGCATCCAGCACGCGGCGCAGCAGGCGCGGGTGGAGGATCGGCGCGCCGAGCGGCCAGCCCTCGCCCGCCTCGCCGCCGGAATAGGGATCGAGGTAGCGGTCCAGCGCCTCCAGCACCTGCCCGATGCTGGCGCCGACATCCGCGGCCGGGTCGAGTTCCACGATCGCCTCGACCCGCACGCGGTGCCAGTGCGGCGCCGCGGCGACCACCCGCGCGCCGAGCGGCCCGAGCCCGCCGGCGAGGTGGCCGGCGACTGCGCGCAGCGTCGCCGCCCCCGGCACCGGCGGCTCCGGCGAGCGGTCGCCGGGGCGCCGCACCGGCACGACGAACAGTCCGACGACGCCGGGCTGCGGCAGGCCAGGCATGGACGGGTCCACGCCCGGCAGCGCGAAGGCGCGCGCGATGTCGGCGCCCGGCGCCGTCACCGCCATCAGGGCCATGTCGGATGCCGTCACGGCGCGGCCGCGGGCGCGCACGAGGCCAGGCCCGCGGCGCAGCGCGGCGGCCAGCGTCTCGGCGTCCGTGCCGCCGCTGGCCGGCAGAGGGTTGGAGACGCCCTGGAGGAAGGGGATGGACCGCACGGGGCGCGAGATCGCGCCGGCCTCCACCGCGCCGACGCGGCCCGTCGCCACGCGGTAGCGGCGCGCGACGATGTTGCGCAGGCCCGCCGGCGGCGCGCGGCCGGTCCGGTTGTCGCCGAAGGAGATCACGCCCGTCGCCGGGTCGAGGACGAAGACGCGCGCATCGCCGGGCTTGCCGGCCAGCGTCGCCGTCTCCTGCCAGCGCCGCCAGCCCGGCCCGATCGCGGCGAGGCCGGGCTCTGGCCCCTCCGTCGCGTCGGGCTCGGCCTCGCCTTCCTCCACCTCCAGGATCAGCGAGCCGGCGAGCACCGGGGGCTGGCTCAGGCGGTGCCGCCCGGCATCGCGCCCGCCGAGCGGCGTCGGCAGCTCTTCGAGCACCGTGCGCGCGGCGATGGCTGGCACCAGGTTGAGCAGGACGGAGGCGATCCGCGCCGGCGCCGGCGCGTGGCGGCCCTGGACCAGGCGCAGGCGCAGCCAGCGGCGCGGCGGCCCCGGCGGGAGGCCCGCCGGGCGCTCGGGCGCCCAGCCACGCGGGCAGCGCAGCTGCACCGCGCCGTCGCGCGTGAGGGCCGCGGTGTCGTCCACCACCACCTCCATCGGCTGGAAGCGGCCGCCGGCCAGCGCCTCCCAGGCCAGGGTCGGGCGCGGGCGGTCGGGCGGCGCCTCGCCGCCCTCGGCCACCGGCGCGGCCGCGCCGGCCGCGTCCGCGGCGAGCAGCAGGCCGAGCGTCAGCGTCGGCTCCGGCGCGATCGGCGAGTCGAGGCCGAGCAGCAGGTAGCTGCCCAGGCGCTGCTCGGGACCGAAGGGGCGGAGCGGCTCCCCCGCGACGAGGGGGCGGAGGGCGGCGCCGTCATGGGTCAGCATCTCGGCGACCTCGCCGGGCACGGCGGACAGGCTGCGCGTCGTCTCCCAGGTCACGTCGCCCTCGGTCCCGTCGGCCGCCGCGCTCGTCACCTGGAAGCGCTCCGGCACCGGCACCGGCCGGGGCGCCGTGGGCGCCGCCGCGAAGGCGAGCAGCGTGGTGGCCGGCTGCGCCGGGCCGAGGCGCACCCCGGCCGCGGAGAGGAACTCGACCAGCGCCCGTTCGCCGAGCCGCTCGATACGGGCCAGCACGGGCTCGAGCTGCCAGCCGAACAGCCGGACCAGGGCCTCGCCGGCATCCTCGGCGCCGCCGCCGCGCCGCCAGTCCGGGACGTAGTGCGCGCGCCGCTCCTCCAGCGCCCGCAGCAACGCGCCGCCGCCGCCGGGCACCAGCACCGGCGCGCCGCCGGACATCGCCGCGCGGTCCGAAGGGCGGCGGGCCCGGTCCCACCAGGCGGGGGCACTCACAGCGGCGCCCCCCCGGCGGCGCCGGGCCGGAAGCGGACGGCGAAGCGGGCCAGGTGGACTAGGTCGTTCGGGCCGATCGGCAGCTCGCCGCAGTCCTCCTCCGGCTCGGCACCGTCCAGGCCGATGGCTACGCGCTCCACGAAGAGGTCGTCGCCGGCCGCCGACTGCGCCTGCCGCACGAGTTCCGACGGCCGCAGCACGCGGCCGAAGGGCCAGCCGTCCTGCTCCGGCCCGCCGACCACCGGGTCGAGGAAGCGCGCCAGCGCGGCCTGCAGGGACCGCGCGGCCGGCGCGGTGGCGGGCAGGTCGTTGCGTACGGTGAGCCGCAGCGCGACGGCGCGGTAGCGCGGTGGCAGCACGAAGATGCGCGTGCCGATCAGTCGCGCCCGCCCGAGCCGCTCGCGGAACAGTGCCATCGCGCCGGGATCGGCGCGTGGCGTCGGATTGGCGATCAGCGCGCCCTCGCTTCCCCGGTCCACGCGCGGCACCACGAAGACCGCAATCGCGTCCGGGATGGCGAGGCAGGGGAAGTCGGGGTCGAGGCCCGGCGCGACATGCGCGCGGTGCGGCCCGAGCCCGGGCATGTCCTGCACGAGGTCGCGGATGTCGGCGGCAGTCACCACGCGCTCGCTGCGCTCGAGGCTCCCGGCGACGCGGTTGCGCGCATCTTCCGGCGTCTCTGCCGGCCGCCCGCCAGCGGCGGGCACGGTGTTCGACAGCGTCGCCTCCGGTAGCGCAGCTGCGCTGCCCGCCGGCGTGGAGACGATCTCCCACGTCAGTCCGGCAGGCAGGTTGCCTTCCTCGCCACCGCCGACACGATAGAGCAGGCGGAAAGCAGCGGCGGGCGCGGGCACGCGGCCGGCATAGCCGTCGCCGAAAGATAGTCGGGCGTGCTGCCGATCGAGCGTGAAGCGCCGGTCTGCGGACCCAGCCGTGCAGATCTCAGGCGCCGCGCGCCACCGCTGCGGCCGGCCGTCCCGGCCCGTCAGCCAGAGCGCGATGCCGTGCTCCATCGGCGCGCCGAGCCAGTCCGGCAGGTCTAGCGACAGGCCGGACAGCGGCAGCCAGGAGGCGATCTGCCGCGCGACCACGGCGGCTGCCGCGGCGTCCTCGTCGGCCGCCTCGTCAGCCCAGGCATCGGCGCGGCCTTCCAGCACGCGGCGCACGGCGTGCCGCGCGACCACGGCGTTCGCGGCGAGGGCGCGCAGGCGCGGCGGCTGCGCGAAGCTGGCCCGCGGCGTGGCGACGCGCAGGCGGATCCGGTCGCGCCCGGACCAGCCTGGCTGCCAGGCGACGCGCAGCAGCCCCGGGCGCCGCAGCCCGCTCGTCCCGTCCTGCACGGCACCCTCCGGCAGCGGCTCCACCGCGCCGCCGGCGACCGTGGCGAAGCGCAGCTCCGCGGGCGGCGGCGCGGCGGCTGCATCCGGCGCCCAGGCCGGCTGGACGCGCTCCGGCCCGTCGAGGTCGAGCAGGATGGAGAGCGGCCCCGCGTCGCCGCCCGGCGCGGCGCCATCCAGGCGCAGGACGATGTCGAAGGCCGCGGCGCGGCCGTCGGCAGGCAGCGGCGCGGAGGGCCGGCCCGGCCCCGCCGGCGTGCGGTCCTGCCCGCCCGCCTCGACGCGGATCTCGGCGACCGGCAGCACGGCGCAGCCGTTGACGAGGGTGAAGCCCAGCTCCGCCAGTCCCGGATCCAACGGCCGCACCACGGTGCCGCGCAGCAGGCGCTGCGGCCCCCCCGCGCCCGGCGCGGGCCGGGCGGACAGGACGGTGCGGGCCGCGACGGTCGGGCGCGGCGCCTCGCCGAGCAGGGCGAGCACGCCGTGCAGCAGCGCGTCCGGAACCTGGTCCAGCACGAAGACCTGCTGCTCGAGCAGGAAGGCGAAGAGCTCCAGCAGCGTGACGCCCGGGTCCACCGGCGCATGGAGCGTCCACCGGCCGCCCGACACGGCCGGGATGCGCCGCTGCGCGAGGAGGCGCAGGTCCTCCCAGGTCAGGTCGTCGAGGCGGGGCGCCGCGAGGGTCATGCGGCCCCCCCGCCGGGCAACGTGCCGCCTTCGAGGTAGAGTGGGAAGACGAGGTTGCCCCGCACATAGGTGGCGCGCACCTCGTAGGAGAGGTCCACCACCACGCGGGACGGGGCGCGCGGGTCGGCGGATGCGGCGACGGAGAGCAGGTCCACCCGCGGCTCCCAGTCGCGCACGGCTTCCTCGATGGCGGTCTCCAGCGAGCGGAGCCCCCGCTCGCTGCCCGGCGCGAAGACCGCGTCCTGCAGCGCGGAGCCGAACTCGCGGCGCATGACGCGCTCGCCGAAGCGCGTCAGCAGGATGATCCGCAGCGACTGCTCGACATTCGCCGCGCCGTCCGAGTAGCCGAGCCGGCCGCGCGCATCGGGCAGCAGCGGGAAGCGCCAGCCCCGCCCGGTGATCTCGTCGCGGATCGCCATGGCTCCGCCCCCCTACCCGATCCGCACCGTCGAGACGGCGACGATGCGGGAATTGCCGGGAACGCCGAGGTCGTCGCAGCTGTCCACCGCATCCCCCGCGCGTGCCGCGCGACGGCCGTTGATGCGGACGCTCGTGCTTCCGCCGGAGACCGGGCCGCGATTGGCCGGCGGGACCTGGAAGGCGATGCCGGGCGGCGTCGGCAGGTGCGGCGGCGTGTTCGTCGCGATGCTGCCGGCGGTGGCGGCCGCGCGCTTTTCGATGCACACGTCCGGCGAGAGCCTCGTGTCGATCACGCCGGCGAAGGGATGCGGCAGCGGCGTCGGCACCTGCCCGCTCGGCGAGGGGACCATCACGACATGCGTGTCCATCCCGACCGCCCGGTCGCCGTGTTTCGCCGCAGGCTGCCCCATTGCGTGCTCCCCTCAGTTGAGGTCGATGGTGGCGCCGCTGACGACGACGGCGGCGCCGGGGGCGCTGATCTCGACGCCGGCGCCGCCCTTGAGCGTCAGCTTGCCGGCGACGGCCTCCACCGAGACGTTGCCTCTGGCCGTCAGCGTCATGCTGTTCGCCGCGGTGTCGATGACGACGCGGTTGTCGCCGGAGGCGTCCACGATCTCGAGCTTCTGGTGGCCCTCCGCGTCCTCGAAGGAGATGCGGTGGCCAGCGCGCGTGCGAATGTATTTCGGGTCGCTGCCGCCGCCGCGCGCCTCCGGCGGCTTGTCCTGGCCGTTGTAGAGGCCGCCCAGCACGACCGGCATCCGCATGTCGCCGTGGACGAAGGCGACCAGCACCTCGTCGCCGACCTCCGGCACGAAGTAGGCGCCGTAGCCGCTGCCGGCATAGGGCTGCAACACGCGGCACCATTCCGTCACCATGGACGCGGAGAACCACGGCAGGGTCAGCCGCACGCGGCCTTCCTGCAGCGGGTCGTCGTTGTCGTGGACGAGCGCCTCCGCGACGCCGAAGAAGCGGCGGTCGGCCGCGAGGGCCCCGCCGCGCGACGTGTCGCTCATCGCGGGCCTCCCGGACGGGACGGGCCCGTGCCGCCGTCATGCGTGCGGCGCACCTCGAAGCGGGTCATGAAGCCGCCCGTGCCGATCTGGTGCTCCACGCGCTTCACGTAGTAGAGGCCGGAGAAGCGGCGGCCGAGGCCCTGGAGGCCGAGGTTGTCGCCCGGCCTCAGCTCCGGCATCCCCATGACCTCCCCGGTTCCGGTGATGAACTCGTAGGCGCGCTCGCGCAGCAGGCTGACCGCGAGCTCGCGCGCCTCCTCCTCAGAGGTGACGGGCGCGTCCACGACCACGTCCTGCCGCCCGCCGAGCGCCCGGCTCGCGACCTCCGGTCCCGCCGTTCCGTCGCCGCCCTCCAGGTCGCTCGCCTTCGCCGTGACGGCGATCGGCTGCTTGGTGCGGCTGTCCCAGCCGCGCACCGTCACCTGGCTGACCTGGCGGGAGAGGGTTAGCGTCGGCTGGAAGCTGACCAGCCCTTCGCCCCAGGCGAGGCGGTGCACCTTCGCGCGCGGGCCGGCGCGCTCGTCGGTCGGCCGCATGAAGCGCAGCATGGAGCGTTCCGTCTGCGGGTCGGTGTGGATGTAGCAGTCGAAGTCGATCCGCTTGGCGCGCTCCATCAGGAACTGCGCGTCGTCCTGGTTCTTCTGCACCACCTCGGCATGCACGGGCCCGGCCCGCGTCACCTCCGCGGTCAGGCCGTTGCGGCGCGCCACCGTCTCCGCGATCTCCCAGTCCTGCTTGTTGACGTACTTCGTCTCCTCGCCCTCGGCGGGGCGGCGATCCTTCAGCAGCTGCATGCCGTCCAGCGCGCCGACGCTGATCGTCGGCGGGCCGGACTGCGGGAAGCGCGGCGTCATGCTGCTGATCTGCCCGCGCATGAGCGAATGCAGGCGGTCCGCGTAGCCGATCAGGACGTGGATGCGGTTGCCGAGGTCGAGGCCCGCGGTGTCGGAGTACTTGAAGGAGAGGCTGCGGTCGTCCCAGTTGCTGAAGGTGATGTCGACGCTCGTCATGTTCTCCATGTCCATAGTCACCTTCAGGTCGAGCACGTCGCCCTTGGTGGAGGGATCGAGCGGCCGGCCCTCGACCTCGACGCGGAAGTCGGGCGCGTAGCGCGTGGTCGGGGTGCCGCCTGCGCCCGGCGCGGGGAAGGGCGGGATCATGGGCGGCCGCCGCCGGTCGGGATGCGCGGCAGCAGCAGGCGCAGCCCGGGCTCGAGCCGCCGCGGGTCGCGGATGCTGTTGGCGCGCGCGATGTCGCGCCAGCTCGCCGGGTCGCGAAACACCGCGGCGGCGATGCCGTCCAGCCGGTCGCCGCGCCGCGTCACGACGCTCTTCTCCGTGTCGGGCGAGGCCTTCTTCGACTGCCGGACCTGCACCTCCACCGGCCGGTAGGCCAGCATCGAGATCGAGGCGCGGGCTCGGAGCGGCACGCCGGAGGGCCCGAATAGAAGGTAGGAGACCGAGAGGCTGTCGAGCACGCCGCGGAAGATCTCCCGGTCCCAGACGAACTTGACGATCGGCGGCGCATGCAGCTCGGAGCGGATGCGCATCAGCGACTGCAGCCGGTCCACGTACTTCGCGCGCACGTCGTCCAGCGTGTCGGAGGTGTCGAGCAGCACCTCGACGGACAGGCGCTCGGAGCCGCCGCGCACGTACTGCACCGGCGGAGTCTCGAGCCCGGGTATGGCGATCTCGGCGAACTCGTTCGCCTTCTGGAGCTGGTACTCGGTCGGGTTGAAGCGGAGCGGGATGATGCGGTCGGGCAGGCCCGCCGGCGTGTCGATCTCGAGCTGCGCGCGGGCGAGGCTGTCGCCCGCAGACAGGATGGGCAGGTCGCCGATCATCGCCGCTCGCCCGCCGGCCGCGACACGCCGAGCGAGCGCTCGGCCGCGAGGCGGCTCTCCCGCGCGGCGCACGCCTGCATCTCCCGCCACCAGAGGTCGATGTTGCGGTTGAAGAGGCGCAGGAACGCGTCCTCGCCGGGATCGCCGCCTCCTTCCACCGTAACCGTCACGGTCATCTGCTCGATCGTGACCATCGCTCAAGGCTCCCGCGCTTCGGGGGACGTCGTCGGCATGGCTCAGAACCCCGGCAGCGCCGGCGCCGCCAAGGGGCCGGGCACTTGCGGGATGGGAAGCGAGGCGAGGCCCTGGTGCGCGATCTCCAGGCTTTCGATCGCGAGCCGGTCCTCCTGCGCGTGCAGCTCCGGCCCGGACCAGCGCGCGGCGAGCCCGGCGCGGAAGGTCCAGAGCATGGCGGGCTGCCCGGCCGCGTTCAGCATGATGATCGCGCCGTCGCGGCGTGCGCCGAGCGAGCCGGTGAGGCCGGCCTCGTACCAGGCCCAGAGCTGCGCGTCGCGGGCGATGCCGCGGGTCAGGCGGATGCGCCCCCAGCTGTGCCGCACAGGCAGCTGGTGGAGGTAGTCGTTGCGCCCGCCCTCGGCATAGGCGGTCACCTCGAGCTCGGCGCCCAGGCCGCTCGCGCTCTGGAAAGCGCCCGGGGCGAGCTCGAGCGCCACGGTGATCAGCTCCCGCGGCACGAAGGCGTCCGACGGGTCGAGCGTGACGAGAAAGCGCCATGCGGGCTGGACGTCATCGCTCATGGCCCGGCGAACTCCACGCGGCCTTCCGCGCTCAGCGCGACGCGGATGGTGATGAACTCCATCGGCACCGCGGGGGCGAGGGAGATCTCGCAGACCACCTGGCCGGCCTCGACCACCTCCGGGCGGTTCAGCTCGGCGTCGCAGCGCACGCGGAAGCCCTGCTCCGGCCGGTCGCCCTTGAGCACGCGGGCACGCCACGCCTCCAGCAGCACCGTCGTCGCCCCGCGGGCCAGGGCGAACCACAGCGCGGGCCCGTTCACCTCGAAGGTAAGCGGGCGCGCAACGCGGCGGACGGCACGCACCAGCCGGTGGATCAGCCGGCGATGCGCGACATAGGCGACGCTGCCGACCGCCGACGCGGCCGGATCCTCCGCCGCGCCCAGCATGCGCCCTCCCCAGACCAGGATGCCGCGCCCCGCGCCGCACAGCAGCGGGTTAATGCCGATCGCGTGCATCCCCGCGAGCTCGTCGCGCGGCATTTGCCGGGAGAGGTCGAGCGCGCCGTCGATCGTCGCGTTCGCGGGCGTGGCGGCCGCGCCGCGCTCGCGGTCGAGGCGGCTGATCACGCCGGCGACGTGGCCGGAGGGGGGAAGGCTCCGCTGCGGAGCGGCGGCGCCGCCGAGCGGGTCGTCTACGCGGAGCCACGGGTGATAGGCGGCCGCCGCGCGTGGCAGCGCCCCGTCGTCGCCGAGCGCGTCGAGCCAGGCCGCGGCGCCGGTCGCGAGGTCCACCCGCTCCGGCAGGTCGAGCAGCACCATGCGGTCGAGCGTCTCCGCGAAGCGGCGCGCGGCGGAGACGGCGAGGCGTCGGGACTCCGCCGCGCCGAACCCGTGCAGGTCCGGTAGCGCGAGCAGCGCGGGCTCCGGCGCGTCGGCCGCCGCGGCGATCGCGCGCTGGTACGCCGGCTCGTCTGCGTCGGGGTCTGCGGCGTCGCCGAGGCGAAGCGTCCAGTCGCGCCGCATCGGGCCGGGCGGCAGCGCGCCGGGCGGACCTGGCGGCAGGCCGTCCGGCTCCAGCCGCAGATAGGCCGACCGCTCCGCGAGAGCCTCCGCCAGCCGGTCGCAGGGCAGGCCCGCCAGGCGCTCCGTCGTGACCGGCCCCGTGGCGCTGCCGCTGCGCGGCACGGCGACGATGTCGAGCACCTGCGGGCGGGAGGGACGGCGGCGGAAGCTGATCCGCACCTCCATCCCCGCGGCCCATGCGCCCGGCGAGGCGGCGCGGAGCGCGAAGCGCGATGCCGCGAGCCCGGCCAGCGCCGCGAACTCCGCTCCGGGCTGCCAGTCGGCCAGGGCCGTCCGCGCGGTGGGATCGGTGCCGCCGAGGCGCCAGACATAGGCGACCTCGCCGCCGTTCGCGAAGTAGCCGCGTAGCGCGTAGGGCGTGTGCGCCGGCCGCCAGAGGCCGCCGAACACCGCCTCGAACCGCCGCCATCCCTCGACGCGCACCCACTCGCCGACCGGCCCGCGACGGCAGCGGCCCGCGAAGGCCGCGATGTCCGTGCGCAGGCTGGACGGCTCCGCTACGGGGCGCGCAGCGGCGAAGGCTAGGCCGGGAAGGGCGGCGGTCGCGTTCACGTGTCGATCTCGATGCCCTCGTGGCAGATCTCGACGGTGTCCATCGCGATCTCGTTGTTCGCCGCGTTGAGGGATGGGCCGGTGTACTTGCAGGGCCAGGCGCGCCGGAAGTTCCAGCGCATGACCTCCTGCTGGTTCTCGTCGCGCAGCACGATGGACCCGTCGGCGCGCTGCACCTGGCCGTTCACGCCGGTGAGGATCCAGTTCCAGAAGTCCAGGTCGCCAGTGACGCCGCGCTTGAGCGTGATATTCGTGTACTTCACCAGGCCGCGCATCTTGCGCACCGTCGGCGGCTCGGACCCCGTGCGGTACTCGATGGGCGAGACCTCGAACTCCAGCCCGCTCGCCTCGCTGAACGAGCCCTTACTGGACTGGCCGTCGTCGCTGATGCCGGTCACGGTCACGAGGAAGCTGTAGGAGGAATACGGGTCGGGGCGGATCACGGGGGCCATGTCTCGGGTCCTCGGCTCAGCGGCTCTCAGCCGCGACGATCTGCGAGATGCGGAAGATCACGAACTCCGCCGGCTTCACCGGGGCGACGCCGATCACGCAGATCAGGCGCCCGGCGTCGATGTCGGCCTGCGTCATGGTGGAGCGGTCGCAGCGGACGAAGAACGCGTCTTGCTCCCGCAGGCCCTGCAGCGCGCCGGTGCGCCAGACCAGCAGCAGGAAGTTCCGCACGCTCTGCCGCACCCGCGCCCAGAGCGGCTCGTCGTTCGGCTCGAACACGACCCACTGCGTGCCCTCGTCGATGCTCTCCTCGATGAACAGCATCAGCCGGCGGACATTGACGTAGCGCCAGAGCGGGTCGGTGGAGAGCGTGCGCGCCCCCCAGACGCGGATGTCGCGGCGGTCGGCGCGGAAGTCGCGGATGACGTTGACCCCCAGAGGGTTCAGCACGTCCTGGCCGCGCTTGCCGAAGTCGAACTCCAGCGGCCGGCGCGTGGCGTTGAGGTCGCGGTTAACGATGCCGCGTAGGGTCTCGTTTGCCGGCGCTTTGTGCACGCCGCGCTCGACGTCGGTGCGGGCGTAGACGCCGGCGACGTGGCCGGAAGGCGGGATCAGGTGCGTGACCGAGGTTGCGGGGTCCAACACCCGAATCCAGGGATAGTAGACGGCGCCGTAGGTGGTATCGCGCGTATTGACGAAGGCCGGGTCCGCGACGTTGCCTAGGCCAGAGGGGAGGCTCAGCACGGCGAAGCGGTCACGCAGCACCTCGCACTGGTTGATCACTGCGTCGGTCAGAGCGTTCCTCTGCGCGGCGTTCGGCACGGCGAGCGGGTTCACCTCGTCCGGGACTGCGAGAATCGAGATGGTGTCCACATCCGCCAGCGCGGCGAGGCCGGTGCGCTGGTCCGGGGCGGCCCTCGGGTCACCCTCGAACTCCGTTGATGTCAGGTCCTGCGCGCCATCATCGCCCACGACGGTATTGAGTTGGACGAAACCGCCGCCGGTGTCGTCGGGTTGCGCGGGCTGGGCCGCCGGGTCGCCCCATTCCATCTCGACCAGGCGAGAGAGGGCGGTGATGCGCCCGATGAAGAAGTCGGGCTGGGCCGGTAGGACGCCAAGGTTGTCGTAGACCTCAACCACGTCGGGTGAACGCCGGTCGGCATTGGCGATAGTGTCGTTGGCGAGAGGGTTCACGAGGGGCGTGGGTGGCGGGACCCGATAGTAGAGCACTGTGAGCTTCAGCAGGCGCCCGGTCGGGAGAGTGTCGTCGTCGAGCGTGCCAGGCTCAATTCGCAGGAAGATGCGATTGCCCCAGGCACCCGGACCCATCGCACGGACGATCAGAGTCTGGGCGCCGTCGGCGGTCGGCACGCTGAGGCTTGCAGTCGCCGCATCGCCTCGGGTGATGCGCGCTACGAACAGGCGCTGGCCGCCGTTGTCGAAGAAGCCGCGCGCGGCGTACGGCATGAAGGACTGCACGGGGTCCATGATGCCGCCGAACCATGACTGGAAGTCGCCCCAGCTGGTGACCATGCGCCGGCGCGTCGGGCCGCGCTCCGTCTGGCCCACGAAGCCCGCCGTGCTGGTCGAAACGCCCTCGATGGGACGCGGCCCAGTGGCCACTTCTTCCACATACACGCCGGGGCTCAGGTATTCAGGCATGGTCGGCTCCCTAAGGTAGACGGGTACGCGGGGGGTCGCATGGGTTAAGCGAACTTGAGCTCGAGGACATGGCCGAGCCCGTTGGGAAGAGGCACGGTCGCGGAAGTGCTTCGGCTGGTAGGCAGGTGCTCGGCGAGCACGAGGACGGAAGCGGCCGGCGAGGTGAGGCGCAGCGGCAAGGCAAATGCGCCCCTCTCGTCGCTCAGCACGTGGTCATTGGTAGCGCTTACCTGCACATCGGCGACCGGCCCCGTGGCGTCGTGCACTGTCCCGTGCAGCACTGGCAAATGACGCGGGAAGGGATAGCTAGCTCCGGGCAGCAGTGCGATCAGCTCCGGAGAGCCCGCCTCATTGGCAGGCGGCACCGTGTGGCTGTATGTCGGCACGTCGAATTCGAGTGTCTCGAGCGTCGCGCGGAAGGCGGGGCGATAGATGGCCCGTGGCGGGTCGTCGAGGAAGCGCAGCCGGTAACGCCGCACAGGCTGTGCAGCCGGGTCCGTCGCAAGGCCGAGACCAGCAAAGGCGAGGATGCCACCCGCGCTACGCGCCGGCGTCACCTCCGCCGCTGCCCAGAGCCGGCCCGAACTGCGCGGCTCTTCGAGAATGAAGGCGACAGGGTGGTGTGGAGGTGAGGCCGTGAAGTCATCCACCAGCCGAAAGGCCTTAGAGGCAACGTATCGTAGCGCGGGGCCGCTGCTTCTACGCCAGTGTCTCACGGCACGGGCTCCGCGCTCTCGATCACGCGGGTCCGCACTGCGGCGGCTTCGGTGAACGAGTCGGCATCCAGTTCGGCGAGACGCACCTCATAGACGACGGACAGGCGGTAGCGGCGCTGGATTGAATGCCAGATTCGTGTCCGCTCCTCGAGGCTCAGCAGCGCGAGATGAATCTTTAGCGAGGCATTGGAGCTGCGTAGCCCGTCCGGGGCAGCGTCGCCGCGCAGGTCGGGCCCGAAGCGGATCGGCTGGCCGTACAGCACCTGCATGGTGCGCGCGAGCATGCGCTGCTCGGTCGAGCGGTCACCGGCGAACGGCGTTAGCAGGTAGCGCAGCACGAGGGTAAGGGGCGGCTTTCGGAGCCTGACGTCCCCGACAACGTCCTCGCGCAGTGGTGGTCGGTTCCGTGTCGCCGGGTCTTGCGTCACCTCGTAGAGGAACAGCACCATGGACGCGGGCGAGGTAATGGGGTCGGTGCCGTAGTCATGCAAGACGGCGCGCGGCGGATCGGTGGGGTCAAGGTTTTCCAGCGCCGCGTCAATCGCTGCCGCCAGGGTCTCTGATACATCCGCGATCACGCTTTGCCGTGGCATGGGCTTTCTCTTAGCGTCGAAGAGCAGGCAGCAAGCGTCGTGCCAAGCCGGCGGCTGGGTCGGAAGTCGTTCGCGATTAAGGTGTTGCGGGCGTGCTCGCGCAGCATGCGCAGTGCGGGGCAGGACAAAAACGTCCGGCTCCGTGGAGGCGTCGGTAGTCCGAGTGCCGGCGGACGTGGTGGAATCAGGTGATTGCGCGCTGCGGAACGGCAGCGAGAAGCGTGGACGATTTTGTCCAGCGTAAGCGTGCACTGACGGCTACGGCGCCGGCGGCGTGGCGGTGGTCAAGCCGCGTCGGGCCGCAGGTTCCACGGCGCGAGTTCGCCGATGCGGTTGATCGGGTGGTCGGCGATGCGCTCGAGGAGCACGCGCAGATAGGCCTGCGGATCCCAACCGTTCAACTCCGCGGTGCCGACCAGGGTGTAGATGGTGGCTGCGCTCTTGCCGCCCTCGAGCGACCCGGCGAACAGGTAGTTCTTCCGCCCCAGCGCGAGCGGGCGCATCCGCCGTTCGGCGGCATTGTTGTGCAGGCAGGCGCGGCCGTTGCGCAGCACCGTCGTCAGCGCGCTCCACTGCGCCAGCGTGTAGCGGATGGCCTTCGCCAGGTCCGACTTGCCCGAGATGCGGCGCAGCGTCGCTCCAGCCAGACGTACAGGTCTGCCATGATCGGCGCGGAGCGGGCTCGGCGCGCTGCCAGCCGCGCTTCCGGCACCTGGCCGTGGACCTCCGCCTCGATGGCGAACAGCGGCTGCATGCGCTCGATCGCCTCGCGCGCGAGCGGGCTGCCATTCGCCAGCATCTCGTCGTGGAAGTAGCGCCGCGCATGCGTCCAGCACGCCGCCTCGACCACACGGCCGCTTTCGTAGAGCGCGTTGAACCCCGAATACGCGTCGGCCTGCAGGATGCCGCGGAACTCGCGCAGGCGCCGCCGCGGGTGCTCGCCCTTGCGGTCCGGCGTGAACTCGTAGAGCACCGCGGGCGGATCACGCCCGCCGAATGGCCGGTCGTCGCGCAGATAGGCCCAGGCCCTTGCCGTCTGCGTCCTGCCGCGGCCCGGTGCCAGCATCGGCATCGGCGTGTCGTCGGCATGGACCCGCGGGCCGGCAAGCGCGTGGCGACCGATGAACGCCGCCATCGGCTCGGCCAGCGCGGCCGACGCAGCCCGCGTGGCAGATCCAGCCCGTCCCGGGCGTAGATCTCCGATTGCCTGTAGAGCGGGAGATGGTCGCAGTACTTCGAGACCAGCACATGAGCGAGCAGCCCCGGGCCCGGCCTGCCGCGCTCGATCGGCATCGAGGGCATCGGCGCCTGCGTCATCGCCTCGCAGGCGCGGCAGGAGAACGCGGGCCGGATGTGGCGCACCACCTCGAACCGGCCGGGGCGGTATTCCAGGATTTCGGTCACGTCCTCGCCCACCTTGCGCAGCGCGCCGCCGCAGGAGCGGCAGGTGCAGCCCTCGGCGGGCAGGTGCTCGATATCTCGCCGGGGCAGGGTCTCGGGCACGCGGCTGATCGGGACGACCTCCTCGTCGGCCCTGACTGCCTCCTGCCCGCCCTCGGCCATGCGCCGTCTCCACTGGAACAGCAGGCTGGGCGAGACGCCGTGCAGCCGCGCGACGGCGGAGACCGTCATGCCGGGCTGCATGGTCTGCTTGATCAGCCGGACCTTTTCCTCGGCAGTGTAGCGCCGCCGGCGGTGGATGCCGGTGATGATCTCAACGCGCTCGATGGGCTTCGACATAGGCGTGCGCTTAGGCGTGAACTTAGGCCCTCCGGGCTATGCCACCTGTCCGGTCGAATTGGGGGCCGCTCCACGGGCCAGCACCCACGCCCGCAAGTCACGAAACAACAAACGGTCAGCGCTAATCCCCACAACCGGACAGCGCGTCTAGGAACCCGGACGCCAACTTGGACAAGGACCGCTGTCGCGACAGCAGGACCCTGGCATGCAGGTCGAGGGCTGGAACAAAGGGACGCGTCTGAAGCCCCTGTGCTGCCGCTGCCATCACCGTGAATCCCTCCAGGATGGCCACGCCGACCCCCGCCGCAGCCAGCGCAGACGCGACGGAGGACTGGGTCGTCTCTGCCGCGAGACGCAGGGGCACGTTCGCTTCTTCGAAGGCGCGTGCGACGAGTTCGCCCGCCGGCAGATTACGCGCAACGCTGATGACGGCGTGATCCATCAGGTCCCGCGGAGACAGTTTGGCAAGGCTGCAGAGGGGGTGGCCATTCGGAAGCACGCAGCCGAGCGGCAGCGCAAAGAGGTCTCGCACAACCAGCCGCGCATCGCCGGCCGTGTCAAGAATAACTCCCAGATCCACCCGGTGGTCGAGCACCAGCCGCGCCACGTCGCGCACGCCAGCGATCTGAAGGTTCACGCTGGCTTCGGGCCGAGCGGCGAGGAATGCGGCGACCGCCCGAGGTGCAAGGCTGTGCGCAAGGGTGGGAGTGATCGCGATACGGAGCATCCCGGAACGGCCTGCGCGTAGGTCGCGAGCCAGGCGTTGCACGGCCTCGATCGCGGCGGATGCGCTGACAGCCTCGGGGAAAAGCGCTTCGGCTTCGGTCGTCGGGATCAGGCGCTTCCGCTGGCGGATGAAGAGCTTGAATCCCAACCGATCCTCGGCTTGCTGAAGTGACTTGCTCACCGAAGGCTGCGACACGCCGAGCGTCGCGGCGGCGGCCGTGATGCTGCCGCGCTCCATGATGCTTCGGAAGACCTCCATCTCACGAACCGTGAGAAGCATAACCATGGACCATGATGTCTGTCGGTTTTCGTATTTGCGCGCATGGACGCATGGTGGGCAACCTTACGCCTGAAACGCGCTTGCAATTGCGCGGGTGGGAAGGAAGCGCCGATGAACGCCCCGGTCAGCGACCCTCTGGTCGCACCTGGCTGCGACCAGGCTTTCGCTGAACTTATGGATAAGCGGGCTCTGGCTGTTCCGCCGGTCGGAGAAGTGACGATCACAGGGAGCGATCCCTTCTGGCGCACGCCCGTACGCGCCGGCGAAACGACAGCCGCAGTGCTTGGCGCAATCGGCGTCGCGTCAAACGACATCTGGGAAGCCCGGACAGGCGGGCGGCAGAAGGTCAGTGTGGATCTGCGCCACGCCGCGGCGACGCTGCGCACCGTGGACTACAGTCAGGCCGAGCGTGCGGATGGAAGTTGGGAAACACTTTCCATCCCCGACCACATGAAGGCGATGATCGCCGTCACCCAGCCCTGGCCCACCAGGGATGGCGCGTACTTCCTGCCGCACCTGAATCTGCCGCATCTCGCGCAACGCGTGCTGGGTGTCCTGAAGTGCGACTTCACGCCCGCATCGGTGCGCGCGGCCGTCGGTCGCTGGAATGCCGATGATCTGGAGGCGGCCATTGCTGCCGTCGGCGCCTGCGGCGCCCGTGTCCGCAGCGCCGAGGAATGGCTCGCCCATCCGCAGGGGCAATATCTCGCGGCCCAGCCGATCCTCGACATCCGCCGCATCGGCGATGGCCCGCGCCTGGACCTGCCGGCCGGCTCCCGTCCGCTCTCGGGCATCCGCGTGCTGGACTTCACCCGCATACTGGCTGGACCCATCTGCGGCCGCACCTTGGCCGAGCATGGCGCGGAAGTGCTGATGGTGACGGCGCCGCACCTGCCTCAGACGCCCGAGCATGTGCGCGACACGAGCCATGGCAAGCGCAGCTGCTTCCTGGACTTCTCGGATCCCGCGCAACTCGAACGTGCAAAGGCCTTGGCGCTGACCTCCGACATCATCGTCGGTGGCTACCGCCCAGGCAGGCTCGAAGCGTGGGGGCTGAGCCCGGAAGAAATCGCGGCGAAGAAACCTGGCCATGTCCATGTGACAGTGTCCTGCTACGGCTCGGGTGGACCATTTGCCGAGCGCGCCGGTTGGGAGCAGGTCGGCCAAGCCGTGAGCGGCATCGCGCATGCCCATGGTGCGTGGATCGGCGACGGCACGCCCAAGCTCATCTTCGCGACTGTCTGCGACTACCTCACCGGATATCTCGGTGGCTACGGAGCCCTGCTCGCACTGGGCAAGCGCATCCGCGAGGGTGGCAGCTGGCACGTGAATGTCTCCCTCTGCCAATCGGCCATGCTGGTGCTGCGCCAGGGCATCATTGAGGGCTTCCAGGACGCGCCGGAGACTCTGACCGAGGAGGAACTCGCCACGCTCCGTGTCGTGACGGACACCGCGGCCTATGGCCGCATCCGTACGCTTGGCCCTGCGCTGGGGATGTCCGAGACGCCGGTCCACTGGGCGACGCCCACCCCCGTGCCCGGTGGCGACAAACCCGAATGGCTGCCGCGATGAGGAGAACGACCATGACGCTCTTGAGCCGCCGCGTAATTCTTGCCGGCATCGCCTGCACGCCAGCGATCGCACGCGCCCAGTCCCTTGATCCGAGCCGCCCGGTGCGCTGGGTCGTTCCCTTCACACCCGGCGGCGGTTCGGACATCGTGTCCCGATTGCTGACGGGATTCATCGCGGAACTGCCCGGCGCCCCGCGTTTCGTCATCGACAACCGCCCCGGCGCCGGCGGGAATATCGGCACCGCCGCCATCGGACAGGCGCCGCCCGATGGCCATACTGTGGGCGTGCTCACAGTCGCCTCGCACGGCATCAACCCGACGCTTTATCCGCGCCTGCCCTTCGATCCGATCGCAGACTTCACGCCGATCTCGCTGCTGAACCTCCAGCCGGTGGTCATTGCGACCAAGGCGGACTCACCGATCCGCGACTTGGCCGACCTGCTGTCCCGCCGCGACCGCGAGATGACCTTTGCCAGCGCGGGCAACGGGCTGAGCGGCCACGCGGCAGGGGAATTGTTCCGCATGCGCAGCGGGCTCAAGCTGATGCATGTGCCCTATCGCGGCAGCAGCGCCGCATGGACGGACCTGCTCGGCGGCCGTGTGGACCTGATCGTGGACAACATCGCCACTGCAATGCCGCATGTTCAGGGCGGGACCGCGCGTATCCTCGGGCTTACCTCGCGAAACCAGATGCCCGGGGTCGATGCGCCGACGATCGGGAGCTTGCTGCCCGGCTACGTGGTGGACTCCTGGAACGTGCTTGGTGGTCCTGCGGGGATGCCCGCGCCAATCGTGCAACGCTTCTCGGAACTCGTCGCTGCAGTGCTCCAACTTCCTGCAACCCGTGCGCGCTATGCGGAACTGCGGATGTTGCCGCCGCCTGACACCTCACCAGCCTTCGCCGCCAACTACATTCGAGAACAGATCGCGATGTGGGCAACGGTCGTCCGCGAAGCCGGCATGCGGATCGATTAGCCGACCATGCCCGAGTCACCCGCTGCGCCGGCGTTGCATGGGATACGGGTCCTCGACCTCAGCCGTGTGCTCGCCGGACCATCCTGCGGCCAGCTTCTCGGCGATCTGGGCGCCGAGGTCATCAAAGTCGAGGACCTCAGCGGCGACGAAAACCGTCGATGGGCGCCCGTGGTCGACGGGCGCGGCGCGAATTTCTTCAGCGCCAATCGAGGTAAACGGGGGCTCACGCTCAATCTGAAATCCCGCAAAGGCCAGGAGCTCCTGGAACGCTTGGTGGCGCGTTCGGATGTTCTCATCGAGAATTTTCCACCACCGACGGCTGAGCGACTGGGTCTGTCGCATGCAAGGCTGATCGGCCTGAACCCGCGACTGATCCACGTGTCCATAACGGGCTATGGCTCACGCGGACCGCTGAAGGATCGGCCCGGCTACGACAACATGCTGCAGGCCTTCTCCGGAATGATGGCGATGACGGGCGAGCATGACCGGGGGCCCGCGCGCCTGGGTCCTTCGCTGATCGATCTTGGCACCGGGATGATGGCAGCGACCGCGACCTGCGCGGCGCTGACGGCGCGGGCCGAAGGGCGCGCGCAGGGGCAGCATGTGGAAGTCTCGCTGCTCCAGACGGCGATCGCCATGCTCGGCTATCACCTGACAGCCTGGACAATGGCGGGAAAACTGCCCGAACGGTCCGGCTCCGCGGTCTGGCACATCGTGCCTTACCAGGCGTTCCAGACAGCGGACGGCTGGCTGATGGCCGGCGCGACCAATGACGACGCGTGGCGGCGCATGTCCACGATCCTGGATGTACCGGCACTCGCGGATCACCCCGACTACAGCACGGCGGTCGCGCGCTCGGCCAACCGCCCGGCGCTGATCGCGCTGCTGGAGCCGATCTGGCGGCGGCGGACGACGGAGAACTGGATCGCGCTGCTCGAGGCAGCAAAGGTTCCTTGCAGTCCAATCTTCGACATCGCGCAGGCGCTCGACCATCCGCAGGTCAAGGCGATGGACATGGTGATCGAGGTGCCGGACGGGCGCGGGGGCACGCTGAAGCTTTGCGGCGTTCCGTTTTCCATGTCCGCGACGCCGCCGGTGGCGGGTGGGCGACCACCGGATCTCGGCGAGCACACGGACGAGATCCTGACACAGGAGCTCGGCCTCGCGGCCGAGGAGATCGCCGCACTGAAGGCAGAGGGGGTTGTATGAGCAGCCAGATCCGGCAGGAGCAGCGTTCGGATGGGGTTGTCCTGCTGCGCCTCGACAATCCGACGCATCGCAATGCGCTCAACAACAGCATGATCGCCGAGCTCACCAGTGCGATGCACGCGCTTGCGGGAGACGGCACTTGCCGCGCGATCGTGCTGCGCGGGGCTGGCGGCATCTTCTGTGCCGGGCGGGAGATTTCCGAGTTGCAGCGTCTTCAGGCCTCCTCGCCGGAGGAGGTCACGGCCGCCTATGGCCGGCTGCGTGTGCTCAGCGAGGCCATCTACTACTGCCCGAAGCCCACCATCTCGGTGCTTGAGCGCTATGCGCTCGGCGCGGGTACTGCGCTGGCCAGCTGGTCGGACATCGCGATCGCCGAGGAAGGCTGCCTGCTTGGCTATCCGGAAGTGAAGATCGGCCTGCCGCCGACCATGACGACGCTCGCCCTGATCCGCGGCGTGCATCGCAAGACCGCAATGGACCTGCTGCTCACGGCGCGAAACATCGATGCGGCGGAAGCCGCCGCCCTTGGACTGATCACGCGCGCGGTGTCTGCGTCGGAGCTCGACGCCGCGGTCGAACGAACTCTCGCTGCGCTGGTGGCAAACAGCCCCGACGCGATGACCCGGACGAAGGAGATGATCTGGAAGACCGAGGATGCCGACAACCGCGCCGGTCTTGCCGTCGCGGTGGACGGGATCAGCATCGCGGTCGGCACCCACGATGCGCGGGAGGGCGTCGCGGCCTTCCTGGGCAAACGCAAACCCAACTGGTCCGCTCGGGAGGAACGCTGATGCGCCGTCACATGCTGAGGACCTTGCCCGCTTTCCTGGCGGGGATGCTTTGGGTCGCGGCTGCGGGAGCACAGAGTTTCCCGGACCGCCCGATCCGGCTGATCGTGCCATTTCCGCCAGGTGGGCCAGTCGACGCCGGTGCGCGCATCATCGCCAATGCGCTGCCCGCCCAGCTCGGCCAGCCCGTCATCGTGGAGAACCGCTCGGGCGCGGGTGGCTCGGTCGGTGTTGCGGAAGCCGCGCGTGCGACGCCCGACGGCTATACGCTTGTATTTTCCAGCACCGGCTCACTGGCTGTGAATGTGAGCCTGATCCCGAATATCTCCTACGACACGCGGCGCGACTTCGCGCCGGTCTCCGTCGTGGTCGCAATCCCGATGTTGATGGTCGCGCGTGCCGGGCTACCGGTGCAGTCGATTCAGGATGTTGTGGCCCTCGCGCGTCAGCGACCGAATGTCCTGACTTACGCCACGACCGGCCCCGGGGGGCCGCCGCACCTGCTTGGCGAGACCATGCGCCAACGCTCGAATGTCCACATGACCATGGTAGCCTATCGGGGCGCCGGACCGACCATCACAGCGATCCTGTCGGGCGAAGTGGATGTGACGTTCCTCGATCCGGCGGTGCTGATGCCCCATGTGCGGGAGGGCCGCATGAGGGCGCTAGCCGTCTCGAGCCGAGACCGCAACCCATCCATGCCGGGTGTTCCAAGCCTTGTGGAAGCCGGATTGGACGGCGCTGAATTCGACAACTGGTATGCACTTCTCGCTCCGACGGGCACGCCACCGGAGCGTGTCAGGCGCCTGCACACAGCGCTTGCTGGAGCCCTCGCCCAACCGGAGACCCTGCGGATCTTCACCGACCAGGGTGCGAGGGTGCTCATCTTGGATCCGGAGCGCAGTGCGAATTACATCCGTGAGGAAGTCGAGCGTTGGGGCGAGGTGGTTCGGGCTACTGGGATCCGGCCAGAATGAGATTGGCTTGGCGGACACCTCGCTACCGGGGCTGCGCGTCGGGCGTGAGCTCGACCGGATCGTGGCGCTACGTGGCCGCCCGGCGATGATCGTCAGCGAGAACGGCACCAAGCTGACATCCCACGCGATGCTGCGCTGGCAGGTCGGCGCGGCTGCTGCAGCGCGATCACCTCTACGACAAGCGGGCGGGAGCCGGCCGCTCTCCCCAGCCCCCCGGTGGGACCCAACGCGGGTCGAGGGCAGGATTGCAGGGGCACGCCGCGGAAAGGTTCGCCGCCGGGTCCGCGCGGAGCGCCCATAGTCTGGACTGATACGGCGACCCGGCGCCATCCGTGATGCAACCCTGGATCAGCAAGGACAGCACCATGCTCAAGCGACGTGAACTCCTGCCTCTTTCCGCGGCGCTGCTCGCCGCGCCACGCCTTGCGACAGCACAGGGCCAGCGTTCGCTGCGCTTCGTGCCGCAGGCGGACCTTGCCATCCTCGATCCCATCGCAACGCCGGCCTTCGTCACACGCGCCCACGCCCTGATGGTGTTCGACACGCTCTATGGCTGGGATGCCGAATTCGTTTCCCGTCCGCAGATGGCCGAAGGCCATGTCGTCGAGAATGACGGCAAGCTGTGGCGCATCACGCTGCGCGAGGGACTCCGCTTCCACGACGGTGAGCCGGTGCGGGCCCGCGACGTGGTCGCGAGCCTCAACCGCTGGGGCAAGCGCGATACCTACGCCTACGACTTGATGGACGTGGTGGAGGAAATGCGCGCGGAATCCGACCGCGTCGTGATGCTGCGCCTGCGCAGGCCATTCCCCACGCTGCCGGACCTGCTCGGCAAGCCGGGCACGAACATCGCGTGCATCATGCCCGAGCGGCTGGCCAGCACCGACCCGATGCGGCCGCTTACGGAGATGGTGGGCAGCGGCCCCTTCCGCTTCGTCGCGAATGAGCGCGTGCCCGGCGCGCGCAATGTCTACACGCGCTTCGAGGACTATGTGCCGCGGCCGAGCGGCACGCCGAGCTTCCTGGCGGGCCCGAAGGTGGCGCATCTCGACCGCGTCGAATGGCACACCATGCCGGACGCCGCCACCGCCGCCGCGGCGCTGCAGTCGGGCGAAGTGGACTGGTGGGAACAGCCCCTGCCCGATCTGCTGCCGGTGCTGCGCCGGCACCGCGACGTGCGCGTGTCGATCCAGGACGAGGCCGGCTTCATTGCCTTCCTGCGTCTCAATCACGTGCAACCGCCCTTCAACAATCCGGCGATCCGCCGCGCGATCTTCGCGGCTCTCGACCAGGCGGAGGTGATGCGCGCGGTTGCCGGCGAAGACCGCGCCATGTGGCGCGACAACATCGGCTTCATCACGCCGGGGCCGATGGCGAGCGATGCCGGCATGCAGGCGCTGACCAGTCCGCGCAGCCTCGACGAGGCGAAGCGCCAGCTCCAGGCCGCGGGTTATCGCGGGGAACGGGTCGTCTTCATGGCGCCGACCGATTTCGCCGCCATCAACGCCATGAGCCTCGTAACCGGCGACCTGCTGCGTCGCATCGGCTTCAACGTGGATTACCAGGCCCTCGACTGGGGTACGCTGGCACAGCGCTGGAACAGCCGCCAGCCTGTCGAGCAGGGCGGCTGGAGCGCCTTCTGCACCTTCACGACCGCCGCCGCCACCACGACGCCGGCGGACAACAAGTTCATCCGCGGCATCGGCGAGCGCGGCCTGATGGGTTGGCCGGACAGCGACGAGATCGAGCGCCATCGCACCGCCTTCCTCGACGCCACAGATCCCGCGGCGCAGCGTGCCGCCTGTGCCGCGCTCCAGGAAGCTGCCTTTCGCGACGTGCCCTATGTGCCGCTCGGTATCTTCTTGCAGCCGACGGCCTACCGTCGGAACGTCCTCGACATCCCGAAGGGCTTCCCGCTGTTCTTCAACGTCCGGAGAGGGTGATGGCGGCGGCGGACCTCGCCTTCCTCTCTGCCACCGGGATGGCTGCCGCGCTGCGGGCGCGGCAGGTCTCGGCGGTCGAGTTGCTGGACCTGCACCTCGCGCGCATCGACCGATTTAACCCCTCGGTCAATGCGATCGTGGTCGAGGACCGGGAGGGCGCACGACGCCGCGCCGCGGCGGCCGATGCGGCACTGGCGCGCGGCGAGGCGCTGGGTCCCCTGCACGGCGTGCCGATCACGGTGAAGGAGGCCTTCGACGTCGAGGGCCTTCCCACCACCTGGGGCGACCCGGCGCTGCGCGGCAACGTCGCGGCGCGCACGGCACCATCGGTCCAGTCGCTGCTAGATGCCGGGGCGGTGCTGATCGGCAAGAGCAACGTGCCCTACCTGCTGTCCGACTGGCAGACCTTCAACGCCATCCACGGCACGACGCGGAATCCGTGGGATCCCAGCGCGACACCGGGTGGATCCTCGGGCGGGGCGGCGGCGGCGCTGGCGGTCGGGATGTCGGCGTTGGAACTCGGCAGCGACATCGGGGCGTCCATCCGCAACCCGGCGCATTACTGCGGGGTGTTCGGCCACAAGCCGAGCTTCGGCGTGGTGCCGCAGGCGGGGCACGGCATTCCCATCGCGCGCACGCCGCTCGACGTTCTGGTGTGCGGCCCGCTGGCGCGCAGCGCGGAGGATCTCGCGCTCGCCATGGATCTCCTCGCCGCGCCGGAGCCGCAGGATGCGCCCGGATGGCAGGTCCGCCTGCCGCGACCGGCGCAGACGCGCCTGAGCGATTTCCGCGTGGCCGTACTGCTCGGCTCGCCGGTCTGCGCGGTGGACGACACAGTCGTCGCCTGCCTGGAGAGCGCAATCTCCGCCGTCGCCGCCGCCGGAGCACGGGTGGATCGCGCGGCACGGCTGGAATGGAACCTGGCCGCCTTCCACGACACCTATATACGCGTCCTGCGCGGCGCGACGGGTGCCCTGCTGCCGGATGCGGACTACGTTGCGCTCGAGCAGGATGTCGTCGCCCTTGGGCCGCACGACGGGAGTTACCGCGCGCGCGTGGCGCGGGCGGCGACGCAGTCCCGTCGCGCCTGGTTCCAGGCCTGCGAGGAACGGCAGCGAATCCGCGACGCCTTCGCGAGCCTGTTCGAGACCGTCGATGTCCTGCTGTGCCCGGTGGCCGCCTCGGCTGCCTTTCCGCACGACCAGGACAGGCCGCGCTGGGCAAGGACCATCACCGTCAACGGGCGGCAGGAGGACTATAACGACCAGCTCTTCTGGGCCGGCATCGCCAGCCTGCCGAACCTGCCGGCGACGGTGGTGCCGGCCGGGCGCACGCCTGCGGGTCTCCCGGTCGGGCTGCAGATCGTCGGGCCCTATCTGCAGGATCATCGCACCATCTCCTTCGGGAGGCTCGTCAGCGGCGTGATCGGCGGCTTCGTGCCGCCGCCCGGCTACGCATGACCCGCCAGAGCCTGATCGCCAACGGGATCACCTGCGGTTCGGCTCGCCGAACCTGCCGGCGCTGGTGCTGCTGCCGGGCATCACCAGCCCGGCCCAGACCTGGGCCTTCGTTGGCGAGCGGCTCGGTGCCCGCTACGACATCATCATCCCGGACCTGCGCGGGCGTGGCTTCAGCGAAGCCGGGCCGCACCTGGTCTACGACCTCGACAGCTACGCGGCGGATATCGAGGCGCTGGTCGGCGCCATCGGCCTTTCCGCGCCGGTCCTTATGGGGCACTCCATGGGGGCGCGCGTTGCCATTCGCCTGGCCCGGCGCGGCCGCGTTGCCTTCGATCGCGCGGTGCTGATCGACCCGCCGATGAGCGGTCCGGGCCGCCGGCCTTATCCCACCGGCCTGGCGTGGTTCCTCGATTCCCTCGATCTCGCGCGGAGCAGCACCGATCCGGCCGTGCTGCGGGACTTCGTGCCGGGCTGGTCGGACGAGCACCTGCGCACGCGCCTGGAATGGCTGCGCCGATGCGACCGCGACGCGGTGATCGCGAGCCACGAGGGCTTCCACACGGAGGACATTCACGCCGACCTGCCGCATCTCGCGTTGCCGACGTTGCTGATGGTGGCGGGGCGTGGGGGCGTCGTCTCAGACGCGGACCTGGCGGAGATCAGCGTGCTGAACCCGCGGATCGAGACGAGCAGGGTGGCGAACGCCGGTCACATGATCCCGTGGGAGGACGAGGTGGCGTTCTTCCGGGCGCTGGAGGCGTTTGTCTGAGCACGAGGCGGGAATCTCCGGCACGGGCAGGCCTGCCCTGCGGTCTCGGGCGCCAGAGACAGAGTCGAATCTCGTTTCGCCCGTCAGCAGTCCGGCATCCTTCGGCGTGTGCGCGGATAGTGGATTTGCCCCCACTCAACTGTTAGCGTTGCCCCCTTCGTGCCTTGGTCCGTTGCTGGCCCTCCTCTCAGCCCTCAATCTGCCAGAGCAAGAAGGGCCGCCGGGCAACACTTACCCGGCAGCATCACCCGGCGTGCCAGCCGCACAGCCGGGCGGCCACCCAGCGCCACGCCGAGATGGTGGAGGATCCCATCGAGCCTCGCGGTGCGCCTGGCCGCCTTCAATGCGACGCCTGGACGCAGCAGCTCGCCGAAGATCTGGCGCTTGCAGGCGGCATTGCTGCAGCGAAACCGCCGCACCTGAACCCGGAACCGGACGCAGCGGCCATGGGCAGGCAGATCCTGCAGCTGTCGTTCGTAGCGGCTATGGATTCGCGCCGATCTCTGGCCGCAGCCGGTGCACTCCGCGTCAGGCGAGATCGGATGGGCGCTGACAACACGCGGTCGCCTTCTATTGACACCGTGTCGACCACGAGCCCAGACCTGCCGACGCCGCGCGACCTCCGCTGCGATTGCGCCAAACTCCAGCGCCTTCACCAAGATCCGCGCCTTGTCCTCGTCGGACCATTTCCGCCGTCGGCCAGACCAGTAAGAATCTCTACCGCGCGATACCCGCCGCCCTTCGCGTCGTCATCAACGTCGAACATAACGTCGGCCCGATCCTCCCAGTCCAATGCCGACCAACCACATCCAACGCCCTCGACGAACGACGGGCCTCATCACCGCGCTTACGGTAGAAGTTTGCCACCAGCGGTCAGACGACCGCGTCCTGCGACCACGCCGCATGGTGGGTGCCAGACGACCCGACGCGCAGGAGGGGAGGGGTGTTTCTCTCTCACTTTCCAGTCTTCCGTTCCTTCCTTCTGTTGCTCTTTGGAGAGCATGTCGAGTGCTCACCAAAGAGCATGTGGCCCGCTTCGTCGCCGGTTACTGCTCGGGCGCGCCGGTCGCCTTTCGGCGGGCGATCTCCTCGGCGGCGCGGGCAAGGATGGCGGCGGCTTCCACGCGCCGCATGCGCGTCCGTGCCGTCCCGTGTCGACCGAGCGGCGTCACCAGGCCGCGCAATCCCGCATGGGCACGTGTAGCCATCTGCGCCGAGCGCCGAATGTCGCGCGCGATCCGCTCATGGGACGGGTAGAAGCACCACGCAGGGATTCCGGGCCGGTCGTGATCGGCACATCTGGCGATCGCGGCAAGCAGCGCATGCGCGGACAGCGGCGATAGTGGAATATCGAGCGCGGCAAGCCGCACCGCGAGGTGCGATTCCTGCCCCGATGCGACGGTGCTCGCCGGGTTCGGCGCGTAGTCCTTCCTGCGCGGCATCATCGCGGCCGATACCGCCAAGCACTTGCGATCGTTTTTCGCGCCTCCGCCTCGTCCAGCCCCAACGTGCGCCCGGCCTCGACCAGGCGAGCTTGCGCATCGGCATCACCGATTAGGCCTTGCGCCGCCACATCGCGCAGCAGGCACGAACCGCGGAACAAGCGCTGATTGCGGTTGCCTTCCCGCGCGCTGGTGGTCCATCGCAGTGCGCCGTCAATCCTGTGGACGGTGACGGCCGGGTGAGGCCGGCGGGCACCGGAATCCGCCGGCTCGGTGGTGTTCTTGCGAACCATCGCCAGTAGCGGCACCGGCCAGTCGGCGAGCGGCCCGCGTTCCAGCACGGGGCCGCCGAACAGATGCCATGGAACAATGAAACCGCCAGTCGCTTTCACGTCCACGTGCGGCCCGGCCTTGGCCGACCGCAGCCCAGCCGCGTGCCTGAACTAGCAATGAAGCCCGCCCGATGGTGTGCGATAGATCAGCAGCTGGGGCGGCAGTCGATCGCACCAAGTACGCCACCAGAGCGCCGCGGGGGAGTGCTGAAGATCGGGGTCGAGCACGTCCAGCCCGGAAGGTTCACCCGTCGCGATTCCTACAAGCGGTGCGGGACAACGCGGCCACAAATCGCGCAAGGCGGCAGGATCCGTTGTCGCGTCGAGATGTCCGCGCGATCCGCGCAACGGGCGCTTGTTCGGCGCCAGCGGGAACACGGCGAGACCTTGAGCGGCGAGGTCAAGCGCGATGCGCAGCGCCTCGGCGGGGCGACGGAAGGTCGGTGTGAATGTGTGAGTCATAGCCTCGCGTTGCCTTGGTTGGCCCGGTCGTTTTGTTCGCATTGCATCGTCTCGGCCTTCATCTTCAGACGGCGCGAACTGCGCGTGCAGCGGGGATTTGGGCGTTTCCGCTAAGCTCGCGCTCTCGGTCGCACGCGTCAGTGCGTCGGGCGAATTACGGGATGCGGATCGCGCCTTTGCCCTTCGGTGTCGCAGCGCACTTCCGGTCGCGTTGTTTGGCACGCTCGACCAGCGACGTTGCGAAGCGTCGCACCTCCCGCGTTGACCATCGCTGCACCAGTGCGCCGAACAGCACATCTTCGACCGCGGTTGTGATGATCGAGAGCGGGTCAAGCGGATCGGCATTAGCGCCCTTCCGCAGCTGTTCGTTTTCCTCGACCAGCCGCATCACCTCGGCACGGAGCCCGGTCGGAGCCGGCGGCGATACCGAAGGATGTCGCGGCGCTGGGCTCACGCGTGAGGCGCGCCACTTCGCCAGAACGGTACGAGGATGATTCGCCCGAATGCGCTCGCGCTCGGTCAGCATCGCGCGCCATGCCTCCACGGCCGGCGCATTGTCGGCCAGTTCGCACAGCGCGGCGCGATCGGCCGGGGCGAGCCCGCCCAGATCGAGCCCAGCGGAGGTTTCCCATACGGCGAAGGCGCGCTGATAGCCGCGGCCGAAGGGCTCGTTGCATCCAGCCTGCCGCATAGCGAAGTTGCGCCCTGCGGAGACGACGCGCCCGACAGTCTGCCAATCCTCCCAATGATTATTACGGATGCGGGCCAGCGCGTCGCGAGCGGCGCGCAGCAGGACCGGCTCGACCTCTCCGTCCGTTGAGATTTCAGGGTGAAATCTCAAGCCTTCGCTCCGGCGCTGCCCTGGGTCCTTCTCTTCAGACGCCGGCTCTTGGGTCGGATCGTCCGTCGCAACGCGCGTTTCCTGTGCCTCCGTGCCGTGCTGCGCCTCCTTTGCGACTTGGCGGCGCGGGCGATCGGCGGTGCAGTCGCTGCGTTCATTGGAGCCGCCGTCGTACAGCACGGGCGGCGACGCGTCCGCGGGCGCGGAGAGCCGGTGGCGCTTTCCGGCCTGAACGACTTCGTCGCAGCGCAATCTTGTGACGTCGGAGGGACCTATGCGCGTATCCGCGGCAACCTCAGCGCCGGTGATCGTGCGGGAGCGGGTCGCCGCGACGTCAGCGGCATCCTTCGAACCGGGCACATGCCCGCCGGGCTGGCGGGCGTCCGCGGTGGAGAGCAAATTGGGCGCCGCCCCGGACTGGAGGTGATCGGCTGGGGCGGCGCTCATGTCCGCGTCCCCATGACGGCCTTCGGCTTGCGACCCGGTCCGCCCCGCCCAGGTCGGGACGTCGGCGGTCGTTCGAGAGCGGCCTTCGCGGCGGTGGCCTCGGCCCTCGCGGTCAGGTGCGCGTCAATCGCGGCAAGGTTCCACCGCTTCACTCCGCCAAAGTCGGCGGGCGGCGGAAGCAGCGCGTCCTTGGTGCGGCGGTAAAGCGTCGGAAGCGACACGCGCAAATGCGCGCACGTCTCGCGCGCGGTAGCCCAGCGCGCGGCTGGCCGTTCGGTTTCTGTCGACATTGTCGCCCCCTCCATTTCAGGGCGACAGGATCAGTAAGGACAAAGCGAGACATGCAGCAAAGGCACTTGTCTCTGCTTACTCAGTTTATTTTCGAGACTTTGCCGCTCGCCAGCGATCGAGGGTTCGCGTAGTGATCTGCAGTGCTTGCGCCACCTCCACCCGGGATTTGCCTTCGGCCAACATGCGAAGGGCCCGCGCACGGCTCGGATCGACTCCCCTGGCGTCGCGCGTCGCGGCCCCACCCTTGGATCCCTGCCGCGCCCTCCCGGCGCTGTGAAACGCGACCACCTCAGATTCGGCCACCGCCCAGCGATCCGCTTCCTGGGCAAAGGTCAGCAGGACCTCGCCCAGTTCCTCGACCACGGCAAGCGCTCGGCCGTACGCGTTCGGTTCTTTCCCCCAACGTGGTTCCTCGTCGGGGAAGGCGCATCGCAGGTCTTCGCGGGCGGTTGCGATGGCGCGTTCGGCAGATTCGCGACTGAGATCGTGCGGCAAGCAATCTGCGCGGCCGGCTTTCATAGTTTCACGCAGCATGTCGCGGCGCCAGCGTTCTGCTTCCGCCGCCTCGGCGAACGCTGGGTCATCCCCGGGGTCGCTGGTCATGACGCGCGCCGCCGCGGCCGCAGCGCCACCATCTTGCCGGGGTGCGTCTCGGGCCGCGACGCCACCAAGCCGGTGACGTGATCCTGCCAGCGCCGCAGCGCCTCCACGGCTGCCGCCTGGAACGTATGCAGTGGGCTTGCCCGCTTTCGTGGACACGGTTACGCGGCTGGTGCCGCTGAATGAAACGCTGCTGCCTTCTGCTCGGGTGTGATGTAGCCGAGCGAGGAGTGCAAGCGGCGCTTGTTGTAGAAGCCCTCGATGTCGTGGAACACATCGGCCCTGGCCTGATCCCGCGTCTCGTAGTCGGCCTCCTCGACGAGCTCGCTCTTCAGCGTCGCGAAGAAGCTCTCCATCGGTGCGTTGTCCCAGCAGTCGCCCTTGCGGCTCATCGAGCAGAGCATACCATGCGCCAGCAAGCGGGCGCGATACCGATGCGCGGCGAATTGCACGCCGCGGTCGGCGTGGTGGATTAGGCCGGGCAGCGGCCGCTGTCGCGCGATGGCCATGTCGAGTGCGGCCAGGGCCAGTTCGTGGCCGAGGTGGTCGGCCATCGCCCAACCGACGACCCTGCGCGTGCAGAGATCGAGCACCGCGGCGAGATACAGCCAGCCTTCCGCGGTCCAGATGTAGGTCAGGGCGGCGAGCCAGACCCGGTCCAGCGCCTCCGCCGTGAAGTTGCGCCCTAGCAGGTTGGGCGCGATCGGGAAGGCGTGGCTGCTGTCCGTCGTCCGCTGGAAGCGGCGCCAGCGGCGCGCCGCCAGGCCCATGCCGCGCATCAGGCGCGCGACCCGCTTGCGGCCAACCCGGTGGCCGCGGGCGCGCAGTTCGGCGTGCATGCGCGGGCTGCCGTAGCGGCCGCGGCTGGCCGCGTGGGCAGCCCGGATCTCGGCGGCCAGCGCCCGGTCGGCGGCCGCCCCCGCGCTCTCGGCCCGGCTTGCCCAGGCGTAGTAGCCACTGCGGCTGACGCCCAGCGTCTCGCGCATGACGTTGACGGGGAAGTCGGCGACGTGGTCGCGCATGAACATGAAGCTCACCTCCGGTCCGTCGCCTGGCCTAAGATGAGCGCAGCTCGTTTTAAGATGTCTCGCTCCATCCGGACGCGCTCGAGCTCCTTGTGCAGCCGCGCGATCCCGGCGGCCTGGTCCGCCAGGCTCGGCCCGACGCGGCGCGCCGGCACCGCCTGCTCTCGTCGGGGCGTCGGCGCCGGCGCGCCGTTCCCCCCGGGTGCACGCCCCTCAGCCCAACGCAGCCAGGAGCGGACCAGACGATCCGGCAGACCCAGTTCGGCCGCGAGCTGCGATGCCGAACGACCGCCACGCATCGCGGCAATCGCCTCCCATTTGAACGCATCGGGAAAACTCCGACGCCGTTCACGCCCTCTACCATCGTCACCTCCTAGCCCTTCAGCCTATCAAAGGTGTCCGTTCAAGCGGGGCAGGCCCATCACGCCCTACGAATTCATCTGCCGTTCATGGGCCGCTGAGCCGCATCGGTTCACCGCAAATCCGCACCACGAAATGCCCGGACCAAACATCTAAGCGGAGCGCGCGCCGCCATGAACGGCATCGCTGCGCCCGCCCGTGCAATGCGCCGCCCACTCATTCATTAGTGTGATGCGCCGGTCGAGCATGTCGCTTCGGCGATACGCTGCTGAGGCTGCGTTGGCGATCGTATGGGCAAGAGCGCGCTCGGCGGCTTCGCGTTCGTGGGGGCGGGTATCATCCACCCACGTCGAGAACGAAGCGCGCAGCCCGTGCGGAACAGCTTCCCGCCCATCGCCGTCACGCCACGGCGCCGGGGCACCCTCGGGCCGCTCCGCGTTCATGCGGCGCATGACCGCCGACAGCGCCATGTCGGACAGCACGACGTCCTTTTTTCGGGACGGGAAAATCAACGCGTCACCCCGCATAGCGGCCAGTGCTGCCAGCTTCTCAATTCTCGCCTCGGTGCCGGCGGCATTCGCATAGGCCTCGGCAAGCACGCGAAGCACGGCCGGGGCTAGCGGAACCCGGTGGGCCGCAATGTCGGCGGTTTTCCGGCCTTTCATGATCTCGCCCGGGACAGTCATGACCGGCATGGCGCCGTCGAACGACAGCCAGGCCCATCGCGCTTGCCGCACCTCGCCCGATCGAAGCGCCGTCAGACCGAGGAACCGCAGCGCCAGCGCCGACACGCCATCCATCTTCGTCAAGGCGTTGTAGAATGCAGGAACCTTTGCCCAGGGGAGGGACGGTTGCTTCTGCTTCCCGCGGAGGGGCGCCAAGCCGGCGTAGCGCAGCATCTTCGGGTCGGCCGGATTGTCGTTGGCCCGCCAACCATTGGCGGCGGCGAAGCGGAGAATCACGGCGACATATTGAAGGGTCTTCTTCGCCACCGCTGGCGCCGATACCCAGACATCGCCGATGGCATCACGGACCGCGGTGCGGTCGACATCGGCAATCGGGGTGTCGCCGATCTTCGGGTAGATGTGCCGCGCCAGGGCGCTTGCCCATTGCTGCGCCGTCCGCGGGCTTTTCCAGCCCGGCGTCTCGGCCTTGATGCAAAGGCCGGCGACTGCGCGGAATGTGCGGGCGTTGGCCGTGTCCTCGGCCGTCCGTTGTGCACGCTTCACTTCCTTCGTCGCGCGGGCCTGCCGAATCGGATCGTCACCTTCCCGTGCCGCCGTCCGCGCCGCCTTCGCGCGCTCCCGCGCTTGCTCAAGGCTGATGTCGGGGTAGCCACCGCCAAGCCCCATATCCCGGCGCCGACCGTCGATCACGATCCTGGCGATCCAGGTCTTAGCGCCGGACGGCTTCACCACCACGAGGAGCCCTTTCCCGGCGACTACGCGATAGGGCTTCTCTCGCCCCTTCAGCGCGTTTAGGCCCTTCACGGTCAGCGCCACGTCCTGGCCTCCAAGAATGTGGGCACTGCCACTCGCTCCTAATCGTGGTACCCACAGTAGTGCCCACATTCGACCTGCGCTAGCCTGATCCGATGTGATGTACGATGATGGCGAATTCGGCAGAATTCCATCCATTTCCTGCAGCGGCCGGTTCAGCCTGATCCAACCTGAACCGCTTTTTTGGTTTCTCTCGACCGCACCAAGGTTTTAGATCCGCCAAACGCCGGGCGGCCCGCATCCGCGGGCCTTGGCTTCGCGCCACGCACTGTTGCGTTGGCGGCCGCGGCCGTCTGGGCGCGGCCGCGCCGTGCGCTCCCGGCCCAAGCAGGGCCTCGGGCCGGAAGGCGGCGCGCCGGGCCGGCGCCGCACGGCCCCGCAGCCAGCCGCCGCACCGCGCCTGCAGTCAGGATCGGGCCGATCAACGAGGTCGACCATCGGCACCGTGTTCAGCATGGCCTCGCTCCGCCCGCGTTCACCGCATCCTGGCCGACCGGCGCGGCGGCCAGCGCCGTCGCGTGTAGCCTCGCGGTCCGGGACCAGGCGCGCGGGGCGGCCTGACGCGCGGCGCCGCAGCGGCTATCGTGCCGGCGGAGGTGACTTCCATGGACGAGGATTTCCGGCGCGCAGCGCTCGACTACCATCGGCTCCCGCGCCCCGGGAAGCTGGCGATCGAGCCCACCAAGCGCATGGCGACGCAGCGCGACCTCGGCCTGGCCTATTCGCCCGGCGTCGCCGCCGCCTGCGAGGCGATCGCCGCCGACCCCGCCGCCGCCTATGAATACACCACGCGCGGCAACATGGTCGCGGTCATCACCAACGGCACCGCGGTGCTCGGCCTCGGTGCCATCGGCGCGCTGGCGTCGAAGCCGGTGATGGAGGGCAAGGCCGTCCTGTTCAAGAAGTTCGCCGGCATCGATTCCATCGACATCGAGGTCGAGGAACGCGACCCCGCGAAGTTCATCGAGGTAGTCGCGGCGCTCGAACCCTCCTTCGGCGCGATCAACCTCGAGGACATCAAGGCGCCGGAGTGCTTCGTGATCGAGGCCGCGCTGCGCGCGCGCATGAAGATCCCGGTCTTCCACGACGACCAGCACGGCACCGCGATCATCGTCGCCGCCGCGGTGCGCAACGGGCTGCTGCTGCAGGGCAAGCGGCTGGAGGACATCACGCTGGTCAATACCGGCGGCGGCGCGGCGGCGCTGGCCTGCCTCGACCTGCTGGTGTCGATGGGGCTCAAGCGGGAGAACGTGACGGTCTGCGACATCGGCGGCGTGGTGCATGCCGGGCGCAACGACCTCGATCCCTACAAGGCGCGCTATGCGCGCGAGACGTCGGCGCGAACGCTGGAGGATGCGCTGCCGGGTGCGGACGTGTTCCTCGGTTTGTCGGCGCCGCGCGTGCTCAAGCCCGAATGGCTCAAGCTCCTGGCGCCGAAGCCGCTGGTGCTGGCGCTGGCCAACCCCGAGCCCGAGATCCTGCCCGAGGCGGTGCGCGCCGCCCGCCCCGATGCGATCGTCGCCACCGGCCGCACCGACTATCCCAACCAGGTCAACAACGTCCTGTGCTTCCCCTTCATCTTCCGCGGCGCGCTCGATGTCGGCGCGACCACGATCAACGAGGAGATGAAGATCGCCGCGGCGGATGCCATCGCCGCCCTGGCGCGCGTGGAGGCCAGCGAGGTGGTCGCCGCGGCCTATGGCGGCGTCGCGCCCGTGTTTGGGCCGGACTACATCATCCCCAAGCCCTTCGACCCGCGCCTGATCCTGGAGGTCGCGCCGGCGGTGGCCAAGGCGGCGATGGACAGCGGCGTGGCGACGCGCCCGATCGCCGATTTCGAATCCTACCGCCGCGAACTGGAACGCAACGTGTTCCGGTCGGGCAACCTGATGCGCCCGGTCTTCGAATCCGCCCGCAAGCGTCCGCGGCGCGTGGCCTATGCCGAGGGCGAGGACGAACGCACCTTGCGCGCCGTGCAGTCGGTGGTCGATGAAGGCATCGCCGAGCCGCGCCGTCATCGAGGCGAAGATCGCCGCCCTCGGGATGCGCATGCACCTGGGCGACAGCGTGCGCGTGGTCGATCCCGCGGTGGACGATGCGCTGTTCGCCCCGCTCACCGAACTCTATCGCCGCAAGGTCGGTCGTCGCGGCACGCCGCCCGAGGCGGCCGAACGCCGGGTGACAACGGACCCCGCCGTCGCCGCGTCCCTGCTGCTCGAAGCCGGGCACGCGGATGCCGCGATCTGCGGGGGCACCGGCGACTGGATGGGGCAGTGGACGCATGTGCTCGACATCATCGGCAAGCGCGATGATGTCGGTCGCGTCTATGCCATCTCCGGCCTGGTCACCCGCGCGGGCGAGCATTTGTTCGTCGTGGACACCCATCTGTGCGTCGAGCCGAACGCCGACCAGATCGCCGAGATGACGCTGCTGGCGGCTGAGCAGGTGCGCGCCTTCGGCATCACCCCCAAGGTCGCGCTGCTGTCGCATTCGTCCTTCGGTGCGTCGCATGCGCCATCGGCGCGGCGGATGCGCCAGGCGCTCAAGCTGGTGCGCATGCACGACCCGGCGCTCGAGGTGGATGGCGAGATGCACGCGGATGCCGCGCTGATCCCGGCGATCCGCGCGCGATCCGTGCCCGACAGCACGCTGGAGGGGGCGGCGAACCTGCTGGTGATGCCCGGCATCGACGCCGCCAACATCGCCTTCAACCTGGTGAAGGCGGCGACCGACGGGTTGCAGCTGGGTCCGCTGCTGCTGGGGATGAACAAGCCGATCCACGTGCTGGTGCCGTCCGTCACGGCGCGCGGCATCCTGAACGTGACGGCGCTGGCGGTGGCGCAGGCGAACGCCCAGGGCTGACGTCAGCCCCGGGCGAGCAGCGCAGCCAGGTCCCGCGCGCCGGCCTTCTGCTCGGCGCGCAGGATGACGTAGACGGCGGCCGCCTCGATCGGTTGCCCGATGGCGGGGTTCAGCACCACCTCGCCGCCCGGCGGGCTGTAGGCGATGGCGGTGCCGAGCCCCTTCTCGAGCAGCCGCCCCGCCACCTGCGCCCAGGGGCCGCGATACAGGCTGGGCAGGTCGATCCGGAACAGCTCGTTGCCCTCGGAGGAGAACAGATCCTCCAGCAGCCGCTCGGCCCCCGGCGCCACCAGCGCGCGGGCCAGCATCTCGGGGTAGCTGCGCAGCGGGCGCACCGCGGCTGCCGCACCCGCCGCGATCAGCCGCGCGCGATTGCGGTCATCGACGCATTCCGTCACCACCAGCGGGGGCGCGCCGGCGGCCATGGCGCGCACCCGCGTCACGACATCGGCCGAGATCGCGTCGCTCACGGCGTCGTCCTCGTTCTCGGCCAGCACGATCACGGCGGCGGCGGATTGCGCATCGGCCAGGCGCAGCGCATCCGGGTCGGTGGGCGCACCCTGCACATGCACCAGGTCCGCGTCGCACAGCGCCTGCGGCAGGCCGTCGGCGCTGCCGGCGAAGGCGCGGGTCAGCAGCATCACCGGCGCGTCGCGGTAGCCCGGCGACCCGCGGATCTGCCGCACCAGCCCGTGGAAGAACCGCGCCGCGTCACCGACCGGCGTGCCGATCACCAGCACATGGCCTTCCATGCCCCACCTCCAGGCTCCGGCGCGCCTGCGCGCGCGCACTTCCTCGCGCCACTCGAACCAGTCGGACGCGACCTTCGCCACCACGAAGACACCGCCCAGCAACAACAGCAGCACCGTCGCGATCCGGCCGGCCTCGGTCTTGGGCGTGACATCGCCATAGCCGACCGTGGTCAGGGTCACGACCGCGAGCCACAGGCTGTCGGCCGGCACCATGTCCTCGAAGGCGGCCATGGCGGCAACGAAGATCGCCACCATCGCCGCCAGCCACATCACCGGCCGGCGCAGCTTTGGCCGCCCGTGCCGCCAGCGCCGCCGGCGCCAGACCAGGCGGAACGTCGTCAGCATGGCGCGGCCGGCGCTTCTGTCATGCCAGCCGGGCGCATCATTGCGCCGTGGCGGTTATCCCGAGCAGCCGCTGCGCCTCGACCGGGCTCGGTGGCACGCCCTGCACATCCGCCATGCCGAGCGGCCGCGGCGGATTGGCGCGGATCTCGATGGTGCGCGCCTGGCCGCGGATGAAGCGCTGCACCGCATCGCGCACCGGGTCGAGCGCTGCGGCACCCGGCTGGGACAGCGCGCCGCCGGCCATGGCGGCGAACTGTTCGCGCAGTTGCGGCTCCGGCGTGCGGGCTTCGCGCGACTGCGCCGCGATGAAGCGCTGGAACAGCGACGCATCGGCATAGCGCAGGCCGAAGGAGATCAGTCGCGCGGTGGAGAAGTCGCTCGCCTGCAGCCTCTCCTGCGTCAGGCCATCCATCGCGAGCGACAGCGACAGCGTGCCGGCCTCGCGCACCGCCAGCGAGATGTCGCGCACCTCGATCCGCCCCGACCCGCCCTCGTAGGCGGTCGAGGAGGTGATGTCGGCATCGATCGCCTGGTAACCGAAGCGCGTCAGCCAGGCCGCGATCATCGGCGTGGCCTCCACGCGGATGCCCCGGAAGGCCAGCGTGCCGGTGCCGGAGCCATCGGCGTTGGAGACGTCGGCGCCGATGCGCATCTCGGTCATGCGCCCGACCGGCCGCCCGCCGCCGGCGAGTTCCAGGCCGTCGAGTTCGACCGCGGCGCGCCCGACCAGCGTGCGCGGGCGTTCCTGGCGCATCAGCGCGCCCAGCGTGCTCGCGATGTCCACGCCGCTGAAGGCGAAGCGCGCGAGGCGCACGGCATCGACCATGCCGCCGCCGTCGATGCGCGAGACGTCCAGCCCCTCCATCGAGAAGCGCGCCGGCTGGCCGGCGACCCAGTTCTCCAGGGACGCCACCGCGAGGCGCATGGTGGCCCCGCCGGACGTTTCGACCCCTTCGAGCCGCAGCGTATCGAGGCGCACCTGCTCGGGCCGCGGGGGCGCGCGCGTGCCATCGCGCGGCACCGTCAGCCCGGCGATGCGGACCAGGCCGATGCGCACCTGCGTGCCGTCCTCCGTGGTCGTGAAGCCGCGGATCACCGCCTCGGCCACGCCATCGGTGCGCAGGCCGTTCAGGGTCAGTTCATCGGCGGTGGCGCGCTTGTTGCGCTGTTCCAGCACCACGCCGGACAGGCGCACCTGTTCGCCGGCGGCATCCAGGGCCTGCGCATTGGCGTAGGACAGCCGCACATCGGCGCCGAGCAGTCCCCGCAGCCGCGTCACCGCCGCCGGCTCGTTCGGCGGGATGGCCTGCTGGGGCGCCGGCTGGGCGACGGCCGGCGGGGTGATCGGCGGATGCAGCGGCGCGGGCTGGGCCTGCGGCGGCGCGGCGCGCGGCACCGGCTGGGCCTGCTGCGGCGCGCCCAGCGGCGGCGGCTTGGCGGTGGGCAGCGCCTGCTGGGGCGCACCGGGCGGCGCGGGCTTGGTCTGCGCCATCGCGACCCCGGCGAGGGCGAGCCCCGCGACGGTCGCGAGCATCGTGGCCCTGGCGCCCATCCTGCCTGCTGCGTGCATCCGGCGAACCCTCCTGTTGCGGGGACGCAGTAAAGCCCGCGCGCGCCTCCCGCACCAGCGTTCCGCGCCGGGGCTTGGCGTGGCGTGTGAGCGGTTTCACATGACAGCCTGAATGCGCGACCATCGGACCCCAGAATGACCCGCCCGCCCACCCGCACCGGACCCACGCCCGAGGTCGCCGCCTTCCTCGACCGCGTGGCGCGCCTGCCGGCCGCGCGCCCGGCCAGCGGCCGCCCGGGGCGGCTGATCTTCACCGTCGATGCCACGGCATCGCGCCAGCCGGCCTGGGACCGCGCCTGCGCGCTGACCGGGGAGATGTTCCTGGCGACCCGCGACCTGGGTGGGCTGGCGGTCTCCCTGGCCTATTGGCGGGGCTTCATGGAATTCGCCGCGACGCCGTTCCTGACCGATGGCGCGGAGTTGGCGCGGCGGATGTCCACCGTGACCTGCCTGGGCGGGCAGACGCAGATCTTGCGTGCGCTGCGCCATGCGCTGGCGGAATCGCGCAAGGACAAGGTCGGCGCGCTGGTGCTGGTGGGCGACGCGATCGAGGAGGATGTCGACGCCGTCTGCCACGCCGCCGGTGAACTCGGCCTGTTCGGCACGCCGGTCTTCTGCTTCCACGAGGGTGCCAACCCGGTCGCGGCCAATGCCTTCCGCCAGGTCGCGAAGGTCTCGGGCGGCGCCTATGCGCCCTTCGATGCTGGCTCGGCCGGCACCTTGCGCGACCTGCTGCGGGCGGTCGCGGTGTTCGCCGCCGGCGGACGCGCGGCGCTGGCCGCACTGCCCGGGCCGGCCGCGGCGCGCATCGCCGGGCAATTGCCGGCGCCCCCGGGAACGAAGGGGGGGCGCGCATGACCTGGCTCGCGCTCGGTGCGCTGGCGCTGCTGGTGCTGCTGGTGGTGCTGCGCGGCTTCGCCACCGCTTCGGTCGCCACGGTCAGGAAGGCGGTGGCGTGGATCGCAGGGGGGCTCGGCCTGGTGCTGGTGGCGGCGCTGCTGTTCAGCGGGCGCGGCTTCCAGGCGATCTGGTCGCTGGCCTTCTTCGCGCCGCTGCTGGTGCAGGCGTGGCGGTCCTGGCGCACGGCACGCACCTTCTCGCGCGGCGGGCAGGCCAGCCCGGGGCAGGAAAGCCGGGTGGAGACCGCGACGCTCGAGATGGTGCTGCACCACGACAGCGGGCGGATGACCGGCACGGTGAAGCGCGGGCGTTTCGCCGGCGCCGACCTCGCGGACCTCGATCTGCCGATGCTACGCGCGCTGCTGGCCGATTGCGCGGCGGAGGATCCGGAGAGCGTGCCGCTACTGGAGGCCTGGCTGGATCGTGCCCAGCCCGACTGGCGCGACGGCGCGCCGCCGCCCGATGACGGCCCGCTGACCCGGGCCGAGGCGCTGGCGGTCCTGGGCCTGGCCGAGGGCGCGACCAAGGGCGAGATCCGCGCCGCGCATCGCCGCCTGATGCGCACCGCCCACCCGGACCAGGGCGGCAGCGCCTGGCTGGCGGCGCGGCTGAACGCGGCGCGGGACCTGCTGGTCGAGGGGTGAGGGGCGGTGTCGTGGCGGCGGTTGGCTGGCGGGATCGTGGCCTGCCCAGGCGGGGGCAGGGCACAGGACCGGCCTTGATGCATGCCCGGCAAGTCCCCGGCCCGTCGCGTGCATCGGCGCGGGGTGCGGTCGCCGCAGTCTTGCCGCGACGCGGCGTCACGCTGCCAGCATGACAGCTTCCCGCCGCGCGGCGCTCGCCACTCCCTTCGTCGCCCTCGTCCTGCCGCGCGCCGGGCGCGCGCAGGGCGGCGTGATCTCCGGCACCGCCACCTATCGCGAACGCATCGCGCTGCCGCCGGGCGCCGTGCTGGATGTGGACCTGCGCGACACCGCCAACCCCGATGCGGCGGCCCCGGTGCTGGCGAGCACGCGCGTCGAGACGACGGGCCAGGTGCCGATCCCGTTCACGCTGCGCTTCGACCCGGCCGACATCGATCCGCGCCGCAGCCACGGCGTGACGACGCGGCTGTCGGTCGATGGGCGCCTGCGCTTCCGCAGCGACCGCGCGCATCCCGTGCTGACGCGCGGCGCCGGGACCGCCGCCGAGATCCTGCTGGTCGGCGTTGCCACGCCCGAGAACCTGTCCGGCGCGCCCTGGGTGGTGCAGGAGATCGCCGGGCAGCCACTGGCGGGCCAGTCCCGCGCCGACATCACCTTCGATGGACACGGCCGCGCCCATGGCACCGGCGGGTGCAACCGGTTCAATGGCGGTTATCTCATCGATGGCGCCGCGCTGCGCTTCGGCCCGGCGGCACAGACCAACATGGCCTGCGAACCGCCGGCGATGGACCAGGAGGCGCGCTTCCACGCGGCGCTGGCCACGGTGCGCGCCTGGCGGATCGACGGCGGGCGCCTGCTGCTGCTGGAGGCGGGCGGTGCGGTGGCGATGCGCCTGGCGCGGGCGGCCTGACGGCGCGGGCGCCTCACGCCGCGAAGCGTGCGAATTCGCTGGCGAGGTCCCGGTAGATCGCGCGCTTGAAATCGACCGCCAGCACCGGCAGCTCCGCCAGCTTCGCCCAGCGCCAGGCGTCGAATTCCGGATGCGGGTCGAGGTCGAGCCGGATGTCGGCATCCGCGCCGGTGAAGCGCAGCGCGAACCATTTCTGCCGCTGCCCGCGGTATTTCCCACCCAGCGCGCGGCCGAGCAGTTCCGGCGGCAGGTCGTAGGTCAGCCAGCGCGGGTGTTCGGCGAGGATCTCCGCGGCGGCGGTGCCGACCTCCTCCTCCAGTTCGCGGAACACCGCGATGGCGGGGTCCTCGTCATCATCGATGCCGCCCTGCGGGAGTTGCCAGCCGCCGGGCGCGCCCTCGGCATTGGGAAGGTCGGCGCGGCGCGCCACCAGCACGTGGCCGACGCCGTTGAACAGCACGGCGCCGACATTGGCGCGATAGGGCAGGGATTTCATGGTGCACTCGCGGGACGGATGGGCTGGGCCTCCCCGCCGGGGGATTCTGGCCGGCGGATCAGGGCCGAGACGGGGGCCAGCACCAGGCCGCGCTGGTCGAGCCCCGCCGCCCAGGCGCTGATGCTCTCCACCAGCACGAAGGTGGGTGCGCCGGCCAGGCCAAGCGCCGCGCCGCGGTCGCGCGCGACCTGTTCCAGTTCCGCCAGCCGCCGGTCGATCTCGTGCCGCGTGCGGGCCGGTTCGTCGAGCACGACATCCACCCCGCGACCCCAGGCGCGCGCCGGCGAGGGCGCGCCGGGCCGCGGGTCGAGGTAGAGCAGGCCGCGGCGGAACAACGCTTCCTGCACGGCGCCGATCGCCTCCGGCAGGGCCGCGAAGCGTTCGCCGCGCATGCCCGCCACCACGCCGATCGCGCCGACATAGCCCTGGAAGCGCGCCAGCGACCAGTCGAGCTGGTCGAGGTTGTCGGCGATCGGCCGTCCGGTCAGCAAGGCGCGGTCGCCGGGGTCGTTGAGCGGGTAGCCGGTGGGCTCCAGGGGAATGGAGATGAGCGTCTCCATGCCGCGTTCGCGCGCCCGTTCGGCGGCCTGGGCCGGGCGCAGCGCATAGGGGGACACGGCCAGCGCGACAGCGGGCGGCAGGCGGCGGATGGCGTCGTCGGTCGCGCTGGCCGACAGGCCGATATCCGCCACCACGATGCCGATGCGGGGCCGGGTGTCGCGACGGTCGAAGTCGCGGCCATAGGCGCGGATGGCTGTGCGGCCATCGGCGCCGATGCGCGGCAGCATGCCGTGCCGCCCGGCTTCCTGCAGTGCGGGGTCGGGCGGGGCGATCGGCCGCGGCGCGGCGCGCGCGGCCGTGGCGGCTTGAGCGAGCGGCGGCGGCTCGGGGGCGGGCGGCGGGGTTTCGCCGGCGGCAGGCGTCGGCGCGGGCGCCGCGATGGGGCCAGGCGCGCCCGGCGCCGGCGGTGTCGTCGCCGCGACCGGCGCACCGACCGGGCCGGGCGGTGATGCGCCGGCCCCTTGGGGCAGCGGCGCGGCGCCCGGCGCCGATACGGTCGGTGAAGGCGCCGAAGCGACCACGCGCGATTCGGCGGCCGGCGCGCCGGGGGGTGCGGCTTCGATTGTGGCGGTCAGCGGCGCAGCCGTGCCGGGTTGTGCCGGGGCGGCGGCGGCGACGACCGGTTCGGGCGGGCCCAGCCGGGCCAGCCAGGCCGCACCGCCGCCGGCCAGCATCACCACCGCCACCCAGAACAGCCCGAGCGCCCGCCAGCCCGGCACGCGCATCGGGGGTCGCAGGCTCAGCGCGCCGCGCGGCGCTGCGGGTTCGGCGCCGCGGCCATGCCGCGCAGAAGCTGGACCGCCTGCTGCAACTGGTGGTCGGTCTCGGGCTTGGTCGGGTCGAAGGCGGCGGCGCCCTCGGCCGGCTGGCGCACGACGCGCTCGGCCAGGCCGGCGGGCAGGTTCAGCGGCGGGCGCGGCGGCGGGGCCTGCTGCGCCTGCGGGGCCGCATTGTCGTTGCGCAGCGCGCGGCGCAGGTCGGCCTCGCGGTCGCGCCGCGCCACCGCGGCGGTGGTGGTGTCCTCGCGCGTCGCCAGCACCTCGATGTCGGGCTCGATGCCGGTCGCCTGGATCGAGCGCCCCGAGGGCGTGTAGTAGCGCGCCGTGGTCAGGCGCATGGCGCCATTGCCCGGAATGGGCATCACGGTCTGCACGCTGCCCTTGCCGAAGGACTTCACGCCCATGACGATGGCGCGGCGATGGTCCTGCAGCGCGCCGGCGACGATCTCGCTGGCGGAGGCCGAGCCGGCATTGATCAGCACCACGATGGGCAGGCCCTGGGCGATGTCCCCGGCGCGGGCGTTCCAGCGCTGCGCGTCTTCCTGGCGCCGTGCGCGGGTGGAGACGATCTCGCCCTGTTCGAGGAAGTCATCCGAGACCTGCACCGCCTGGTCGAGCAGCCCGCCCGGGTTGTTGCGCAGGTCGAGCACGATTCCCTTCAGGTTGGCGCCCGCCTGCTGGCGCAGCTGCTGCATCGCGCGGCGCAGCGCCGCCTCGGTCTGTTCGTTGAAGGACGACAGCCGGATGTAGCCGATGTCGCCGCCTTCCATGCGGAAGCGCACCACCTGCGGGCGGATCACGTCGCGCGTGATGGACAGTTCGATCGGGCGTTCGGCGCCCTCGCGCCGGATGGTGATGCGGATGGCGGTGCCGCGCTCCCCGCGCATCTGCTCGACCGCTTCCTGCAGCGACAACCCCTGCACGGAATTGCCGTTGAGATGCGTGATGAGGTCACCCGGGCGCACGCCGGCGCGCGCCGCCGGCGTCTCGTCGATCGGCGAGATGACCTTGATGTAGCCGCCTTCCTGGCTGACCTCGATGCCGAGGCCGCCGAACTCGCCGCGCGTCTGCACCTGCATGTCGCGGTACATGCGCGGGTTCATGTAGGAGGAATGCGGGTCGAGGCCCGACAGCATGCCCTGGATGGCATTCTCGATCGCGTCGCGGTCGTTCACCGGCTCGACGTATTCGGCGCGGATGCGTTCGAAGACATCGCCGAACAGGTTGAGCAGGCGATAGGTCTCGGCCCGCCCGCCTTCCTGCGCGCCGGCGCCCATGATGGGGCCGATGGCAACGCCCGCGACGAAGGCCGCGCCCACCGCCGCAAAGGTTCCGGTCCTGCGCCGCATCAGAAATCCTTCCTTCCGCATCGCCGCAGGCCCACGACCCCGGCGCGAGTCTCAATCATACAGCGCATCCTAGGGCAGCGTGCAGCCTCAATCCGCGCAAATACGAACCCGTTACCCTGCATAGCCGGCTATCCCGCCCCGGGACGGCCGGCGCCGAGCCAAGCCCGCGGGTCGACCGCCTGCCCGTCCCGCCGCAATTCGAGGTACAGGCGACCCCGCCCGCCCTCGTTGTCGCCGACGATGCCGACCGGCTCGCCGGCCAGCAACCGTGTGCCGGTGGCCGAATCCAGCCGCCCGAGCCCGGCCAGGACGACATGGTGGCCATCGGCGCACTCGACAATCAGCATGAGGCCATAACTTCGGAAAGGACCGCTGAACACCGCGCGGCCCGGGCAGGGGCTGACCACCCGGGCGCCGGCGGCGGCCTGGATGGTCTGGCCGCGCGCCGGGCCGGCTTCGGCGGCGTCGCCATAGGCGCGCACCACCCGGCCGGCGACCGGGGCGACCCGGGCGGCGGCGGGCGCGGCCGCGAGCGCGGCGGGTTCCGGCGTGGGGGCCGGCGGCGGTTCGGGCAGCGGGCGGCCGGCGCGCCGGGCGGCGCGTTCCTCGCGGGCGCGGGCGGCGGCCTCTGCGCGGTTGCGGGCGGCCTCGGCGGCGGCTTCGCGGGCGCGATCGCGTTCCAGGCGGCCCAGCATTTCCGCCAGGTCGGTGGCGCGGGCCAGCGCCTCCTGGGCGCGGCGGCCGGCGTCGCGCTCGGCCTGGCGGGCCTCGGCCTCGCGGGTGCGGGCGGCGGCGATCTCGGCGTCCAGCGCGCGGGCGGCGGCGAGGGCTTCGGTCCGTGCCCCGGCGACCATGGCGGCTTCGGTCGCGGCCTGGCGGGCGCGGCGGGAGGCTTCCTGGTCGGCCTCGCGCAGGGCTTCGACGTCGCGGCGGACCTGGCGGGCGACGCCCTGGAGCACCAGCACGCCGCGCAGGGCTTCCTCGGGTGGCAGGGGGACGGCCAGCAGGGTTTCGACCGGCCAGAGCGAGAGACGGCGCATGGCCGGCATCAGCGGCGCGAGGGCGGCGGCGCGGCGTTCGACCTCGGCGCGGGCGGCGATGGCGGCCAGGGAGGCGTCGCGTTCGCGCTCCTGTGCCGCGTCCAGCGCGGCGTCGGCGCGCAATGCGCGTTCGGCCATGGCGACGCGCTGGCGCGCCAGGCCGCGTTCGAGGTCGGCGGCTTCGCGCGCCAGGCGCGCCGCTTCGGCGGCGGCCGCGCGTTCGGCCTCCGCCGTGCGCCGCGCGTCCTGGATGGCTTCGCGGGTGGGTTGGGCGTGCGCTGGTGGCGTGAGGAGCAGTAGCCCCAGGACCAACGCCAGGTAACGGTTTCCAAAGGCCTTTCGGCCTTTGGCGGGGAGGTCCGCAGGGGCGGCGCCCCTCTGGTCTCTAGTCGCGCCCATCGCGCAGCAGCGACTGCCCGGTCATGGCCGCAGGCTGCGGCAGGCCGAGCAACGCCAACAGGGTCGGCGCGATATCCGCGAGCCGCCCGTCGGCGAGGGTTGTGTTGGTGGGCGCGCCGAGCAGGATCGCCGGCACCGGGTTGGTGGTGTGAGCGGTGTGCGGCCCGCCGGTGGCGGGGTCGCGCATCAGCTCGGCATTGCCGTGGTCGGCGGTGACGAACAGGGCGCCGCCGGCGGCGCGGATGGCGTCGGCGATGCGGCCGAGGCCGGTGTCGACCGCCTCCACCGCCTTCGTTGCCGCGGCGAGGCTGCCGGTGTGGCCGACCATGTCGGCATTGGCGAAGTTCAGCACGATCAGGTCGTAGGCGCCGGAGCCAATCGCGGCGACGGCCTTGTCGGTAAGTTCGGGCGCCGACATCTCGGGCTGCAGGTCATAGGTCGCGACCTTGGGGGAGGGGACCATGATGCGGTCCTCGCCCGGATATGGCGTCTCCTCGCCGCCGTTCAGGAAGTAGGTGACGTGCGGGTATTTCTCCGTCTCGGCCATGTGCAGTTGCGCGAGGCCGGCGGCGGCGATGGTGGCGCCCAGGATGTCGTTCATGGGTTGCGGGGCGAACAGCGTCGCGAGGAAGGGATTCAGCGCCGCGCTGTATTCGGTGAGCCCCGCGGCGGCGGCGAAGCGGATGGTGCGGGCCCGGGCGAAGCCCTCGAAGGCGGGATCAAGCAGCGCGCCGAGGATTTCGCGCACGCGGTCGGCGCGGAAGTTGAAGCAGAACAGGCCGTCGCCGTCGGCCATGCCGGCGTAGTCGCCGATGATGGTGGCGGGGATGAACTCGTCGGTCTTGCCGGCGGCCTGGGCGTCGGCGATGGCGGCCTGGGGCGTGGCCGCGCGGGTGCCCTCGCCGGCGACCATGGCGTTGCAGGCCTGCGAGACGCGGTCCCAGCGGTTGTCGCGGTCCATCGCGAAGTAGCGGCCGGTCACGGTGGCGATGCGCACGCCGGGCAGCGGTGCGATGTCGGACTCGAATCGCGCCAGGAAGTCGGGCGCGGCCTGGGGCGCGGTGTCGCGGCCATCGGTCCAGGCATGGATCGCGACCGGGATGCCCGCGGCCGACAGGATGCGCGCCAGCGCCACCGCATGGTCCTGATGGGAATGGACCCCGCCTGGCGAGAGCAGGCCAACCAGGTGGCAGGTGCCTCCCGAATGCTGCAGCGCGGCGATCAACCCGGTCAGCGCCGGCAGGTAGGCGATCGATCCCTTTGCGATGGCGGCGCCAATGCGCGGCAGGTCCTGCATCACCACGCGCCCGGCGCCGATGTTGAGGTGGCCGACCTCGGAATTGCCCATCTGGCCGTCCGGCAGGCCGACATCGGCGCCGGAGGTGCGCAGGAAGCCATGCGGGCAGGATGACCACAGCGCATCGAAGGCGGGCGTGCGGGCCTGGCGCACGGCATTGTCGGCCACCTCCTCGCGCCAACCCCAGCCGTCGAGGATGACGAGCATGACGGGGCGGGGGCGGGTGGCTGACATGGGCGATCCTCGGATCCTGGGGCGGGATTAGCCCCCGGCGCGCTCCGCCCGCAAGGCCGCGACCTCGGTGCGCAGCGCGCGGATCTCGTGCAGCAGCGCGATCTGGTCGGCATGGGCGGCCGAGGACGCGGCATCCGACGCCGCCTGTGCGGCCGCGGCATCGGCGCTGACGCGTTCCTCGCGCAGCGTCTGGATGCTCTCCACGATCACGCCGATGAACAGGTTGAGCACCACGAAGGTGGCGACGACCGAGAAGGGGATGAAGAACAGCCAGGCGAGCGGCTGCTTCTCCATCGCCTGGCGCACGATGTTGCCGAAATCATCCATCGCCATGAGCTGGAACAGGGTGAACAGGGAGGCGCCCAGGTCGCCGAACTGCTCGGGCAGGTCCTCCCCGAACAGCTTCGCGCCCATCACCGCGAACACATAGAAGATCAGCAGCATCAGCAGCACGATCGAGCCCATGCCGGGCAGCGCGGCCAGCATCGCCTCGACCACGTTGCGCATCGAGGGCACGACGGAGACCAGGCGCATCACGCGCAGGACGCGCAATGCGCGCAGCACCGACAGCGGGCCGGTCGCCGGCATCCATGCGATGCCCACCACGACCAGGTCGAAGATGCCCCAGGGGTCGCGAAAGAAGCGGCCGCGGAAGGCGTAGATGCGCAGCACCAGTTCGGCGGTGAAGGCGTACAGCAGGGCGGCGTCGATGGCGTGCAGCGTGCCGCCCCAGGATGCCATGATGGCGTCCGAGGTCTCGAGCCCGAGCGTCACGGCATTCAGCATGATGAGCGTGACGATGGCGCGCTGGAACGGCGCGCCCATGACGAAGCGGGCGACGCGCGCACGCAGCGTATTCGCCGCGTCGGCGGCGATCAGGACTTCCTGCATGGTGTCTCGAATCCCCGCGACTTCCCGTCGGCGCGCCACATAGGGCCGTGGCGCGTCGGGCTCAAGCGGCAGGTCAGCCCAGGATCAGTGCCGGCACGCCGAAGACATGGCGGTGGGAATGCAGCAGCGCCGCCCAGGCCACCACGCCGACCAGCGGCGCGATCCAGCCGATCTCGTGCGCCACCAGCCGGTTGCGCCCGGCCAGGATGGCCCCGAAGGGCAGGATGGAACTGGCGGCGGCGAAACCCGGCCAGGTCTCCGGATGGCGGCGCGCCATCTTGGCGTCGATCGAGGGCATGCCGGCCACGGCGGTGACCAGGAAGGCGCCGAAGAACACCAGCGCCGCCGAATCGCCATTGCCCAGCACGTGCACCAGCGCCCACAGCGCGAAGGCGCACAGCATGGGGTGGCGGGTGACGCGCTGGATGCCGCGCGGCCCCTGCGCCAGCAGCCCGGCGCCGCCCATCGCCGTGGGGTTGCCGATGAGCGAGCAGGCGAACAGCACGAAGGCCGGCAGCATCAGCACGGCGAGGATCCAACGCAGCCAGGGCGGCGCGAACCACAGCGGTGACGTCGCCGCGCCCTGCCAGGCCAGCACCAGCAGCACGATCGCGCCCACCGAGCCGATCGAGAAGGCGACCGAGAAGCCGCGTTCGCCCAGGCGCGCCACCGCCGCATCCCGCAGCGCCGTGCCAGAAATGCCGACATGCACGAAGACCCAGAGCAGGGCCGCGAGGACAAGCAGGATCATGGCCGGCAGTGTCGCCGCAGCGCCGTGGCCGCGTCCAGCATCATGGCCGCCAGGCGCGGTGATACGGATGCCCCGTGCGGATTGCCTGCGCCCGATACAGTTGTTCGGCGAGCATCCCGCGCACCAGGAAATGCGGCCAGGTCATCGGGCCCAGCGCGATGCGGTGGTCGGCGCGCGCCAGCACGAGGGGGTCGAGGCCTTCCGCGCCACCAATCAGGAAGCAGGGCGCGCGGCCGGCATCGTCCCAGCGGCCCAGCAGGCCAGCGAAGCGGGCGCTGTCGGGCTGTTCGCCACCGAGGTCGAGAGCCACGGCCAGCGCATCCGGCGGCACGGCCGCGAGCAGCGCCGCACCCTCGCGACGACGGATTTCCGCGGCGGACCCGCGCGCTTCCGGGATTTCGACCACCTCGGGCGGTGGGCGCAGCCGGGCGGCGTAGTGCGCGAACAGCGCCGCCTCCGGCCCCGGCTTCATGCGCCCGACGGCGAGGATCCTAGCCGGGCGGGGCGTCGGCGGCCCCCGGGCTTTCCGGGCCCCACATGCGTTCCAGGCGGTACAATTCGCGCGCCTCGGGCCGGAACAGGTGGATCACCAGGTCGCCGGCATCGATCAGGATCCAGTCGCCCGAGGCCTGGATGGAATCGCGGCGCAGATGAAGGCCGGCCTCGCCCAGCGCCTTGTCCAGGTGCGTCGCCATGGCCTGGAGTTGCCGCTCGACCAGGCCGGTGGCGATGATCAGGCGGTCGGCATAGTCGGCACGGCCGGTGACATCGAGCAGGATGATGTTCTCGGCCTTGTCGTCCTCGAGGCTCTTCATCGCGGCATCGACCAGCAGCGCGAGCCGGTCCGGGGCGAGTTTCTCGCGCTTCTTGGTGCGGGTGGGGCGCGGGGCGGCGGGCTTTGGCGTCGCCTTTGCCGGCGTGGGCGCCGCGGTCTTGGCGGTGGTGCGTGCCGGGGCCTTTTTCGCAGCCGGTGCCTTGGCGGTGCCGGAGTGGCCGGCCGATGCCTTGGCCGGGGCCTTCACGGCAGCCTCCGCCGGCGCCTTGGCGGCGCTGCGGGACGGCGCCTTCGCGCGCGTGCCGGACGTCGCCTTGGGCGCGGCGGCGCTGGCGCGCTTCGCGGCGGCAGGTGCCTTGGCGACCGCCGGAGCCTTGCGCGCGGGCGCGGGCTTGGCGACGGCAGCCTTTGTCGGAGCCGTCGCTGCCTTCCGGGCGGGTGCCTTGGCCGGGGTCTTGCGCGGGGTCGCGGCCTTGGGGGCGGCAGGCTTCGCCCGAGCCGCCGCGGGTGCCGCCTTGGGGGCATTGGACAGGGCGGCCTTGGGGGTGGCCTTCGTGGCCACCTTCGCCACGCGTGGCGTGGCGGGCTTCGGCGCGGCAGCCTTCACCTTCGCCGCGGCCGTCTTCGCCTTCGGCGCGGCCTTCGTGGCCACCTTCGCCACGCGTGGCGCGGCGGGCCTCGACGCAGCAGCCTTCACCTTCGGCGCGGCAACCTTCGCCTTCGGCGCGGCCGTCTTCGCCTTGGGCGCGGCAGCCTTGTCCTTGGCGGTAGCCGCCTTGGCCTTGGGCGCGGCAGCCTTGGCCTTGGCGGTGGCCGCCTTGGCCTTGGTCGTGGCCGCCTTGGCGGCGGGCTTCGTCGTCTCGGTCTTCGGCGTGCGGGCTATGGCCCCCTCCTGTCACGCGGGCCGCCCCGGGCCTTTGCCGCACGAATGGCGGTGGCGGAGGCGGCGTGCTCTCGCGCCGGAACCAAGCACCAAGGCGCGTGCGGCGCAAACCTTTCCGCGCGGACCACCCCCGGCGCGCGGCGGTGCCGGCGCAGCGCCTGTGCCGCCTGGCCCTTCAAGGCGGGCCGCGTGAAGCCAGGCCGCGGCAGCACCGCCAGTGCCGTGCGCCGCGCAATCCCGCGCCACCCCTTCCAGCGCGGCAGTTGCAACAGGTTGTCGGCGCCGATCACGAAGGTGAAGTCCGCGCGCGGGAAGCGCTTGCGCAGCAGCCGCAGCGTATCGGCGGTGAAGCGCGTGCCCAGCGCGCGTTCGATGTCGGTTGCGATCACCCGCCGCCCATCGGCCATGCGCCGGGCGCTGGCCAGGCGTTCGGCCAGCGGCGCCATGCCCGCCCGGGGCTTCAGCGGATTGCCCGGGGAGACCAGCAGCCACACCTCGTCCAGCCCGAGCGCGCGCAGCGCCCGCTGCGCAACATGCAGGTGCCCCGCATGCGCCGGGTTGAAGGAACCGCCCAGCAGCCCGATGCGCCGGCGCCTGGAATCGCCGAAGCGGCCGGGCGTCACCGCGTGCGGACGCTCACGCTGACCGGCTGCGGCGCGAGCCCCTCGTAGCGCACGGTGTAGGTCCTCCCCGCTTCCAGCGGCAGCGTCGGCGAATACCCCGCGACCGAGACCACCTGGCCGGCCTGCAACCGCAGCCCGTTGCGCGCGAGGTCCTCGACCAGGAAGGCGATGACGTTGAGCGGATGGCCCAGCGCGGCGGTGCCTGTCGCGCGGGCGCGTTCCTGCCCGCCGTCATCGACCATCGTCACGACCATGGTCGCCAGGCGATCGGCGAAGGCCTGCGTCGCCTCCACGGCAATGGGCGTGCCCATCACGCCAAGCCGCGCACCGACATTGATCGCGAGCAGGCTCGGCCCGGTGAAGCCCCCGGTGAGCACCAGGTCCGGCAACTCGATATAGGGGATCACCGCGTCGAGGTGGCGCAGGATGGCGACATGGTCGCGCCCGGCGGTGTTGATGCCCTCGTCGCGCACGCGCACCAGGAAGTCGCTCTCGATGACCGGCACGGCACCGAAGCGGGCCGGCACCTCGGCGCCGTCGCGCAGGCTGATGCTGGATTCGAACAGCACGCCGCGCAGCGGCTGGTTCACGCCGAAGCGCTGCTGCACCGGCGCGCTGGTCAGGCCGACCTTCCAGCCGACGATGCGGCCCCAGCTCGGCACCAGTGCTGCGACAAGCCGGTCCTGCGCGCAGAGGCCGTCCTCGATCGACGCCAGGCCGGCGATCGGCGGGGAGGGTCGGTTCGCAACCAGCGCCTGCGCCAGGCTGTCCATCGTGGCCTGGGACGGGCAGGCGGCCTGCGCCGTCACGGGCAAGGCCAGCAGGGCCAGCATCAGCATTCGGCGCATGGGTCGTTCCTCCGAGGGAGTGATGCTACCGGCGCGCCGGGGCGGACGGGAAGGGCGTGTCGGAGACCGCTTGGGAATGCCGGTGCCGGCCCGGCTCGGAATGCGCCTCACGGCGCAGTCTCAAGGGACCTCTCAGCGGAAATTCACCACCACGGCGCCGAGGCCCTCGACCGACAGGCGCCAGGTCTCCCCGGCGCGCGGTGCGATCGGCGCGGCGGGGCCCATCAGCGCCACCTGGTCGCCCACGCGCAGCGGCCGGCCTTCGGCGGCGAGGTCCCGCGCCAGGCCGGCGAGCAACGTGGCGGGCGGCGTGGCAAGGCCAAGCCCCGGCAGGCTGGCCGCCGTGCCGTGGTTCGCCTGCAGCGTCGCGCCGGCGTCCAGGGCGGCCACATCGTGCAGCGGCACCGCGGCGCCCACCACGCCCAGCCTGACGCCGAGATTGCCCGCGCGACGCGACGCCGCATCCAGGCCCGCCGGCATGGCCGCGAGGTCGAGCAGCACCAGGAAGGGTGCGACGGTGCCGACGTGCCCGCGTGGATCGGGCGCGCCTTCGGCGCCCTCGCGCCCGATCGTCAGCAGCAGGGCCGGTGCGATGGCGGGGCGCGCCGCGTAGCCGGCCTCGATCGTGGCGCCGGAGCGTTCGCGGAAATTCGCGTGGAACAGCGCACCGCGCAGCGGCGGCGCGACCTCGGCGGCGAGCACGATGCCCTCGATGTCACCCCAGGGCTGCGCCAGCATGCCGGCCAGCCGCTGCTGCGCGCAGCCTGCATCCGTGCCGGGCGCGAAGGCCTGCGGAACGCGGCGTTCCAGCAATGCTCGGGCGAAGTGCGCGACCTCCGCCAATTCCGGGCAGGCGGCCTGCGCCGGCGCGGCGGCGACCGCCAGCGCGAGCGCGGCCGCCGCGAGCCTCATGGCCGCGTCTGGCCGGTGCCGATCACCTGGTAGCGATAGGTGCAGAGCTGTTCGAGCCCGACCGGCCCGCGCGCATGCATCCGTCCGGTGGCGATGCCGATCTCCGCGCCGAAGCCGAATTCGCCGCCGTCGCAGAATTGGGTCGAGGCGTTCCACAGCCCGACCGCGGAATCGATGCCGTCGAGGAAGGCGCGTGCCGCGGCGGCGTCCTCGGTGACGATCGCCTCGGTGTGCTCCGAGCCGAAGCGGCGGATGTGGTCGAGCGCCTGGGGCAGCCCGTCGACGACCTTCACGGACAGGATGGCGTCGAGCCATTCGGTGCCGAAGTCGGCCTCCGTCGCGGCGGGCAGGTCGGGCACGATTGCACGCGCACGGTCATCGGCGCGGAAGTCGCAGCCGAGGGCGCGCAGGTCCGCCACCAGCAGCGGCAGCAGCGCGGGCGCGATGGCGGCGTCGATCAACAGCGTCTCGGTCGCGCCGCAGACGCCGGTGCGGCGCATCTTCGCGTTCGCCAGCACCGCGCGCGCCATGGCCGGATCGGCAGCTTCGTGGATGTAGGTGTGGCAAAGCCCCTCGGCATGCGCCAGCACCGGTACGCGGGCTTCCTCCAGCACGCGCGTGACCAGGCCCTTGCCGCCGCGCGGCACGATCAGGTCGATCAGGCCGGCGGCGCGCAGCATGGCGCCGACGAAGCCGCGGTCTGCGGTGGGGGCCACCTGCACCGCCGCTTCCGGCAGGCCGGCGGCGCGCAGGCCCTCGGCGAGGCACGCATGGATGGCGAGCGCCGATCGCGTGCTCTCGGACCCGCCGCGCAGGATCACGGCATTGCCCGACTTCAGGCAGAGCGCAGCGGCATCCGCCGTGACGTTCGGCCGGCTTTCGAAGATCATGCCGATCACGCCGAGCGGCTGCGCGACGCGCCGGAACACCAGGCCGTTGGGCCGCGTCCATTCGGCCAGCACGCGCCCCACGGGGTCGGGCAGGGCAGCGACCTCCTCCAGCCCGACGGCCATCGCCTCGATGCGCGCCGGGGTCAGCGTGAGGCGGTCGCGGAAGGCCGCGGTGAGGCCGGGCGCGGCTTCGACATCGGCGGCATTGGCAACCAGGATCGTCGCCGCATGGCGGCGCAGCGCCGCGGCCGCTTCCGCCAGCGCCAGGTCCTTCGCCGGCGACGGGGCGCGCGCAATGACAGCGGCAGCCACGCGCGCGGCGTGGGCTGCGGTGTCGAGAAGGCGGGCGGCGTCGGGGGCGATGGCGTTCACGGTCTGGGTCTCCGGGGCGCAGACGTATCGCGCCGCGCGCGCGGGGGGAAGCGCGTTGGCGCCACGATCCCTGGACGCCATGCCGCGCCGCGCGGACGCGCTAATCGATGCGGATGCCGCTCTCGCGGATGATGGGTTCCCACTTCGTGCGCTCGACCGCGAGCGCTTCGGTCATCTGCGCCGGCGTGCTCCAGCGCGGCTCCAGGCCGTTGCGGTTGAGCACCGCGGTCGCGTCGGCATCGTTCAGCGCCACGCGCATCGCGGCGTTGATCCGTGCGAGGGCCGGCTCTGGCGTGCCGCGCGGCGCCAGCACCCCGTACCAGGACGGCACGTCGAAGCCTGGCACGCCGGATTCCGCGACGGTCGGCAGCTCGGGCATCAGGCGCGATCGTTCGGCGTGCGGCACCGCCAGCGCGCGCAGCTTGTCCTCGCGCACCTGCGCCAGGACGGAGGCTGCGGTGGCGAAGGAGAAGTCGACACGCCCGGCGAGCAGGTCTGTCACCACCAGCCCGCCGCCGCGGTAATGCACCGGCGTCGTCTCGATGCCGGCCATGCGGTCGAACAGCAGCCCCGCGAGGTGCGGCCCGCCGACAATGCCGCTGGTGCCGTAGGAAAGCCGCCCGGGCGCGGCCTTCGCCGCGGCCACCAGGTCGGCGACGCTGCGCCAGGGCCGGTCCATCGGCAGCACGAGGATGTTGAACAGGTCCACCGCAATTGAGATCGGCACCAGGTCGCGCGCCGGGTCGATCGGCAGGCGCACCACCATCGGGCTGACCACCAGCGCGCCGAGCGTCGCCAGCAGCAGCGTGTACCACCTCGGAGGCGATGTTGCTGCCGGCACCGGGGCGGTTCTCGACGATGACGGGCTGGCCCAGCGCCTCGCCCATCTTGGGGGCGATGGCGCGGGCGGAGATGTCGGTGGCGCCGCCGGGCGTGAAGCCCACGATCAGGCGCAGCGGGCGCGAGGGGAAGGTGTCCTGCGCGAAGGCGGGTGCGGCCAGGGGCAGGGCGCCGGCGGCCAGCAGGGCGCGGCGGCGGATGGCGTGGGTGGTCATGGCGTGATCTCCCCGGGTCGATTGTCGTTGGCGCCATCTTCGCACGATCTGCCCGCGTGCCGAAACCGCGGCAGCTATGACGGCCATAGCGCAGGCCTATTGGCGGACGGAGCGTGACCAACCCAGCTGTTGTGGCGAAGTGATGGATAGGACGCGTCCGCCATCACCCAGAACAAGGACAACAGACATGATCCGCACTTCCTTCCGCGCCGGCGCTGCCGCCGCTTTCGTCATCCTGGGCAGCCAGGCCGTGCAGGCGAATGAGTGGCTCGCCGTGCCGCAGGCCTATGTCGAGGGCAGCGGCGAGAACGCCTCCGTCGCCTATGCCGGCAGCCGCCCGGCCGGTGTCACGCTGCCGGGTTCGGTGGTGACCGGAAGCGGCATGAACCAGTCGGTGACGCTGCGGACGCCGCCGGCGCCCTCGACGCGCAACTTCACGGCGGTGGTCGAGGGTTCGGGCGAGAACCAGACCGTGCGGCACATCCCGCTGCCGCGCGGCTGAGCTACAGCAGGACGAGGTCGTCCCGGTGGATGATCTCGTCCCGCCCGCGCCAGCCGAGGATGGCTTCCAGTTCCTCGGACCGGTGACCGGCGATCAGGCGCGCGGCCTCGGCATCATAGGCCGACAGGCCGCGCGCCACTTCGCGCCCGGCGTCGTCGCGCACGCTGATCGGGTCGCCGCGTTCGAAACTGCCTGCCACGGCGCGCACGCCGGCCGGCAGCAGCGATGACCCGCGCGCCAGCGCCCGCGCCGCCCCCGCATCGACCGTGAGCGTGCCGAGCGGCGCAAGGCTTCCAGCGATCCAGCGCTTGCGCGCGGTGCGCCCTTCGGGTGCCGCGAGGAACCAGGTGCAGCGCGCGCCATCCAGCAGCGCGGCCAGCGGATTGTCCCGCTGGCCGAGTGCGATCGCCATCGCGCAGCCGGCGCCGGTCGCGATGCGCGCGGCGATCAACTTGGTGCGCATGCCGCCCGAGGAATAACCGGGCGGTGGGTCGCCGCCCATCGCCATGATCTCCTCCGTGATGCGATCGACGGTGGGGATATGCGCCGCGGCCGGGTCGCGCCGCGGGTCGGCGGTGTACAGGCCATCGATGTCCGACAGCAGCACCAGCGCGTCGGCGCTGATCATCTCCGCCACGCGCGCGGCCAGGCGGTCATTGTCGCCGAAGCGGATCTCGGCGGTGGCGACGGTGTCGTTCTCGTTGATGACCGGCACGCAGCCGAGGCCGAGAAGCGTGCTGATCGTGGCGCGCGCATTGAGGTAGCGGCGGCGGTCCTCGGAATCCTCCAGCGTGAGCAGCAGTTGCGCGGCGTTCATGCCGTGGGCGGACAGCGCATCCTGCCAGGCGCCGGCCAGGCGGATCTGCCCGACCGCGGCGGCCGCCTGTTTTTCCTCGAGCCGTAGCGCGCGGCGCGTCAGTCCGAGCGCGCGGCGCGCCAGCGAAATGGCGCCTGAGGAGACCAGCACGACCTCCGCGCCTGTCGCCCGCAGCGCCGCGACGTCTGCCGCAACCGAGGCCAGCCAGGCGGCACGCGGCGCGGCCGTCGCTTCCTCCACCACCAGGGCGGAGCCGATCTTGACGACGATGCGCTTGCCCTGCGCGAGGGAAGGGGCGGCGGGATCGATCATGGCGCGGGGCTGTAGCATGCGGGACGGGCGGCCTGAAGGCGGGACGCGCGACCCGGCAATGTCGCTTGCCCCGGGCGTGCGGGGGCCTATCGTGCGGTGCACAACGACATCACAGGGAGACAGCCCATGGCGGACCTCATCATCGTCGCCTACCCGGACGAGAAGACGGCGGAAGCCGCGCGCGCCAGGCTGATGGAGCTGCAGAAGGAATACCTGATCGAGCTCGGCGACGCGGTGATCGCCGAGCGTGTGGCGGACGGGTCGGTCAAGCTGCACCAGTTGATCAACACCACCGCGGCCGGTGCGGCCGGCGGGGCCATGTGGGGCACCCTGATCGGGCTGCTGTTCCTGAACCCGCTGCTGGGCGCGGCGGCGGGCGCGGGTGCGGGGGCGCTGAGCGGCTACCTGACCGATGTCGGCATCGACGACAAGTTCATGAAGAGCGCGGCGGAATCCCTCACACCCGGCCAGGCGGCGCTGTGCGTCCTGGTACGCAAGGTGACGGCCGACAAGGTGCTGCCGGCCATGGCGCAGTTCGGCGGCACGGTGCTGCGGACCAACATGACGACCGAGCAGGAGCAGAAGCTCCGGGATGCGCTGAAGGCAAGCTGAACGACGCGGCGGCGCCGGGCTGCACCGGCGCCCGCTGCGACAGGTCCTGCATGACGGTGCGGGAGACGGCGCGATATTCCTCCGCGACGCGCAGGTCGACACCATCCTCCAGCGCGTCGCGCGACAGCCCCGGCCAGGTGCGGGCGCGCGGCAGGGTGGGCGCCGCATCCCACGCGCCGGCTGGCCGGCGGCGATGGTCCATCCCGGTGAAGGCGCGCGCCTGCAACATGGCGCCGTCAAAAAAAAGCCGGCCGGATGCCGTGAGGCATGTCGCGCCAGGGCCGCGCGCCAGGGTGGCAGGCCGCCGCGCCCAGCGTGTGCACTTCCACCAATCCGACGCGAGAAATTCCTGCTCCGCACGCCGGCGCGCGCAGCGGGCGCGGGTGGCGCGATGACGGATGCGTCAGTCGGTGCGGCGATGGGCAATGATGGTGTCGGCCAGGGCGCGCAGCACGGCCGGCACGCCTGCGCCGGTGGCGCCGCTGATGACCTGGACAGGGTGCCCGCAGGCACGTTCCAGGGCCTTCACGCGTGAGGCGCGCGCCTGCGCCGTCATGGCATCCAGCTTGTTCAGCGCGACGATCTCCGGCTTGTCGACCAGACCATGGCCGTAGCCGGCAAGTTCCGTGCGGATGGTGCGATATGCGCCACCGGGATCAGCCTGGGTGCCGTCGATCAGGTGCAGCAGCACCGCGCAGCGTTCGACATGGCCGAGAAAGCGGTCACCGAGGCCGGCCCCTTCATGGGCCCCTTCGATCAGGCCGGGGATGTCGGCCAGGACGAATTCCTCGGTGGCGTTGAGGCGCACGACGCCCAATTGCGGGTGCAGTGTGGTGAACGGGTAGTCTGCGATCTTGGGCTTCGCGGCGGAGACCGCGGCGAGGAACGTGGATTTGCCCGCATTGGGCAGGCCGACCAGGCCGGCATCGGCGATGAGTTTCAGGCGCAGCCAGAGCCAGCGTTCCTCGCCCGGCCAGCCCTTGTCGGCGCGGCGCGGGGCGCGGTTGGTGCTGGTCTTGAAATGGGCGTTGCCGTGGCCGCCATCGCCGCCCTTCGCAATGACCACGCGCGCGCCTGGCGTGTCGAGGTCGGCGAGCAGGGTCTCGCGGTCCTCGGCCAGGATCTGGGTGCCGAGGGGGACCTTCAACACCACGTCGTCGGACCCCGCGCCGGTGCGGTCCTGTCCGGCGCCATTGCCGCCCTTGCGGGCCTTGAAGTGCTGGGCGTAGCGATAGTCGATCAAGGTGTTGAGGCCGTCCACGGCCTCGGCCACCACGTCGCCGCCCTTGCCGCCATTGCCGCCGTCGGGGCCGCCGTATTCGATGAACTTCTCGCGCCGGAAGGCGATGACGCCGTCGCCGCCGTCCCCTGCCTTGATCCAGACCTTGGCTTCGTCGAGGAACTTCATGGTGCTTGCGGCCTTGCGAAACGAAAACGGGGGCCTTGAGGCCCCCGCCAACGCGACGCGCTGTGGGCGCCGTTACTCGGCGGCCTGGGCGGCCGGCGTGACGGTGACGTGTACGCGGCCTTCGGCGCGGCGCACAAAGGTCACGCGGCCGTCGACCTTGGCATGCAGGGAGTGCTGGCGCCCGGCATAGACATTGTCGCCCGGGATCATCTTCGTGCCGCGCTGGGTCACGATGATCGACCCCGCGTTGACGGTCTGGCCGCCGAACAGCTTCACGCCGAGCCGCTTGCCCGCGCTGTCGCGCCCGTTGCGGGATGAGCCGCCTGCCTTCTTGTGAGCCATGGTGTGTGCCCCTTACGCCGCGGTGATGGTGGCGATCTTCAGCACCGTCTGGTGCTGGCGATGGCCGTTCTTGCGCCGGCTGTTCTGGCGGCGGCGCTTCTTGAAGATCAGGACCTTGTCGCCGCGGTTCTGCGCGACGACCTCGGCCGTGACGGAGGCGCCGGCGACGGTGGGGGCGCCGATCATCAGCCCGGCCTCCGTCGCGACGCAGAGCACGTCGTTGAAGGTGATGGTGGTGCCCGGGGCGGCGTCGAGCTTTTCCACGAACAGGGTGGCGTTCGGGGTGACGCGGTACTGCTTGCCGCCGGTGCGGATCACTGCGTAGGTCATGACAGGCCCTGGATGTTTCCCGCTGCCCCTTGGGCCGGAGGCCGGGGGCGGGCGGGCAAAAGCGAAGGCGGCGGAGATGGCGCCCCGCCGAGAGAGCGGGCGTATAGCGGTGGGGTGGACGGGGCGTCAACCGGCGATGCGCAACTCTGGGCGTTGCGCCCGGCGCGCGGGCGGATTATAGCCGCGACCCCGTCGGAGAGGTGCCGGAGTGGTCGAACGGGTCGGTCTCGAAAACCGAAGTACGGGCAACTGTACCGTGGGTTCGAATCCCACCCTCTCCGCCA
>LNFM01001691.1_pt1 | contig 67657 bp, 74 predicted proteins | sample 596031 | NCBI WGS metagenome assembly LNFM01 (sample SAMN04254537, study PRJNA301005) | activated carbon metagenome | isolation source: dual media filters at the Ann Arbor, Michigan drinking water treatment plant | place: USA: Ann Arbor
CTTCTGCCTCTACCCGGCGAACGAGTACGCGGTCATGCAACGGACGAAATGCCATGTTTGATGCCTTCCTTTTATAGTTTCGCCATCCCGCCACTGCCGCCAAGGAAGCGGAGGACGGCAATGAATGTGCGTTGGCACTCATTTAAGGTGAGTGCTAACGGAGCCCAGATAGGGAGTTTTTGTGACGGGTCAAGGACAAGCCCATAGATTTTTTACGCCCATTGTAACTGGGCGCGAGCCCTCCGCGAACCAGTGGCAGGACCGCAACTTTGCTGGTCCCACCCCCCCACAGGCCAACGGGCCTGACCTTATCTGGAGAAGATTGATGAGCAATATGATGTTGAAACTCGCTGGCGCCGCTGCCGCGCTTTCCGCAGCCGCCACTTTGGCCGCTGCACCTGTTGCTGCCGCTGAAGGCAAAGAGCGTTGCTATGGCGTTTCGCTGAAGGCCAAGAATGATTGCGCCGCTGGTCCTGGTACAAGCTGCGCTGGCACCTCGAATGTCGATTATCAGGGCAATGCCTGGAAATATGTCAAGGCCGGTACGTGCGAAAAGATGGGCGGATCGCTTGCCGAAAAGAAGGGCAATGCCAAGCCTGTTCCGATGAAGGGCTAAGCCTGATACGATTTGCGGATGGACATGACGCCGAACCTTTTGCAGCGCAACCGCCCGACCGCTCTCCCTCCCTCGGTCGGAATGGGTTTGAAGCCGCAACATTATGAGGCGTTGCTCGACCCCGATAGCCCTTCGGGTAAACCGGCATGGGTCGAAGTCCATCCGCAGAACTATTTCGGAGATGGTGGTCCGCCGCACCGCTGGCTGACCGCCATCTCCGAACTTTATCCGCTCAGCTTTCATTCGGTCGGCCTGTCATTGGGGTCTGCCGACGGGTTGAATGGGCATGATCTGGATAGGCTCGCCCTATTGTGCGAGCGGTATCAGGCGGCATCGGTTTCGGACCATCTCAGCTTTTCGGGGAATGCGCATAACCGTTTCGCCGACCTGTTGCCCGTCCCATACACACAGGCATCGCTCGATCATTTCGCAGCCGAAATTGATAAAGTGCAGGGCCGCCTGAAACGCCATATCCTCGTAGAGAACCCCTCTCGCTATCTAGCCTATCAAGGCGACGAGATGAGCGAAGTAGAGTTTATCGAACGCCTCATCAGCAAAAGCGGATGCGGCCTGTTGTTTGACATCAACAATGTCGAAGTATCGGCAACCAATCTCGGTTTTTCCGCACAGGCCTATGTCGATGCCATCGACCCCGATTGGGTGGGCGAACTCCATCTGGCAGGCCACGCGGTCGAACATCATGACAGCGGGCCGCTGCTGATCGACGACCACGGCAGCCACGTCACAGAGGCCACCTGGAGGCTCTATCGCCGTTTCATCGACCGCGCGGGTGCCAAGCCGACGCTGATCGAATGGGACACTGACATTCCAGATTACGCGGTTTTGATGGCGGAGGTGGGCAAGGCGCAGATGGTTATAGACGAGGCTTGTCATGCCCTCGTTCGCTAATGCTCAAACCAACTTTATAGATACCATTAAAGACGGCCCTGACCGCCTCGACCCAGCATCGTTCGCAGGACCACCTTACCGGATATTGCTCGGCTTAAAGGCGCACGCCAACACCATCAGCCATGCGCGGATAGTGGCGCTGGAAGAGACATTCCCCCTCACTCGCCAGCATTTGGGTGATGCCGCGTTCAACGCACTGGCCCGCGAGTTCGTCGAGACGGACGCCGCTAGAGCCAGCGATGCCAACCGCATCGGTTTGGGCTTTCCGGTTTGTATGAGCGATCCTGCCACGAAAGAACTCACCCAAATCGAATGGGCATGGCTCGAAAGCTACCACGCCGCCGAAGCGGCACCCTTGACGCTCGGCGATTTGGCTTCGTTGGATGAAGCAGCGTTGTTGGCGCTGCCTATCGCGCAGCATCCTTCGGCGCGGACGGTAACGGTCTCCGCGCCAATAGTTTCGGCTCTTCAGGAATTGTCCGGCCAGCAACCAGCTGCAATATTATGCGTGCGCCCCGACGCCGAAGTCCGCCTCGTCCCACTCGACGCCATCCAACTTGCAGTCTTTGCTGCATCCGCCCAAAAAAGCGCGTCACTCGGTAACCTTCTGACTGTCGCACTCGAACAGGCAGGTGAACAGGCTCCGTTAGAGCCAATCCTTCACCTCATCGGCGCAGGCGCGCTGACCAAAGCCGGATAAGTTATGAACGCCATTACTGCCTCCTATAATCGTGCAGTCGCAATGCTTTCGATGCCATTTTTGGAAGCTCTCACTTTGCTGTTCATCCGCATCTCGCTGGCAGGCATATTCTGGCGCTCGGGTAGGACAAAAGTCGATGAAGATAGTTGGCTGTCAGTCAGCGACACCGCGATCTTCCTGTTCGAAGAGGAATATAAAGGCGTTCCCCTGCCCCCCGAGTTCGCCGCCTATATGGCGACCTATGCCGAGCATTTGTTTCCGATTTTGCTGGTCGTCGGCCTGTTCACGCGGCTCTCGGCGCTGGCGTTGCTCGGCATGACGATGGTGATCCAGATATTCGTTTATCCTGAAGCTTGGTGGTCGGTGCATATTATCTGGGTCGCGCTGGCACTCGTCCTCATACTTCGCGGCGGGGGTAGTCTCTCGCTTGACCAGCTACTGACTCGCAAAAAATGATCGCACGCGAGGAAACCCTGCGCGACCTGATGACTCGCGCGCAAGGCGGCGACAAGCAGGCGTATGCGGTTTTGCTCGAACAGGTTGGCCGCTGGCTGACCCGGTTTTTTGCGCAGAAAATTTCGCCCGACGCGGTTGACGATCTGGTGCAAGACACGCTCATTTCGCTCCACCGCAAGCGCGCCAGTTATGACCCTGCCCGACCCTTCCTGCCGTGGCTTGCCGCCATTGCGCGCTACCGCTGGGTCGACCGGCTGCGCCAGACTTACCGCCACGCCGCCGACGAATTGCAGGACCAGCATAGCGAAGGCAGCCACGAAGATGTCGTCGGCGCGAAAATCAGCATCGACCGGCTACTCCACCAATTGCCCGAGGGTCAGGCGATTGCCATCCGGCTCGTCAAAATCGACGGCCTGAGCATTGCCGAGGCCTGCACCAAATGTGGCCAGTCCGAACCACTGGTCAAAGTAAATATACATCGCGGCCTCAAACGCTTGGCCGCGCTTATTGAGAGTGAATGAAATGACGAACAAATTCGATATCGCCGCGTTGGTCGATGATCTGGAGCCGGTAACGGCGCTCAACCCGCGGCGTCCGTTGATGATCGCGGCAGCGACTTTGGCCGCGATGATCGCCGTGATCGTAGGCGTACAGGGCATCCGCGCCGACGTCATGGCGGGGCATCCCGACGAGATGTTCCTGATCCGCGCCGGCATATTGCTGGTGCTGGGCGGTGCGACTGCCCATGCCGTAACCTCCATGGCCAGCCCGTCGGTCGGCAAGAGCAATAATGGCTGGCAAATCGCGCTGGCCGCGGCCGTGGTGTTTCCATTGTCCGCGCTGATCGTTGCGACGACCGGCGATATAGGCCCGGCTATGTCCGCGATACAATCGGGAATGCGGTGCATGATGTATAGCGCAATCGGCGGCCTCGCCACGGCGGTGCCGATGGTCCTCGCCTTGCGCCGCGGAGCGCCAACCTCGCCTTCGCGCGCAGGTTGGTTGACCGGAATTGCGGCGGGCGGATTGGGCGCCTTTGCCTATAACCTGCACTGCCCGTTCAACAATGTCGTCTATATCGGGCTGTGGTATACGCTGGCCGTGGGGGGCTGTGCGATAATCGGCCGCTTGGTCGTACCGCGCCTGATCCGTTGGTAAATCAGATGCGCGCAGGCAGCCCTGCCGCGCGCAATGCGGCATGAGCTTCAGCGATGCTGTACTGACCGAAATGGAAGATGGACGCCGCCAACACAGCGCTGGCATGGCCTTGAGTCACACCCTCGACCAGATGGTCCAGTTTACCAACACCGCCGCTCGCAACGACCGGCACATTGACCGCATCGGCAATGGCGCGAGTCAATGCAAGGTCATAGCCGTCGCGCGTGCCGTCGCGGTCCATGCTTGTGACGAGCAATTCGCCTGCGCCCAGCCCGGCGAGCTTCACCGCATGTTCGAGCGCGTCGATACCTGTCGGGTTACGCCCGCCGTGGGTGAAGATTTCCCAATGACCGCCTGTCCGCCTAGCATCGACCGACGCCACAACGCACTGGCTGCCAAAGCGCTCGGCGATGTCCGCCACAACCTCGGGCCGCGCCACCGCCGCGCTATTGACCGCGACCTTGTCCGCTCCTGCCAGCAACAAAGCACGCGCGTCCTCCGCACTCCGCACTCCGCCGCCGACGGTCAGCGGCATGAAGCACACCTCAGCCGTGCGGCGGACGACGTCGATGATTGTCCCGCGTCCTTCGTGCGACGCGCCAATATCAAGAAAACAAAGCTCGTCGGCCCCTGCCGCATCATAAGCCTGCGCCTGCTCCACTGGATCTCCCGCATCGCGCAGGTCGACAAAATTGACGCCCTTGACCACACGACCATTGGATACGTCGAGGCAGGGAATGACGCGGATGCGGACGGTCACGCGCGGCTGGCCATCGCAATCGCCGTCGCCAGATCGAGCCGCCCGTCATAAATCGCGCGCCCAGTAATCACGCCCTCTATACCGTCCTTCGCATGCAGCGACAGCAGGTGGATATCATCAATCCCCTTCACCCCGCCGCTCGCGATCACCGGGATATTCACCCGCCGCGCCAGATCGACGGTTGCGTCGATGTTGCATCCCGTCAGCATCCCGTCGCGGCCAACATCGGTGAAAAGGATCGAGGCAACTCCGGCATCCTCGAACCGCCTTGCCAGATCGATCACCGGCATGTCCGATTTCTCCGCCCAGCCCTCTGTTGCAACAAATCCATCGCGCGCATCAACCGCGACGACGATGCCGTCCTCGAACTCGCGTGCCATGTCCTTGACGAATTGCGGGTCTTTTAGCGCCGCTGTGCCAATCACCAGCCGCGCCACGCCCATATCGAACCAGCGTTCAACGGTTTGCGGATTGCGGATGCCACCACCGAGCTGGATGTAACCGGGGAAATTCTCGATAATGCCTTCGACCGCCTCGGCATTTTCAGGCCGACCTGCGAACGCGCCATCCAAATCCACCACATGCAGGAACTCTGCCCCCTGCTCCGCAAAGACCAGCGCCTGCGCCGCCGGATCGTCGGCATAGACCGTCGCGCGGTCCATATCGCCCTCGGCCAAGCGAACAACCTCACCACCTTTAAGGTCAATTGCGGGAAAAACGATCAAGGTCGCCACTCCAGAAAGCGTTTGAGGAAATTGATGCCATAGGCCTGGCTTTTTTCGGGGTGGAATTGGACCCCGATTATGTTGTCGCGGCCGACTGCTGCCACCAAAGGCCCGCCATGGTCGGTAGTCGCCAGCACATCAGCTTTGTCGGCTGCATCGAAATGATAGCCATGCAGAAAATACACCTCGCCTTTTTCGATTAACGGCGAGCCGTCTACTGGCACAACGTCATTCCAGCCCATATGCGGAATTTTAATATCGGGAGACGGCGCAATTGCGCGGACCGTTCCGCCGATCCAGCCAAGCCCTTTAGTTGTGCCATGCTCAACACCCGCATCGGCCAAAAGCTGCATCCCGACACAAATGCCCAAGAACGGAATGCCCTCGGTACGCACCCGGCGCTCCATCGCGGCAATCATCCCGTCGATGCCCGACAGAGCCTCAAAACAATGCGCGAATGCCCCAACGCCTGGCAACACAATTCGTTCGGCCTTGGCGACAATCTCCGGATCAGCAGTAACGCCAACATCCGCCGCACCCGCCGCTTTCAAAGCATTAAGCACCGAATGCAGATTGCCAGCGCCATAATCAATCAGCGCAAGGGTCACGGCCTAGAGCGTCCCCTTGGTGGAGGGAATCGCGTCTGCCTTGCGCGGATCAATCTCGACCGCTTGCCGCAGCGCGCGGGCGAGAGCCTTGAAGCAGCTTTCGACAATATGATGGTTGTTCGAACCGTAGAGATTTTCAACGTGCAGCGTTATGCCGGCAGATGTCGCGAAACTGTGAAACCAGTGCTCTATCAACTCGGTGTCCCACTCGCCCAAACGCGGCATCGATAGCGCGACGTTCCACACGAAATAAGGCCGCCCTGAAATATCGAGTGCGCAACGCGTCAGCGTCTCGTCCATCGGTGCATAAGCGCTTCCATAACGCGTAATCCCGCGCTTATCGCCCAATGCCTGCAATACCGCCTCGCCAATCGCGATGCCTGTGTCTTCGGTCGTATGGTGCTGGTCGATATGCAGGTCGCCAACCGCCATGACCTTCAGGTCGATCAGCGAATGCCGCGACAGCTGTTCGAGCATATGATCGAGAAAACCTATGCCCGTCGAAACTTCATAAACGCCGGTGCCGTCAAGATTGACCTCGACATCAATCGACGTTTCGTTCGTCTTGCGGCTGATAGTTCCTGTGCGCATTGCCGCCGCTATAGCCACGCGCGCGCATTTGGCAATAACAAGCATCTTGATTTCACCCGCTTCTCAGTCCACCAAGCGCGCATGAGTGATGAGCGTCCCGATAGCCTGATTCCCTATGACGATGTCGTGCAAGAGGCACTGCGCGCAGTTGTAGGTCGCGTGCTCGGCGATGTCGCGATGAACGGCCTGCCCGGCGACCATCATTTTTACATCACCTTCAAGACGCAGGCTCCGGGCGTGGTAATCCCCGCGCATCTACACGAACGTTTCCCCGACGAAATGACCATCGTGCTTCAGCATAAATATTGGGATCTGAAGGTCGAAGCGCAGCATTTCGAGATTGGCCTGTCTTTCAGCCAGATCCCATCGCACTTGGTCGTGCCCTACGCTGCAATAACAGCGTTTGTTGACCCCGCGGTCGATTTCGCGCTGCAATTTCATGTCGATGCCGGTGAAATCGGCCCCGAACCGCATGAAGTGGCAGGCAATGACGAACCTACGGTCGTTGTAGAGGATGGCTCCAACGTCGTAAGCGTGGACTTCGGTCGCAAAAAGTGAGCGGCGAGACCCGCACCGAATACGACAGTTTTGGCCCTCTCGAAGTTCCGGCCTCCGCTTATTGGGGCGCGCAGACGCAGCGGAGCATCGCCAACTTTCCTTTCCCGCCGCATGAGCGGATGCCCTTCGGGATCATCCACGGCCTTGCACACGTAAAGCGCGCCGCAGCTTTGACACACAAAGCTTCGGGCGCGCTAGCAGGAGACGTTGCCGACGCCATCATCGCCGCCGCCGATCAAATATTGACGGGCAAGCATGACGCCGAATTCCCGTTGGTCATCTGGCAAACGGGCAGCGGCACGCAATCAAACATGAACGTCAATGAGGTGATTGCTGGCATCGCCAACGAGGCGATGGCGGGGACACGTGGCGGAACGTCACCGGTGCATCCCAATGATCACGTCAACAAGGGCCAGTCTTCGAACGATAGCTTCCCTACCGCAATCCATGTTGCTGTTTCCCAAACGGTGCATGGCGACTTGTTACCGGCGCTTATACGCCTGACCGATGCGCTTGCCGCAAAATCAACTGCATGGAACGACATCATCAAGATCGGCCGCACCCATTTGCAAGACGCAACACCGCTGACGTTGGGGCAAGAGTTCTCGGGCTATGTCGCACAGTTGATCACCAACCGCGCGCGGATTGAAGGCACAGTTCAACACAATGTCCAAAAATTGGCGCAAGGCGGGACCGCGGTCGGGACCGGTCTAAATGCACCCGATGATTTCGACATAGCCATCGCAAAAGAAATCTCCTCCGCGACCGGCATATTATTCGAACCGGCGCGCAACAAGTTTGAGGCACTGGCTAGCAATGACGGCCTTGTGCAAATGTCAGGCACGCTCAACACTCTCGCCGTAAGTCTCACAAAAATCGCCAACGACATCCGCCTGCTCGGTTCCGGCCCGCGCTCTGGCTTTGGCGAACTGCTCCTTCCCGAAAACGAACCCGGCAGCTCGATCATGCCCGGCAAGGTCAATCCCACCCAGTGCGAGATGCTGACGATGGTCGCGGCGCAAGTCATCGGTAACCATCAGGCGGTGACTGTCGGCGGGATGCAGGGCCATCTCGAACTCAACGTCTTCAAACCGCTGATCGGCGCCAATGTGCTGCGCTCGATCGAACTATTAAGCATCGGCATGGAGACCTTCGCCAAAAACTGCGTCGAAGGCCTTGAGCCCAACCGCAAGCGCATTGCACAACTGCTTGACCGCTCGCTGATGCTCGTCACCGCGCTGGCGCCTGTCATCGGCTATGATAACGCCGCGAAAATCGCCAAGCAGGCGCACAAAGACGGAACCACATTGCGCGAAGCGGCTTTAGCCTCCGGACTGGTTGACGAAGCAACTTTCGATACCCATGTCAGACCGGAAGACATGGTTTAGGAGTTTCAAAATGCTGAGATCCATCGCAGGTGCCGTTGTCGGCGAAGTCATCGGGCGCAAACGCGGCAATGGCCTTCTGGGCGCAGGCATCGGCTTGGTCGCTACGCGCATTGCGACGCGATCAGTTCCGGGGCTTTTACTTGTCGGTGGCGCAATCGCAGCCAAGACGATTTACGACATGCGCAAAGAACGGAAGGCTATTTCCCCGTCAGCCAATACCCCGTCCCTGCCGCCTGCCACTCCTTCACGCTCTCGATTGGCGAAACCAGCATCAGAACGTTGAGAGCGAGGTTATCGCGGATCATATAGGCCGTAAATATTTCGAACAGCAGTGCGAGGCCAAGCGTCACTTTCCACGGAAGGCGTGACGCCATGAAAAAGCCAAGGATCATCCACACAAGATCGAATGCGCTGTTGATGATGCTGTCGCCCGCATAGCCATAAGAAATCGTGACCTCGCGATAACGGTCGATAATGACGGGCGAGTTTTCGAGGATTTCCCACGCGCTCTCGACCAATATCGCCGCGCACAAAGCCAGTCCCAGCGGCCAACGCTTCAAAAACAGCCGCCCCAGCCCGAAAAAGATGAATCCGTGAATTATATGGCTCGGCGTATACCAGTCGGCGATATGCTGGCTGTTTTCGGAACTCTGCACGATACCGTGCCAAAGCTTTATTTCGCCGCAGGCGCAAATCGGCGGGCGATCCATCGCAAACAATATCGCGATGAAGGCGAGTGACAGCAGCAATGCAATAGCCGCGCTGAACTTGCTAACCCGAAGCGGCCAATCCATCTGCTTTTCCCCTGCCAAAGCACTTGACGCAACTGTTACCTTTCGCGCAGTAGCGGCTATGCCCAACCGTCACAATGAAAAGCATGAATTGGAACGCCGGGGACTGCTGTTTGTGCTGTCGTCGCCATCAGGCGCAGGCAAATCGACATTGTCGAAAATGCTGCTCGATGCCGACGACAATATTTCGCTGTCGGTGTCCTACACCACGCGTCCGCCGCGTCCGGGCGAGGTCGATGGCGAACATTATCATTTTACCGATACCGCGACGTTCAAGAAAATGGCCGCAGATGGCGAATTCCTCGAATGGGCGCACGTCTTCGGGCATCGTTATGGCACGCCGAAAGCCCCTGTCGAGGCGGCTTTGGCCGATGGTTGTGACGTGCTGTTCGATATCGACTGGCAGGGCGCACAGCAGCTTTATCAAGAGGCGGGCCCCGACGTCGTCCGCGTGTTCATCCTGCCACCCTCCATCGAAGAACTCGAACGCCGCCTCCACACCCGCGCGCAGGACAGCGACGAAGTCATCGCCGACCGGATGAGCCGGGCAAAGTCTGAAATTGGACATTGGGATGGCTATGACTATGTCTTGATCAACGACAATGTTGAAGGCTGCTTTGCCAAGGTCCAACAGATATTGACCGCCGAACGCATGAAACGACGTCGGCAAAAGGGGCTGATCGGCTTTGTGCGGGATTTGGCCGCGACCTGAAAATCAGGCCACAGCGGCCAACAAAAACGTCAATCCGCCAAGGCCAAGCGACAATTGCCAGCGCAGCTTCATCCAGCCGTCCGGTAAATCGCACCTCTGCGTCAACCAGCGGTCGGCTAAGGGCGACAGCATCAGGAAAAATCCGATCCACGCCAGCGACGGTCCGGGCCAGTCCCATCCCCAAATCCACGGCAGATAGCTGGCAAAGGCAATCAGAGTTGGGGCAACGGCAAGCATAAATATTGGCGCTGCGTTAATGCCGTCTTTGCGCGCAATCACGCCAAAACCCCACCAGATGCCGCCGAGGAAGCTGAAAATAAACGCGGCGTAGCCATAAGCTGCGGCCAATCCGGTCCAACGATATTCGCTGCCCGAAAACACCAGAGCTGCAGCAACTAGTTGCGGCAGTAAGCCCGCATAGCCTGCAAGAAATGCGGCTTTGGGAATTGGGGATATTGGGTAGATAGCCATTGGCAGACCCTAGCCTTGCCGTCCTTCCCGAGCGACCTAGGCTTTTACCTATGTAGAGGTGCTAAGTAATTCCAAGAACCGCACCGCCGCCATGAACTCGGCCCGACGATCAGCACGGTTTTTGTCGGCCCAATGGTCGGCACCCCATAATTCTTCCTGCCAAATCTCGTCGAGGCACGCCGCGTTCCAGACTTCGTCGGCCTCCCCTGCTCGCTCAACCAACGCGAGCGTCAACACAAGCGAACCGGATAAATGTGCGAGCTTAGCCATTGCCGCCAGTTCGAACGTCCCGCGCGCCGCTACCGCTGCGCGTAACTTAGCAAGCGTCGCCTCAGGCTGAGGCTGGTGCATGATGCCTTCGACGATGACGAAGCTCACATCGTATCGCGCGCGCGCGCAGTCGAGCCAAGGGTCCCAAACCGCCGCTTGCCGCGTACCCAGCGGTTCGTCCGCCGCGGCGCGGTAACATAATAGGTCATTCTCGCCATAAGCGGCAATTGCGGTCACAAAGCCATCGCGGTCGGCTCCGATATGGTCGATGGCAGCGTTAGCGAAACCCGTCATCGGCATCAGCATCGGGTCGATTGTCTTCTCGACTGCTTCCCATTCGGCGATCACCGCGTCCGCCAACCGTTTCGTCGGCAATGCCAACTCATTGCGCGTCGGCGTGTTCACCGCACGCCCGTCGAGCCGCACCGCGTGGCCGAAAGTGCTCGGCTCCAGACTAACTTCCTTCCAGAACCTTCTCATTGCGGCGGTTGGCTCTTCCAACGTTTTGACAGGAACACGGGCACGAGCAGAAAGTCGGCCATCCCGACAAGGAACAGGACATAGCCAGCAGCCTTGGGCAATCCAAAGGCCTCGCGGGCGATAACGGCGAGGCCAAGCACTAGCATTACCGCGCCGGTTATCCGGCAGATGTTGATGATGAGGAAGCGATATTGGGCTTTGGTTTCGTCGTCTTGGGTCATTTGAAATCTCGCAGCAAGGCTTCCAGTTCGTCCATGCTTTCGGCAATGGCATCAGCCCCTGCCCCGCGCAGTTCATCGACCAGATGATAGCCCCAATTGACGCCTATTGTGCGCGTGCCAGCCGCTTTCCCCATGTGGATGTCGTAGACGGTGTCGCCGATCACCACAGCGTTCGCCGTTTCCGTGCCCGCGTCGGCCAACGCCTGATAAACCATAGACGGATGCGGTTTGGACGGGTGGCGATCGGCGGTTTGCAACGTCACGAACAGTCCCTTTATCCCGTGATGGTCGAGGCAGCGTTCAAGGCCCCGATCCGATTTGCCCGTCGCTACCCCGAGCAGCCAGCCGCTCTCGTCCATTGACGACAGCAGGCCCGCAATGCCGTCATAAAGCGGTTCATGCTCAAGCCCGTTGTTGCGCAAGACAAGGTACGACTCCTTGTAGCGCTCGGCCATATCAGTGTGCATTTGCGCCTCTGCATCGGGTAGCAACACCCTCATCGCCTCGACTAGCGAGAGCCCCACAATCCGCCGCGTCGCGTGGCGCGAGGGTGGGGTCAGTCCAGCTTCGTCAAAGGCATGTTCCATCGCGAGGCAGATATTTGCCTGACTATCGACCAGCGTTCCATCACAATCAAAAATGGCGAGCTTGGTCATTCGGGCACATTCCGCATCAGATGGGCAATCGCCCGATTGCCCGCCGCTTCGGCACCGTCAGCTGCTGCCATCCGCACCTCTACGCTCTTGTTCTGGCCCAGCTTCACGGTACTGCGCCAAGCCGTTATTTCGACCTCGAACCCGGTGATGCCACGCAGCATCTTGTAGAACAAGCCATCGGGCATCTTGTCCCGCGTCCAGACCGGCTTAGGCGCCAGCCGTTCTTCGTTGTTCGCGGACAGCGCATCGGCCTGCGCAATCAGCGCCGCCTCATCCATCTTGCGCGCTACCCCTTGCAGTTCCAGCGCAACATAATTCCACGTCGGCACCTGATCGGGAATGCAGTACCAATCGGGACTGATATATCCATCGGGGCCGTTAATCACGAACAAAGCCTCGGCACCGTCCAAATGTTTCGTGATTGCATTGCCGCGCGCCAAGTGAAACGCGATCCGGTCATCGTCGAGAAAGACACAGGGCACATGCGCCACGCGCGGCCCGTCGGGCGTGGTCAGGAACAACATGCCAAAGCCGATTTCCGCCGCAAAGGCGCGCATCGCGCAGCGGTCTTCCCAACGGAATGCACCGTTCGGGTGCATTAAGACTTCTTCTTGGGCGCGGCCTTACGAATGACCGGCTTTTTCGCAGCAATCTTTTTGCCCGCCGCCATCTGGCCGACTTTGGTCGGCGCGCGTTTCTTGTCCTTGGGCTTGTCAGTCACCGCACCGCGCGAGCGTCGCTCGCCCTTGCGTTCCTTGCGCGCCGATTTGGCAATGTTTGCTGCAACCCGTTTCTTGCCCTCCGCCGTTTCGCTGAATTTGGGAGCGTCCAGCACCAAAGCATCGCCCAGCTCAATCTCGAAGCCCAAATCGGCAAAGCTGTCCTTCATATGCGGCGGCAAGTCGGCGCGCACGTCAATCTGCTCGCCCTTGGGATGGTCGATGCGGATTCGCCGCGCGTGCAGGTGCATCTTGCGGCTGATCGTCCCCGTCAGAAACGCTTCCTTGCCGCCATATTTGCCGTCGCCGACGATCGGATGACCAATCGCCGCCATATGCACGCGAAGCTGATGGGTGCGGCCGGTATATGGCTGCAATTCAACCCAGGCACAGGTGTTGCCCGCGCGCTCGACGATGCGATAGCGGGTGCGCGCCGACGCGCCGTCCTTTTCGTCGACGTGCATTTTCTCGCCGCCGCTGCCGGGCTGTTTGCCTATAGGTAGGTCGATAAAACCATCGGCAATGTCAGGCACGCCGACCACCAACGCCCAGTAAACCTTGCGCGCGGTCCGCGACGAAAATGCCTTGGCAAAATGCCCCGCCGCCCGCGATGTCCGCGCTACCAGCAGCGCGCCCGATGTGTCCTTGTCGAGGCGGTGGACCAGCTTGGGCCGGTTATCGAGGCCAAAGCAAAGCGCATCAAGCAGCCCGTCGACATGGTTCTCGGTCTTGGTCCCGCCCTGCGTCGCCAGCCCCGGCGGTTTGTTCAGCACAATCGCCGCATCGTCGCGATGGATGACCAGGCTCAGCGCAAATTCCATCTCGTCGTCGGTCAATTCGCGGCGTTTGCGCGCCGGACGCGCGCTCGCCGCTGCCGCTGCATCGGCTGGCGGAACGCGCAACTGCTGACCAGCCTCCAGCCGGTCGCCCGGTGTCGCGCGCTTTCCATCGACGCGTAGCTGCCCCGTGCGCGCCCAGCGAGACACGATGTTGAACGACGCATCGGGCAAATGCCGCTTGAACCAGCGATCGAGCCGGATGCCGTCATCATCGGCCTCGACCGTGAATGCACGGACCCCACTTTCGTCTTGCTTGCTCATGCCCAGATTGTCCTTGCCAGCATCAACCCGGCAAAAACCGCACCCAATGCAAAAATTACCGAAATAACGGCATATAACGCCGCCATCATCCCCTGCCCGCGCTCGATCATTTGGATCATTTCCAGACTGAACGCGCTAAAGGTCGTAAACCCGCCGAGCACACCCACACCCAGAAACAGCCGCAAAGGTTCCGCCGCAGTTTCACCGCGCAGCAGCCATGCCGCCAACAAGCCCATCGCCAGCCCGCCAAGCACGTTCGCCGCAAAAGTGGGCCACGGCCACCCGCCGTTCGCTACAGGCAATGCCCGCGCGAGACCATAGCGCAACCCAGCGCCGATTGCGCCGCCTGACATGACTAGGATGACGGGGTTCATTGTGGCGCTTTAGCGGGAGATGCGCGATAAGGGAAGGCAGCGCGGTTCAGTCCGCCGGATTATGCTTCGCCAAAAACTCTTCCATCGCGTTCAGCAGGGTCACCCGATCGGCTTGGCGCGTGAAATAATGGTCGGCTAGCGGCATCGATACGAACTCGACCGTCTTGCCTGCCTTATTCATCGCATTGTGCATCTTGACCGATTGCACATGGTCGACGGTAACATCGCGCTTGCCGTGGATCAGCATCAGCGGCGTCTTGATTTTCGCGATGGCATTAATCGGCGACACCGCGTTGAAATCCGGCGTCATTTCCTGCCATTGTTTCTTGTACAGATTGCCGCGGATCGAATCGCCGAAATCATTGACCTCGCGCCGCAACGCCGCAACACCCGAAATCGAAATTGCACAGCGGTACAAGTCGGGATCCTTTGCAATTCCCCACATCGCCGCATAGCCGCCATAGGACGCGCCGACGATACACACGCGTTTTGCGTCAGCAATGCCCTGGTCGACCGCCCATTTGACACCGTCGGTGATATCATCCTGCATCGCAAAGCCCATCTGGCCCTTGCCCTTTTCGATGAATTCGGTGCCGTACCCCGTCGATCCGCGAAAATTGGGTTGCAGCACGACATAGCCGCGGCTGGCAAGAAACTGTGCCCAATAATCATAATTCAGCCCGTCATGCGCCCACGGCCCGCCATGCGGCATGACGATGAACGGCAGGTTTTTGGCGTTCTTGGCCTTGGGCATAGTCAGTACTGCTTCGATTTCCAGCCCGTCTCGTGCTTTATATTTCACCAGCTTTACGGGTGATAATTTTTTGCTACCAAGTTTCTCATTCACCGATGCGACTTTTTGCAAGACGCCGACACTGGTATCAAAGAAGTAGAGGGTTCCGGGGGAATCTGCAGAGTCAACGCGCACTAGCATTTTACTTTGATCCGCACTCATACTCTCGATGTTCACCCGCGAATTCGGAACGGCTTTGTTAAAGTTCGCTTGCACTTCGGCCAAGGCCGGATCGAGCCACACAACAGGCGTTTTCTTATCGGTCGTATAGACACCGAGCAATTTGCCGTCATCGGATGTCACCGCGCCTTCAACCTCGCCATTTTCCGGTTCGAATATCTTTTTGACCGTCTGCTGCGTCGCCAGATCGACTTCAAATACCGACGTGCGGCCGTCGTCATTGTCGCGCATCACCAGCGCATTGTCGCCGCCGGGTAAAAACAGGAACGGGACGGTCAGCACCTCTTCGCGTTTATGGCTGACCTTATCGACTTGTTTGAATGCTCCCTCGCCCGACCGGCGATAGATCAACCGCGAGGTCAGGCTGCTGTCGCTATAACCAAGACCGATGCGCACCTGCCCGAGATGATCGGCACCCCAGTCGAGCACACTGTTGCGGCCAACCACCTCGTTGCGCTTTTTGCCGTTTGTGACATCGACGCGGTAGACCGTCGGCCAGAATTGGGCAAGATTGGTGTAAATCGAACCTTGCGCTGCGACCAGTATCTGGTTGCTGCCATCGCTTGGCACCCATAGCACATCGCCAGTATTCTGCCCATTCAAATCCCATAGCAGCCTGGTAAATTTGCCGCTTAGCCGGTTGACGGCGAGCAGGCGTGTTACATACCACCGGCTTGTCTCAACGGGCAGAAGTCCGGTGAGCGACACGACGATATTATCATTATTCACCCATCGAACGCGACCGGGCTGCGTCCCTTCGGGTACCGAAAGGACGATCGGGTTGGCTGCGCCATTGGCGAGCGGCATGATCGCGATACTCTGTTCGCCGCGTAAACCGAAAATCCCAGCAATATGGTTGCCGTCGGGCGACAGATGCGCGCGCTCGACAAACGGCAGACTGGCAAAAGCTTCGAGTGTTGGCGGCGCAACGACTGAGGCTGGTTCAGCCGGGGTTGCGGCTTTCTGGGCAAAGGTTGGAGAAACGAAAAGCGAGGCTGCGACCACGAAACGGAAAAGCATGTATCCCCCAAGGAGAAATCGGTGATTCCTGTGTTTAACGTGCTAATTCCAAAGCGCAAAAAGAAAGGGCGGCATTTCTGCCGCCCCAGTCGCTTCGGTTCGTGAAACTGCTTAGCGGCCGTTATTGGCTACGATATCGACGCTGGTGCCGCCGCTGGGCGCGCGGTTGAAGGTGATGAAATAGGCGCCGCTGTCATTGTCGCGGGTTCCGCCAAGAACATGCTCTCCAGCGCGTAGCTGATGCTCGGCGCTATATCCGGACTTGCGAGCGCGGGTGTAATAATAATCGATGACATCCTGCATCGCTGCCGAAGTCGTAAAGGTCGCAACGCGGATATCGCAGATGCCGCCATCGACGCCACCTGCTTCCTTGACGCGGCCGCGCGGGTAAACGGGGAATTCGGGCGGCATCCGCATCGCCCAGCCTGCGCCATATTGCAGCTTGGCATCGCAGGTGCCCTTACCGCGCGTCACACCTTGGTCAGCCGCAAGCGCGCCCAACGTTACTGCGCGTTGTTCGCCGCAGTCCTTGCAATCTTCTGCCGCCACAACCACCGGCTTTGGCGCACGCATCAGCTTTGCGCTATCGAGTGCCTCGATCGAGGTGTCGCCGTCATAGCCGCTGTCTGCAGGCACCGCGCCCGACAATGGCTTGTCCGCGACTTTGACGGTGTTGACATTGGCGTTGTCGGTCAGGTCGGGATCGACCAGGATGCGGTCGTTTAGCGCCGCATTGATTTCGGGATCGCTGCCCTTGCCGACCAGCTTGTTATCAAGGTCGGCCACAGCCGCCTCGTCGCTCGCTGCACCCCCGCACGCCGCGAGCGGCAAGGCGAGCGCAAGGCCAAGGATCAGCGGCAGAGTAAGGCGCGGAAAGCGGCGCATGAAATGGACTCCTGTGAACTTCATGTCCCAACGCTGCGGCGGCGTGTTTGGAAAATCCAGCCCTAAAGGTGGTTAATCGCGCGCCAGAGCCGCATTTACCCTGTCACTTCGTGTCTCATGTGCCAGCGCGGGACATCGCCGCGCCGAAGCTTAACATATCGGCTTATTTGATAACGCCGCGATAGCTGATCGAGCGCTTTGCACCGGGTGCAATCGCGTCGGGAAAGACCCAGCGGACATGCGTGACATCGGCGATATCGGCGGCGCGTTCAATTACTGCGGTGCCATCTGTAGGCGCAGTCTTGACCTTGAGCGCGGCCAGCTTGCCCCAAACATTGCCGCCATCGACCGAGACCTCGGCCCAGTCTTCGGCAACTGAAACGAACTGCACCGGGCCAGGCATCGGGTTGGTCGCCTTGAACCCTGCGGCAGGCAGCGCGCCGGTATTGGTGACCTCGAGCGTGAACAAAACCTTGTCGCCGGGCACAACGACGACTTGCTTTGGTGCATAGAGCGAGACTTTTTCCTTGCCCGCCGCGTCTACTTCGGTCCGCTCGATCTTTACATCGCTGGTCAGTGTCACCGGCGAAGGTGCCGCAGCGGGCGTTGTTTGCGCAAACGTGTCACCGGCAACTGCCGATAGCGTCAGGGCGAAAGCCGCAAATATGGTCAAATTCTTCATGATATCTGGTCCTAGTCATCCCGTGTACGGGTTTCGGTCATATTATCGCGCAAGGATGGTAAACGAAAGGTAAAGGATGCGCCGATTTGGCGTAAAATTGCGTCCGCCATCAACGCGGCATGGCAAGTTGTGCCGCGGCGTGGCACTGGAGCCGAAACGCGCAACCAAAGGACCGCATATGAACCCATTCGTCACCATGACCGACACACGCGGCCAGAAAATCTCAGTCAATCCGGAAATCGTCCAGTTCGTACGAATGGCCGACAATTCGGATAATGAATGCCTGATCGTTTTCGGCAAAGACCAGCTGCTGCGCGTGCGCGGAACGTTGGAGGACGTGACGGAGATACTGCGCGAGGGGTGAGGTTAAGCCCAACAGTTGGTACAGTCGTTAGCGATATCTAAACCAGAATGATTTAGATCGTGTTTCCCATGAACCGGAATTCGTTCTTTTCCTTCTCTGGCGCGCGGTAGCAAATGGCTGTTTCGCGTCTGTTTAAAAGCTTTGCGGGCACGTCAGAGGCGGACAGTCCGCCGGGCTCGGTCGCGGTCATCAGGCCGCAGGATAGCGCTCGCCGTTTGGAAGTGCTCGACGATTTCGAACATGCCGGTATTGGCTGGCTGTGGGCCACCGATGACGAGGCGCGTCTCATTTATATTTCCGAAAATGCCGCCGAGAAGCTGAACCAGCCGATTGATTTGCTGCTCGGGCAGCCGCTGATTACATTGTTCGAGACCGATGCGAGTCATCCCGGCGAACGATCGGACCGCCCGCTCAATTTTCAGCTGACCGCGCGTAACAAGATATTGGACCAGACCGTCCGCTTTGCGCTTGCGCCGACGCAAGGCGATGGCCGCCAGACTTGGTGGTCGATATCGGGCCATCCCAAGTTCGACAAAGCGGGCAAATTTCAGGGTTATCGCGGTAGCGCGAAGGACATCACAGTCGAATATGAACGCAAACTCGTCGACTCGCGGCTCGCGGAGTTTGACTCGCTCACCGGCCTTGCCAACCGCCACCGGATGGACAAGAAGCTCGAAGGTATTCTTGCAGCTTACAAGGCCGCAAAGCGCAGCTGCACGCTCATCATGCTCGATCTCGACCGGTTCAAGCATGTCAACGATACGCTCGGCCACCCCGCCGGAGACGAACTGTTGCGCCAAGTTTCCCGCCGCCTCGAACGCGTGGTCGGCAGCAGGGGGGAAATCGGCCGTCTGGGCGGCGATGAATTTCAGATCATCCTGCCCGACCTCGATGACCGCGGCAAACTGGGCGAATTGTCGAACAAGCTCATCCAGATTATCTCGCAACCCTACACTATCGACGACAAGCGCGCGACCATCGGCACCTCGGTCGGCATCGCGATCTCGCCTTATGATGGCATCGACAAGCTTGACCTTGTCGACAATGCCGACCTCGCGCTTTACGCCGCCAAAAATGGCGGTCGCGGGCAATTCCGCTTTTACTCCGCCGACCTGAAAGACGAGGCCGCCGAGCGCAGCCTGCTTGAACAAGGCCTGCGCGAAGCACTCGCCAACGAAGCGCTTGAGCTGCATTATCAACCAGTCGTCCGCATCGCCGACAATATGGTCGTCACGTTCGAAGCCCTGATGCGCTGGAATCACCCCGAACGCGGCTTCATCAGTCCCGCCGTATTCGTACCGATTGCCGAGGATTCCGACCTCATCAACCAGATCGGCGCATGGGCGCTGAATCGCGCGTGCGCCGACGCGATGGCTTGGCCCAAATCGGTGCGCGTGGCGGTGAACGTCTCGGCCGCGCAATTCGCGCATTCCGACCTCATTGACACCGTCACCCACGCGCTGGAAACTTCCGGCCTCGAACCCGGCCGGCTTGAACTGGAGCTCACCGAAAGCGTGTTCATGGGCGATGGCGAGACTATTGACGACATCTTCCGCGCGCTCAAGGTCCTCGGAGTCCGCCTCGCGCTTGATGATTTCGGCACCGGCTATTCCTCGCTCAGCTATCTTCGCTCGGCCCCGTTCGACAAGATCAAGGTCGACCGCACCTTCGTCGACAGCTGCACGCAGAAGGACCAGAATAGCGCCAAGATCATCGCCGCGATCATCGGCCTGTCCGAAGCGCTCGGCATGGAAACCACGGTCGAGGGCGTCGAAGCGTTCGACCAGCTTGAAGTCGTCCGCGGCATGAACGCGCGCTTCATTCAGGGCTGGATCTATTCGAAAGCGCTTACCCAGGAAACCGTCTTAAAGCGCATGGAAAGCGGCGACCTGCGCATCGAACCCGACGGACCAGAACGCCACCGCCCCGAACGCCGCTCGGTCTTCCGCCGCATCGGTGTGATCCACGACGACCACCGCTATGACGCGCTAATGCGCAACCTGTCAAAGACCGGCGCGCTGATCGACGGCCTGCTCGGCGTCCCCGAAGGCACCGGACTTGTGCTCGACCTTTCAGGTGGACAGCTCGCCATCTGCACCGTCACCCGCGTTCAGGACGCGATGATCGCGGTCGAATTCGAAACCCCGTTGGTCAGCGACGGTGCCGGCGGCCTGTGCACCCGCCACCGCGTCTCGCCTTATGTTCTGGCCAGCGTCGGCGCGCACGAGGGCGACGGACCAAAAAGCAAACCGCGCTTCATCCAGGTCGCCGCCGTCACCACGCACGGCGCGCTGGAGTTTGCCGACTGATCGGCGTGAAGATCCGGGTCGAGCAGCCCTGACACGACCGGCTCCGGCATCAACTGGTACCGCCAATCCGCAGGCAAAGCCTGCTTGCAGGTCGGACACGCACCGCCCTGTTCAGCATAATATCTGAGCCGCTGCCTGATCTGCGACATTTTGGCGATAAATTTCGCGGAAGTTTCCGCCGGATCTTCAATCTCGATCTTGTGTCCATAATCGTCAAAGCGCCTATGCTGCCGCCATTCGTCATAGCTCAAAATATCTTCAGGGGTCCGTCCGCCCACCAGCCCGCAACCGGCCACATCCCCGCGTTTCAGCAACAGACTAAGGATCGCATCCGGCGGCGTAATTCACCGTTTATATTTCCCACCCTTTCGAATAATAACCGTCCACCGCCCCTCCACTGCACGTTTATAGACAATCGCCATCAACCCCTGTCCGGCGCGCGACAGCGCCTCGTCCTACGCCGCAGCAAATAGTGGAAAGCGCCGCGTCATCCGGTACGCCGCCACATTGGAAACCCCCGCCACTCGGGTCGCATCGCGGACACAGCCGGTATAGGCCAGCGCATCGAAAAGCCAGCTGGTCCTCTTATCGGTCCATCCATCATGCCGAACTCGCAGGCCCGGCATAAATGTAGTCTTTGGCGAGAGCGCGGTTCGGTCCAGATAGGCGATAGACATTTCCGGAATATATACCGACGGTGCCTCCGTAGTTTTCAATCAAAAGACACGGGTTTTTTGCGGTGCCCCACCTTGCACCGGCTCCCCTGCTAAGCTAAGGCGCGGCCAGCAAACGAATCTCCTGCTTTACCGCCGGTTCGGCTGCCCGTTGACGCCTGTCATGTAACCTTGGACCCGCGATGGTCGAAGGCAGCGGGAGTGGCCTTCCCCAACCGGTTCGAAGCCCGAAAAATAAGGGACAATTACCAATGACCGCAATCGGATTAGACAGCCTGCAGACCCGGACAACACTAAAGGTCGGAAGCCAGTCAGTTGACTTTTTCTCGATCCGCAAATTGTCGGAGAAACTGGGCGATGTGTCGCGGTTGCCGTTTTCGATGAAGGTTTTGCTCGAAAACCTGCTTCGGTTTGAAGATGGCGGCTTTACCGTTTCGGTTCAGGATATCCAGGCAATGGTCGACTGGCAGAAGGACGCCAAATCGACTCGCGAAATCCAGTATCGCCCTGCCCGCGTATTGCTGCAGGATTTCACCGGCGTGCCGTGCGTTGTCGATCTCGCCGCAATGCGCGATGCGATGACCGCGTTGAAGGCGGACCCGTCGAAAATCAATCCGCTCGTGCCCGTCCATCTGGTCATCGATCACTCGGTGATGGTCGATGAATTCGGCCACCCCAAGGCCGCCGAGCAGAATGTCGAAATCGAATATCAGCGCAATGCCGAGCGTTATGACTTCCTGAAATGGGGTTCGAAATCGCTCAATAACTTCAAGGCAGTCCCTCCCGGAACCGGCATCTGCCATCAGGTCAATCTGGAGCATATCGCGCAGGCGGTTTGGACCAGCCAAGCCGAAGATGGCACGACCATCGCGTACCCCGACACCTGCGTTGGCACCGACAGCCACACGACGATGATCAACGGCCTTGGTGTGCTTGGCTGGGGCGTTGGCGGGATTGAGGCCGAGGCTGCGATGCTGGGGCAGCCGGTGTCGATGCTCATTCCCGAAGTTGTAGGGTTCAAGCTCACCGGCGCATTGGCCGAGGGTGTGACCGCGACTGACCTTGTGCTGACCGCCACGCAGATGCTGCGCGCCAAGGGCGTGGTCGGGCGTTTCGTTGAATATTACGGGCCGGGGCTTGGCTCGCTGAGCCTCGCCGACCGTGCGACGCTTGCTAACATGGCGCCTGAATATGGCGCGACGTGTGGTTTCTTTGGTATCGATGAAAAGACGCTCGATTATCTGCGCCTGACGGGCCGTAACGAGGACCAGATTGCTTTGGTCGAAGCATATGCCAAGGAGCAGGGTCTGTGGGCCTATGCCGACATGGCCGACCCGATTTTCACTGACACGCTGTCGCTCGACATGGCGACCGTGGTGCCGTCGCTTGCGGGGCCGAAGCGCCCGCAGGACAAGGTCATCCTGACCGAGGTCGACAATGTCTTCAACGATGATCTTGCGTCGGTTTATAAGCATGATGGTGCCAAGCGCGTTCCCGTCGAGGGCAAAACCCACGATATCGGCGACGGCGATGTGGTGATTGCGGCGATTACGTCGTGTACAAATACGTCGAACCCGAGCGTTCTGGTCGCCGCTGGATTGGTGGCGCGTAAAGCCAATGCGTTCGGTTTGAAGCCCAAGCCTTGGGTGAAGACATCGCTCGCGCCGGGGTCGCAGGTCGTGACCGATTATCTCGACCGCGCCGGTTTGACCACCGATCTCGACGCCATCGGGTTCAATCTTGTCGGCTATGGCTGCACGACCTGCATCGGCAACTCGGGCCCACTGGCCGAGCCGATTTCGAAGGCGATTAACGGCAATGACATCGTCGCCGCGTCGGTGATTTCGGGCAACCGCAACTTTGAAGGCCGCGTGTCGCCCGACGTGCGCGCGAACTTCCTGGCCTCGCCGCCTTTGGTGGTTGCCTATGCGCTCAAGGGCACGGTGACCGAGGACTTCACCACCACGCCGATCGGTCAGGCGACCGATGGGACGGACGTGTATCTGAAGGACATCTGGCCGACGAACCAAGAGATTCACGACGTTATGACCGCAAACATCGACCGTTCGATGTTCACCGCGCGCTACGCCCATGTTTATGAAGGCGATGCGCACTGGCAGAAGATCCAGGTCGAAGGATCGGACACCTATCAATGGCGCGCCGGGTCAACCTATGTCGCAAATCCGCCCTATTTTGAGGGGATGAGCATGACGCCGGAACCCGTGATGGACATTATCGAGGCCAAGCCGCTGGCGATCCTGGGCGACTCAATCACCACCGACCATATTTCGCCCGCCGGAAGCATCAAAGCCGACTCGCCAGCCGGAAAATTCCTTATGGAACATCAAGTTAGCAAGGCTGACTTCAACAGCTACGGCGCCCGCCGCGGCCATCACGAAGTCATGATGCGCGGCACCTTCGCCAACATCCGCATCAAAAACGAAATGGTCCCGGGCATCGAAGGCGGCATGTCCAGCTATAACGGCGAAACCATGCCAATTTACGACGCGGCCATGAAGCACAAGGCCGACGGCACCCCTTTGGTGGTCATCGCAGGCAAGGAATATGGCACAGGATCAAGTCGCGACTGGGCGGCGAAGGGCACCAATCTGCTCGGCGTCCGCGCTGTTATCGTCGAAAGCTTCGAGCGCATTCACCGCTCGAACCTCGTCGGCATGGGCGTATTGCCGTTGCAGTTCATGGAAGGCGAAAGCCGCAATACGCTTGGCCTGACCGCAGACGACAGCTTCACAATCACTAGCGTCGGAATGCTCCAGCCGCGCCAGACGGTGACCGTGATGGTCACGCGCAAGGATGGCAGCACCTTCAACTTCGACACGCTGTGCCGCATCGACACCGCGAATGAGGTCGAGTATTTCATGAACGGCGGTATCCTGCATTATGTGCTGAGGAAGCTGGCGGCTTAAGCCGCCTGTTACACTCTGGCGAGAATCGACAGCGCCGCCTTCAAATGCGGCGCGTCGATCATTTTACCTTCCAATTGAAGCACGCCTGCTCCGGGGTTGGCGGCGAAGGTGTCTACCACCGCCTGAGAGTAAGCAAGTTGCTCTGAAGAAGGCGTAAATCCAGCGTTAATGGCCGCCACCTGCGACGGATGGATTGCGAGCATTCCGGTAAAGCCGTCACGTGCCGCCCGCGCGACATACGCCGCCAACGCCGTTTCGTCGCTGATGTTTGGAAACACGGTGTCAATCGCCGAAACCCCGGCGGCATGTGCGGCAAACAAAGTCAGCGAGCGCACCATTTCATAAGGCGCAGTGTAACTGCCGTCAGCCTCACGCGAAGTCGCCGCTCCAACCGCAGCAGGCAAATCCTCGGCGCCCCAAGTCACCCCTGCAAGCCAATGAGAAACCTCGCGCAAAGTGCCAAGGTCGAACACCGCCCCCGGCGTTTCGGTCGCGATCGCCAATATTGGCGGCGCTTCGCCATCGGGATTGTCCGCAACCGCCGCTGCCTGAGCGCGCAGCCAGTTGACCGACCGTGACCCTTCGGCCTTTGGAAGCACTATTCCATCGGGCATATAAGGCAACACCGAGGCCAGATCGTCATGCGTCAGATGGCTGCCGTCGGGATTGACGCGGATGAAGACAGGCACGGGCCGGTCACCCGACAGATATTCCGCCGCAGCTTCGCGCGCCGCAACCTTGCGACCAAGTGCGACCGAGTCTTCGAGATCGATAATGATGGCATCAGCACCGCTGGCCGATGCCTTGGCAAAGCGGTCAGGCCGGTCGCCGGGGACGAACAGGAGGGAGCGGAGTTTCATACGCACCTTATGCGCCCCACTGCTTACGTTGGCAATCTAGGCCTTCTTCAGCAACGCCGCCCGCTCGCAACTGCATACCACTTCGTCGCGCTGGTTGAGGCAGCGGTGGAGGAAGGTCACGACTCCAGCATCGGGCCGCGACTTGCTTTCTTTCAGCGCAATGACTTCTGTTTCGGCGCGGAGCGTGTCGCCGAGGAACACCGGCTTGGGCATCACCAGCTTGTCGTAACCAAGGTTCGCCACCAATGTGCCGAGCGTAGTGTCGCCCACCGAAAGCCCGACCATCAGGGCAAAGGTGAAAGTGCCGTTGACGAGGATCTGCCCGAACTCGCTGGCCTTGGCTGCTTCCGCGTCGATATGCAGCGGCTGCGGGTTGTGGGTCATAACCGAGAACAGCAGATTGTCGGTCTCGGTCACGGTGCGGCGGATTTCGTGGACGAGAGTGTCGCCAACCTGCCATTGGTTAAAGTATTTACCAGCCATCAGTGCCCCCAAATTTCCTCATATTAAACTTGTTTCAGCACAACACGCGACGGTGGTGCGTTATCGTGAAACAAGTCAGGATGACGAGACGTTTGTCAGTCACTCCACCGCCTCGATCCGCACTAACAACGCCTCAACTTGCACCTGCGCCCCTGTCTCAGCATTCAAATCCGCTACCACGCCTTCAAACGGCGCGGTAAGGCTGTGCTCCATCTTCATGGCCTCAAGTGTCACGAGCTTCTGCCCTTTGGTCACCCTATCACCCACAGCCACCTCAACCGCGATAATGCGGCCCGGCATAGGCGAAAGGATAGCACCGTCACTTGCTGCGCTATGCCCTGACCCGCGCGGTTCCTCCAGAACATAGCGCCGGGCAAATCCATCGGAAAAGGCCAGTACATCCGCCGTGGGCTCGTTGGCCTCTATCTCATTAAAGAGCACCAAATGCACATGGCCGTCATCGTCCAATAACCGTGCCTCCGCACGGGGTGGGGCGTTTAGCCGGAAACCGAGTGCTGCGCTGAACGGACCTTCATCAGCGCTTGCGCATAGTAAAGCGGCAGCTTCCGCAAGTTCTTCGTGTTCCGGTTCTGGCGGCGTGACGAGAGCGTCGACTTCACGCGCGATCAAGCCGGTGTCGATATCGCCTGAGCCAAATTCCGGCAAGTCGAGCAGACGTCCCAAAAATCCAGCATTGGTTTTTACCGGCCAGACTTCGGTTCCGTCAATGCCATCGCGCAAAGCGGCAATCGCCTCTTCGCGAGTATCACCACGAGCAATCAACTTGGCGATCATCGGGTCATAGAATGGCGAAACTTCGCCGTCCTGCTCGACGCCCGTATCGATGCGGAGTTCGTCGGGAAATGCCAGATGATCAAGCGGGCCGATTGAGGGTAAAAATCCAGTTGCGGGATTTTCTGCATAGAGCCGCGCTTCCATCGCCCAGCCTTGGATAGCTAGTTCGTCCTGCCGCAGCGGCAACACCTCCCCGCTCGCAACGCGCAACTGCCATTCGACCAAATCGACGCCGGTGATCTCCTCGGTCACAGGATGCTCGACCTGCAACCGCGTGTTCATTTCCATGAACCAGATTCGGTCCGCGCGGAGGCCTTCGGATGCGTCTGCGATAAACTCGATCGTTCCGGCACCGACATAGTCGACAGCCTTGGCGGCCTTTACTGCGGCGGCGCAAAGCTGTTCGCGCGTGGTTTCGTCCATCCCCGGCGCAGGCGCTTCCTCGATCACCTTCTGGTGGCGACGCTGAAGTGAGCAATCGCGTTCGAACAAATGCACGATATTGCCGTGACTGTCGCCGAACACCTGCACCTCGATATGGCGTGGGCGCTGGATATACTTCTCGATTAACACATGCGCGTTGCCGAACGACGCGGTGGCCTCGCGCTGGCAAGAGGCGAGCGCGTCAGCGAAGTCGGCCGCGGCCTCGACCTTGCGCATCCCCTTGCCGCCGCCGCCCGCGACCGCCTTGATGAGCACGGGATAGCCGATTTCGGCAGCTTGCCCGCCAAGGAACGCGGGGTCCTGGTTTTCACCCATATAGCCGGGGGTGACGGGCACGCCCGCCTCGGCCATCAATTTCTTGGCTGCATCCTTCAGCCCCATCGCGGTGATGCTGGCGGGTCGCGGGCCGACCCAGACCAGCCCTGCATCAATCACTGCCTGCGCGAACTCAGCATTTTCGGACAGGAAGCCATAGCCGGGATGGATCGCCTCCGCTTTGGTGGCGAGCGCGGCAGCGATAATCTTCTCGCCCACCAGGTAGCTCTCGCGCGCCGGCGATGCCCCGATATGCACCGCCTCATCGGCTTGGCGCACATGTAGCGCCTTGGCATCCGCATCCGAATAGACCGCCACGGTGCGAATACCCATCGCGCGCGCCGTGCGGATGATCCGGCAAGCGATTTCGCCACGGTTGGCGATGAGGAGGGATTGAATCATGTCAGTTTCCGCAACCAGTGGTTTGCGACGAAAAGCTGAGGTTCATCACTTTCCAGACGCCGTTGTCGCGGACCAGATCGAAATGGTCGAACCCGCAATTGGCCATTTTACCGCCGCGCCGCACGTCAAACCGCGCCCACACCATCGCCACGTCGCCATCGATTTCGATCACGGGATGGTAGATGCGCTCGTCGAACGCACCCTCGGGCGTGATGCGCTGCGCAAACTCAGCCCAGCTTTGCGACCTGACGCCGCTTGCCCCCGGTCCTCGTATCCCCGTCGCCGTGACACGCCCGTCCGGATAGACATGGGCCAGCATCGCTTTGGAATCGCCCGCTTTAAAGGCTGCAAGAACAGCATTGATGGGAACCAGCACTGCGGTCGTATCTGTTTCATCGATCACAACAGGGATTGCGGGCGGCAGTCTTTGCGCCGTCGCTACAGTCGACAGGAGCATGAGAGAGAGCAGAATAAGTTTCCTCACATCCGGAACACCCCGAACCGGGGCGCCTCCTCAACCGGAGCATTCAATGCCGCTGCGAAGGCCAGCCCCAGCACATCGCGCGTTTGCGCCGGGTCGATAATCCCGTCGTCCCACAGCCGCGCGGTGGCGTGATAGGGGTTGCCTTCGTCTTCATATTTCTGGCGGATCGGGGCCTTGAAAGCTTCGGCCTCTTCGGGCGTCCATTTGTCGGCGTCGCGGTGGACGGTGGCAAGTACGCTCGCCGCCTGCTCGCCTCCCATCACCGAAATCCGCGCATTGGGCCAGGTGAACAGGAAGCGTGGGCTATAGGCGCGGCCGCACATGCCGTAATTGCCCGCGCCAAAGCTGCCGCCGATCAGCACGGTGATTTTGGGTACGCTCGCGGTGGCAACTGCGGTAACGAGTTTTGCGCCGTGCTTGGCGATTCCCTCCGCCTCATATTTTCCGCCGACCATGAAGCCGCTGATGTTCTGGAGGAACAAGAGCGGTATCCGCCGCTGGCAGGCGAGTTCGATGAAATGCGCGCCTTTGACTGCGCTTTCGCTAAACAGCACGCCGTTGTTGGCGAGAATCGCGACCGGCATCCCCCAGATATGGGCAAAGCCACACACGAGCGTGCTGCCGTAGAGCGCCTTGAATTCGTGGAACTCGCTGCCGTCGACAATCCGCGCGATGACTTCGTGGACGTCATAAGGCGCGCGGACGTCGTCGGGGATGACACCGTAAAGTTCGTCCGCGTCATATTTGGGCGGTCGCGGGTCTTGTCTGTCGATGTCGGTTTTGTGGATTGGTCCCAAGTGGCTGATGATATCGCGCACAATGGTCAGCGCATGTTCGTCATTCTCCGCAACATGGTCGACCACGCCCGATTTGCGGCCATGCAGGTCGCCACCACCCAGATCCTCGGCGCTGATTTCCTCTCCCGTCGCGGCCTTGACCAAAGGCGGGCCGGCAAGGAAGATCGTACCCTGGTTGCGCACGATGACGCTTTCGTCGGACATTGCAGGCACATAAGCCCCACCCGCGGTACAACTGCCCATGACGCAGGCGATTTGCGGGATGCCCTTGGCGCTCATATTCGCCTGATTAAAGAAGATGCGCCCGAAATGGTCGCGGTCGGGGAAGACCTCGTCCTGATGCGGCAGGTTCGCGCCGCCGCTGTCGACCAGATAGATGCACGGCAGCCGGTTGGCCTCGGCAATCTCTTGTGCGCGCAAATGCTTTTTGACGGTCATCGGGTAATAAGTGCCGCCCTTCACCGTCGCGTCGTTGCACACGATCATGCACTGGCGGCCCGAGACACGGCCAATACCGGTGATCAAACCAGCGCCGGGAATTTCGCCATCGTATAGGTCGCTTGCTGCAAGCTGGCCGATTTCCAGGAATGGCGAGCCGGGGTCGAGCAGGCGCTCGACGCGTTCGCGGGGGAGCAATTTGCCACGCGATGTATGCCGTTCGCGAGATTTCTCGTTTCCGCCCAAAGCCGTTTCGGCGACCTTGGCCCACAAATCGTCGCGCAGCGCCCGATTGTGCGCAACACGCGCCTGTGTGGATAGGTCTTCGGCGTTGTAGCTCGTCGGCAAAACAGGTGCGGTCATGGCCCCCGCTATAACCGCTTCCACCTCAATCGAAACGGAAAATTACGGCGCTATGGGCAAAACTCCCGTCGGCGGTACATAATGCACCTGCGCACCAGGCCCCAGAGGCAGATCGAGCGCGACCCAGGCGACGGTCATCGAAATCCCCGCTACCATGAAGCACAGCGCGTATGGCAGCATAAGCGCCAGCATCGATCCTACGCCGAAATCCTTGTCCCACCGCCGCGCAAACGCCAGAATCAGCGGGAAATAACTCATTAGTGGGGTCATGATATTGGTGTAGCTGTCGCCCATGCGATAGGCGGCGGTGGTCATTTCGGGGCTGATCCCAAGCAGCATGAACATCGGCACCACGACCGGCGCGAGCGCGCTCCATTTTGCGCTGGCTGAACCAATGAACAGATCGAGCACGGAAGATAGTAGCAGCACGCTGACCAGCAGGAATGGCGCGCTCAATCCGAATTGTTTGAGCACAGAAGCGCCGTCGATCGCCAATATCGGCCCTAGCCGCGACCAATTGAACATCGCCACAAAATGCGCAGCGAAAAATACGAATACGATGTAAGGTGCCATTGTTCGGACACCATCCTGCATCATGCGCAGCGCATCATTGCTCGATTTAACGGTCCCTGCTCCAATGCCGAATGCAAGGCCCGTGCTGACGAAGAGGAAGAAAAAACCGGCAATCAGCGCCGAATAAAAAGGCTGCATCTGCGCCGTGCCTTCCTTGGTTTCATCAAGCAGCGGCGAGTAACCGGGTAAGAGCGTGAGCGCGGCAAACAGCGCCACGATGGCGAGCGCCGCAAGCCCTGCGTAGCGCAGCCCGCGACGCTCCGGATCGGTGATCTCCGACTTGGCGAGCTCGGCCTTGATTTCCTCGTCGGGTTCCTTCCCCCAAGCACCCAGCCGGGGCTCGATAATGCGGTCGGTGACTAACCAGATAATCGGCGTGAACATCACCACTATGGACAAGATGAACCACCAGTTGCCAACCGGGTTCATCGTCCAAGCCGGGTCGACAATCCGCGCCGCCTCTTGCGTGAAACCGAAAAGCAGCACGTCGATCTGCCCCGGTGTGATATTACCTGCATAGCCACCCGAAACTGCCGCAAATGCCGCCGCAAGTCCGACGAGTGGATGCCGCCCGACCGCTGCATAGAGAATCGCAGCCAATGGAATGAATACGACATAGGCCGCATCTGATGCATGGTGCGAGACCATACCAATGATCGCCACCAGCGGCGTCATGATCACGCGCGGCGCGTTGCGCAAACTTCCCCGGATCAGCGCTGAAAACAGCCCTGCCTTCTCTGCCACCGATGCGCCCAGCACGATGACAAGCACCAGCCCCAAAGGCGCAAAGCCCGACATCGTCTTGGGCATTTCGGTGAGCAGCCGTGCAATATTCTCTTCATTGAACAGGCTGGTCGCGCGGAATGTCAGCACGCCGTCTTCCAAATCACCCCATTGCGGCGCCTCCTTGCCGGTATAAGGCAGCGAAGCCGACCAACCCGCCCAAGCGCCGATTTGCGACAGGATCATCAGGAAGAATATCAGCCAGACGAAGATCATGATCGGGTCGGGCAATTTGTTGCCAAGCCGTTCGAAGGCGTTGAGGAAGCCGGATTGGCGCGGAGAAGCGGTTATGTTCATGACCCCAATATAATGCGCAGTTTCCGCTTGGGAATATAAAAGCTATCTATGCAAAACGGTCACGCAAGGCCAGCAAAGCCATCGCGGCTTTTGCGGCTTCTCCGCCCTTATCCTTTTGCTTGGGGTCGGCGCGGACTGTGGCTTGATCCTCATCCTCGACGGTCAGTATGCCGTTGCCGATCGCTATTCCGTCCATCGTCAGCGCCATGATCCCGCGCGCACTTTCGCCTGCGACGATTTCGAAATGATAGGTCTCGCCGCGGATAACGACACCGATGGCGACAAAACCATCATACATCTGAGCCTCGGCCGCCATCGCGATGGTACCGGGAATTTCAAGCGCACCGGGGACGCTGACGACCTCGACCTCGTGGCCTTTTGCCTTCAGCGCAGCCTTGGCTCCGGCAACCAGCATGTCGTTCAAATGATCGTAAAACCGTGCTTCAACTATCAGGAATTTTGCCATTTTATTCGCCTCCGGTACCGGGAATTGGCCGCTCGCCTACAATGGAAAGGCCATAGCCTTCAAGCCCGACCAGGGTGTGGTGGGTGTTGGTCAGCAATATCATGTCATGCACACCCAGTTCGGTCAGAATTTGTGCGCCGCCGCCATAATCGCGCAGTTCCTCGACTTCGGGTGCGCCAGCGCTTTTGCCCTCCGCGCGCAACTGCATGAATCGCGAGACGATATTTTTCATCGGCTTGTTGATGACCACCACGACGCCGCTGCCTTCTGCGGCAATCGCCTCCATCGAGCGCGACAATAGACCCGAACGCTCATTGTCTTCGCCGAACACATCGACAAACATCGACATTGTGTGCATCCGCACCAATGTAGGTTTGGTTGGGTCGATATAGCCCTTCACCAGCGCCATCGTTTCGTCTTCGGTCGCCTTGTTGTAGAAAGTCATGGCGGTCCAATTGCCGCCCCATTTGCTGGTGAATTTCATCTCGGCGCGCTTTTCGACGAGATGGTCGTGCTTGCGACGATAGGCGATGAGGTCGCGGATGGTGCCCATTTTGAGATTGTGCAGCCGAGCGAACGATACAAGGTCGTCCAGCCGCGCCATGCTGCCATCGTCTTTCATGATTTCACAAATGACGCCGGAGGGATTAAGTCCCGCGAGACGGCTGATGTCGACCGCAGCTTCGGTGTGCCCTGCCCGCACCAGCACGCCACCATCACGCGCAGTCAACGGGAAGACATGGCCGGGCGAGACGATGTCGTCCGGCCCTTTCGACGCATCCACAGCTACTGAAATAGTACGCGCGCGGTCAGCGGCGCTGATGCCGGTCGTCACGCCTTCGCGCGCCTCGATCGAGACGGTAAACGCGGTCTGCATGCTTTCGCGGTTCTCGCGCGCCATCGGGGCAAGGCCCAATTGTTCACACCGCTGCTTTGTCATCGACAGGCAGATCAAACCGCGCCCGTGCGTCGCCATGAAATTGATCGCGTCAGGCGTCGCCATCTGCGCCGGGATAATCAGGTCGCCCTCATTTTCGCGATCCTCGTCATCGACGAGGATATACATGCGGCCATTGCGCGCTTCTTCGATGATTTCCTCGATCGGGACCAACGATGGCGTGTCATCATTGGCGAAGAGATAGCTTTCGAGTTTGCGCAATGTATCTGCAGTCGGGTTCCAGTCGGGCTGGTCGAGATCGCGTAAAGTGTTCGCATGAAGCCCCGCCGCGCGGGCAAGGCCTGAACGTGACAAGCCGCCGTCATTGACGAGGCTACGGAGTTTGGTGATAAGTTGCATGCTCATGATTCTTCATTTTCACATTTCAATGTGTTTGTCAAAGATGGAAACACATTAACATGTAGGGAGAGAGCATTTGGCATCAACTGTCTGGGTGAAAAAATCGGCATTGGCCGAAACGCGGATCCATGAAGATACTCTGTCCGTTCTGGGCGATGGCGAGGTCCGGTTGTGCATCGAAAGCTTCTCGGTCACCGCTAACAACGTTACTTACGCAGTGATCGGTGACATGTTCGGCTACTGGAGCTTTTTTCCTGCCGAGGGCGACTGGGGCATTGTGCCGATGTGGGGCCACGCGGTGGTCGAAGAATCGCACCACCCCGACATCGTGGTTGGCGAGCGGATCTATGGCTATCTGCCGATGGGCACACATATCGATGTACTGCCCGGCAAGGTCACCGCCGGCGGCTTTACCGACATGGCAGCCCACAGGCAACCAATGAGCCCGATCTACAACCAGTACAGCCGCCTCGCCGCCGACCCAGAGCATGATCCCGCCAAAGAGGCCGAACGGATGCTGTTCGGACCGTTGTTCAAAACCGGTTTTCTGATTGAAGCGATGTTCCGTCGCGAAGGCTGGTTCGGCGCGCGGAACCTCATCATGACCAGCGCGTCGTCGAAAACCTCAATGGGGCTAGCGAGCGTTGCCAAGGACCTGTCGCCTGATATCAGGCGTATCGGAATGACATCAACTGGCAATATCGATTTTGTCGAGGACACCGGCCTTTATGACGAAGTCATCGCCTATGACGATGTCGATAGCCTTCCAAAATACCCCACGGTCTCGGTCGATTTTGCAGGAAATAGCAGCCTGTTACGCAGCGTTCACGAGGCGTTGGGCGAAATGCTAAAATATAGCTGCCTCGTCGGCGCCACTCATGTCGACGCGCGCGGATCGAACAGTGCAGGCGGCGGCGGCAGCGCGATGCCCGGCCCCAAACCGATCCTGTTTTTCGCGCCCGATCATGCTGTCGCAACGGTGCAGGAACTCGGCCCTAAGGGCTTCGGCGAAGCGGTCGGCAGAAGTTGGAAAAAATTCCTAGGCGCTGTCGATAGCGTGGTCGCCATTAACGAGTGCCACGGTCTAGACGCGGCGGCTCTAGCTTTTGTAGAATCCTTGGAAGGCAAAGCGGACCCGCAGATCGGGATTGTCATTCGGCCTTGAACACCCGACCGTCCTTCATGACAAACTTTACCGATTTAAGTACCGTCACATCCGCCGTCGGGTCGCCTGAAACCGCAATCAAATCCGCCGACTTGCCCAATTCAAGCGATCCCACGTCTTTTTCAACCCCAAGCAAGGTCGCGGCATTCATCGTCGCCGCCTGAATGGCCGCGCTGGCGGGCATACCGTGCTTGACCATCAACTCGAATTCGTCGGCATTCTTGCCGTGTTTAGAGACACCAGCGTCAGTGCCGAAGGCGATCTTGACGCCGGCTGGATACGCCTTGGCGAGGCTCTTTCCTGTAACGCCGATCCGCCACAGGACCTTCGCCAACACGTCAGGCGGATAGGCGTTGGGGTTGGCCGCGAGTCGTTCCAAATAGCCGTTCACGGTCGATAATGTCGGGACATAATAAGCTCCCGAAGATTTGAACAATTTGATGCTGGCATCATCGAGCATCGTGCCATGTTCGATGGAGTCGGCGCCAGCCGCAAGCGCCGCATTCACTCCGTCTTCGCCATGCGCGTGAACTGCCATTTTCTTGCCATAGAGATGCGCGGTGTCGACGAGCGCTTTGACCTCGTCATCAAACAATTGACGCCCCAATCCGGCACCGATGCGGCTGTTGACGCCGCCAGTGGTTGCGATCTTGATGACGTCGACGCCTCTTCGAATTTGCAGGCGCACCGCATGGCGGCAGCTTTCGACGCCGTCGCACAGATTTTCCTGGCCAACGCTGGCATGTAGGTCTTCCGACAACGAAAGCGTTCCGTCCATATGACCGCTGGTGGTCGAGATGGATTTGCCAGCGTCAATGATACGTGGGCCCGGCAGTTCCCCCGCTGCGACTGCATCGCGAAGGGCCAGCGTCGCGCCGGAACCGTCGCCCAAGTTACGCACGGTGGTAAAGCCAGCCATCAGCGTTTTTTTAGCATTGCCCGCTGCCCGGAAAGCGGCGCGTGCTGGACTGTCGGTTACTGCTTCGATCAACCCTGCATTACCGCCAGCATCGCTATCGAGATGGACGTGACTGTCAATCAGGCCTGGAAGAACGAACCTGTCTTTGAGGTCAATCAGCGTCGCGCCTGCGGGACCGGGCTGGTGGCCATTCAGCACTTCAGCAATTTTGCCGCCCCGAATGACAATGGTCGATTGCCCGCGTGGAGCGGATCCGGGCTTATCAAGCAACTGGCCCGCATGAATTACGGTAACCTGATCGGCGGATTGCGCAGCCAAGGGAGAGCTCGCGAGCGCAATTGCGGCCAACGAAACAAATGCCAATTTCCTCATATTTCAAACTCCCTTGCGAAATCTTGTGCCCGGCACTGGCGGGTCTTGCGGCGGTCCGGCAAAACATTGCGCCACCGCCATCCACTGATGCGCGACTTCGCCGGATACATCAAGTGACGTGTCGGCCACGTTGCGGCATTGCGTAACGACCTGGCAGAATTCAGAAGCGTTGCCAGTGATGACGCCGCTGTCTGAAGGCTCACCATATTCCCAGATTTCGCCTGACGGTGCGGTGAGCCTTAATTGGGGCATTGGGCCGGGTGGATCCTGACGGCGATTTTTCCAGGTAAATCCATAGGTGTTGACGCCCAGACGGACGATGTTGCCGATCCGGTCAGAGTCAATGCGCTCGGCACCGAGTACATCGTAAATCGCCTGCGCGTGGGACCATGTTTCCATCAGTCGCGCAGTGATCGAGCTGATGACGCTCATGTCGGGCCCGACCCATTTGACCCGCTGCTTTGGATCAGCGGCGGCAAAACGCGGAGTCATATCGCGATATTGGGCGGCCCATGCATCGACCAGCGCTTGCCCCGAAAAACCACCCAAATACTCCGCCTCAGCATCGGGTAGCCGTCCGCCGCGAACGCCAGCCATCATCTTTGCGATAAATTCGCCAAAGGCCGCTTCGTCGGAAAGCGCCAGATCAGCCGCGATGTTCCATACATGCAAATGGCGAATGATATTGTTGATCGTCCAGCTTTTGAACTGGGTGGGCGTTTCAAAGTCCGCATCGGACAATGAACTCAAAAGTGAGCGGAGAGCCTTGCTCTCTTCAAGAAAATCGGTCGCTTGCTGCATCGCCATTACCCCATAAATCCAAATAAATGTCCTGCCACCTTGCGCATCTGGATTTCTTCTGCGCCTTCGGTAATGCGGTAGCGGCGGTGGTGGCGGTAGATATGTTCGAACGGCTTGTGCCGCGAATAGCCGAGACCGCCGTGGACCTGCATAGCAAAATCGGCGGCGTTGCAGACCAGGCGATTGGCTTTGTAGTTGCACATGCTAACCTTGTCGGAAAGGCGGATGGCGACTTCTGGCTTTGTCATTCCATCCATTTCATCGGCGGTCTTGTAAATCAGCAGCCTGAGCATCTCGGCGTCGGTTTGCAGTTCAACCAGAGGAAACTGGATCGCCTGATTGACCGCGAGCGGCTTGCCGAACGGTTTCCGCTCGCGAGCGTATGTTACCGCTTCGTCAATGCAATATTGCGCCGCGCCAAGTGAACTTGCGGCCTGCCTTATGCGGTTTTCATGCACGAAATGCTGGGCCACTGCGAGGCCGTTGTCGAGTTCGCCAAGTATCGCGCTTTCTGGAACCCAGACATCGGTATATTTCACCTTGGGATGATCGGTCGGCATGTTGAACGTCCACATATATTCGCCGATCTCGAACCCCGGAGCGTCGGTTGGAACGACAAAACAGGTGATGCCGCGCGCCTTGCCGTCCTCTCCGCTGGTGCGCGCGAAGGTCATGACGTGGCTGGTATAAGGCAGGCCCGTGGTCCACATTTTGTTGCCGTTGATGCGGTATCCGGCAAGTCCATCGCGGGTTTCGGCAACTGCGCGTGTATCCATGTGGGTGGCGTCGGAACCGTGATTTTCCTCGGTCAGCCCGAAGCTCCAGCCCATCTTACCTTCCAACATCGGGGGGATAAACGCTGCCTTCTGCTGTGGCGTGCCGAAGTCGCGAAGCATCAGGACCTGCACGAGATTGCCGACAATGCTGCTTTCATTCTGCAGGTCGTTGTGGAGGCCAAGCCCCTTGTGCGCCAGATGATGCCGGATAACAGCCATCGCCAGGTTCGAGCCGTTATTGCCACCGAAATCCTCGGGAATGGCGTAGCGGTAGTGCCCAGCCTTGTCCGCCACGCTGCGCATTTCGGCAAGCAGCGCCCACCAGTCAGCCGTTGGATGCCCGTCATTGTCCCAATCGGTCCGGGCATTCTCGCGGCGATGGTCGAAGAAGCGGATATTGTCGTCGCGTGCCTCGATGGGCTTGATCTCGCGTTCGATGAAGTCGTCGAGTTCGGCGAGATAGTCGGTGATATCTTTGGGTATTTCGAATAGCATCATGCGCTCCATTTTTGTGTGGCGACGGCCAAAGCGGAATATTTGGGCTGGTCTGCGGCAAGTTTTGCCAGCGACTGCGTTTTCAGCTTCGCCAACAGGCCCGGCGTTGCGAGCGATAGACGTCCTGTTAGTAGCTCTTCCGAAAGCGCCCTGTCATGAATGGCAGCGGGACTTTCCGTTTCACGTTGCAGCATCCCCAACGCGTTTAAGGCCACCGCCGCCATGAAACGATCGCGGCCTTGTGCTTCAGGCTTCACATCGGTTTCGATCCAGCTTGAGAGAGCCTCCAGCATCTCAGTTGTCGAGGGCTCGCCTAATCGCCTAGCCTTGGACTGCAACGGTATGACGATGGGTCCGCGCATATCGGCTGGCGCATCCTCCTCAAGCAGCATCAACAAATCGACCTCGGTTTCCGATGCGCGACGCCCGATTACGGCGCGCTCCAGCCCCGAGTCGAGGCCGCTGCGCCAGATATCCGCCATTTGCAGGCAGCACACACCCCACCACAATGTTGAGTATACCAGCCACCAACGGAAACGATCGGGTTCGACCGTCGTGCCGCTTTCGCGCGCATAGGCTATCCAATAATCTTCTAATTTCCCGACACCAAAAGCGGGCCGGGCGATGTGCCCGAAGCGCCAGCTGTTGATGCAGCCAAAGGCCAGATCCTGATGCGAGTCGCCCAAATGGGCCAACTCCCAATCCAGCACTGCGGTCAAACCTCTCGCATCCGCCATGATATTGCCCATCCGGAAGTCCCCGTGGAGCAGCACTGGCTCGCTGGGCGTTGGCAGATGGTTTTCAAGCCATTTGAACGCCAGCGCCATGACGGGACGATCACCGCCAAAACCGAAGAACCGTTCTTTCATCTCATCCAGCAAGCTGGCAGCATCGGTTTCCGGCAAAGTCGGCAATTTGCCAAGTGGCACCGCATGTATAGCCGCGAGTTCGCGCGCAAATTCGGTCAGTAAGGCAGGCGGCGGGTTGGCCAAAATCTTGGCGGGGTTCACCTCAGCGTCGACGCGGCGCATCAAATAGCCGGTGCCCAGATTGTCTCGCGGTTCGATTTCGCCGACAACTTCAGGAGCCTTCACTCCCGCTGCGAACGCAGCGCGCACGACGGCGGCTTCGACATCATGTCCATAGGCACGCCCCGCCATCAATTCAGCCGAAGGAGAGTGACGCAGGACAAAGCCGTTACCGCCATAATCGAACGACCAGCTTTCCATATTCGCGCCCCCGGTTAGCCGGTGCAGGTTTTCCGGTTCGTCCCTTCCGCCCAGCAAGCGGCGGACAAAGTGCAAGAGGTCGGTGACGAATTCGTCGCTCATTTCGTCTGTTGCTTCCAATAGGCAAACGCCCTTTCCTGTAATCCCCTGACATGCTTCCGTGCCCGCGGTCCGACCCATTCACCCTGATAGTCAGTCCGCCCGGTCCACCAGCCCTGGCCTGGCAAACCGTCGCCCTCGCGCACGACCAGAACTGCAAGCGCAGGCGCGCCTTCCTCCGTTGTGATTTGGTCGATTTTGTCGAGTGTCTTGCACAGCTGCCGCATCTTGGGCCGGGTGAAGCGGAAACCGAGGTTAAGTAGCAATTCCGAATAGCTAATCGCCCGTCCCTCGCGAGCGCAGTGTTCAAGCATCGACTTGATCCGTGCAACGTCATGCAGTGCGGATAAATCCGCAGCAGGATCGCTCAGGAAGTCTTCAAGGACGGGGTCCAATCTTGCTCCTAAAGATAATCTTTGGCCAGCGCCGCCATGATGTCATGGAATTCGGTGATGACCTCATCAATGATCTGCTTGGCTGGCTTTACTTCGTCGATCCGTCCGGCAACCTGCCCGGACAAAGCAATCGCCGCCTCCATATCGCCGCCAAAATAAAGATCGAGCACGCCGCGCATCTCGGCCATGATGTTGTCGGTCGGTTCATGGTCGAGCTTGGTTGTCCGCTCGGTCCGCAGCGCGCGCAACGCCGGTCCGGGACCGTGGCGGTTCAGGAACAGGGTATCGGTTTCCTTTGCGCTGACGATCGCGTCTTTCCAATTGTGATGCACGGGCGATTCCTCGGCGCTGACCATTCGTGTCCCCATCTGGATGCCCTCTGCACCCAATGCGAACGCCGCCGCCATCGTGCGTCCACACACCATCCCGCCAGCAGCAATAATTGGGACATCGACTTTGCTTCGGATCAACGGCAACAGCACCATCAAGGCGACGTCTTTTGGATTTTTAAAACCACCGCCTTCGCCGCCTTCGACAACCAGACCGTCAACGCCCGCATCTATGGCTTTCAGCGCACCTGCCAAGGTCGGGACGACGTGAAAAACAGTCAGACCAGCGGCTTTCAACGGCCCGCAATATTTGTTCGGATCACCGGCAGATGTCGTGACGAATTTCACGCCTTGATCGACAACGAAATCGACGATACCGGGATCCCGGACGAAGGCCTGCGCGATATTCACACCGAAAGGTTTGTCGGTTAACTCGCGCATTTTGACAATCTCGGCGCGGACTTCTTCGAGCTGGCCAGATGACGTTTCAATTATCCCAAGCCCGCCCGCATTGGAAACAGCCGATGCCAATTGTGCGCGCGCGATCCAGCCCATCGGCGCTTGGACGATTGGATATTCGACTCCGAGCATTTCAGTGATGCGGTTTTCGATCGATTTCATGAGCTAGCGTCCGATTGGGCTGGTGCGAATGTTCAACTGTCCTGTAAGGCCAGCTTTGCGGTGATGTTCGATTGCCTGATATTCCGCAGAGGCAATCATCGCCTGCATCGCCGACAGCGATGGATATTCGGCGAGTGCAACCATATCCCAAAGCTCTTCAACTTCGCCGATCATCAACCCGGTAACGGGACCAGCGTAAACCTGACGGCCGCCGACCGATGCCAGGCACGACTGAACAGCCTTGCCGTATCGGGCATAGGCTTCAGCGCCACTTAGGTCTGCGTCGCTGCCGTCGGCATATTCGGCTGTGTCCTTGAACTTGAGCAAATTGACCATAACGAACGGGCCATTCTCGGGACTACCAAAAAATGCCGATGCCTGCTCCATCGATGGAAATACAGCGTTTGTGACGTGCATGATGAACCTCCCACATCCAATTTAATCGCTTGCTTAAATCAGGGTGAAGGCAATGTAAAAGCGATTGTGCATTGAGCCATCGGCTACCCTCGCTCACGCTCTTAATTTTTGCCGGCCACCATGCCCCGCTTGGTGGTTGCCTCGGCAAAATGGTGGGCGATACAAGGTTTGAACTTGTGACCCCTCGCGTGTGAAGCGAGTGCTCTACCACTGAGCTAATCGCCCGTCTGTTAGGACAGAAGCGCGCCTTTGGCAGAGCATCGCAGCATTGGCAAGCTGTCAGGATACGATTTTGATGTGCGGCTCTGGTGCCAATGCAGCCGATGCCTTGCTGCCCAAACCGATAAAAATCGCGTCGACGATCATCGCCAGCTTTTCCACCTTAAGCTTGCCTGTGCCGATATAGATAATAGCCTCGGGATTGGTGTAGCATTGCACCATCTGGTTGATCATCGACACCGCCTGATCGATCGAAAGACCACCGAAATAGCCCTGCTCCATCGACTCGGCAACGATCAGTGCGAGATAATGATCGCCAAGATCGACATAGCCGCGCACCACTTCGAAATGCTGGCTGCCGATTTCCATATAGCTTTTTAGGAGGTCCGGTTCGGCTTCATATTGCACCACCATAGCCTCGAAGCGGCGGGCAAAATATTGGTACATTTTTTCGCGAACCGGCAAGTCGGAGGCGGTCACCTCCTCCATGATTCGGACTTTTACGGCGAAGAATTTTTCGGCAACCGCTTCAAGCAATGCGTCCTTGCTCTCGAAAAACCGGTAGAGATTGGATGGGGACATGCCGGCAGCCGAAGCCAGATCGGTCATCGAAATATCGACAGCGCCACGTTTGCGGATCAGGTCGTCAACGACTTCCAGCAATTCTTGCCGTCCTGCCTCGATATCGGTCTGAGGGCGGGCCATATATCGCTCCCTGTATTAGGCACCTAAGTCAGTTTTCTGATATATGGATGATATCTTCAGCTTTCAATGGCGTCGAATGCAAAACTGGCTTGTGGAATTGCGTTGTCCTGACCGCCTTGCTCACCGACGAGACCGGAAAGTGTCAATCCGAGCAGCCTTATGCCCATTTCGGCGGGCAGAATGTGGTCGAGTAGGCTATGGCCGAGTTGCGAAAATTCAAGACGACTGTCGATGATATGGCCGACCGTTCGCGAACGCGTGACGGTCCGGAAATCGCTATACCGCGCCTTTAAAACGAGCGTCTTGCCGCGCGCCTGGTTACGCTCGATTCTGTCCCATACGAGTTCGATAATGCCTTCCAGCGCATCGCGCAGTTCGGCCTCGCTTTTCTTGTCATCAAAATATGTGGTTTCGCCGCCAAGCGACTTGCGGATGCTGTTGGCATTAACTAGCCGGTCGTCGATCCCCCGCGCGGCGTTAAACAGATACCCACCCCAACTGCCGAAATAACGCGCCAACCACGCCTCGTCCTTCTGCGCAAGGTCGGCGCCCGTGTGCACGCCGAGCTTTGCCATTTTCTCGGCGGTGCGCGGGCCGACGCCGTGGAAACGGCGGACGGGAAGCCCGGCGACAAACTCCGCACCTTGTTCGGGCAGGATAACGCACAAACCGTCTGGCTTGTTCTGATCGCTGGCGAGTTTTGCGATGAACTTATTGTAACTGACGCCGGCACTTGCTGTCAGGCCAGTTTCAGCGCGGATGGCAGCGCGGATCACTTTGGCGACTTTAACTGCCGAACCCAACCCGGTCTTGTCTTGCGTCACATCGAGATAGGCCTCGTCCAGCGACAGCGGCTGGATGAGATCGGTATGCCGCGAAAAAATCTCGCGGATCTGGCGTGAGACAGCCTTATAGGCCTCGAACCGGGGTTTAACAAAGATCAGGTCCGGGCATTGGCGCTGCGCAGTGATCGACGGCATTGCGGAACGCACACCAAAGGCTCGCGCCTCATAACTTGCCGCTGCGACCACGCCGCGTTTTGAGGAGCCGCCGACGGCCACCGGCTTTCCGCGCAGATCAGGATTATCGCGCTGTTCGACGCTGGCGTAAAAGGCATCCATATCGACATGGATGATTTTGCGGGTAGGTGGCGAGTCGTCGTCAGGCACAAACTTCTCTTACCGTTCGTGTCGAGCGAAGACGAGACGCCGTGCAGCCAACATGGGCCTCTCGTCTACGTTCGAGGCAAACGGATATGGTATCGTGCGATCACACCCCGACCGCCGCCCTGAGCGCCTTGCGATCAAGCTTACCAATCATTGTTTTGGGAAGCACATCCATCACGACCACCGACTGCACGCGCTCGTGTTTGCCAAGCTGAGGGTTGAGCCATGCGACAATGTCACTACCATCGGCGCGCACGCCTTCGCGCAGTGTCACAAATGCGCGCGGTAGTTCGCCGTGATACGTATCGGGAACGCCGATCACTAGCGCCTCCTTCACCGACGGATATTTGTACAATATGTCTTCGATTTGGCTCGGAAATACCTTGAATCCGCCGACCGCGATCATGTCCTTAAGACGGTCAACGATGTGGATAAAACCATCCTCGTCGATCGTCGCGACATCGCCGGTACGTAGATATTCTCCAATGAACACTTCGGCGTCGGCGTCGGGCCGGTTCCAATAGCCTCGCATGACTTGCGGGCCGGAGAATATAAGTTCGCCGGGTTCGCCATCAGACGCGGCTTTTGTAGGGTCTTCCTTGTCCACCAGTTTTACGTCAGTTCCCGGGACCGGCTGACCGATACTGCCCAATTTGTTAAGGCCCGAATATGGGTTACAAGAGACCACGCCTGAGCTTTCGGTCAGGCCGTAGCCTTCGATGACAACCGCGCCGCTAACCTGTTCGAACCGCGCTTTAAGTTCGGCCGGCAATGGCGCGCCGCCGGATATGCAGGCCCGAAGCGACGAAAAGTCGGTTGCGTCGATATCAGGACAATCGAGCAAAGCTTGATACATTGTCGGAACGCCGGGCAGCGAGGTTACGTGCGTCCGGTTGATAGCGGCCAGCGCGGCCTTTGCTTCAAAGCGAGGCAGCATGACAATCTCGCCGCCATTGCAGATCGTGCGGTTCAGGACGGTTGCGTTGGCAAATACGTGAAAAAAGGGCAGCACACCCAATATCCGGTCATCGCCAGGCGCGTCCGGCTTGTTGAAGTGCGATTCCGGGTCAATGCAATTTATTTGCCGCGCGTTGGCGGTGATGTTTTGATGGCTAAGCATTGCGCCTTTTGGCGTGCCGGTGGTGCCACCGGTATATTGCAGTTGCGCGATAGTGGTTTCCGGATCGCAAGGCTGAACCGCATAATCACCACCATTATTTGTAAGGTCGGTATAAAGCGTAATGCGACTGTCGACCGGGATAGCCGCGATCTCGTTTCGTCTGAATAGGCGGTATGCCCAGCGTTTGGCGGTCGGCAACGCCTCGGCCACGCTGCCCACGACTAATTCCTTCAGGCTCGAATTATCAAGAACCTTGATCGCCGTCGGTAGCAACGCCACCGCCGACATGGTGAATAATATCGACGTCCCGCTATCGGCAACTTGATGGGCAAGCTCGTCAACCGAATAAAGCGGCGAAAAATTGACCACCGTCGCTCCAGCGGCCAGCGCCCCGTAATAAGCCGCAATATAATGCGGCACATTAGGCAGGAAAAGGCCGACCTGATCGCCCTTGCCTATCCCCTTGTCCTGTAAGCCCCTCGCGACGCGGCGCACCATATCGGCCATTTGGGTGTAGCTAAATTTGCGTCCCATGAAGTCGGCGAGCGCGGCGTTCCCCATCCGTTCGGCCGAATGGAAAAACATGTCATGCAGCGCCAATGGCTCGAATTTTTGATCCCATTTGACGGGATGAAGATAATTGGTAGTCCAGTTCATTTTGCAACTATGCCGCGTGAAACCAGCCAACGCCATCGCGGATTTCAATTCTTGCTCGGCCCGCGCGTTCTAGATAGCGCAAATGCGCCATCGCTTCCCCCGTTGCGAGGCCGTAGATACCGTCGTCAATCGGTCGCCCAAACAACAGGCCGAACGTATCAACGGCACGCATTTCTTTTGTACGGAGAGCTGCCTCCAGCCGGTCGAGCTGCTCGTGATGCCCCGACGCCAGCCTGTCGAGCCGGGCATGCACGCCCTTGAACGGGAAACCATGCGCGGGCAGCACCAGCATGTCGTCAGGCAATGCGGCGCGGAATTTTGCAATCGACGCTAGCCATTCGGCCAAGGGATCTGCTTCAGGCTCGCTATCCATAATCGAGACGTTTGAGGTAATGCGTGGCAAGATCTGATCGCCAGCTATAATCACGCCGTTGTGATGGTCGACCATACAGGCATGTTCGGGCGTATGCCCGCCGCCGGTCATGATGGTCCACTCACGATTGCCAACACGCACAACCGCTTTGTCGTCGAGCCGGTGATGTCCAGTGGGCAAGCGCGATACCGCGCGGGCGAAATTGCCCCAACCGCCAACACGCATTTTTTCGACACGCTCTTCGTCATAACCGTAGAATTTGCGGCGGCGCAGGATTTCCTCAGGAGGGTGATCCCGCACATCGGCGCTCATCAAACGCGCAAGCAGCCATTCGGTGCGGTTCATCCACACGGACACCTTGAACTTGTTGGCAAGCCACCCGGCGCATCCGACATGATCGGGGTGGAAATGAGTTACAAAAATCCGAGTCAGCTGACGCTCCGACAACACGCCTGCAAACATCGATTTCCAATGCTCGACCGTGTCGGGCATGAACAGGCCGGTATCTGCAATGGCATAACCTTCGCCCTCTGCCGCATCGTCGTCGAGCAACCAAAGATTGATATGGTTGAGGTTCCCCGGCACCGGCATCCGAGTCCAGCCGAGGTCTGGCGCAAGCTTATAGATTTCGCCATAGCCCGGCGCATGATCGCCGAGCGGATAGGTCAGGCCTTTCAGCTCTTTGGCTTCAAACCCGTGGTCGACAAGCGACATGTCATATGCAGGAGGAGCTTTTGTGGCCATACCCAAACCCGTGCCTTAACCGCGCGGTTAAGGCAATGGTGACGTTAGCGAGGGACCGAGCTTATTCGCCGCTTTTCTTGAACAAAGTATCCGCGGTCAATTCAGGCTTCGCGCCTTCTTCTTCCTCTTCGCCGTTAAGCGCAGCTTCCGCCTTACGCGCGGCTTCGGTTCGTTCGGCCCGGAGTTCTTCGATCAGGGCTTCGCGGTCGGTGCCCAACCGCGCATCGTCAGCGGCGGTGTTGTCGATGCCTGCCTTTTTGGCGATGCGGGTAACAATGGCGTCGAGTTCGCGTTGCGAACACAGCCCCAGCGTAACAGGATCCTTCGGCTGAATTTCAGCAATGTTCCAGTGGCTCCGCTCGCGAATCGCGGCAATGGTGTTGCGCGTCGTCCCGATCAACTTGCAGATCGCGCCGTCGGAAATTTCGGGGTGATTGCGGATGAGCCAGGCAATGCCGTCGGGCTTGTCCTGACGCTTTGACACCGGGGTATACCGCGGGCCTTTGGTACGGCGGACCTGATCGGGACCGACGCTCATTTTCAGGACATAATCCTCGTCTGCTTGTCCCTTTTCGATTTCTTCCATCGAAAGCTCGCCCGCGTGAACTGGATCACGACCGGTATATTTCGAACCGGTCATGTCATCGGCCATTGCCTGCACTTCAAGAATGTGAATTCCGCAGAATTCGGCAATCTGCGCAAAACCGAGCGCGGTATTATCAACCAGCCAAGCGGCGGTTGCGTGCGGCATCAATGGGGTAGCCATGTTCGAAACTCCAATAATAAGGGCCGCCCCTTTCGGAGCGGCCTGAAACTGTTGAGTGCGGTATTAGGCCAAGTTTGGCGCTGCGGCAAGTCGCAAAGATGCTTGCGCAGGCGCGGGCTTCGGTGCAACCGTCGCGCAGCAAACGGGAGGCGTGAATGAAGCGGTTTTTGAAGTGGCTGATGGCTATTGTCGTGGTGCTTGTCGCGGCGATATTCATCTGGGGCTACGCGCCCGACACCGATGCCACAGCGATGAAAGCCAAATATGGCGGCGGAGCCTCGCAATTTGCCGAGTTGCGGCCCGGCCTGAATGTCCATTACCGCGACGAGGGCAAACGCGACGGCCGGGTGCTAGTGCTTATTCACGGTTCAAATGCATCACTTCATACGTGGGAGCCTTGGGCTAAACGCCTTAGGGCTGACTATCGCATCATCAGCATGGATTTGCCCGGTCACGGGCTGACGGGCGTCAATCCGGCTGGGGTTTATGACAATGCATCTTATGTAGGCGTGGTTGATGCGTTGCTGTCCAAGCTGGGTGTCACGAAAGCCGTAATTGGCGGCAACTCAATGGGTGGCGCCGTATCGTGGATGTACGCGCTGGCGCATCCCGAAAAGACCGAAGCGCTGTTGCTCGTTGATGCAGGCGGGCAACCGCAGGCCAAGCCTGACGAACTACCCATCGGCTTTCGGCTGATGCGGATGCCTGTCATCAAGGAAGCGGCCCGCCTGATCGCGCCCCGCAGTATATTTGAATCAAGCATCAAGAATACAATGAGCGTCCAGTCGAAAATCGATGACGCGCTGATCGATCGTTACTGGGAACTCAACCGATACCCCGGCAACCGGGAGGCAACGATGAAGCGTTTCAGCGATCCGAGAGGCATGGGTTCTGGATCGAAGGATAAGTTGGCGACGATCAAGGTGCCAGTGATAATCATGTGGGGCGAAGAGGATAAACTCATCCCGGTAAGTTCGGCCCGCTGGTTTGCAGAGGCCGTTCCTGGTTCGAAGCTGATCATCTATCCCAAAGTCGGGCATATCCCGATGGAGGAAATTCCGGAGCGAAGCGCGTCGGATGTGAAGGCGTGGCTCGACGCTTTACCGGCGATTAGCAGCTAAACTTGTAGCACAATCTTCCCGACATGCGCGCCCGACTCCATATGAGCGTGCGCTGCGGCAGCATCGGTCAGCGCGAAGCTTTTGTCCATTTCGGGGCGAAGTCCGCCATCGGAAACGATTGGCCAAACGGTGTTGTAAATTTCCTGCGCCAGCAGCGCTTTGAACTCGGCGGAACGCGGGCGCAGCGTAGATCCGGTGAGTGTTAACCGGCGGCTCATGACATAGGCCATGTTGATTTCGGCGACCATTCCTCCTTGCACCGCAATGGTGACGTGGCGACCATCTTCGCGTAAGCATTGTAGATTGCGTGCGACGTAGCTGCCCGCGACCATATCGAGCACGATATGGACGCCTGCGCCGCCAGTAATTTTTTTAACTTCCTCAACAAAGTCGGTAGATGCATAATTAATCGCGTGGTCCGCGCCCAAGGCCATCGCCGCCGCGCATTTTTCGTCCGATCCGCAGGTTACAATGACGATCAACCCGAACAGTTTGCCAAGCTTAATCGCCATGCTGCCAATACCGCTGGTGCCGCCGTGGATCAGAATGGTCTCGCCATCGCTAGCATAGGCGCGCTCAAAGACATTGTGCCAAACGGTAAACAATGTCTCAGGAAGCGCAGCCGCTTCGGCCATCGTCAGCGCGGCAGGAACAGGCAAGCAATGCTCGAACCGTGCCAGCGCATATTCGGCATAGCCACCGCCAGAAACCAAGGCGCACAAACGATTGCCCATTTCGTGCGCATCGACCCCCTCCCCCATCGCGACCACAGTACCTGACACTTCAAGACCTGGAATATCGCTCGCGCCAGGAGGTGGCGGATATAGACCTTTGCGTTGGATCACATCAGGCCGATTGACACCTGCAAATGCGACTTTCAGCAGCACTTCGCCGGGTCCAGGAGCCGGAATAGGACGCTGACAAGACCGTAGCACTTCGGGCCCGCCCGGCGCCGAAATCTCGATCGCAGTCATAGTTTGCGGCAATTCAGCCATCTGGCCCTGATCCCCCTTGTTGGATGCCGCGCCTTTTAGGCAAGCTTCGTATTGACAGCAAGCGTAGTGGTGTCAAAATATGTACATGGATAGCGACGAAAATCTGCCGCTGCACAGGAACGATCCGCTGGCCAACCTGGTCAAGCAGGACCTTGATCCCTTGTCTGTCGCCGAACTTGAAGAACGCATAACCGCGTTGAAAGCGGAAATTGTGCGTTGCGAAGGCAAAATCGCTTTTGCCGATCGCCACCGCAGCGTCGCAGATGCACTGTTTAAGACGTGAGGTCTGGCCACCCGCTTCTAATGAATCGTGCGTTTCGTCCGTTATCTACAGGTGCACCGCTTGAAAGCGTAAAAGCCAACGCCGATATAGTTTTTAGAAGATCCAGCGACCCAGTTTAAGGAATTGAGCCATGCCATCATTTGCAGAATCGTTGGAAGCCACGCTCCACAACGCGCTCAAGCATGCAGGCGACCGGGCGCATGAATATGCAACGCTTGAGCATCTTTTGCTCGCGTTGATCGACGACGCGGACGCAGCGAAGGTCATGCAGGCCTGCGGCGTCGATTTGGGCGAATTGTCCGACATAGTCATAACCTATCTCGACAGCGAGCTTGAGAGTTTGCGCGTCGAAGGCTTCCAGCGTGTCGTGCAACGCGCGATCTTGCATGTGCAAAGTTCCGGCAAAGATGTCGTGACCGGAGCCAACGTCTTGGTCGCCTTGTTCTCCGAGCGTGAAAGCTATGCCGTCTATTTCCTCCAGCAGCAGGATATGAGCCGCTTGGACGCCGTGTCTTATATCAGCCACGGTATTGGCAAGGATGGAAAGCTGGCTGAGCCGCGGCAAGTTACAGGAAGCGAGCAAAAGGGTGAAGAGCCTGAAGACGCTAAGTCCAAAAAGGACAAGAAAGAAGGCGCGCTCGACCAGTTCACCGTCAATTTGAACGAAAAGGCTAAGCAGGGCCGTATTGATCCTCTTATTGGGCGGGCTGCGGAGGTTGACCGGACCGTCCAAATCCTGTGCCGCCGTTCCAAAAATAATCCTCTTTATGTCGGTGAGCCTGGCGTTGGTAAGACCGCGATTGCCGAAGGCCTGGCGCGCCGAATCGTCGAGAAGCAAGTTCCCGAAGTGTTGCTGCCAGCGGTCATCTACTCGCTCGACATGGGCGCGTTGCTGGCTGGAACGCGGTATCGCGGCGATTTCGAGGAGCGGTTGAAGGCAGTCGTTTCGGAGCTGGAAAAGCTTCCCGATGCAATCCTATTCATCGACGAAATACATACAGTGATTGGCGCAGGCGCAACCAGCGGCGGGGCAATGGATGCCTCGAACTTGTTGAAGCCCGCGTTGTCGGGCGGCACAATCCGGTGCATTGGTTCGACCACGTACAAGGAATTCCGCAACCATTTCGAAAAGGACCGTGCACTGCTCCGCCGGTTCCAGAAAATTGACGTCAACGAACCAAGCATCGAAGATACGATCAAGATTTTGGCTGGATTGCGGACTGCATTCGAAGAGCATCACAAGGTAAAATACACGCCCGATGCGCTGAAAGCTGCGGTCGAGCTGTCCTCACGCTACATCAACGACCGTAAGCAACCTGACAAGGCGATCGACGTGATCGACGAAGTTGGAGCGATGCAGATGTTGGTTGCGCCATCGAAGCGCCGCAAGCTCATTACCGCACGCGAGATTGAGGCGGTAATCGCGACCATCGCACGCATCCCGCCGAAACAGGTCTCGACCGACGACAAGACTGCGCTCGGAACGCTTGAGGCCGATCTGAAACGGGTCGTGTTTGGCCAAGACAAGGCAATTGAGGTTTTGGCAAGCGCGATCAAGCTTAGCCGTGCCGGCCTCCGCGATACTGAAAAGCCGATTGGCAGCTATTTGTTCAGCGGTCCTACCGGCGTCGGTAAAACCGAAGTCGCACGTCAGTTGGCATCAATCCTCGGCATCCCGCTCAAGCGCTTCGATATGTCGGAATATATGGAGCGTCACAGCGTTAGCCGCTTGATCGGCGCGCCTCCAGGCTATGTCGGATTTGACCAAGGTGGGTTGTTGACCGATGCGGTCGACCAGAGTCCGCATAGCGTGTTGCTGCTCGACGAAATCGAAAAAGCGCATCCTGACTTGTTCAATATCTTACTGCAGGTGATGGATAATGGCCGCCTGACCGACCATCACGGCAAAACCGTCGATTTCCGCAATGTGATCCTGATCATGACGACCAATGCAGGCGCCAGTGATATGGCCAAGGAAGGTATCGGGTTCGGTAATAACATCAGCAAGGAAGATGCTGGCGATGAAGCCGTTAAGAAGATGTTCGCGCCTGAATTCCGCAATCGCCTCGATGCGACAGTGCCGTTCGGCTATCTGCCGACCGAAGTGGTGGCGCGTGTGGTCGACAAATTCATCCTGCAACTCGAATTGCAATTGGCCGACCAGAATGTGCATATCAAACTCGACGACGAGGCGCGCGCATGGCTTACCGAGCGCGGCTATGACAAGCTATATGGTGCACGTCCAATGGGCCGCCTGATCCAGGAGAAGATCAAGCAGCCGCTCGCCGAGGAATTGCTATTTGGCAAGCTTGTCCACGGCGGCGAGGTCGCCGTGCATATCAAGGACAGCGAACCTGTATTTGAGGTCAGCCCCGCTCCGCCTAAGGCCAGCAAGCCAAAGGCACCGAAGAAAAAGCCCTCCAAAAACGCCAGTAAGGCGGATTAGTCCGAACCGACGGCGATTAGCTGCGCCGTCGGTCCGATGCCGTTAAAGAGTTCGGGTTCGGTTCCCGTCATCCAAACTTGTGCGCCAGTTTGGACAAGGCGTTCGAACAAGGCCCCTCGCCGTGTTGGGTCCAGATGTGCCGCTACTTCGTCGAGTAGCAGGATCGGTGGCGCTTGCCTTTGAGCAGTAACCAGGGCAGCGTGGGCAAGAATAAGCGACAGCAGCAATGCTTTCTGTTCACCAGTCGAGCATCGTTCTGCAGGCTGACCGGACGCCATATGAGTAACAATCAGATCCGCCCGGTGCGGTCCGATAAGCGTCCGGCCCGCAGCTGCGTCGCGTATTCGTCCTCGTCGCCACGCGTGGGCTAAGGCTTCAACGGCTACACCCTCTTTTTCTGTCAGCTGGACCGCCGGAATTGCAAACGGTCCCGCCGGGGCCAATTCTAAACCGGCAGTGAGTTCATGAACCATCCGGTTTCGGGCTTCAGTTATGGCTGAACCCGACTCCGCCATTTGCGCTTCCAGTGCGTCGAGCCACAGCGCGTCCGGCGCGACATTGCCGGTGAGCAATTTATTACGCTGCTGGACCGCCTTCTCATAACGACTGCTATGCCGCGCATGGCTCGGTTCCAATGCGAGCACGAGCCGGTCCAAGAAGCGGCGGCGCGCGGCAGCTCCGTCAATAAACAAGCGATCCATCGAGGGCGTGAGCCAAATCACCGCCAGCCATTCAGCAAGATGGTTGATCGCGGCATTGCTGCCGTTAATCCGGACCTTGCGGCGTTCTGGATGCTCTGCCTCGATACCGGTGCCAATCGTCGTGCCGTCAAGTTCTGCTGAAATGGAAAAGCCGCCGCCACCTCCGTTGCGCGCCATATCGGGCAAAGCCGCGCGGCGAAGCCCGCGGCCTGGCACCAGCAGCGATACCGCCTCGAGTATGTTGGTCTTTCCCGCACCATTTGCACCGTGCAACGCTACGAACTGCGTCTCGGGCTGCAATGTCAGTGCCGCGTGATTGCGGAAATTGGTCAGGGTAAGACGGGAAAGGGCCATGAACCGCATCTGCTATAGCACGATACCCCCGGGTCAACCCGATATCGCGTAAATTACTAACACCAACTATTGGGATAATTTCCCAATATATGAAATTTTACGATACTGACAAGTTGGTCAGAAATCACTTATACTATTGTTTTTATTATTTTTTATCAAACTGGCATGGCCTGTGCAAATACTCTGGCATAGCCGGAATGGTCCGGTAACTTTGAAAAGGAACGAAAAATGACTCTCTCTTCACGTAACCAGATCGCATCGGTTTTCGCAGCTGTTGTATGCGCTTTCATCACCGTCGGCATGAGCATCGCCCCTGCTGTAACGCCATTTTCGACTCTGGTCGCTTAAGACCAATCCATGACTAAGGACATCAACATGAACGTCTCTTCACGCAACCACATCATTTCTGCTTTTGCCGCAATCATCTGTGCATTCATCACGATCGGCATAAGCGTAGCACCCGCAGTTGCTCCCGCCGCAGGCCTTGTCGCTTAAGGCGGGACAACATCCACGTTCGAATAACTAGGGAGTAATTTACATGGCACGTTTGACGCTTGATAAAGCCAACAAGAAAATCCTCGGCGTTTGCGCAGGACTTGCGAATTGGTCGGGAATGGACGCAATGATCGTTCGTCTGATTTTCGCTGCTGCAACATTGATTGGTTTTGGCTCACCGATCCTGATTTATATCTTGCTTGCGATGATATTGGATTGATCCGCATCAAAGCTTTTTACTTGCCTCCTGCTGTAAAATGCCGGCAGAGTTATTGCAGGGCAGGAGCATGTGGTGAGCGACAATGGATCTCAATATTTTTCGCGTGAGTTCCGGCGTGATGCGGTAAGCATCCCGGCCGATATCCGCGAAAAAGGAGCCGGCAGGCAGAAAGTATCGGTTATCGATCTTTCGCGTTCAGGCTTTCGCATGCACTGTATTTTCCTGATTCCGGACGATCGCACCGTCTTCTTGACCATGCAGGGGTTGGAATCGCTCGAAGCCCGGATCGCATGGCATGAGGACGACTATTATGGCTGCGAATTCAGGCAGAAACTTCACGAAGCGGTTTACGATCATATCATTCGTACGCACCCAACGTTAAGAGGCCGTCTCTGATACGCTTTCCGGAAAGTAATGTCCGTTACCCCACCGCAGCAGGATCATTTGTTCGCCGCTTCCTGAGACTATCGGGCTGGCTGACGTTCTGGGCAATCGCCGCCATGGCGGTATTTTTAATAGATGAATGGACTGACCCACCGCGAATGATATCTTCGACAAACGCTAAATTCACTGTCGCCGATGGCGACAGCTTAGCCTTTGGTTCGAAAAAAATCCGCCTCGATTGCATAGATGCACCCAAATATCACCAGTCTTGCAATCACCGTTCGGCCGTCCTTTGGGAATGCGGCAAGGCTGTGCGTGCTTCGTTGGAGCAGATGCTCCGACCACCCGGACTTACCTGCCTGACCGATGCGGCGGACCAATTTGGTCGGTTGATTGCTATGTGCTCAACTTCGGCGATACCCTATATTGGGGCCGCACACGTCAACGCCGGTATGGCCGTTTCTCACGAATATTTCGGCGTGAGAAACTATGCAGATGAAGAGGATAGCGCAAAAACATCAAAGCGGGGCATTTGGGCTGGGACATTCGTTCGTCCGTCGGAATGGCGAGAAACGGCGGGGTCCGGCCTATCTTAATACGTATATGCGTGGAACATAGCGACCCCGCGAGGACTTGATACGACCATATAAAAAGGTCGCATCGGAAAAATATATGGCTTCCAAGTTTGAAGAGCCAGAATGGGAACTTGCAAAGAATAAACGCAAGTCGTTGCGCAATGCCGTGACGATCAAAGCGGATTTGCTCATTTCCTCAGGTCCACGTTTTAAAGTTTCGGTGAATGATTTGTCACGAACAGGTTTCCGTATCGAAACGGGCAATTACATTCCGGTTGGCAGCAAGGTGTATTTAAGCATGCCTGGCATGCAGAGTTTGCAGGCGCGGGTCGCCTGGCAGGATATCGTCTATTACGGCTGTGAATTTACTAACCCGCTGCACGAATCGATTTTCGAACATATCGCTAAACAACACCCGACGCTGGTGAGTTAATTATCCAGCGTGTTTTTGGACAAAAACGCAGCCTGCGGAATAGCCCGCGCCAAATGAGCAAATCAGGCCGATATCGCCTGTCGCCAAATCCTCATTATGTTTGTGGAATGCGATAATCGATCCAGCGCTCGACGTATTTGCATAGGTATCAAGCACGGTCGGGCTTTCATCGTCGGAGGCTTCGTGGCCGAGTACTTTATGCGCGATAAGCCTGTTCATCCCGGTATTGGCCTGATGCAGCCACATCCGCCGCAGATCGGCACCCGACAGGCCAAGGCTTTCGGCATGTTCGAGGATCATCTGACCGACCATCGGCACGACTTCTTTGAAGACTTTGCGGCCTTCTTGAACGAACAATTTGTCGTTGCGCGGGCCGCTTTGATCGATCGGCCCATCGCCATGCGCACGGTTGAGGAATCCAAAATTATTCCGAATATTGTTCGAAAATTGCGTTTTAAGACGGGTGCCGAGAATTTCCCAATGATTGGCCGGGGCTATGTCCTTGGCTTCAACCAGTATGGCAGTTGCGACGTCTCCGAAGATAAAATGGCTGTCACGGTCGCGCCAGTTCAGATGGCCCGAAGTGATCTCGGGATTTACCACCAAAACCGACTTCGCATTGCCGCTGCGGATATAATCGGCGGCGGTCTGGATGCCAAACGTTGCAGACGAGCACGCCACGTTCATATCAAACCCGAAGCCGCGCTCCATGCCAAGCTCATGCTGTATTTCCACTGCCATCGCCGGGTAACCGCGCTGCATATTGGAAGCGGCGCATAACACCGCATCGACTTCGGCAATGTCACGGCCGGCGCGCGCCAAAGCATCACGGCACGCCGCAACGCCGATTTCTGCCATCAAGGATATTTGATCATTCGGTCGCTCCGGGTAGCGCGGTTCCATGATGCCGGGATCGAGGATCGCCGCCTTGTCCATCACATGCCGCGACTTAATGCCGCTGGCCTTTTCGACAAATTCAACAGAGCTGTGCGTCAGCGGCTCCACCTCGGGATTGGCGGCATTATACCGGTCGGCATAAGCGTTAAAGCTCGCAACCAGTTCTTCATTGCTGATGGTATCGGGCGGTGTGAATAGGCCAGTTGAGGATATAACCGGTATTGCAGCTTGGCCGCTTTGCGACATGATTTTTCCCGCATCTGTTATGGATTGCATTTTGGTGCCTAGCGCCTGCGTATCTGTGAAACAAGCCGTTTGCACTGCAATGTAACCTCGCTAAGCACGGCAACAGGGAGAGGGCAAATATGTCATTGGAAGAGCGTAAACCAAGCCTGTTGTCGCGCATGTTTCGCCGCGCATTGGTTGGAATTTATAAGCGGCACGGGTGGCGCGCGCACGGAGCCGTGCCAAAGCCGCGCAAATTTGTGCTGATCGCAGCGCCGCATACTAGCAATTGGGATTTCGTCTATTTTCTTGGGCTGACCGACGACCTGGGGATCAAGCCGCATTTTATGGCAAAAACGTCATTATTCCGATGGCCCTTTACAAATTTCATGCTGGATATGGGTGGCGTTCCAGTCGATCGGTCATCCAACAAGAATTACGTCCAGCAAATGATTGACGAATTCAATCGCCGTAAGGAATTCATGCTGACGATAGCGCCTGAAGGCACGCGTGGATCGGTCAAGGCTTGGAAAACCGGTTTCTATCACATCGCTATAGGAGCAGGCGTGCCATTGGTCGTGGGGATGATGGACTATGCATCCCGATCAGGCGGACTTGGTCCGGCAATTTGGCCGACGGGTGACTATGTTGCAGATATGAAAAAAATCGCTGAAATCTATGCTACGGTAACGCCGAAACATCCCGCCAAAGGGATGACCGATGTTATTGCAAAGGAAGAAACATGACGCTGGTCTGGACAACTTTGATGATCAATGCCGCCGCGTTGTTGGCGGTCATTTTCCTTTTATGGGCATATTCGGTCAGAATTCGTGACGTATCGTTCATCGACGCTTTCTGGGCGTTCGGCATGGTGCTCCTCGCTTGGGCGACTTGGGCTCAGTCGGGACAACCGGGTGCTCGCTCGCATCTGCTGCTCGGCCTGACGACCATATGGGGATTGCGGCTTTCATGGCATTTGTGGACCCGTTGGCAAGCGCACGGCGAAGATCCGCGTTACACTAAAATCATGGCCACTAGGATGGAAAAAAAGGGCTGGAGCTGGTCCAAAACGTCTTTGCTATCCGTATTCCTAACTCAAGCGCCTCTGCTGTTTATAACCTGTTTGCCGGCACAGCTCGGGATATGGGCAAGCGATGGCGGACGGACGGTGATTGGTCCATTGGGTGCCGCCGGTGCATTGATTGCCATCATCGGCATACTGTTTGAAACATTAGGCGATGCGCAGCTCAACGCTTTCCGTGCCAATCCTGCGAACAAAGGCAAAGTGCTCGACACAGGGCTCTGGCGTTACACTCGACATCCCAACTATTTTGGCGATGCGTGTACCTGGTGGGGTATCTGGCTCGTGGCGGCGGAAACCGGGCTTCCTGGTTGGATCAGCATTATCGGACCGATTTTCCTGACTTTCACTTTGACTAAATGGTCGGGTAAGCCGTTGCTTGAGTATGGCATGAAAAAGACCCGACCAGAATATGCCACTTATGTCGCGCGGACTTCGGGCTTTTTTCCCTGGCCGCCCAAAAACGGCTGATTACTTCACCAGCCAGATTTCGCCGTAGCCGTTAAATGCCGGCGCAATCTTGTGTTTAACCTCGCGTTCGGGCGCGAAGGCTAGGTTGGGAAAACGATCGAATAGCATCGGCAGCGCAATCTTCGCCTGCACTTTGCCCAAGCCAGCCCCCAGACAATAATGCGCGCCGCCGCCGAAGGCAAAGTGTTTGATGTCTTGGCGAGTGATGTCGAATTTCTGCGGGTCTGGGTTGAGTGCAGGGTCGTAATGGGCTCCGAAGAGCGATAGGTGGATTGTTTCACCCTTTTTTACAACTTTATCAACAAGGTGCATTTCTTCAGGCGCGGTACGTAGCGCTTGGGCGACGGGCGGTTCGACTCGCAATATTTCATCGAGCGCGTTGTCGATGAGCAACGGGTCAGCCTTCAGCTTGGCCAACTGGTCGGGGTTTTTCAGAAACTGCACAATCCCGCTGCCGATCATGTCGGTCGTGGTGCTGTTTCCCGCAATCAACAAAAGCCGGATTAGCAACACGATATCAGTGGTGGTTAGCGTATCGCCCTCCTCCTCGGCACGCGCCAGCCGGCTGATCAAATCCTCGTCCGTATTGCCGCGGCGCTTTTCAACCTCGACCGCCAGATAGTCGGCCAATGTCGTAGTCGATTCCTCGTACAACGCGGTCTGCTCGAGCGTTCTAAACGGATTGAGCGCTTGCATGCAGCCCAAGGACCAGCGCCTGAAATCCTTGCGATCGGCGGCATTCACCCCTAGCAACTCGGCCATCACTGTGGTCGGCAGCGGCGAGCCGAACAGTTGCACGAAATCAAACTCGCCCTCGACCGCTTCGATATCGTCGGCCAAATCCTTCGCGATTTCATGGATGCGCGGCGTCAGTGCATCGACCGAACGCTTGTTGAACGCTTTTAACACCAGATTGCGTTGCCGCGCATGGTCGGGGTCATCGAGCATCAGCAACGACAATTCCTTGCTATTCTGCCCATACAGCGTCTTGGTGAACGTACCGTCATTCGCCTTGGCAGGGTCAACCACTAGGTGCCGGTTTTTGACCAACGCCTCGACCTCGCTCCCGCGTGTAAAGAAATAGCGATTGAGTTGCTGGTCATGATGCACTGGATCAGCATCGCGTAACCGGCCCAGTGGCTCCCACGGCGTTTCGCGATACACCGGATCGAGCGCCGAAAGCTGATAGCCGGTTGGTAACGGAAGCGTATCTTCTGACATCCAAAGTCCCCACAAACTCAAATCGATACGGCCTGATAGGCAATCGCTGCCAGCTTGCAAGATGTTGGCTGCGTGTCAGGCCAGTCTGGCGGCAAATTTCTGTGGAGCGGGAGTAAGGTCGGCAAGCGAATATTGGTCCAGTCTCGCCATGAAATCGCCCAATGCAGTCGCAAGCGCACCTTGCAGACCGCAAACGCCGGTAACCGGACACTGGTTGTTGACCCGGTCGAAACATTCAACGAATCCGCCGACCGGCTCGATCGAACGAACGACTGTCCCGACGATAATGGTTTCTGGCGCCTGAGCGAGTGTCAGCCCCCCTCCCCGTCCGCGCTTGGTCGTCACATAACCCAGCTCGGTAAGCTTCTGCGACACCTTCATCAGGTGATTGCGCGAAATACCATAAGCAGTGGCGATTTCATCGACCGAGGCTTGCGCCTGTTTCGCCGAAAGATACATCAAGATTCTTAGCGCATAGTCGGTGTGGACGTTCAATCTCATATAACTGGTATATTATATATTGCTTTAAGGCGCAAATGACTTATATAGGTATTTGAAATACCTTTTATGAGTTTCGCCGATGACCAATGCCCATGCAATTGCCGCACGCGAGCACAAACAGACCGAAGCATTGAGCTTGGGAATTGACGATGCCTTCATCGCGACACTCGTCCAGAACTTTTACACTCGGATCAGGAGCGATGCGGAACTTGGTCCGATATTCGATGACCGCATAAAAGATTGGCCGAGCCATCTCGAGCGGATGAATACATTCTGGCGCTCGATCCTTTTCAAATCGGGCGAGTTTTCGGGCAACCCGATGATGAAGCATGTCGCGATACCGCGCATCGCGAAGCCGGATTTTTCGCGTTGGTTAAAGCTGTTTGGCGAAACGCTCGACGAAATGGGAGCGGTGCCAGCTGCTCGAAACCTCATTTTCAAACGAGCCGAGATGATTGCCGAAAGTCTGCTTTTGGGCATTTGCATTCACCGTGACGGCATCAGCCATCCCCAGAAAATGAAAGGATAAATCATGCTGCAAGAAATTGATATGGCTGCAGTTACCCAGTTTTGCGAACAACCGCAATCTGTCCTGCCCGTTGAACAAGAGCCCCCGTTTCCCGTTCAGCCGGAAAAAACTGATCTCGAAATCCCGAATGGTATCTGGCTGACAATGTTTGCTTGCTATGCCGTGTTTTTCGGTGCGCTTTTGGCAGCAACGGGTCGGGAGACCGGCGCGGTGTTCATGATCGTTATCAGTGCTCTCTATGCTGTGGTTTACTTCGGAGTAGCGAGCGTTCTCTTCACCCAGAACAAGCCAGCCAACCCGTCACTATTTGCCAAAGGTATCGGACCGCTGGTCACGAGTACCGGGCCGATGAGCAAAGGGTCGGTCGCTGGGCAGATACTGACGATCCCCTTGTGTCTTGCACTCTTCGCCATCGCCATCGCCATTTACCGTTCGATGATCTTCGGATGATCGGTGTGCCGACTTATTCACTTCCTGACGATGTCGTCTGTTACCGGATTTTAGGCCCGTGGACCGACAGCGAGATACCGGCCGGCCTGCTGAAGCAACATCAACTTAAGGCGGGCAGTTGGGGCGAACTGACGGTTGTTTCAGGAACTATCGAGTTTTGCTGGGATGAAGTGACTGGTGTTGAACCGATCTGTCTAGCGACAGGGCAACGGATTGTAATACCGCCAACGGTTCCGCATCATTTGCAGATCATCGGAGATGCTGTTTTGGAGCTGCATTTCTACAAATAATCGGGTGTAAAAAAGATCTTAGGCAACCACGCCGAACAGGTCATGCTCGTCGGCGTCTTCTATCGCGACGTTGACGATATCGCCTTGTGCCAAGGTTGGAGACACATCTCGCAGGAATACGTTGCCGTCGATCTCCGGCGCATCGGCCTGTGAGCGACCGGTTGCGCCGATGCTGCCGTCCCAATCCGGATCAGAGGCGTCGGCTTCACCGATTTCATCGATGATCACCGGCAAGACCCGTCCGACCTTGGCGGCCAGTTTGGCCGCGCTAATCGCTGCGGTTTTTTCCATGATGCGCTGGAAGCGTTCCTCTTTGATCTCTTCGGGTACCGGATTTGGAAGCAGGTTGGCAGCAGCCCCCTCGACCGGTTCGAAACGGAACGCACCGACCCGGTCGAGTTGCGCTCCTTCCAGCCATTCAAGCAGATATTCGAAGTCCGCGTCGGTCTCGCCAGGAAAACCAACAACGAAGGTCGAGCGGATCGTGATATCGGGACAGATATCGCGCCATTTGTGGACCCGTTCAAGCACCTTGGCTTCATTCGCGGGGCGCTTCATGGCTTTGAGCACATTGGGTGCTGCGTGCTGGAACGGAATATCGAGATAGGGCGTAATCAACCCTTCTGCCATCAACGGGATGACCTGATCGACATGCGGGTAAGGATAGACGTAATGCAACCTGACCCAAGGCGGCGTGCCTTCCGCTGTCCGCAGGCCGCCAAGTTCGCGCGCCAAATCGGTCATGTGCGCGCGGACCTCGCGGCCCTTCCACTCGCGCGGTTCATGCCGCGTGTCGACGCCGTAAGCCGAGGTATCCTGCGAAATGACAAGCAATTCCTTGGTCCCCGCCGCCACCAGTTTCTCGGCTTCGCGCAGTACCGCGTCGATCCGGCGGCTAACGAGATCGCCACGAATGCTGGGAATGATGCAAAAGGCACAGCGGTGGTTACAGCCTTCAGAAATCTTCAGATAGGAGTAATGGCGCGGCGTGAGTTTGAGCGCGCCTTCGGGCACCAGATTGATGAACGCGTTGACCGGCATCGGCGCCGCCTCATGCACAGCGCCAACCACTGCTTCATATTGATGCGCGCCGCTGATCGCCAGAACCTTGGGATAACGCGCTCGAATCATTTCGGCCTCGTTGCCAAGGCATCCGGTGACGATCACCCGGCCGTTTTCGGCGAGAGCCTCGCCAATTGCCTCTAGGCTCTCTTCCTTAGCCGAATCCAGAAATCCGCAGGTGTTGACGAGCACAACATCGGCACCGGCATAGTCCGCCGACATCGCGTAGCCATCGGCGCGCAATTTGGTGAGAATCCGTTCACTGTCGACCAACGCCTTGGGACAGCCGAGCGAAACCATGCCCACTTTGGGCGCTGTAGGAATTTGAGTTGCCATGATTGAGGCGCGCATAGCGGGTTTGGACAGGCTTGTCACGAACCGCGAACAGGAGCATGATTACGGCACACATTTGGGGGACGCCGACATGGCAAATGCGAATTTACTGGCAATATTGATTGCTGCAGCAGCCGGATTTCTGGTCGGCGGGCTCTGGTACGGGCCACTGTTTGGCAAAGCATGGATGGTCGAGCATGACTTTGTCGAAGAAGAATTGAAAAAGGCAAATATGCTGAAAATATATGGTCTGACATTTGCTTTTAGCGTGCTGTCGGCAGTTTTTCTGGGCCATTTGCTGGCATTTTTCGACACCAGCCCGCGATCGACGATGATGATCTCGATCGGCATTGCTTTGGGTTATATTGTGCCAGCCATCGGCACCAATTATCTGTTTTCGCGCAAATCGGGAAAGCTGTTTGCGATTGATGCGGGATATTGGCTGGTATTCTACGCCGCGATGGGTGCGGTGTTTGCAATGCTTGGCACTTAAGACGAATTCGTTCCGTTTGCAGTAGCAGGAATGATTTGTACCAGCATATCACCTGCCTGCAGAGCCATAGCCTCTTTTTCCCAGAAACCAAAGGCACGCCCACCTCGATAAACTCTTACGCCCAGACCACCGGGCAAATCGCGTAAGCGCATGCCGATTTCGTCATCGGCGATAGGCCGTTCTTCCATCAGCACCTGGCCGCTGATCGATGCAAGGTCGGTCAGATACTCGGCAATATGTTCGCCGTGGCAGGAGCTTGCGAGCAAAAGCCCGGTAAAGCTGACCGGATTGATTACCGTATTCGCGCCCGCCTGCCGCGCGAGCAATTCATTATCGCTCGCCCTGATCACGACACTGATCGGAATGACCGGTGCCAAATGGCGGACTGTGAGTACCATCAAGATCGCCGTGTCATCGCGGCCTGCCGACACGATAACAGACGAGGCCTGCGCGATGCGGATATCGTTCAGGGTCTCATCGCGCGTCGCATCGCCGTGAAGAACGTTACAGCCCAATTCTTCAGCTTGCGCGAGCCGGTCTTCATTCATGTCGACAACGACGATATTGGCAGGTTCGGTCCCGCGTTCGATCAGCTCGCGGACCGCTTCGGAACCGCTGGTACCGAAACCCAGCGCCACAATATGCCCGGTCAGGTTCTTCTGTATCTGTGCCATGCGCCATTTTTCCCAGCTGCGTTTAAGGACGAAATTATAGGCCGTACCGACGAAAATGAAGAGCACCGCGATGCGCACCGGCGTCACGATGATCGCCTCGATAAAGCGCGAGCGGTCCGACACAGGGGCAATGTCGCCAAAACCGGTCGTCGTGACCGAAATCATCGTAAAATAGACGACGTCCAGAAAGCTGATAACACCGTCATGCGTGTCTTTAAGGCCTTCGCGGTCGAACCAGTGAATCAGGATGACAAATCCGATCAGCGCGAACGCGAGCGATAAGCGCAAAAGGACGTCGGCCCAAACCGGCAGCCTGCTCGCCCGCTTTAGCGGGGCCGTAAATCGGTAAAGAGGCTTAGCCGGTCGCATATTGCACCGGTAGAACGGTTTGCGGGTTAATTGGTTTCCTATCCTTGCGGATTTCGAAATGCAATTGCGGCTGAGTGACATATCCGGTTTCACCGACTCCGCCGAGCGCCTGACCGGCTGTAACGAGCTCGCCTTTGGTGACGTCGAGGCTGCCGAGATGACCATAAGCGGTCACCCACCCGCCACCATGATCGATCAGCACCAGCCCACCAAATACGCCGATCTCATTGCCGCTATAGACAACGGTGCCGGGCGCTGCAGCGCGTACCGGTGTGCCGCCAAGCGCAGAAATGTTTAGCCCGTCATTCACGCGGCCGCCGCCCTGCGATCCAAAGGAACCGATAACCGCGCCTTGAAGCGGCCATGCAAAACGACCAACGAAATTGGCCGACGGGGCAGGCAGGACAGAAGGCCGCCCAGCTGGTTGTCCGCCGGTGACAATATCATCGATGTTGAGACTGAAGGCCGCTGCGCGCATCTCGGGTGTTATTTCGGTCGGCGTGCTGCTATCGGACGCAGTTGAAGGCAACAGCAAATTTTGCCCGACTTGCAGCGTGTAGGGCGGCTGCAGCGCGTTCATCATAACAATGCCGGCCCACACAACACCATATGCCCGCGCAATCGCTATACCCGTCTCCCCGCTGCCTACTTTATGATAAAGTCCGCCCGGGATTTGAAGTTGGTCGCCCGCGCGGAGGGGATAAGGCGGTCGCAGATTGTTGACATCGGCAATTGCGGTCGCGCCTGCTCCGGTCTTTGTCGCGATGGCAAACAGGCTATCGCCTGACTGAACGATATAAGCCGATGTCGCGACTTGGCGCGCATTGCGTTCGACAACCGCTGGGCTCCAGCTTGGCGTTTCGGCAACGAAGGCTTTTTCAGGTACAAGTTGCGGGTCTGAATTTTCGGACGCCGGGGCATCGGAATTGCGCCCAATCCGGTAGTCATCGCCGCCCGGCGGAATGCAGGCGGCGAGACTTAACGTTGACCCCAGCGCAAACAATCTCCCCCGCATGCCTACTGCCTTCCCTATACGCCGTAAGCGGTATGCAACGCCCCCATTGATTCGCGGTGCGTCAGATCAAGCTGCAACGGTGTGACCGCGATATAGCCGTCTTCAATCACTTCGAGGTCAGTGTCGTGCCCCGACGTGTGAACCATGCCGTGCAGACCGAACCAGTAATAATCATAACCGCGCGGGTCGGTGCCTTTAACTATCGAGCCGCGGCTGTAGTCATGGAATCCTTGCCGTGCGACCTTAATGCCCTTGACGTCTGCGGGCAGCAGGGCCGGGAAATTGACGTTTATCAATGTGCGCGGTGTGAATGGCATTTCCAGCAGCGGCCGCAATACGCGCTCACCCCATTCTTCAGCAGCAGAGAATGGCACGGCGTCGGCCATGCCTTCCTTGCTGTACACCTGACTCATCGCAATCGACCGGATGCCTGCGAGCGAACCCTCCATTGCTGCGGAGACTGTTCCCGAATAAGTGATGTCATCGCCGAGGTTTGCACCGCGATTGACGCCCGACAAGATGAGGTCGGGCTTCGCATCCTTCATGATGACGCCTAGGCCAAGCATGACGGAATCGGTTGGCGTGCCAGCGACCGAATAATGTTTCTCGCCATGCTGGCGGATGCGGACTGGCTTTGTGAGCGTCAGCGAATGGCCTGCACCTGAGTTTTCCTCGGCGGGGGCCACGATCCAAATATCGTCGCTGATCGTCCGCGCGATGCTTTCCAGCACCTTCAGGCCCGGAGCGTTGACGCCATCGTCATTGGTCAAGAGTATGCGCATCAGCCCATCGGCTCCAATTTGGTGATGCCGCCCATGTAGGGGAGCAAGGCGGTCGGGACGGTGACAGAGCCATCGGCTTGCTGATAATTTTCGAGCACTGCAACTAACGTGCGTCCAACCGCGAGGCCGGAACCATTGAGCGTGTGGACGAAGATACTTCCCTTGCCCTCAGCAGGCCTATAACGCGCGTTCATCCGTCGTGCTTGCCAGTCGCCGCAGTTCGAGCAGCTCGAAATTTCGCGGTAGAGCCCCTGCCCCGGCAGCCACACTTCGAGATCATAGGTTTTGCGCGCCGATGCGCCCATGTCGCCGGTGCAGAGCAGCATCTTGCGGTAGGGCAGTTTGAGCGCCTGCAAGATCGCTTCGGCTGACGCGGTCAGATATTCATGCTCGGCCTCGCTGTCTTCCGGCCGGGAAATCGAGACCAATTCGACCTTTTCAAACTGGTGCTGGCGAATTAGGCCTTTGGTGTCCTTGCCAGCTGCGCCTGCTTCGGAGCGGAAACACGGCGTGAGCGCGGTCATGCGGATTGGAAGTTTGGCCTCGTCTAATATTTGCCCTGCAATGCTGTTGGTGAGCGATACCTCTGCCGTCGGAATTAACCAATGGCCAGTGGTGGTCTGGAACAGATCTTCGGAAAACTTCGGCAGCTGGCCCGTTCCGAATGCGGCCTCGTCTTTCACCAGATAAGGCGTTGCGCATTCGCCATAGCCGCGCGCAACAGTGTGCTGGTCGAGCATGAACTGCCCGAGTGCGCGGTTGAGCCGCGCCATTTGCCCGCGCATAAAGGTAAAGCGCGAACCAGACAGCGCGACGCCGGTGTCAAAATCTAACCCGAGGGGTGGGCCGATGTCAGCGTGGTCTTTGGGCGTGAAATCAAAATTACGCAGCGTGCCAACACGGGTGACTTCGACATTGTCGTTTTCGTCGGCGCCATCTGGTGCAGCGTCGGCTGGGAGATTGGGAAGCCCCGCGAGCAGTGAATCCAATGCAACACCAACCACACGCTCCTGTTCCTCCAGTTGCGGCAAGCCTTCCTTCAACCCTGCGACTTCTTTCATCAAAGCTGCTGCGGCTGCTTCGTCGCCTTTGCCTTTGGCTACGCCAATAGCTTTCGATGCTTCGTTCCTGCGCGCCTGACCTGCCTGCCATGCGGTTTGCAAAGCTCGGCGTTTTTCATCCAGCACCAATATTTGAGCCGATATCGAATCCACCCTGCGCCGTTTCAGCGCTGCGTCAAAAGCTTCGGGATTTTCGCGTATATATTTCAGATCGTGCATGGCCGCCGGCTATGCCGAGCCGCTGGCCCCTGCGCAACGAAAAAGGGCGGCTCCCCCGAACCGCCCTTTAATCGAACAAGACGCTGCCCCCTTATGCGGCAATCTTGTCCTTGTTTTTCTTGGCCACGCGGCGGCGGGCGAAAAGGCCTGCTGCTGCAGCACCGAAGAGTAATACCATCGGTGGTGCGGGAACGTCGGTGCCGCCGGTCGAACCACCGGATCCGCCACTCGAGGACGAGCTGGACGATGAGGACGAAGAAGAACTGCTGCTCGATGAAGCGCCCGAAGAGGTGCTGCCGCCGAACGATGACGACGTGCTGCCACCGCTCCCGCCAAAGCTCGATGAACCACCTGACGATGATGATGAACCCGACGAAGAGCTGGAAGACGAGGACGATCCGCTGGAGCCCGAGCTTCCCGAAGAACCGCTCGAACCCGAACTACCCGACGATCCGCTCGAACCGTTGCTGCCGCCTGAACCGCCATAGCTGGACGAACCACCTGGCTTACCTGAGCTGCCGCCATAACTCGACGAACCATGTCCGCCCGAACCGCCGGGCTTACCGGAGCTTCCGCCACCGCCCGATGAAGAACTGCTGCTCGATGACGAGCTGGACGAAGATGATGAACTCGACGACGACGATGATCCTGAACTGGTTACCGCACCGCTCGATGTGCTGACATTGCCCGAAGATGTCGAGACGCCACCGGTTGATGTGCTGACACCACCAGTGGATGTTGAAATGCCGCCAGTCGACGTGCTCACGCCGCCCGTCGATGTGCTGACGCCACCAGTTGAAGTTGACGTGGAGACACCGCCAGTCGAAGTCGAGACGCCGCCCGACGTGCTAGACGTGCTCGAACCGCCTGAGCCGCCTGAGGAGGTCGAACTGGAAATTCCGCCGGTGCTGCTCGACGTTGACGAGATCACGACGGTTCCGCTGCTGCCACCGCCGCCGCCTGAGAAGCCGCCAAAGAAACCACCGCCGAAACCGCCACCAAATCCGCCCGATCCGCCGATGACAACCGGAACGCCTCCACCGCTGCTGCCGCCGTCATATGGTGCGGGTGGCATGAAAGGTACTGGAATGGGCGGCATGCCCTGGCTTGCGACCGTTACAACAGTGGGTGTGCAGGTCGATGTGGTGGTCGTGCGAACAACCTTGCGGACGCGCTTAACCTTGCGGACCGGCGTCCGGTGCGCAATTTTGCGTGCCTTAGGGTTGTGTTTCTTGACTTTGTAGACTTGCGCGGGCGGAGTATCCGCAACCTGCATAGCGCCGCCGCCAATAAGCGCACCGCCGCAGGTGCAAGCACAAAGTTTCGCTAAAGCCATGCGTACTGACATAATCTCGACCTTCTTCAGCCTTGGAGCCAAAGGTTCAATCCATTGCGGACTGGCTTCCCTCGCCTCCTGATGGACCGAGAAACGCAGATGTGAACGCGAAGCTCAAACACATTAACCCTGTTTGGAAGCCGCCGAGCCGAAAATTTACCGAATTTGATACGGCATTTGGCAAATCGTCCCGAACTGGAACTGTTTGCAAACCAACCATTTACCGCACCTCCCGTTTCCACAGGTTTCGGAAGTTCATAGGCGCCAAAATCGTTTTCGCGCTTGTGCGGCTATACCCCCGAGTCTATAGGCCGCCCCGAGAGTAGGTTCTAAGCAGATTCCCCGCTTTCTGCAGGGACTGCAAGAGGTGGAGGAATTA
>LNFM01002503.1_pt1 | contig 67616 bp, 70 predicted proteins | sample 596031 | NCBI WGS metagenome assembly LNFM01 (sample SAMN04254537, study PRJNA301005) | activated carbon metagenome | isolation source: dual media filters at the Ann Arbor, Michigan drinking water treatment plant | place: USA: Ann Arbor
GGTGCGGGTTCTCGAGCTTGATCTGGTTGATGAGGTCGATGCCGAAGTTGCAGTGCATGGACTCGTCGCGCAGGATGTACTGGTACTGCTCGGCAGCACCGGTCATCTTGTTCTGGCGACCCAGCGCCAGGATCTGCGTGAAGCCGACGTAGAAGAACAGGCCTTCCATCAGGCAGGCAAAGACGATCAGGCTCTTCAGGAGGGTCTGGTCGTTCTCGGGCGTGCCGGTGTGGAAGTGCGGGTCCATGATCGCGTCGATGAACGGGATCAGGAACTCGTCCTTCGCGCGGATGCAGGCGACTTCGTTGTACGCGTTGAAGATCTCGCCTTCGTCCAGGCCGAGCGACTCGACGATGTACTGGTAGGCGTGCGTGTGGATCGCTTCTTCGAAGGCCTGGCGCAACAGGAACTGGCGGCATTCGGGCGCCGTGATGTGGCGATAGGTGCCCAGCACGATGTTGTTGGCGGCCAGCGAATCGGCGGTCACGAAGAAGCCGAGGTTGCGCTTGATGATGCGGCGCTCGTCTTCCGTCAGGCCGTTGGGATCCTTCCATGTCGCGATGTCCCGCGACATGTTGACCTCTTGCGGCATCCAGTGGTTGGCGCACGTGGAGAGGTACTTCTCCCAGGCCCACTTGTACTTGAACGGCACCAGCTGGTTGACGTCGGTCTGGCCGTTGATGATGCGTTTGTCGGCCGCGTTGATGCGACGGCCCATGGCCTTCACGGCAGCCGCGACAGCGACCGGTGCTTGCGTTGAACGTTGTTGCGAGGACGGTGCCGCCGCTTCGAGTGGAAGCGGCATGGCCGCTGCTGCGGCACTCGGCGGGGTACTACGAACTTCTTCTTCCCAGACCAGCATGTGTCTACGTCCTGTGATGCGGAATTAGAACACCAAGCACTTATTGACATCGAAGCAGCCTCGTTGTTGCGACATCGCATCGATCGCAATGCATGTGGAGCACGTCGTCGTCGATGACGACGGGAGCACGCATGCATCGACCTCTGCGATGTCTCTCACGATCACTGGCAGGCTTCGCAATCGGGGTTGTCGATGGAGCAGAACTTCACGTCGCTCGCGGGCTCGAGCATCGATGTGTTGATGGTCGAATTCGTCGAGGCGCTTGCCGTCACGCCACTCATGCCACCGGCGTTGGACACCGCGTTCATCGAGCTGTTCGTCACCGTCGACTTCTCCGCGTACGTGGCACTCGTGGTGCGCAGGTAGTAGGTGGTCTTGATGCCGCGCAGCCACGCGAGCTTGTAGGTCTCGTCGAGCTTCTTGCCCGACGCGCCGGCCATGTAGATGTTGAGCGACTGGCCCTGGTCGATCCACTTCTGGCGACGCGCACCGGCCTCGATGAGCCAGGTCGCATCGACCTCGAAGGCCGTGGCGTACAGACGCTTGAGCTCTTCGGGCACGCGGTCGATCGGACGCAGCGAACCGTCGAAGTGCTTGAGGTCCATCACCATCACGTCGTCCCACAGGCCGAGCTTCTTCAGGTCGCGCACGAGGTACTCGTTGACGACGGTGAATTCGCCCGACAGGTTGGACTTCACCGACAGGTTGCCGAAGCAGGGTTCGATCGACGCGTCGACACCGATGATGTTGGAGATGGTGGCCGTCGGTGCGATGGCCACGCTGTTGCTGTTGCGCATGCCGTGCTCCTTGATGCGCGCGCGCAAGGCGTCCCAGTCCATCGTCATCGAGCGGTCGACCTCGACGTGGCCGCCGCGCGCCTCCTTCAGCAGGTCGAGCGAGTCGAGCGGCAGGATGCCGCGGTCCCACAGCGAGCCGCGATAGCTGGTGTAGCGGCCGCGTTCGGCGGCAAGGTCGGTGGAGGCCCAGTAGGCGTGATAGCAGACGGCCTCCATCGAGCGGTCGGCGAACTCCACCGCCTCGGGGCTCGCGTAGGGCAGGCGCAGCTGGTACAGGCAATCCTGGAAGCCCATGATGCCCAGCCCCACCGGACGGTGACGCAGGTTCGAGTCGCGCGCCTTCTTCACCGCGTAGTAGTTGATGTCGATGACGTTGTCGAGCATGCGCATCGCCGTGGAGATCGTCTTCTTCAGCTTGACCTGGTCGATGGTCTTGGTGCCGTCGGGGCCGTCCATCAGGTGCTGAACCAGGTTCACCGAACCGAGGTTGCAGACCGCGATCTCGCTGTCGCTGGTGTTCAGCGTGATCTCGGTGCACAGGTTCGACGAGTGGATGACACCGGCGTGCTGCTGCGGGCTGCGAACGTTGCAGGCGTCCTTGAAGGTGATCCAGGGGTGGCCCGTTTCGAACAGCATCGACAGCATCTTGCGCCACAGGTCACGTGCCGGCATGCGCTTGTAGAGCTTGATCTCGCCGCGATCGACCTGGGCCTCGTAGCCGGTGTAGGCCTCTTCGAAGGCGCGGCCGAACTTGTCGTGCAGGTCCGGGCAGGTGGACGGCGAGAACAGCGTCCACTCGCCGCCTTCGACCACCCGGCGCATGAAGAGGTCGGGAATCCAGTTGGCGGTGTTCATGTCGTGCGTGCGCCGGCGGTCGTCACCGGTGTTCTTGCGCAGCTCGAGGAACTCCTCGATGTCGAGGTGCCAGCTTTCCAGGTAGGCGCAGACGGCGCCCTTGCGCTTGCCCCCTTGGTTGACGGCCACCGCGGTGTCGTTGACGACCTTCAGGAAGGGCACCACGCCCTGGCTCTTGCCGTTGGTGCCCTTGATGTAGGAGCCCAGGGCGCGCACGCGCGTCCAGTCGTTGCCCAGGCCGCCGGCGAACTTCGACAGCAGCGCGTTCTCCTTCAGGGCCTCGTAGATGCCGTCGAGGTCGTCGGCCACGGTCGTGAGGTAGCAGCTCGACAACTGCGAGCGGCGGGTGCCGGAGTTGAACAGCGTGGGCGTGCTGGACATGAAGTCGAAGGTCGACAGCACCGTGTAGAACTCGATGGCGCGCGCCTCGCGGTCGATCTCGCCCAGCGCCAGGCCCATCGCCACGCGCATGAAGAACGCCTGCGGCATCTCGATGCGCACTTCATCGATGTGCAGGAAGTAGCGGTCGTACAGCGTCTGCAGGCCGAGGTAATCGAACTGCAGGTCGCGGCTGGCGTCGATGGCCGCACCCAGGCGCGCCAGATCGAACTGCAGCAGCTTGTCGTCCAGCAGTTCGGCCTGCACGCCCTTCTTGATGAAGGTCGGGAAGTATTCGGCGTAGCGCTCCTGCATCTGCGCCTGGCTCACCTCTTCGCCGATGATCTCGCGACGGATGGTGTGCAGCAGCAGGCGGGCCGTGGCTCGCGTGTAGGCCGGGTCCTTCTCGATCAGCGTGCGCGCGGCCAGGATGGCGGCCTTGTGCACTTCTTCGATCGGCACACCGTCGTACAGGTTGCGGCGCGTCTCGGCGAGGATGGGCTCGGCCTTCACGTCCTTGCCCAGTCCGGCGCAGGACGACTCGACCAGATCGCGCAGTCCGTCCATGTTCAGAGGCACGCGCTGACCGCCGTCGACGACGAAGAGTTCGACCGGCTTGGCCTGCACTGGCGGCGCCTGGCGTGCCCGCTCCTGGGAGCGGCGCTCGCGGTACAGCACGTAGGCGCGGGCCACTTCGTGATGACCTCCACGCATGAGGCCGAGCTCGACGTGGTCCTGCACATCTTCGATGTGAAAGGTGCCGCCGCCCGGACGCGAGCGCAGCAGCGCGCGCACCACCGTCTCGGTCAGGCGGTCGACCGTCTCGCGCACGCTGGCAGAGGCGGCGCCCTGCGTGCCGTGCACGGCCAGGAAGGCCTTCATCAGCGCCACGGCGATCTTGTTCGGCTCGAAGGACACCACCGCGCCGTTGCGACGGATGATCTGGTAGCCCGCGAACGCGGAAGCCACGTGGCCGGCGGCAGTTCCCGCGACGGCGCGCGGCTGCAGCGTTCCTTCAGGTGTCGAGGTCAAGACAGCTTGCATGGGTTCCCCTTGTTGGTTCTGGTGGTCTGGTCGGTGCATGGGCAAACGGTGTGCGATGAACGCCGCCATCGGCGACATCGAACGGAATGGGCAGTCGGGCGTTGGACAGGCTTCGAATCGCTCGCAATCAGAGAGAGGCGTGATCCCATCGTCCCTGTCCAGGCTGAGCTTCGGCGTCGTCTGGAGGGGGTGACGACGACCTGTACGCGCTTCGAAACGGGTCACGAGATTATCACGAAAGAGCACTATATCTGGGGGTTCGACCCCCCACAAGGCACTACCGCTAGTGTCTCGGTCAGGACCTTCCCGAATGCCGCCAGTCGCGCGGCAACAGGGTGGCGTCCTCAGTCGCCACGACGGCGCGCGGGCCATCGCGCTGCGCGCCGCACACACACTGCAAACCTGTACCAGGCCCCGCGCCAGCACTCGCGTTTGGGCCGAAAGCGACCGATTCGCGGCACGACGCCGAGACCCGCCTGGTGCGCTGCGATCAGCCCGCGCGTGAGTCTTCGGCCATCGGCAGGTCGTCGAGCACCGGCACGGCGATGCCGCTTCCTCGCAACGCGTCGCGCAGTTTCCGCCAGTCGAATCCGGCGCCGGGGTCGGCCTTGCGGCCGGGCGCTATGTGTTCGTGGCCCACCACCTCCTGCAACGGGTAGCGCCGCCGGAGGCTGCGCAGCAAGCGCGACGCCATCGCATACTGCGCAGCCTCGAAAGGACCGCCCTCCAGGCCTTCGAGTTCGATCCCGATCGACCAGTCGTTGCAGTTCGATCGCCCGCGCCATGCGGACACACCAGCGTGCCAGGCGCGGCGATCGCATGACACGAACTGCTGCACGGTGCCGTCGCGCCGCACCAGGAAGTGCGCCGAGACCTGCAGGCCGCGCAGGCCGTCGTAGTAGGGGTGGCTGTCGCAGTCCAGCGTGTTGGTGAAGAGGCGCTCGATGTCGCCCCCTCCGAACTCGCCCGGCGGCAGGCTGATGGAATGCAGCACCGCCAGGCTGATGACGGTGCCTTCGGGACGGGGCCCGAAATTGGGCGAGGGGCTGGGCTGCGCGCCGCGCCACCAGCCCTCGTGCCAGCGCCTGCGCGACGTCTCAGGGGCGATCGTCATCGCCGACCGCCACGCCCAGACGGGCCATGCGGTAGCGCATCTGGCGCAGCGACAGTCCCAGGCTGGCCCCGGCGGCCGTCCGGTTGTACCGGTGGCGCTCCAGCGCGCGGGTGAGGATGTCGCGCTCGACACTGTCGAGGTAGCTCGCCAGGTCGCTAGGCAGCGGGGTGTCGGACACCGACGACGCTGCCGGCAGCACGGGCGCCGGCGCATCGCGCAGCGACATCGCTGCCGGCGGCTCGGCGAGCTGCTCGGCATCGGACAGGCCGCCTTCGGCGATGTCGGGCAGATCGAGGTCGGCCAACTCGATGACCTCGCCGCCCGACAGGGCGACGGCGCGGTGAAGCAGGTTTTCGAGCTCGCGAACGTTGCCCGGAAAGCCGTAGCGGCGCAGGGCCTCGTGGGCCGCCACCGACAGGCGCGGCACGGGCGTGACCCCGGCATCGCGCGCCAGCCGCTCCAGCACGGTGCCGCAGATCGTCAGCAGGTCGCCGAGTCGCTCACGCAGGGGCGGCACCGCGATCTGGATCACGTTCAGGCGGTAGTAGAGATCCTGCCGGAAGCGGCCGGCCTGCACCTCGGCACCCAGGTCCTTGTGCGTGGCGCTGACGATGCGGACATTGATCGGCGTCTCGCTCACCGCGCCCAGGGGCCGCACCGCGCGCTCCTGGATGACGCGCAGCAGCTTGCTCTGCATGGCCACCGGCAGGTCGCCGATCTCGTCGAGAAAGAGCGTGCCGCCCTGTGCGGCCTGCACGAAGCCGATGCGGTCTTCGTTGGCGCCGGTGAAGGCGCCCTTTCGATAGCCGAAGAACTCGGCCTCGAGCAGATGCTCCGGGATGGCGGCGCAGTTCACCGCCACGAACGGCTGCTCACCCCGTGGGGAGACCTCGTGGATCGCCCGCGCCACCAGTTCCTTGCCAGTGCCCGACTCGCCGCGCACCAGCACCGGCGCCATGCTTCGCGCCACCTTGCCGATGAGCCCGCGCACCTGCTGCATGGCCATCGAGTCCCCGGTGATGCGGTCGATGGTGCGCACCGGCCCGCCACTGGCAGACGGGGCCGGCGGGCGGGCCGGGGCCGCGACCGATGCAGGTGCGGACAACTCGAGGGACGGTCCCCGCCCCAGCGCCGACGCCACCACGGCGCGGAACTGCTTCAGGTCCACCGGCTTGGTGAGGTAGTCGTAGGCGCCGGCCTTCAGCGCCTCGACTGCATTTTCCGCCGAGCCATAGGCCGTGATCACGATGCCCTTCTCGCCACGCCCTGCCTCCTCGAGCTGGCGCAGCAGGTCCAGCCCCGTGCCGTCGGGCAGGCGCATGTCGGTGATCAGGAGGTGGTAGCGCTGGTGCGCGAGCATGCCCCACGCCTCCGCCACGCTGCCCGCGCTCTCGACGTCGTAGCCCTCGCGCACCAGGGTCAGCTCGTACAGCGTACGGAGGTCCGGCTCGTCGTCGACGACCAGCAGGCGAAGCCTTGGGGAAGAGGTCACGTGTCGAGCGGCAGTGGAGGTTCACCGGTGACGAGCGGGCCGCGCTGCAGGGTCACCAGGAATTCGTTGCGCAGGCGCTCGGCGCCGGGACGGGCTCGGTACTCGATGCTCGCCCCGTAGCGCTCGCACAGTTCCCGGCAAATATACAAGCCCAGCCCGGAGCCGCGGCTGCGTGTCGAGAAGAAGGGCTCGAAGAGGTAACGCTCGACGTCAGGCGGAATCGGTTCGCTGTCGCTCAGCACCGACATCTGGGCCTGCGCGTCGTCGCGCACGGCCAGCCGGAGGAAGACCGATCCGGGGCGCTCGGTCGCGTGACGGCGGGCGTTGTCCAGCAGGTTGATGAGCACGCGTCGCAGGTGCTCGGGGTCGAACACCACGCCCAGCGGCTCGGCCGGCATCTCCACGCGCAGACGGCTCTCGGTGCCCAGCGCCAGTCCGACCGTGGAGGCCCACTCGGCCGCAGCCGCACCGATCTCGAGCCGGGCATCGATGACGCGAAGGGCGGGCGCCGCGCCTGGAGCCACCTCCATCACGTCGTCGACCAGACGCTTCAGGCGTTCGACGTTGTCGGCCACCATGCGCGCCAGTCGCTGCTGCGCGGGCGGCAGTTCGTCCTCGAGCAGCAGGGCGTTGGCCTGCGAGATGGCGGCCAACGGATTCCGGATCTCGTGCGCGATGCCGGCGGAGACCCGCCCCATGGCTGCCAGCTTCTCCTGGCGCAACCTGGCCTGGGCCGTCCGCACGTCCTCAAGCAGCAGCACGGCGAGCTGGTCCGCGGCCTCGGAGCCGTCGGCCAACAGGCTTCCCCGCATGAAACGCACACGCATGCGCAGCGTTCGCGTGTAACCGCCTTCGAACGACAGCATCACGTCGCGACCTTCTTCAGGCCAGTCTCCGTCGGTCAGCGCGCGCGCCACGGCACCGGCAAGAGAGCTCCAGGAAGCCTGTTCGGTGAGAAGGAAGGGTGCTGGCGACGACAAGCCCTGGGCCACGAGCAGGGCACGTGCAGCGGGGTTGGCGGCGCGGACACGTTGGCGACGGTCGACGACCAGCACGCCGTCCGCCATTTCCTCGATCACAAGACGGTTCAGCAGGGCCTGCTGGCGGGCCAGCTCAAGACTGCCGCGAGCTGCAAGCTCCTCGCGCGCCAGACGCCCGGCCAGCTCCCCGGACAACAGCGTGATGACGAACAGGCCCACGCCAGCCAGGCCCGACTGCAGCATCTGCCGGGTGATATCGCCGGACTCGAGCGATGTGGCCCAGGCCATCACAAGCAGCAGCAGGGTAACGCCGGCGGCCGTGCCCAGGGCCATCAGGCGAGAGGTCATCACCCCGCCCATCAACACGGGCAGCACGAGCAGGGCTGCGAAGTTGAAACTGCTGGCCGACTCGAACCAGTGGAGGGTCATGAAGGCCAGCAGGTCGACGCCGATGGTCGTCATCCACTGAAGCCTGCGCATCGATCGCTGCTGCTGCGGTTCAGCCAGCGGTTCGTAGCGCGGCAGCAGCCACAGCGTGATGGCCTGGACCGCATAGGCCAGGCACACGAGCACGACGATGACCGGTGCGCGCGAGCCGAGAACGCCCACGGCCACCTGCACGGCCACGAGGCCGACCCCGACCGCCGCGCGCGCAGCCACGTAGGTACGGTACACACGGGCCAGCGCGCTGTCGCGCGAGGCCGCGATGCGTCGCGCCTCGCGCGACAGGAATCGGCTGTCCGCGACACCCTCGCCGCCACCGCCCCACGCGGGGTCGAAATAGGACTCGTGTCCGGCGGCCTCGCTGTCGGGCGACACGCCGGCCACACCGAACCACGACTCACCCATCGAGGGCGGCGCCGGCCGGCGGCGGTCCCCGCGTCGACGATCCTCCTTGCGACGCTCAGCGTCCTGAGGCGTCATCGGACACCCACCGCTCGGTCACGTGCCGGCGGCGCCTGCAGCCTCATCGGGCCGGGCCGGCGATGCGGTGCGCCTCTTCACAGAAGGGGCGATCCGCCGCATCGCGCAACGCCTCGGAAGCGGGAACGTGCATGCCACAGTGGGCGCAGGCCACCATCTCGGGCGCGGCGACGGGGGGCTGCGGCCTCTTCTTCGCCTCTGGCGGAGCGGCCCGGACGCCACGCCGCCCCGTCAGCAGCCAGATGCCGAGCACCACCACCAGCAGAACGAGCAGGTACTTCATGTCGTCAGCCCGCTCCCCTGCCCAGCAGCACTTCGAGCACGAAGCGGGATCCGACGTAGGCGAGCAGCAGCAGTGCCGCACCCACGTAGAGCCAGCGGGTGGCGCGGCGCCCGCGCCACCCACGGAGGCGGCGTCCCACCAGGAGCGCGGCGAACACACCCCAGCCGAGCAGGGAGAAGACCGTCTTGTGCTCCAGGCGCCACCCTTGCGGCACCAGCAGTCCCAGCACGAGCGTCGCGGTCAGCACCGCGAACCCGGCTTCCACGAACCGGAAGGTGATGCGTTCGAGCTGCAGAAGCGGCATGCCGAGCAGGCCCTGCGTGCCCTTGTGCTGCTTCAGACGCTTCTCGGCAGCGTCGAGAAGGACGCCGTGCAGAACGGCAGCACCAAATAGCCCGTACGAAGCCACTCCCAGCACGAAGTGCAGCGGCCCCATGGCGCTGGCGAACTGCCTCACGTCGCCCGGATAAGCCGCTGCAAGCACCACCGCGAGCACACCCGCGACAGCCAGGCTCTTGCGCACCGCGGGCAGCGGCACCAGGCGGGATTCCAGGGTGTGCACGCCGATCACCAACCAGACCGTCGCCGAGAGTACCGGCGCGAAGCCCAGGCGCGCGCCGCCGCCGCCGTGGCTCCAGCCGGTGATGTCGAACAACAGCAACAACAGATGCAGCAGCCATCCCGTCGCGAGGGCAGCCGAACCGAGGTGGGGGCGGTTGTCGGCGGGCAGGGCCGCCAGCGCATAACCGGCCATGGCGCCCAGCACCAGCAGCAAGGGACTGCTGAAGGCCATCGAGGACCCGGGCGATAGAATCATCATGACAGTGTACTTTCGCAAGCCCGGGTCCCCTGGCTTGCCGTTGTCTCCCCATGGCCTCGACCCTTTCAGACCGCCTGTCCAGGCTGGTCAAGACGATGCGCGGCCAGGCCCGCATCACCGAAGGCAACGTGCAGGACATGCTGCGCGAGGTGCGCATGGCGCTGCTCGAAGCCGACGTCGCCCTGCCCGTGGTGCGCGACTTCATCGCCCGCGTGAAGGAAAAGTCACTGGGCCAGGAGGTGGTCGGCTCGCTCAACCCGGGCCAGGCGCTGGTGGGCATCGTGCACCGCGAACTCGCCGCAACGATGGGCGAGGGCGTGTCCGACCTCAACCTCGCCGCGCAGCCCCCGGCAGTCATCCTGATGGCCGGCCTGCAGGGCGCGGGCAAGACCACCACCACGGCCAAGCTGGCCCGGCACCTGATCAGCAAGCGCAAGAAGAAGGTGCTCACGGTCTCGGCCGACGTCTACCGCCCCGCCGCCATCGAGCAGCTGAAGACCGTCACCGCACAAGCAGGCGCCGAGTGGTTCCCGTCCAGTCCGGAACAGAAGCCACGCGACATCGCCCTGGCGGCGCTCGACCATGCCCGGCGCCACTACTTCGACGTGCTGCTGGTCGATACCGCCGGCCGACTGGGCATCGACGAAGCGCTGATGCGCGAGATTCGTGAACTGCACGAGGCGCTGAATCCCATCGAGACGCTGTTCGTCGTCGACGCGATGCAGGGCCAGGACGCGGTCAATACCGCGAAGGCCTTCAAGGACGCGTTGCCGCTGACCGGCGTCGTGCTCACCAAGCTCGATGGCGATTCGCGCGGCGGTGCCGCGCTGTCGGTGCGGCAGATCACCGGTGCGCCGATCAAGTTCGCCGGCGTCTCCGAGAAGATCGACGGCCTGGAGATCTTCGACGCCGAACGCCATGCCGGCCGCGTGCTGGGCATGGGCGACATCGTCGCGCTGGTCGAGCAGGTGCAGCAGGGCGTCGACCTCGGCGATGCGCAGAAGCTCGCCGAGAAGGTCAAGAGCGGCGGCTTCGACCTCAACGACTTCCTGATGCAGATCTCTCAGATGAAGAAGATGGGGGGTCTGGCGGGGCTGATGGACAAGCTGCCCAGCCAGCTCACCGCCAAGGCTGCCGGCGCAGACCTCGGAAAAGCCGAGCGCGACGTCAAGCGCATGGAGGGCATCATCTGCTCGATGACACCGCTGGAAAGACGCAAGCCCGAGCTCATCAAGGCCGCACGCAAGCGCCGCATCGCCGCGGGTGCCGGCGTTCAGGTGCAGGAAGTCAACCGCCTGCTGAACCAGTTCGACCAGATGCAGGGCATGATGAAGAAGATGAAGGGCGGTGGCCTGATGAAGATGATGAAGCGCATGGGCGGCGGAGGCGGCTTTCCCGGCATGCCCCGCTGAGCGTCTCGGCAAGGACGACGCGCCGAAACGGGCCCCGCGGACCGGCGTGCAGGATTCAACGCTTCGACCCCGTCAGTTCTGCGAACAGGCCCGCATTCCCGGCCGTGGAAACGAGCAGATACGCATTGCCCCTGCCAGCGCTTGACCGGCGACGCCCCGGGCCCTAGCTTCGCGATTTGCGCTTCCCGATTCGGCGCCGCGAGATCCCATGGACATGCAATCTTCCGTTTTCGCCGCTGCTGTCGTGCTGCTGTTGACGCTGGTGATGCTGCGTCTTCGCCAGCGCGGTGCGAGCCGTCGCGTCGAGCGCCGTGATGATCTGGACACCGTCATCGACTGGCCGCCCGAGTCGGTGCGTGTGCTCACCATCGCCGAGCGACAGTCGTACGATCTCCTGCGCAAAGCCCTACCCGGCTTCATGGTGCTCGCCCAGGTGCCCCTGTCCCGCTTCGTCCGCGTGCCGACGCGGCACTCGCATGCCGAGTGGATGCAGCGCGTGGGCGCCCTCAGCGCCGATCTCGTGCTGTGCGACAGCGGCTCGCGCGTGCTCGCTGTCATCGATGTCCGCGCGGCGCAGGAAACCGACCGAAGCCGCCGGCGCCATGAACGCATGGCACGTGTGCTGAAGGCCGCCAACATCCGCGTCTACACCTGGCGCGAGAACGAGTTGCCTACAGCGTCCCAGGTGCGCGCACTGGTGGGCGCCGAGTTGTCACGCAACTCCGGCGGGATGAAGGCGCCGATCTCGTCCAAGCCGATGCCGCTGATCCCCGTGGCAGAGATGGAAGAGCTGCTCAGCGTCGGTGATCGCATGCACGAAGACCCGGCCATGGAGCCGGTGCCCTCGGCCTTCTTCGACGAAGTCGAGCCCGTGACCGAAGGCGGCCGGGGCCGCTGAGCGGGGGCGTCACCGGCTCGGGCCCGAGTGGTCGCCCGGGGGCTCAGTGACCCAGCAGGGCCTCGGCGAACTCTCGCGCATCGAAGGTCTGAAGATCCTCCAGCTTCTCGCCGATGCCGATGAAGTAGACAGGCATCTCACGCTTGGATTCGCTGCACCAGCGGGCAATCGCCGCCAGCACACCGCCCTTGGCCGTGCCGTCCAGCTTGGTGACGATCAGGCCCGTGAGGCCCAGGGCGGCATCGAACGACTTCACCTGGGCCAGGGCGTTCTGCCCGGTATTGCCATCGACCACCAGCAGCACCTCGTGCGGCGCGCCCGGCATGGCCTTGCCGATCACGCGATGGATCTTCTTCAGTTCCTCCATCAGGTGCAGTTGCGTCGGCAGGCGGCCGGCTGTGTCGGCGATCACCACGTCGCAGCCGCGCGCGCGCCCTGCGCTGACGGCATCGAAGGTCACCGCCGCGGGGTCGCCGCCTTCCTGGCTGACGATGTCGACGCGGTTGCGGTCGGCCCACACGGAGAGCTGCTCGCGCGCCGCGGCACGAAAGGTGTCGGCCGCCGCCAACAGCACGCGCTGGTCGGCTTCGGCCAGGTAGCGGGTCAACTTGCCGATGCTGGTGGTCTTGCCGGCGCCGTTGACGCCAGCGACCATGATCACCGTCGGGTGGGCTTGTCCGATCACCAGGCCTTTCTCCAGCGGCTTGAGCAGATCGGTCACGGCATCGATGAGCAGCCGCTTGACCACCTGCGGGTCCGTGGCCTTGCCTTCCTTCACCCGGCGTCGAAGGTCGTCCAGCAGGAACTGCGTGGCCCCGACACCGGCATCGGCCATCAGCAGGGCAGACTCCAGTTCCTCGTAGAGGTCTTCGTCGATCTTCGCGCCGGTGAACACCTGGGCAAGGCTGCTGCCAGTCTTTCGCAGGCCCTGCTTGAGCCGGCTCAGCCAGCCGCTGCGCTCGGGCACTGCCGGAGGCGGGGATGCTGGCGCTTCGTCGTCAGGCGAAGGCGAGGCGAGGGCCTGGGCGGCCAAGGCCTCATCGCTGAGGTCGTCTTCCAACGGTGCTGGGGGCGCCTCAAGCGATTCGCGGGTCGCGCCGGCGTCAGCGGCGGGCGCGCGCGCGAGTCCCGGAACCTTGGGTGCCAGCATCGCGGGCACCGGCTCTGCCGGTGCTGCCGAGGCTCCACCCGCACCGGGCAACCAACGCTTCAGCCAGCCTGCGCGCTCGGGAACAGGGGCTGTGGCCACCGGTTCGCCGCCGGCCGGCGCGGGCAAGGCGGCGACATCCGGGTCGGCCGCCTGGGCGGGCGGCGGAGTGTCCGCCGTCGGGCTCTTTTTCTTGAAGAAGCTGAACATCGCACCTGCAATTCAGGGAAGTTGGGCTGCCGGTGCCACAGCGCTGCCGGCTCGCTATAATGTGAGGCTAAGGCGCTTTAGCTCAGCTGGTTAGAGCGACGGAATCATAATCCGCAGGTCCGGGGTTCAAATCCCTGAAGCGCCACCACCTTCCCGGCCCGAGACCCTGTCTCGGGCTTTTTTGTTTCACAGCCACTGGATCCACACCATGATTCGCTGTGTCACGCTGCTGGCGGCGAGCCTCCTCGCTGCGGTCCCCGCAGCAGCCCAGTTTGCCCGCAACTTCCCCGCCACCGCACTGCGCGGCGAAATGACCGTGTTGCAGCCGCCGGAAGTGCTGCTCAACGGCCGCCCGGCCCGCCTGGCTCCTGGCTCGCGCATCCGCGACGAGAACAATCTGCTGGTGATGTCCGGCGCACTGGCGCAGCGCAAGGTGCTCGTTCACTACACGGTGGACAGCGTCGGGCTGCTGCTCGACGTCTGGCTGCTCACGCCCGCCGAGCGAGCACGCCAGCCCTGGCCCGCCACGCCGGCGCAGGCGCAGGCTTGGTCCTTCGACCCCATCGGTCAATCCTGGAGGCGCCCATGACCGCCAAGAAGGTCTTCATCCGCACCTTCGGGTGCCAGATGAACGAATACGACTCGGACAAGATGTCCGACGTCCTGCACGCCGCACAAGGCTACGAGCCCACGCAGGATGTCGAGGAGGCCGACCTGATCCTCTTCAACACCTGCTCGGTGCGCGAAAAGGCGCAGGAGAAGGTCTTCAGCGACCTCGGCCGCGTCAAGCACCTGAAGAAGAAGGGCGTGATGATCGGGGTCGGCGGCTGTGTCGCCAGTCAGGAGGGCGCCGCCATCATCGAGCGAGCGCCCTACGTCGACCTGGTGTTCGGCCCGCAGACGCTGCACCGCTTGCCGCAGATGATCGAGCAGCGGCTTTCGACACGACGACCCCAGGTCGACATCAGCTTCCCCGAGATCGAGAAGTTCGACCACCTGCCGCCTGCGCGGGTGGAAGGCTCCAGCGCCTTCGTCTCCATCATGGAAGGCTGCTCGAAGTACTGCTCGTACTGCGTGGTGCCCTACACGCGGGGTGAAGAGGTGAGCCGGCCGTTCGACGACGTGCTCGTCGAGGTGGCCGGGCTGGCCGACCAGGGCGTCAAGGAAGTGACCCTGCTGGGGCAGAACGTCAACGCCTACCGCGGCACCATGGGCAACACGGCGGAGATCGCCGACTTCGCGCTGCTGCTCGAGTACGTGGCAGAGATCCCGGGCATCGAGCGCATTCGCTACACCACCAGCCATCCGAACGAGTTCACCCAGCGGCTGATCGACGTGTACGCGAAGCTGCCGCAGCTGGTGAACCACCTGCACCTGCCGGTGCAGCACGGCAGCGACCGCATCCTGATGGCGATGAAGCGCGGCTACACCGCGATGGAATACAAGAGCACCATCCGCAAGCTGCGCGCCGTGCGGCCCGGCATCAGCCTGTCCAGTGACTTCATCGTCGGCTTCCCCGGCGAGACCGAGGAAGACTTCGGCAGGATGATGAAACTCATCGACGACATCGGCTTCGACGCCTCGTTCAGCTTCGTCTTCAGTGCACGGCCGGGCACCCCCGCGGCCAACCTGCCCGACGAAACGCCGCAAGCGCGCAAGCTGGCGCGCCTGCAGGAACTGCAGGCAGCCATCGAGCAGAACGTGCGGCGCATCGGCGCATCGCGCGTCGGCACCCGGCAGCGCATCCTGGTCGAGGGGCCGTCGCGCAAGAGCGCGGTCGAGCTCATGGGTCGCACAGAGTGCAACCGCATCGTCAACTTCGACGGCGGTCCGCTGTCCTCACGGCTGATCGGCCAGATGATCGACGTGTTGATCACGGAGGCGCTGCCGCATTCGCTGCGGGGCACGCCGGTGCTCAGCGAGACGCCCGCGCCCGGCCCGGGCCGAAGCCCCGCCACCACAGCATGACGGCGCACGCCATGACCATGCCCAGATAGGTGAGCATCTTCCCGTCGCGGCCGAAGACGACCAGACCCGCGATCGCGGTCATCACCGTGCCCGCGGCGGCGTAGCCGAAGAGGCTGCGCAGCGTCAGACCCGACAGTTCGCGCCGCCACAGCAGCTTCGTCGACCCGGCTGCCAGCAGCGCCAGCAGCAGCGGCATGGCGAAAAACCCCGACAAGTGCCAGAACGCATCAAGCGGGCCCATACTGCCCGTCAATGACGGCCAGGAACGGCCGAAGTCTCGAGCAAGACCCATCCGTGCTCGCGTGGCGTGAGACCTGGAATGGTCCGGGCTTGACCCGGATCAATCCGCCGATCGAGTTCCGCGGGAAACTACACATTGCGTCGAAGTGTCAACCTAGCCTTACAATGACTCCGTGAGCGTCTTTGCCCTCGGGCTCAACCACACCACTGCTCCGCTGGACATCCGCGGGCGGTTCGCCTTTGCCCCCGAGCAGATGGGGCCGGCGTTGCTGTCGCTGAAGCAGCGGCTTCATCGCGCCCTGCCCGAGGCGGCTCTGGTGTCCACCTGCAATCGTACCGAGTTGTACGTGGCGGCCGGCGCAGGCTCGATGGACGACATCGTCGTGCCGACGCTGGATTGGCTGGCCGAACACGGTGGCATCCAGCGCACGCAGTTGCAGACCCACAGCTATGTGCGCGAAGAGCGTGACGCCGCGCGACACGCCTTCCGGGTGGCCTCGGGCCTCGACTCGATGGTGCTGGGCGAGCCGCAGATCCTGGGGCAGATGAAGCAGGCGGTGAGGCAGGCCGAGGAGGCCGGCACGCTCGGCACCACGCTGCACCAGTTGTTCCAGCGCTCCTTCTCCGTGGCCAAGGAGGTGCGCAGCTCCACGGAGATCGGGGCGCACTCCATCAGCATGGCCGCTGCGGCCGTGCGCATGGCCGCGCAGCTGTTCGAGGATCTGAAGGACATCAACGTGCTCTTCGTGGGCGCCGGCGAAATGATCGAGCTGGTGGCGACCCACTTTGCGGCGCGTACCCCGAAGTCGATCAGCGTGGCCAACCGCACGATGGAGCGCGGCGAACGCCTGGCAGCGAAGTTCGGTGCGCGCACGCTGCGCCTGTCCGACCTGCCAGGGCGCCTGCACGAGTTCGACGCGGTCATCTCGTGCACCGCGAGTTCGCTGCCCATCATCGGCCTGGGGGCAGTGGAAAGCGCGCTGCGTCAGCGCCGCCATCGCCCGATCTACATGGTCGACCTGGCCGTGCCGCGCGACATCGAGCCCGAAGTCGCCGCCCTGAACGACGTCTACCTCTACACGGTGGACGATCTCTCGACGCTGGTGCAGACCGCGGGCGAGAAGCGCCAAGCCGCAGTGGCGCAGGCCGAAGCCATCATCGACGCCGGCGTGCAGAGTTTTGCGCACTGGCTCGACCAGCGGGCTGCAGTGCCTGTCATCCAGGCGCTGAATCGCCAGGCCGACGACTGGACCGCCATCGAGATGCACCGTGCGCGCCGCATGCTGGCCAAGGGCGAGCCCATCGACGGCGTGCTCGAAGCACTGGCCCGCGGCCTCACGCACAAGATGCTGCACGGCACGCTGGCGGAGTTGCACGCTGCCGACGGCGCCGACCGGGAAGCACTGGTGCAGACGATCTCCCGTCTGTTTCTGCGCCAGAGCACACGCCAGCCCGGCGGCGACCACCGTTAGTTCTTCTGGGTGCCGGCCGGGGCGCGCTGTGGCGCCATCCCGGCCGCCCGCCGCTGCATGACCCCATCCCTCAGAGAGCAATTCGAGCGTCTGGGCCTGCGCCTGAACGAACTGGACGCCAACCTGGCCGACCCTTCGGTCTCGGCCGACATCAAGCGCTACCGCGCACTGTCGCGCGAACAGTCCGAGGTGGCCGCCATCGTCGAGCGATTTCGCCGCTTTCAGCAACGCGAAGCCGACCTGCAGACGGCTCGCGACATGCTCGACGACGCCGCACTCGATGAAGAGATGAGCGCAATGGCCCGCGAGGAAGCCGCCGAGGCCGAGGCCGATCTTGTTCGCCTCCAAGGCGAGCTGCAGGCCGCACTGCTGCCGCGCGACCCGGACGACGAGCGCAACGCCTTCCTGGAGATCCGTGCCGGCACCGGTGGTGACGAATCGGCACTGTTCGCGGGCGACCTCGCGCGCATGTACCTACGCTTCTGCGAACGCCAGGGCTGGCGTACCGAGGTGCTGAGCGAAAGCGAGTCGGAACTCGGTGGCTACAAGGAACTGGTGCTGCGCATCGAAGGCGACCGTGTCTACGAGGCGCTGCGCTTCGAATCGGGCGGCCACCGCGTCCAGCGTGTGCCAGCCACCGAATCACAGGGGCGCATCCACACCAGCGCCTGCACCGTGGCGGTGATGCCCGAGCCCGACGAAGCCGAGGAGATCCAGCTCAACCCGGCCGAGCTGCGCATCGACACGTTCCGCGCCAGCGGTGCCGGTGGGCAGCACGTCAACAAGACCGACAGCGCGATCCGCATCACGCATCTGCCCACCGGCCTGGTGGCCGAATGCCAGGACGATCGCTCGCAGCACCGCAACAAGGCCAAGGCGATGGCGGTCCTGGCCGCAAGATTGCGGGACAAGGACCGCAGCGAGCGCGCTGCGAAGGAAGCCGCCACGCGCAAGACGCTGATCGGCAGCGGTGACCGCTCCGACCGTATCCGCACCTACAACTTTCCGCAGGGACGGTTGACCGACCACCGCATCAACCTCACGCTGTACAAGCTGGGGCAGGTGATGGACGGTGACCTGCAGGACGTCGTCGCAGCACTGAAGGGCGCGCGCGCGGCGGAGCAGCTGGCCCAGCTGGAGTCGGGCGGACACTGATGAAGGTGGCCGACGCGCTGTCGAGGGCCCGCGACATCGGCGTGGCACGCCTCGACGCCCAGTTGCTCATCGCGCACCACCTCGGCCGCTCGCGCAGCTGGGTGCTGGCGCACGACGATGACGCGCTCTTGCCGGCGCACCAGGCGCTCGTGCTGGAAGACCTGGGCCGGCTGGCCGACGGCGTGCCCCTGGCCTACATCCGCAAGGAGCGGGAGTTCCATGGCCTCAGCCTCGAAGTGGGCCCGGCCGTGCTGGTGCCCCGGCCCGACACCGAGGTGCTGGTGGACTGGGCGCTGCAGCTTCTGTCCACACGATCGACGCCCTCGAAGGCCGTCCGGGTCGCCGACCTGGGCACCGGCAGCGGAGCCATCGCGCTGGCAGTCCGGCATGCTTGCCCTGGGGCCGAGGTCTGGGCGACCGACCTCAGCCTGGAGGCGCTCGAAACAGCCCGGCGCAACGCGACGCGGCTGAAGTTGCAGGTCGACTTCCGCGCCGGCTGCTGGTGGGCGCCGCTGCAGGGCCAGCGCTTCGACCTCCTGCTGTCGAATCCACCCTACATCGCCAGCGACGACCCCCACCTGGCCGCACTGGTCCACGAACCCCGGGAGGCCTTGACCCCGGGCGGTGATGGTCTCTCTGCATTGCGCACGCTGGCCCGAGGCGGCCCGGATCACCTCGTCGACGGCGGCTGGATGCTGCTGGAGCACGGGCACGAGCAAGCCGCCGACGTCGCGCTCATGCTGCGCCAAGCCGGGTTCGAAGCCATTCAGACGCGCTCGGACCTTGCCGGCCGTCCGCGATGCACCGGCGGAAGGAAACCGTCGCCCCCGGTGTCTCGCTGACGCCGCACACCGGGGAGCAAGCGTCAAGAAGTTGGCGCCTTCGACCACTGCCGGCCCCCGGGACGGGCGCACCCGGGCATGATGTCCCCTCGGCGCCCCACCACGGCGCAACGGAGTCCGACATGCGTGCGATCGGCAGGTTCTCGGCTTCACTGGTTCTGGCGCTGACGACCGCGGCGGCCAGCGCCGTTGGTTTGCAGCCCCCCGACAGCAGCCAGGTGTGGCCGCAGTGGCAGGCTCGACTCACCGTGTCGATGCTGCCGCCTTCCTCCGGATCGCTGCTCACGGCTTTCGATTCCGGCGCGCCGCGAAACCTTCGCGACCTGCCTCAGACCACCCTGCTGCTCGGCGACTACTTCTTCCGGGTACCCGGTCTCGGTCTGCTCGATCGATCCGGCAGCCTGCGCGCAAGTACCGGACTCTTGATCAACCAGCGTGGCTTCGGCCTGCAAGGTACGTCGGCCCCAGGGCTGGGCGACAGTCAGCGCGACCCCTCGTCCACCCTGCCTTATCTGGGCCTGGGATACAGCAGCCTGTCTCTGAAGGGGGGCTGGAACTTCGACGCCGACATCGGCATCGTCGCGGGCAACCCCTCGGGGGCCTGGCGCTTCGGCCGCGCCCTGCTGGGCAACCAGGGCAGCGACGGCGCGCTGCGCGACCTTCGCCTGTCGCCGGTGTTGCAGCTGGGCATGCGCTACTCGTTCTGATCGGCGGCAGGCCGCCCGCCACCAAGCCGCTTCAGCGCGGGTTCATCGGTGCGTCGCGGAAGACGCGCGCATCCATGGTGCGCAGTTGCGGGGACACCGCCACCGGCGCGCCGATCACGCCCAGCACGTGCTGCTGCAGGTCGATGCCTGGCGCGATCTCGGTCAGGACGAGGTGGCCGTCCTGAAGATCGAACACAGCGCGTTCGGTGATGTAGCGCACCTGCCGGCCGAGGCTGGCCACGTAAGGGCCGTTGAAGCTGAGGTGACTGACGGCGGGCACCAGCTTGCCGACCCGCCCTTCGTGTTCGATCGTCAGCCGCCCGTCTGCCGCTCGAACGCGCAGACCGCCAGCCGTGAGGGTCCCCATGAAGACGATTCGCCGCGTGCTCTGCGTGATGTTGATGAAGCCGCCGACACCGGCGATGACGTCGCCGAAGCGGCTGACGTTGACGTTGCCCAGCGGGTCGAATTCCGCCAGCCCGAGGAAGGCGATGTCGAGTCCACCACCGTCGTAGAAGTCGAACATCGCGGCGTGATCGATCACCGCTTCGGGGTGCGCGCTGCAGCCGAAGCTGAGCTTGTCGGCCGGCGTGCCGCCGACCGGGCCCGATTCGAGCGTCAGGGTGAAACCGCCGATGCCTTCCTCGCGCGCCACCTGCCCGATGCCGGCCGGCATGCCCACGCCGAGGTTCACCACCGGGTGCGACAGCCCGGCCAGTTCGAGCAAGGCCCGGCGCTGCACGATCTTTCGCAGGTCGAGTGGCAGCCGGCTCGGCATGTCGTCGACGGGGCTGTCCTTGGTGACGCGCTGCGAGCGACTCAGGTAGTCGTCGTTGTGCTTCTCGCCGAAGGTCATCCAGTGGTCGTCTTCACCTTCGCTGACGACCACATGATCGACCAGGATGCCAGGCACGCGCACCAGGTTCGGGTCGAGATCGCCCGCGGCCACCACCCGCTTCACCTGTGCGATGACGATGCCCCCGCTGTTGTGCGCAGCCTGCGCGATGGCCAGCAGATCCTGGTGGAAGGGCTCGTGCTCGGTGGTGAGGTTGCCGCGCTCGTCGGCCGTGGTGGCCCGGATGAGCGCCACGTGCACGGGGAACGATGGGTAGAACAACTGCTCCTTGCCCGCGAGGGCCACGAGTTCGACCACCGGAGACCCGGTTCGGGCCGTGAGGCGAGCGCCACCGTGACGTGGGTCGACGAAGGTGTGCAGCCCGATCGATGTCACCACGCCGGCCTTGCCCCCCGCGATGGCCCGGTAGAGATGCGTGATGACGCCTTGCGGCAGGTTGTAGGCCTCCACGGCGTTGTCCTGCACGAGCCGACCCAGGCGGGGTGCCGAGATCCAGTGGCCTCCGATGATGCGCTTGACGAGCCCGGCATGGCCGAAGTGGTTCACGCCGCGGCTGAGCTTGTCGCCCTGCCCGGCGGCGTAGACCAGGGTGAGGTCGCGCGGCGAGCCGTCACGCAGGAACCGGCGCTCCAGCGCCGACGTCACGGCCTCGGCATGCCCGGCGCCCACGAAGCCGGCGCAGACAACGGTCTGGCCGTCCTTCACAAGAGCGGCGGCTTGTGCGGCATCGAGTCGGTTCATGGTTGTCCAGGCCCGGGCGGGCTCAGGTCAGTGCAGGTCGGGTGATGCATCGCCCTCGCCCTGGGGCGGCCCTGCATCGGCCACACGGAACTTCTCGGTGGCCCAGGCGCCGAGATCGACGTTCCGACAACGCTCGCTGCAAAAAGGGCGATAGGCGTTGCGCGGTCCGTAGACCGACGGTCCACGGCAGGTCGGGCAGGGCACGACCCGGTCAGGCTGGGGCTCGGGCGCGGACATGGCGGGACCTCGGGCGGGTGTCAGGCACAAAGGGTGAGCTCGAAGGGCGTGTCGACGGCGGCCGGTCGGAGCCGGCCCTCGGCGTCGGCCTTCATGATGCGCACCGACACCATCAAGCGATGGCCGGTGATCTCGGGCACCAGACCGCCGGTGTCGTCGAAGGCCACACGCATCAGGTGATACGACTTGCCCTGCGGCAGGCTCTGCTGGTAATGGCCGGCCACCGCCACCATGCGCTGCGGCGTGCCGCTGTCGCGAAGCAGGCCGATGAGCACCTGCAGCGCCTCGGCCAACGGCATCAGGTGGCTGATCCAGCCGTGCAGGTCGGCACGGCGGCTGTCAGCGCCGTGCTGTTGCCACGCGAAGTAAGCGGGCAGGTCGAACTCGCAGGTGCCGCCGGGAATGCTGATACGGCTTCGGATGCTCATCAGCCACTCGTTGCCGGAGAGCGCTGCCCCCGCCTTCCCTGGCAGCTGGTTCAGACCGTTGAAGGCGCCGTCGACACGAGCGATCACACGGTCGAGCATGGCCTCGGAGATGCCGGGGTGGCCGCGATAGCCCATCAGCTGGCTCTTGTGCCGCTCGAGCTCCTTGAGCAGGTCTGACTTGAGGTCGGCGCGCGAGGCGACGTCCATCACCTCGAACATGGTGGCGAGTGCGAAGTGATGATCGATGGCCGTGTCACGGCGCACCAGCTCCTGCAGGCGACCAAAGAGATGCTCCAGCCGGAGCATGGTGCGGATGCCTTCGTTGAAGGGGTACTCGTACAGGACCAAGACGCGCGGCTTTCAGACGATCGCGCCGGACGAGTGCGGCGGCGTTGCGGTCGATTGTTTCACAGGGATCGGGCCCCGGAGCCGCCCGGCGACCACTGCGCCCACACAGCTTCCACCTCGGATTGCAGCTCGTCGGGACCAATGCCGTCGTTGAAGATCACGGCGTCGGCCACCGCCCGCCGCTGCGCCCGTGTCGCCTGCTGTTCGATGACACGCCGCACAGCCTCGGCGCTCCAGCCGGAGCGCTGTGTCACGCGGTCGACCTGCGTCTGCTCGCAGCAGTCGATGACGAGGACGCGCTCGACCCGGCTGCGCCAATGGCGCGACTCGGCCAGCAGCGGTACGTCGAACACCACAGGTGCGGCTCCCGCGGCCGCCGCCTGCCGCGCGGCCTCGGCGCCGATCATCGGGTGCAGCACAGCCTCGAGACGGCGCTTGGACGCGGGATCCCCGAACGCGATGCGCCGCATGCGATCGCGATCGAGCGCCCCGTCGGCAGCGAGGATGTCGGCGCCGAAGGCCTCGGCCAGCGCCGGCAGCGCAGCGCCCCCCGGCAGGGTGAGAGACCGCGCGATGGCATCGGTGTCGACCAGCACGGCGCCGCAGGCCACCAGCATGCGAGCGACGGTGCTCTTGCCGCTGCCGATGCCTCCGGTCAGGCCGAAGCGGCGCATGGATGACTCATCAGGCCCAGCCCATGAAGTCGAGCACGCGCGGCAGGCCGGCCAGCATGACCACAAGCCCTCCGCCGACAAGAAACGGTCCGAACGGCACGAAGCGTCCCTCGCGCAGTGTGCTTCGCAGCTTCATGCCGATGCCTACGAGCGCGCCGATCAAGGAGGCCATCAGCACGATCGGCAGGATGGACTGCCACCCGAGCCAGGCCCCCAGGGCAGCGAGAAGCTTGAAGTCCCCGTAGCCCATGCCCTCCTTGCCAGTGGTCAGCTTGAACAGCCAGTACACCGACCAGAGCGAGAGGTAACCCACTGCTGCGCCCTGAAGAGACCCCCAGGCGTTCAGTCCCGGAAGCCAACCCAGGCCCGCAGCCAGCAAGCCGCCCCAGAGCAGCGGAAAGGTCAAGGCGTCTGGCAACACCGTGGTGTCCCAGTCGATGGCGGCCAGGGCCACCAGGACCGCGACCGCCGCACACCAGAGCATTGCGGTCCAGCTTGCCCCGAAGCGCCAGCCTACGGCAGCGAACAGCAGCGCCGTCAGAAGTTCAATGAAGGGATATCGCGGGCTGATGCCGGTGCCACACGCCGAGCAACGCCCGCGCAGGAACAGCCAGCTCAGCACGGGAACATTCTCGTACCAGCGGATGCGGTGCCCGCAGGCGGGGCACCGTGACGCAGGGCGCAGGAGGCTCAGTGGCGACAGCTTTTCGAGGTCCTGCGTGAGCGACTTCGAGGCCTGGTCGAGCAACGGCGGCGCCGAGGTGGAGAACACGCGCTGGTAGGACGCCGCATCGCCGAGCTGGCCCGCCACGTCGCCCCACCACTGCCGCTCCAGCATGAGCGGCGTGCGGTGAATGACGACGTTGAGAAAGCTGCCGATCAGCAGGCCCAGCAGGCCCAGCGCCCAAGGCGACAGCAGCGCCTCGAGGGGAAGATCCGCCAGCACGTTCAGACGACGGCGCCGAGCTTGAAGATGGGCAGGTACATCGAGACCACGATGCCGCCGATCAGAACGCCCAGGATGACGATGATGAAGGGCTCCATCAGGCTGGACAGGCCCTTCACCATCTCGTCCACCTCGTCCTCGTAGAACTCGGCGGCCTTGCCCAGCATGTGGTCGAGCGAGCCCGACTCCTCACCGATGGCCGTCATCTGCAGCACCATGGTGGGAAACACCCCGCTGGCTGTCATGGACGTGGTGAGCGCCGATCCCGTGGAGACGTCCTTCTGGATCTGCTCGGTAGCCAGCGCATAGACGGCATTTCCCGAGGCGCCGCCAACGGAGTCGAGCGCCTCGACCAGCGGTACGCCGGCTGCGAACATCGTCGACAGCGTGCGGGTCCATCGGGCGATGACGGCCTTGTTGATGAGGTCACCGAACACCGGGATCTTCAGCAGGATACGGTCCATCGCCATCTGCATCTTCTCGGACCGCTTCCAGGATTCGAAGAAGAAATACAGGCCGCCCCCGCCGATACCGAAGATCGCCCACCAGTAGCTGGTGAAGAACTTGGACATCGCGATCACCACCAGCGTCGGCGTCGGCAAGTCGGCGCCGAAGGACTTGAAGACGTCCTCGAACGCCGGAATCACGAAGATCATGATGACGGTCAGCACGACGAAGGCGACGATGACGACCGCGATGGGGTACATCAGGGCCGACTTGATCTTGCTCTTGATGGCCATCGTCTTCTCCTGGTAGATGGCCAGGCGATCGAGCAAGGCCTCCAGGATACCGCCGGCCTCACCGGCCTCGACGAGGTTGCAGTAGAGCGAATCGAAGTGCAGGGGGTGCTTGCGGAAGGCGGACGACAAGCTGGTGCCGGTCTCGACGTCCGAGCGGATGTCGTTCAGGAGCTTGGTCATGCGGGGATTGGTACTGCCGCGCGCGACGATGTCGAAGGACTGAAGCAGCGGCACACCGGCCTTCATCATCGTCGCCAGTTGACGCGTGAAGATGGCGATGTCCTTCTGCTTGATGGAGCGACCACCCGAGGTACGGCGCTTCTTGACCTTTGTGACCAGGATGCCCTGGCGGCGCAGGCTGGCACTGACCACGGACTCGCCGCCCGCGCGCATCTCGCCACGGACGATCTTGCCGTTCTTGTCCTTCCCCTCCCACTCGTAGATCGCGTCTTTGGCGTTCTTCGCGCTGTTCGAGGCTGCTGCTGCTGTTGCCATGGGGTCTCCGGCTGGGGCCGTACTGGGGCTGATTTTCCATGCGCTGGCGCACGCGCACGGCGCGCCGGAAGCTACTCGTTCGTGACAGTGATCACTTCTTCGAGAGTCGTCATGCCCGACTTCACCTTGATCAACCCGGACTGGCGCAGATCACGCACGCCATCGGCCTGCGCCTGCTGGGCAATGTCGAGTGCCGAACCCTCGGAAAGGATGATGCGCTGCATCGCCTCTGTTATCGGCATGACTTGGTACAGGCCCACACGTCCTTTGTAACCGTTATTGCACGCCGAGCAACCGACAGCCCGGTAGGGTTTCCAGCTGCCATCCAGATCGGTCGGTTGGAAGCCCGCCTTGAGCAGGGCTTCGCGCGGGTACTCGGCGGGCGTCTTGCAGTTTTCACACAGTCGGCGTGCCAGCCGCTGGGCGGTGATGAGCAAGACGCTGGAAGCGATGTTGAAAGGCGCCACGCCCATGTTCATGAGGCGGGTCAGCGTGGACGGTGCATCGTTGGTATGCAGCGTCGACATGACCAGGTGCCCCGTCTGGGCCGCTTTCAGTGCGATGTCGGCGGTCTCGAGATCACGGATCTCGCCGACCATGATGATGTCGGGGTCCTGTCGCAGGAACGACTTCAGCGCTGCGGCGAAGGTCAGCCCCGCGCGGTCGTTGACGTTGACCTGATTGATGCCGGGCAGGTTGATTTCAGCCGGATCCTCGACCGTGGCGATGTTCACCCCTGGCTGATTCAGCAGGTTCAGGCAGGTGTAGAGCGACACCGTCTTGCCGCTGCCCGTGGGCCCAGTGACCAGGATCATCCCGTAAGGCCGCTGGATGCAGGTCATCAGCCGCTCTTTTTCGATCTTCTCGTACCCCAGGGCCTCGATGCCGAGCTTGGCGCTCGAGGGGTCCAGGATCCGGATCACGACCTTCTCGCCGAACAGCGTGGGCAGCGTGGAGACCCGGAAGTCGATCGCCTTGCTGCCGAACTTGAGCTTCATTCGGCCGTCCTGCGGCACGCGCTTCTCGGAGATGTCCATCCGGGAGATGACCTTGATGCGCGAAGCGAGCTTCTCCTTGATGGCGATGGGCGGCTGCGTGATCTCCCGCAACTCACCGTCGATGCGGAAACGCACGCGGTAGTTGTATTCGTAGGGCTCGAAGTGCAGGTCGGACGCACGCATGTTGATGGCGTCGATCAACATCTTCTGCAGGAACCGCACGACCGGCGCGTCTTCGACGTCGACCGAGATGTCGTTGGCTTCGGCGGACTGCGGGTCGTCTTCGGTGACGTCGAACTCGAAGTCTCCGCTGACCATCGACTCGATGACTTCGCTGGCGCTGGCGCCCTGATTCTCGATCTGGCGCAGCAGCTTGTCGTATTCGACGACCACCCATTCAGGCGTGAGCTGGGTGGCGAACTTGATGCGCTCGGCAGCCTCCTGGTCGGTCGGGTCGGCCGCGCCGATGAACAGCCTGTTGCCACGCTTGCCCAGCGCGATCAGCTGGTACTGCGATGCGATCTTGGCATCGAGCACACTGCGCGGCAGCTTCTGCGGATCGACCGTGTTCAGATCGAGCAAAGGAAGCGCCAACACAGAAGAGAGCGTGTGAGCCAGTTCTGCAGGCTGAACGGCGCCCGCCGCGATCACCGACGAAACGAAGCTGACGCGGCGCTCCTTCGAAGACTTGGCCAAGTCTTCCGCGGCCTTGGCGGTCAGTTTTCCCGCATGCACCAGCACGCGCGCAACGCCGCTGAGGGTGGAGGAGGGCGAGTCGGCGAGGGTATCGGCAGGCGGCATGCTCGCGGGCGTACCTAGGTTGGAGGGTCAACGATGGATCATCGCCGATCGCTGCAATGCTGTAAACGGACCACCCCCGGCCCTGTGTCCACGTCACACCCTGCAACGAACAATGCAGTTCGGAGGACAGCTGACATGAAAAGATGGTCGGGGTGAGAGGATTCGAACCTCCGGCCTCTACGTCCCGAACGTAGCGCTCTACCAGGCTAAGCTACACCCCGATTCGGTCCGCGCACGCTGGCTTGAGCCTGCGCCGCTGGTGCCAGAGGCCCTGCGAGAGCTCTGGGAGCCTTCAGGACGACCGGTGCACCGACCGAGCTGATAATTCTAGCAGAGCGCTGCGGGCCCACGACTCGGGCAGTACCGAAAGGCACTCGCGGGCCTTTTCGGCCTCCTGCTCTGCAGCCTTCCGCGTGGCGTCCAGCGCGCCGGTCCGGCGAACGATGGCCAGAATGGCGGGCAACTCCTCGGTCGCTCCGTGCTCTATGGCGCCTCGGATCAAGGCGCGCTCTTCAGCATCGGAGCGGTCCATCGCCAGCAGAAGCGGCAGTGTCGGTTTGCCCTCGCGAAGATCGTCTCCCACGTTCTTGCCGAGCGCTTGCGAATCGCCCTCATAGTCGAGCAGGTCGTCGATCAGTTGGAAAGCCGTCCCCAGCGCCCTGCCGTACCCGGCGCAGGCCTCTTCGATGACTTCGTCGGCACCCGCAAGGACCGCTCCCAGGCGGGCACTGGCCTCGAACAGCTTGGCTGTCTTGAAGCGGATCACACGCAGGTAGTCTTCCACCGCAAGGTCGGGGTCGTGCATGTTCAACAACTGCAGGACTTCTCCTTCGGCGATGACGTTGGTGGCGTCGGCCAGCACGGAGAGCACTCGCATGTTTTTCACCGAGACCATCATCTGGAAGGCGCGCGAGTAGAGGAAGTCACCGACCAGCACGCTGGCTGCATTGCCGAATGTCGCGTTGGCCGTCGCCCTGCCTCTGCGAAGCGACGATTCGTCGACAACGTCGTCATGGAGGAGGGTGGCGGTGTGGATGAACTCCACCACGGCCGCCAACTCGAAGCGCGCCGCCCCCTGGAAACCCAGCGCTTCCGCCATCAGCAACACCAGGCGAGGACGGATACGCTTGCCCCCGGCGGTAATGATGTAGCTTGAGATCTGGTCGATGAGAACCACCTGCGAAGACAGCCGCTGGCGGATCACCTCGTCCACGCGCTGCATGGCCGCACCCATTGGGTCAGATGTCACGGTGAAGGATGATTGCGGTTCGGGCACGGGGTGGACGCAAATGCGTCGTCGCATTATAGAAAGGGCCGCGCCATCGACCGCGGTGCGTGCCACGTGGCTGCGACAGGTAAAACGCCTGCCACCCCTCTGCATCGGTGGGCGCGTCAGCCATGCTGCAGCAGACGCGCCAGTGCTATACTGGAAGGCTTCGCATCGAACTCCGCGGCGCGCCCTTCCCGGGCAGTCAACCGGGGCCAGACGCGAGCGCAGCCTCTCGCAGGCTGCAAATGGCCGGTGCTCGGGAGCGGCTAGCGGCGTTTGGTAACTGGTTAACGCCATGTAGCAAGCGCCATGTAGCAAGCGCCACCGACAAGCGGGTCGGGCTGAAGGTCCGGCACGCTGTGCGGAGCACAGGATCAGGAAGGCAGCTTAGGCTGCCTCGCTTCAAAGGCAGCCCTGCGGCTGCGATGCGCCGCAAGGCGTGGAAAGGTCGAACATGTACGCGGTCATAAAAACCGGGGGCAAACAATACAAAGTTGTCGCCGGCGAAAAGATCAAGGTAGAACAGATTGCTGCGGACGTGGGCCAGGAAATCGTGATCGATCAGGTGCTCGCCGTCGGCGAGGGCGCAGATCTGACGGTCGGGACTCCGTGGGTCGCGGGTGCCAGCGTGAAGGCCACAGTCGTGGCCCAGGGCCGGCACGACAAGGTGCGCATCTTCAAGATGCGTCGCCGCAAGCACTATCAGAAGCACGGCGGCCACCGCCAGCACTACACCGAGCTGCAGATCGCCTCGGTCAACCCGGCCTGACGGGCACAAGGAGCAACAACCATGGCACAGAAAAAGGGCGGCGGCTCAACCCGCAACGGCCGTGATTCACAGCCGAAGATGCTCGGCGTGAAGGTCTATGGCGGTCAGACGGTCACGGCCGGCTCGATCATCGTGCGCCAGCGTGGCACCAAGTTCCACCCCGGCACCAACGTCGGCGTGGGCAAGGATCACACGCTGTTCGCGCTCGTCGACGGGTCGGTCTCCTTCGACATCAAGGGCCCGCAGAATCGGCAGACGGTGTTCGTCAAGCCGGTCTGACCGCGCTCTGCAAGACACCGAAGCCCCGGCCTGCCGGGGCTTCGTCGTTCTAGGCCGCTAACATCGAGATTCCATGAAGTTCGTCGACGAAGCCACCATCGAGTTCGCTGCCGGCAACGGAGGCGCGGGCTGCGTGAGCTTCCGCCCGTTCGGCGGCCCCAACGGCGGCGACGGCGGCCGGGGCGGCAGCGTCTATGCCGTGGCCGACCGCAACATCAACACCCTGATCGACTACCGGTATACGCGCCGGTTCGACGCTCGCAATGGCGAAGCGGGCCGAGGCTCGGACCAGTTCGGCGCCGCCGGCGAGGACATCCTGCTGCGCATGCCGGTGGGGACGATCATCACCGACACCGAGACCGAGACGGTGATGGCCGAACTGCTCGAGCACGGTGAGAAAGTCCTGTTGGCCAAAGGTGGCGATGGCGGCTTCGGCAACCTGCATTTCAAGACCAGCACCAACCGGGCACCGCGGCAGAAGACACCCGGTTGGCCCGGTCAGGCCTTCAAGGTGAAGCTCGAGCTGCGGGTTCTCGCCGACGTCGGCCTGCTGGGCATGCCCAATGCCGGCAAGTCGACCTTGATCGCCGCAATCTCCAACGCGCGGCCCAAGATCGCCGACTACCCCTTCACGACGCTGCACCCCAACCTCGGTGTGGTGCGGGTCGGCCCGGAGCGCAGCTTCGTCGTCGCGGACATTCCGGGGCTGATCGAAGGCGCCTCTGAAGGAGCCGGTCTCGGCCACCAGTTTCTGCGCCACCTGCAGCGCACCCGGCTGCTGCTGCACATCATCGACATGGCGCCCTTCGACGACAGCGTCGACCCCGTGGCGCAGGCACGGGCCATCGTCAAGGAACTGAAGAAATACGACGTCAAGCTGCATGCCAAGCCGCGCTGGCTGGTGCTCAACAAGCTCGACATGGTGCCGCGCGAAGAGCGCGATGCACTGTGCAAGGACTTCGTGCGACGCCTACGCTGGAAAGGTCCCGTGTTCCAGATCTCGGCACTCGCTCGCGAAGGCTTGCAGCCGCTGCTGGAGGCGATCTACCGGCACGTCGCGGCTGAGCAGGTCCAGGTCGTCGAGCCCGACGCGCGCTTCGACAATGGGGAGGATGCGTCCCGTGGCTAGCCCGATCAGCCGAGCCAGGCGGATCGTCGTCAAGGTCGGCTCCAGCCTGGTCACCAACGAGGGGCGAGGCGTGGACGCCGAGGCCATCGGCAACTGGTCGCGGCAACTCGCCGCGCTGGCCGCCCAGGGCCGCGAGATGGTCATGGTGTCCAGCGGCGCCATCGCCGAAGGCATGAAGCGTCTGGGTTGGAGCACGCGTCCGAAGGAACTGCACGAGCAGCAGGCCGCCGCGGCGGTGGGCCAGATGGGCCTGGTGCAGATGTACGAGACCAAGCTGCGCGAGCAAGGCGTGGGCAGCGCGCAGGTGCTGTTGACACACGGCGACCTCGCCGACCGCGAGCGCTACCTCAACGCTCGATCGACACTGCTGACCCTGCTGTCGCTGAAGGTCATTCCGGTGATCAACGAGAACGACACCGTCGTGAACGACGAGATCAAGGTCGGCGACAACGACACGCTCGGCGCGCTGGTGGCCAACCTCGTCGATGCCGATGCGCTGATCATCCTGACCGATCAGCGGGGCCTCTACTCTGCCGACCCGCGCAAGGATCCGCAGGCGCGTTTCATCGACGAAGCACGAGCCGGCGACCCGGCGCTCGAGGCCATGGCGGGTGGAGCCGGATCGAACATCGGTCGCGGCGGCATGCTGACCAAGGTGCTGGCCGCGAAGCGGGCTGCCGGCAGTGGCGCCAGCACGGTCATCGCGTGGGGCCGCGAGCCCGATGTGCTCCTGCGGCTGGCGGCCGGCGAGTCCATCGGCACGGCCTTGCTGGCGGGCACGCCCAAGCATGCCGCACGCAAGCAATGGATGGTCGACCACCTGCAGATGCGCGGCGCCGTGAACGTCGACGCAGGCGCGGTGAGCAAGGTACGCGACGAAGGCAAGAGCCTCTTGCCCATCGGCGTGATCGAGGTACAGGGCGACTTCTCGCGTGGCGACGTCATTGCCGTACGTTCGCCCGAGGGGCTGGAGCTGGCTCGGGGTCTGGCCAACTACTCGTCAGCCGAAGCAAGGCTCATCGCACGCAAGCCGTCGGCGATGATCGAGTCGTTGCTGGGCTACGCCAACGAGCCCGAACTGATTCACCGCGACAACCTCGTGCTGGTGTGACACCACGCACCGCGCCTCTCGTCAGTTGACGCTGTCGGGCGGGGCCTCGGACACTTGCCCGTCGTCGTGGCGAGAGTGGCGCATGCCTGCACGCAGGTAGCGGTTGTGGTGGTTCACGCGAGGCAGGAAGCGCGCGAGCTCGGTCAGCGCCATCTCGTAGACGTTGCGCTTGAACTCGATCACCACGTCAAGCGGCACCCAATACTCGTTCCAGCGCCAGGCATCGAACTCGGGGTGGTCGGTGGCGCGCAGGTTCATGTCGCTGTCGCGACCGAGCAGGCGCAGCAGGAACCAGATCTGCTTCTGACCTCGGTACTGCCCGCGTGCGTCCTTGCGGATGAAGTGGTCAGGCACCTCGTAGCGCAGCCAGTCGCGGGTGCGGCCGATGATCTCCACGTGCTCGGGCAGCAGCCCGACCTCTTCGTGGAGCTCACGGAACATCGCCTGCTCGGGCGTCTCGCCGTACTTGATACCGCCCTGCGGAAACTGCCAGGAGTGCGTGCGCAATCGCTTGCCCCAGAACACCTGATTCCGGGAGTTGAGCAGGATGATGCCGACGTTGGGCCTGAAGCCTTCCCTGTCGAGCATAATCGGACCCCAATTTGTGACTGATTTCATTATTGCACCGCTCGTGTGCATGCAGCGATCTCTCGCTAACCCGCATGGCCATGCAGGGTCCAGCGGACGAGCCACACGCTGAGCAGTCACCCTCCAAGAAGCACGCATGAAAGCCTCACAGACCTTCATCTCCACGCTCAAGGAAGCCCCGGCCGACGCCGAGGTCACCAGCCATCGGCTCATGATGCGCGCCGGCATGATCAAGCGCCTGGGCGCGGGCATCTACACCTACATGCCGATGGGCCTGCGCGTCATCCGCAAGGTCGAGAACATCATCCGCGAGGAGATGAACCGGGCCGGTGCCGTCGAGCTGCTGATGCCGGTGGTGCAGCCGGCCGAGCTTTGGCAGGAGTCGGGCCGCTTCCAGAAGTACGGCCCCGAGCTGATGCGCGTGAAGGACCGCCACGACCGCGACTTCATCATCCAGCCCACCAGCGAAGAGGTCATCACCGACATCGCGCGCCAGGAACTGCGCAGTTACAAGCAGCTGCCGCGAAATTTCTATCACATCCAGACCAAGTTCCGCGACGAGCGCCGGCCGCGCTTCGGCGTCATGCGCGGGCGCGAGTTCACGATGAAGGACGCCTATTCCTTCGACCGCGACCCGGCGTCGGCGCTGAAGAGCTACGACGTGATGTACAGCGCCTACTGCGCCATCTTCGACCGCTTCGGCCTGCAGTACCGCGCCGTCGCCGCCGACACCGGCGCCATCGGCGGCGATGCGTCGCACGAATTCCAGGTCATCGCCGACACCGGTGAAGATGCCATCGTCTACTGCCCCACCAGCGACTTCGCCGCGAACATCGAGCTGGCCGAGGCCGTGTCGCTGATCGCCGAACGCGCTGCTCCGGCCCAGCCGATGGTGAAGACCCCCACGCCGGGCAAGAGCACCTGCGAAGACGTCGCTCAGCTGCTCGGGCTGCCGCTCGCCTCGACGGTCAAGTCGCTGGTGCTGGCCACCGACGAACTCGACGACAAGGGCGACATCAGGAAGACGACGGTGTGGCTGCTGCTCGTGCGCGGCGACCACAGCCTCAACGAGATCAAGGCCGGCAAGCTGCCGGGCCTGAAGGGTGGCTTCCGGTTTGCGACCGTGGCCGAGATCGACGACCACTTCGGCACCAGGCCGGGCTACCTGGGCCCGATCGGCACGCTCAAGCCGGTGAAGGTGGTGGCGGACCGCACCGTGGCCGCGATGAGCGACTTCGTCTGCGGCGCCAACGAGGCCGACTTCCACCACACCGGCGTGAACTGGGGACGTGATCTGCCGGAACCCGATGCCGTGGCCGACATCCGCAACGTCATCGCCGGTGACCCCTCGCCCGATGGCAAGGGCGTGCTGGCCATCCAGCGCGGCATCGAGGTCGGCCACGTGTTCTACCTCGGCACCAAGTACAGCGCCGCGATGAACGCGCACTACCTCGACGAGAACGGCAAGCCGCAGTTGATGGAAATGGGGTGCTACGGCATCGGCGTAACGCGCATCCTGGGTGCCGCCATCGAGCAGAACCACGACGACCGCGGCATCGTGTGGCCTGACGCCATCGCGCCGTTCACCGTGGCCATCTGTCCCATCGGCTATGACCGCAGCGCTGACGTGAAGGCTGCCGCCGACCGCCTGCACGAAGAACTCGTGGCGCTCGGCGTGGATGTCGTGCTCGACGACCGCGGAGAGCGTCCGGGGGCGATGTTCGCCGACTGGGAACTCATCGGCGTACCGCACCGCGTGGTGCTGTCCGATCGCGGTCTGAAGGCCGGGACTGCCGAAGTGCAAGGCCGTCGCGACGCCGAGGCCTCACAGGTGCCCCTCGAAGGTCTCTCGGCCGTCGTCAAGGGCCGCCTGAAGGCATGAGGCAGCGCGTCGGCCTGCCGACGCGACGCGCCTTCGGCCGTGCGCTGCTGGCCTGGCCGCTGGCCGCTGGCCTGCCCCGCGCCCATGCAGGCGCGCAGATCGAAGAACCCTTGGCGAATGCGGTCCGCTCTGCGCTGGCCGCCGCCGTGGCCGACACGGCGCCGCCCAAGCCGCGATTCGACGATGTCGAGGCGCGCCTGACGTACCTGAAGTGGCTGGGCGCCTCGAGCGAGAAGCTCAAGCGCCGCAAGAGCGAACACGTCACGCGCATCGAGTTCCTCGAGACGGTGTGGTACGAAAGCCGGCGCGCCGGCCTTGAGACCTCGCTGGTGCTGGGCCTCATCCAGGTGGAAAGCGGCTTCCGCAAGTACGCCATCAGCAGTGCCGGTGCACGCGGCTACATGCAGGTGATGCCCTTCTGGGCCCGCGTCATCGGCGACGGCGACCCGCGTCGTCTGTTCCACATGCAGACCAACCTGCGCTTCGGCTGCGTGATCCTGCGGCACTACCTCGACATCGAGAAGGGCGACCTCTTCCTGGCGCTGGGCCGCTACAACGGCAGCCGCGGGCGCGCCGAGTACCCGAACATGGTGTTCGCATCGCGCCGCCAGTGGGAGGTGGCCGCTTGAACGGCCGGTGCCGCTAAAGGCCTTGCCAGGCCTTCGGGTGGGCGCCCCGGAACCCGAGCAGCGACAAGACGCGCTCGACGCTTTCGTCGACCAGCTCGTCGATGGTGGCGGGCCGGTGGTAGAACGCCGGCAACGGCGGGAAGACGATGGCACCCATCTCGGTGGCCGCCACCATGTTGCGCAGGTGGGCCAGGTTGAACGGCGTCTCGCGAACCATCAGCAGCAGGCGGCGCCGTTCCTTCAGGGTGACGTCGGCAGCGCGCGTGAGCAGGTTGTCGGAAAAGCCGTGCGCCACGGCAGCCAGGGTCTTCATCGAGCACGGGGCGATCACCATGGCCGAGGTGCCGAAGCTGCCGCTGGCCAGGCAGGCGCCAATGTCGCCCGGCGCGTAGGCGTGGTCGGCCTTGGCTTCGAGTTCGCGGCGATCGAGCCCGAGTTCGTGGTGCGCGTTGATCACGCCCGAAGGCGTGATGACAAGGTGCGTTTCGACCTCCATCGCCCGCGCCCGCTCGAGCAGACGAAGGGCGTAGATGGCGCCGGTGGCCCCGGTGATACCGACGACCAGCCGCTCTGTCATCGGCGGCGTCTCAGGCCTTGTCCAGGATCTGCTTCAGCTCACCGGACTCGTACATCTCCATCATGATGTCCGAGCCGCCGACGAATTCACCGTCGATGTACAGCTGCGGGATGGTCGGCCACTGGGCATAGTCCTTGATGCCCTGGCGCACGCCTTCGTCTTCCAGCACGTTGAAGGTCTTGACGTTGCTGGCCCCCGCGGCCTTCAGCACCTGGATGGCGCGACCCGAGAACCCGCACTGCGGAAACTGCGCGGTGCCCTTCATGAACAGCATCACGCGGTTGCCCTTGACCAGCTCGTCGATGCGCTTCTGTACGTCGTCCATGCGGCGTCTCTCCTGTGTTCGTTCCGGGGATCCGCGTTTATACGGCAAACCGGCGACCCTGGCAGGCTGTGGGCGCCAAGCCCATGCGCTGAACGGCGTCGAGGCGGCCGGGTCAGAACTCCAGCAACTCGGCCTCCAGGCCGACGTTGACCAGCAGAGCCTGCGCCCTCTCCGCATCCTGGCGGCTGTGGAAAGGCCACCAGATGGCGCGCCAGCCCTGCTGCGCGGGAAGGATCTCGGTACGCTGCTGCGCCTTGTCACCGCCCGCGGCTGCGGCGGTCTTCATCAGACCGAGCAGCAGCTCGGAAGCGGCCCGGCTGCGCGTGCTGCGTGCCGCCAGCGCATAGGTGACGCCCTCCCCCCCTGGCGACGGGGCGGCATTGGAGGTCGCCTTGCGCCCTCCTGCCACTGCCCCCGGAGCGTCAGAGGACGCCAGGGCCGGCAAGGCCCCACCCTGCGCCCGCAGGGCCGCCGAGTCACGCTTGGCAGCGCGCGCCGTCTCGACATCGATCACCGGTCTGATGTTGGGCGGCCAGGGCACAGAGGGCGACGCCGGCCGCTCGACGGCCACGACCATGGGTGTCGATGCCGCCTGCGTGGGCGGCAAGGCAGGCGTGACCGCGGGGCCCGCCTGGCTGCCCGCGGGGGCGCTCGCAGAGGCTGCGGCGACCACCGACGCCAACGGACGCGCCTCCGACGGCGAAGGGCGGGCCTCGCCGTCGGCGGCGGGCAGGACGACGGCAGAGGCAGCCCTCGTCACGCCGCGGGTGTCAGTCGCCGCAGGCCCGGAGGTCGCCGGGTTGGCTGACGGGGTGGCCGACGGGGCGGAGGCGGCGTCGAACCCCCTGGCGTCAGCAGCAGGCAGCGGCGCGGCCCCTGCGGGCGCCGACGCTGCGGACGCACCGAACGCGGCGAGCGCCTCGTCGGCCGCGGGCGCCTGCCGGCTCATCGTCTGGGCCGCGATCAATCCGGCCATCGCCAGCGCCCACGCCACGGCACTGCCTGCCATGCGCGCGGGGCTCCACAGCCGGGGCCCGATCACCGCGGCGTCGGGTCCTTCGCCCAGCAGCACACGCACCCGGCGCGAACCCCATTCGATGGCGGCAGTGCGAAGGTGCAAGGTCTGCACCGTACCGCGGGCGCACAGCCCGTCGTCCTCGAGCACGACGCGCAAGGGGCCGGCGGCTGGCGGCGGCGTCTGCGGGCTGCCGTGGCGAAGCGCGAAGCGGGCAATGCGGCCGGGGGACAAGGGCTCCAGGAAGTCTTCGCTGAAACCGCGGCGCGCAGCCGGACGCAGGCCGCGGAGCCAGTCCTGCAGCCGCTGTCCCACGGTCTTCGAGGAAGGCAGCGGTGCCGGGGCGGCCGGCGACGGCGAGGCCGGGTCGTCGGCCGAGGCCGCCGCGGCCAGCGCTCGCTCGCGCAGGCTGGGCGCTGGTGCGGCCGGCACCTGGGCAGCGCCTGAATCAGCCGGACCGTCGGCCGCGAACAGAGCCGGCTCGCTGATGCGCTGGGCCGGGGGGGCCGACATGGGCGCGGGCAGCACGAAGGGCATGGCGACGACGCCCACGCCCTGCACCTGCGCAGCCGTGATGCGGCGCGCCAGCGGGTGGCGGTTGTGCCAGGCCGCCACGCGGGCGGCCACTTCGGCGACCGTGGAGGGTCTCATGGGTACCGCCATTGTTCGGCGCAGGGCACCGGCCAGTGGGCCGATAAGCTGCCTGACGGGCCATCAAACCGAGGGACCGCAGGAGGCCTGCCGTAGAACCGCCTTGCCGGCGGCCCGGGCCCGCGTTCAGCGGTAGCGGCGCACGTCCAGGGCCGTCAGGGCCGAAGCCTGGTGCCCCCAGGAGCGTCGCAGGTAGGTGACGACCGCCGCAATCTCCTCTTCGGACAACTGGTGCGCGAACGGTGGCATGCCGAAAGGCCGCGGGTTGCCTGCAGTGGCCGGCAGGAAGCCGCCCCACAGCACGGCACGCACGACGTTGGCAGGCTCTGCCAAGGTCACGGCCCGCGCCCCGGCCAGGGGCGGGATCTGCCCTGGAGCGCCCTGTCCAGCGGCCCCATGGCAGTCGGCGCAGTGACGTTCGTACAGACGCCCGCCGAGTTCCAACTGTCCGTCGCCCGGCTCGCGGACCAACGGCGCCATCGCGGGACGTGGTGACAGCGACTGCAGGTACTCGGCCATGGCCCGCAGGTCGGCCGCCTGCAGGTGCTGCGTGCTGCGGTAGACGACGTCGGCCATCGGTCCGAGCACCGAACCGCGCGGGCTGGTGCCGTCCTTCAGCAGCGCCACCACGTCGTCGGCCGGCCAGGTCTGCACGCCGCCTTCGGCATGTGCGCGCAGGGAAGGGGCATACCAGGGCTGGCCGGCGATCATGCCGCCGCCCAGTGCGCGCGCGTCGCGGCTGGCGCCGAGCGCGTTGCGATCGGCATGACAGGCTCCGCAATGCCCGAGCGCCTGGACCAGGTAGGCACCGCGGTTCCACGTCGCGCCGCGCGCCGGGTCGTCCTGCCAGGTGGCGGGCTGGAAGTAGAGCGCGCGCCAGACCGCCAGCGTCGCCTGCAGGTTGTACGGGAAGCGCAGGTCGTGGGGAGGCGCCGCTTGCGCCACGGCCGGCAGGCTGCGCAGATAGCTGAAGAGCGCGTCGAGGTCTGCCTGCTGGAGCATCGAGTACTGCTCATACGGGAAGGCCGGCAGCAGCAGGCGTCCGTCTGCAGAGCGGCCATGGCGCATCGCCCGGCGAAAGTGGGCCGCCGTCCACCGGCCCAGCCCATGCTCGGCGTCGGGTGTGAGGTTGCTGCTGTAGACCGTGCCGAAAGGCGTCTCGATGGGGCGACCACCCGCATACGCCAGGCCTCCCCGCGCCGTGTGGCAGCCGGCGCAGTTGCCTGCCAGTGCAAGGTAGACGCCACGGTCCACCTGCGATGGCGGGACGTCGGCCACTGCGGTGCCTGCAGACAGGGGCTCCTCGCCCCGCACGTTGGCCCAGGCCACCCAGGCGACGAAGGCCATCACCAACGCAGCAGCCGACAGCCAGATCAGCGATGCGCGACGCCACCGCATCACCTGACCCCGCTGCCGCAGTCCAGGGGCACGGGGCGGGCCACGGCCAGGTCCGGCTTCGAACCAGGCAACACGGGCAACGAGGACAACCACAGGGCGACGGCGCTGGCGTCGGCGTCAGTCAGGCGCTGCGTCACCACCCGCATGCAGTCAGGCGCGACGGCGTGGCGTTGCCCTGCCTTCCAGGCGCCGAGTTGTGACAGCAGATAGTCCCGCGGCAGGCCCAGCAGGCCGGGCATGCCGGGCAGTGCCCCCATCAGCGCAACGCCATGGCAGGCAGCGCAGGCCGGCAGCTGACGGGCTGCATCACCTTGTTCGGCCAGCTGCCGGCCACGCGCCAGCATGGCGGGGTCGCCGCCGCGGGTCTGCGGCGCCGGATAGGGCAGGTCCTGGGACGCGAACCAGTCGGCGATCTCGCGCAGGTAGTCGTCGTTCAGGTGCTGCACCAGGTGGCCCATGGCCGGATTGCCGCGCCGGCCCTCACGGAAGTTCAGCAACTGGGCATACAGGTAACCCGAGGGCTTGCCGGCGATGCGCGGGAAGTAACCGTCGCTGGTGGCGCGGCCTTCCTTGCCGTGGCAGGGCGTGCACGCCTGCATGCGTCGCGCCATCCCGTCGGCTTCCGGCGCAACGGCGGCGAAGGCGCTCGCGGCGCCGGCAGAGAGAAGCACGGCAAGTAGCCACGAATGCCCGGACATGTGGGGCATTCTGCCAAGCCGCGCGGCGTGGCGTGGGCTCCTCGGAGAGAATCCACGCGACATCACAAAAAAAGGAAAACATAGCCATGTCATCGCATCCGACCTTCGTCGCTCCCGCGCAGTTCGACGACCCCGCCGCAGCCCTGGCCCAGGTGCGCCACATCTACGACACGAGCATCAGCAGCCTGCGCGAGTCGCTGCAGCGCTTCGTCAATGGCCAGGACATGGCAAGCCACGTGCGCGCCTGCTACCCCTTCGTGCGTGTGCACACCTCCACCGTGGCACGCGCCGACTCACGGCTGAGCTATGGCTTCGTGGCCGGCCCCGGCACCTACGAGACCACGCTGACGCGGCCCGACCTCTTCGGCGACTACTACCTCGACCAGTTCCGCCTGCTGCAGCGCAACCACGGCGTCACGCTCGAGGTCGGCACCAGCGCTCAGCCGATCCCGGTGCACTTCTCGTTTGCCGAGCATGACCACATCGAGGGATCGCTGACTCCCGAGCGCCGCTTGCTGATGCGCGATGTCTTCGACCTGCCCGACCTGGCAGCAATGGACGACGGCATCGCCAACGGCACCTACGAGCCCGAGCCCGGCGTACCGCATCCGCTGGCGCTCTTCACCGCGCCGCGCGTGGACTACTCGCTGCACCGCCTGCGCCACTACACCGGCACGGCGCCCGAGCACTTCCAGAACTTCGTGCTGTTCACGAACTACCAGTTCTACATCGACGAGTTCATCAAGCTCGGCCACCAGACCATGGCCGATACCAGCAGCCCGTACACCGCCTTCGTGGAGCCGGGCAACGTGATCACGCGACGCGCCGACCTGCCCTCACGGCCTGGCGACGATCTCGGCGTGGCACCGCCCCGGCTGCCGCAGATGCCGGCCTACCACCTGGAGCGCCCCGACCGCGGCGGCATCACGATGGTCAACATCGGCGTGGGACCGTCGAACGCCAAGACCATCACCGACCACATCGCCGTGCTGCGGCCCCATGCGTGGCTGATGCTGGGTCACTGTGCCGGGCTCCGCAACACCCAGCAGCTGGGTGACTACGTGCTGGCGCACGGCTACGTGCGCGAAGACCACGTGCTGGACGAGGACCTGCCGCTGTGGGTGCCGATCCCGCCGCTGGCCGAGGTGCAGCTGGCGCTGGAACAGGCGGTGGCCGACGTGACGCAGCTGCAGGGCTACGAGCTGAAGAAGATCATGCGCACCGGCACGGTGGCCAGCACCGACAACCGCAACTGGGAGCTGCTGCCCTTCCGCCACAAGGACACCACGCCTGAACGCCGATTCAGCCAGAGCCGCGCAGTGGCGCTGGACATGGAGAGCGCCACCATCGCCGCCAACGGATTTCGCTTTCGGGTGCCCTATGGCACCTTGCTGTGCGTGAGCGACAAGCCGCTGCACGGCGAGATCAAGCTGCCGGGGATGGCCAACCACTTCTACCGCGAGCGGGTCGACCAGCACCTGCGGATCGGCATGCGCGCCATCGAGCTGCTGAGGCAGGAAAGGCCTGGACAACTGCACAGCCGCAAGCTGCGCAGCTTCGCCGAGGTGGCCTTTCAGTAACGCAGCGGGTGGGCAGGGCCGCTTCAGCGCCTGACCAGCGGTCGCAGGGCCCACAGGCCCAACAGCGGCCCGATGGCCAGCCAGGGCAGCAAGGCAGGCAGCGGCTGCGTCTGCGCGGCGCGCACGAAGAGCTCGATGGACAGCGCCGAAATGGCGAAGCCGATGCTGTTGACGAGCGTCAGCACGCTGCCCACGGCTTCGCGCGGCGCGTTGGCTGCGGTGAGTGCCGAGAATTGCGGCGAATCACCCACCACCGTGACACCCCACACCAGCAGCCAGGCCAGGAACAGCGGCAGTGCCGCCTGCATCGCCCATGGCGCCAGCAGGCAGCACAGTCCGCTGATCGCCAGCTGGACTGCGGCCACACGCGCACTGCCGTGCCAGCGAACTGCCAGGCCACCCAGCACGCAGCCGAACGCGCCGACGCCCAGAATGCCGAAAGCCCACCAGGACACCTGAGGCCCCACGGCCAGTCGCGTGGCCAGGATCAGCGGCAGCAGCACCCAGACGGTGTACAGCTCCCACATGTGGCCGAAGTAGCCGAAAGCCGAGGCCCGAACCCGGCGGTCGTTCCAGATCGACGCCAAGGCCTTCAGCCGCAAACCCGTTAGGCGGGCCGGCGCGGAACGCGGGGCGGGCACCAGCGCGGCCATCACCGCCGCAGCCGTTGCGGCCACGCCGGCCACGCAGTAGAAGACCGCCTGCCACGACCAGGCGGCACCCATCGCGCGCACGGCGTGCGGCGCTGCGCTGCCCACCACCAGCGCGCCCACCAGCCAGCCCAGCGCAGAGCCCAGGCCCTGCGGAAACCACTGCGACGCGATCTTCATGCCCACCGGGTAGATGCCGGCAAGGAAGAAGCCCGTCAGCACCCGCCACGCCAGCAGCGCGTTGAACGACGACGCGCTGGCTACGGCCGCCAGCGTGCACAACGAAGCAGCCACGGCACAGCCGATGAAGACACCCCGCGCTGGCCACCGGTCGGCCAGGGACAGGATCGCGAAGACGAGCGTGCCGACGATGAACCCGATCTGGATGCCGGAGCTGAGCGTGCCCAGCGCCGCCGTGCTCCAGCCGAACTCGCGCTGCAGGTCCGGCATCACGGCGTTGACGGCGAACCAGGGACTGGTGCCCAGCAACTGCGCCAGCACGATGGCCGGCAGCACACGCCGTGGCGCGGGGAAAGGGTCGACGGCGGCGTTCATCGGCAGGGCAGCCTGCTACGGTAGCACGCACGACGGCTTGAACAACCGGCTTGCGGGGCGCGAACGGATGTCCTACGCTGGCCCTCGTCGATCGAGTCACGACCATCGCCGCGACGCCTTCGGCGCAGGAGACCACGATGCCAGGCTTGCCCCTCGATCCCGCGGCGGGTACCGCTGCCGTACGCACGCTGGCGCTGGTCGGCCCTTCGGGGGCCGGCAAGACCTGCCTCGCAGAGGCCTTGCTCGCCCGCGCCGGCGCCATCGCAAGCGCCGGCTCGCTCGAACGGGGCGGCACCGTGAGCGATCACGATCCGCTCGAACGCCGCATGGGCCATTCGCTCAACGCCAGCGTGATGCATCTGCATCACGGCGGTGTGCGCGTTCACCTGATCGACACGCCGGGCGGTGCCGACTTCCTGGGCCAGAGCCTGCCTGCGCTCGAAGCCGTGGAGACCGCCGCCGTGGTGATCAACGCCGCCGGCGGCATCGAGCCGATGGCCGTCCGCATGATGTCCTACGCGGCCTCGCGGCACCTGGACAGGATCATCATCGTCAACCGCATCGATGCCCCCGGGGCCGACCTGCCCGGGCTGCTGGCGCAGATCCAGTCCACCTTCGGCAAGGAGTGTCTCCCGGTGAACCTGCCCGACGCGAGCGGCAGCCAGGTGGTGGACTGCTTCTACGCCCGCGCGGGCCACAGCGACTTCGGTTCGATCGAAGCGGCCCATCGGGCGCTGGTCGAGCAGGTGGTCGATGTGGACGCCGCTTTCGTCGAGCGCTATCTGAACGACGGCGATGTCGACGCCGCAGAGCTTCACGCGCCACTGGAGCAGGCGCTTCGCGAGGGCCACCTGGTCCCCGTGTGCTTCGTGTCGGCACGCAGCGGCGCCGGGGTGGCTGAACTGCTCGACATCATCGTCAAGCTGCTGCCCAGCCCCAGCGAGGCCAACCGCCCCGACTTCCTGAAGGGCGAGGGCGAAGCCGCCGTGCCCATGCATGCCGACCCGGACCCCGCCAAGCACGTGCTGGCGCATGTGTTCCGCGTCACCGTCGACCCCTTCGTCGGCAAGCTCGGCGTGTTCCGCGTGCACCAGGGCACGGTGTCGCGTGACAGCCAGCTCTACGTCGGCGACGGCCGCAGGCCCTTCAAGGTCAACCACCTGTACATGCTGCAGGGCAAGTCGACCGTCGAAGTGCAGCGCGCGCTGCCGGGCGACATCGCGGCGGTTTCCAAGGTCGATGAACTGCGTTTCGACGCGGTGCTGCACGACGCCGCGGCAGACGACCACATCCACCTCGCGCCGCTGGACTTCCCCGTGCCGGTGCATGGTCTGGCCATCCAGCCCAAGCGCCACGGCGATGAGCAGCGCATGTGGGAGATCGTCACCAAGCTCGTCGACGAGGATCCGTGCCTGCGGCTGGAACACCTGACGGCCACCAACGAGACGGTCCTCTACGGCCTGGGTGAACTTCACCTGCGCGTTCTCCTGGACCGGCTTCGCGAGTTCCACCGCTTCGAGGTGACGACGCGTCCCCCGCGCATCGCCTACCGAGAGACCATCGCCGCGCCGGCGATGGGACACCACCGTCACAAGAAGCAAACCGGCGGCGCGGGCCAGTTCGGCGAGGTGTTCCTCCGCGTCGAACCTCTGCCACGGGGCGCGGGGTTCGAGTTCGTCGACCAGGTCAAGGGCGGCACCATCCCGAGCGCCTTCATGCCCGCGGTCGAGAAGGGTGTGCGCGAGGTGCTGGTGCACGGCGCGATTGCCGGCTACCCGGTGGTCGACGTCCGCGTCATCGTGTATGACGGCAAGCACCACAGCGTGGACAGCAAGGAGATCGCGTTCGTCACCGCCGCCCGCAAGGCCTTCATGGCCGCCATCAGGGAGGCGCGTCCGGTGATCCTGGAGCCCATCGTCGACATCGAGATCGCCGCGCCCGAGGCGGCCATCGGCGACATCACCGGCGACCTGTCTTCCAGGCGTGGCATGGTCACCGGCGCCCACCACGGCACGACCGGCCAGGTGACGGTACGGGGACAAGTGCCCATGTCGGAGCTGACGGCATACCAGTCTCGCCTGAATGCGCTGACCAGTGGCCAGGGGCGCTACACGATCGCGCTGTCGCACCATGAAGCGGTGCCGGCGTCGGTGCAGCAACAGCTCACCAGTGCGCACTCGGTGAGCGACGAGGACTGAGCCCTCCGCACGGACGTCCCCTTGAAAATCGTCCCCAGGCGGTCTGGGGCCTCGACCGCTTCGCTACAGTCCGCCCCGTCGAGAGGGGAGTAGCAGGCAGCACGGCAACAAGCCGGCCGCCGCGGTTGTCCGTCAATACGGAGCACCTGCCGCCAGGCAGTTCGTGCACCCGGGCCCGCGACAGGAGCATGGCTCCTGGCAAGACTTTTCGGCGCGAACATCAACCCTCACTTCGGGAGTGTCCATGGACACCATCGCGCCGCTTTGGCTCTGGGCTTTCTTTGCAGCGTCCGTCGTGGTCGCTCTCTTCGTTGACTTCGTCGTGCTGAAGAAGCAGGGCGCGCACAGCGTCACCGTCAAGGAGGCGCTCAACTGGTCACTCATCTGGGTGGCCCTGAGCCTGGCCTTCAACGGCCTGTTCTGGTGGGCCGTCTACCAGGACCACGGGGCCACCTTGGCCAACACGAAGTCCATGGAGTTCCTGACGGGCTATCTCATCGAGAAGAGCCTGGCGGTGGACAACATCTTCGTCTTCCTGATGATCTTCACGTACTTCGCGGTGCCGCCCGAGTTCCAGAAGCGCGTGCTGATGATCGGCATCATCGGGGCCATCGTGCTGCGCACCGTGATGATCCTGCTGGGCTCGTGGCTGATCTCCGAGTTCCACTGGGTGCTGTACCTCTTCGGCGCCTTCCTCCTGCTCACCGGCATCAAGATGTGGTGGGCCGCCGGCCAGGAGCCCGACCTGGAGAGCAATCCTGCGCTGAAGCTTCTGCGCCGCGTGCTGCCCGTCAGCAAGAGCTTCGATGGCGAGAAGTTCTTCACCGTGGAGAACGGCAAGCGGATCGCCACACCCTTGCTGTTGGTGATCGCGCTGGTCGGCTTGACCGACGTGATCTTCGCTGTCGACAGCATCCCGGCCATCTTCGCCATCACCACCGACCCGTTCATCGTGCTGACGTCCAACATCTTCGCCATCCTGGGCTTGCGCGCGATGTACTTCCTGCTGGCCGCAGTGGCCTCCAAGTTCCACCTGCTGAGCTACGGTCTGGCGGTGATCCTGGTGTTCATCGGCACGAAGATGCTGCTGATCGACGTCTACAAGATCCCGGTGCTGGTGTCACTGGGCGTCGTGGTCGCGATTCTGGCGATCACCATGGTCTTGAGCGTGAAGACCGCACCCCGCATCGAGCCCCGTTCGTAAACGGTCCTCGGGCAACCGAGGGACCCACCACTCCATCGACCGCCGCCGCCCCGCCAGGGACGGCGGCGGTTTCGTTTGTCGGGACCTCGTGTGGCTGCGCGTGCTCCTTGGACCACCCAAATATCGTATTGCGACTCATTCGCATTACCGTTAGCATTGGGCCTCTGCGTGAATCCACCTTGCCCATGCCCTCCTTCCCGCACCCCCCCCTGCCCGGGGCGTTCCCCCAAGACTCGCCCTTCCGCACCCAGCGTCGCCCTGGGTTGCTTATGGTGGTCGGCCTGGGGCATGTGGCCTTGTTCATGGCACTGGCGACCGTGATGTCGCAGCCCAGGCTCTCAGCGCTAATCACGCCCTTGTCGGTGTCGTTGATCGAAGCCACGGAGCGGACCCGGATCCCCGCGCCCGAGCCGGCATTGCCGCGGCACATCATGGCCCTGCCTGCCGCGCCGGCCTTGCCGGTTCCTGCGGTGACCTCCGAGCCGGCGTCGCCCACACCACCAACCCGCCCTGCTCCCGAGCCGTCCTCGTCCACGCAGGCTGCCTCGCTGCACACCGCTGCTGCCGAGCAAGAGGGGCCGTCGATCCGGGTCGACGCGGCCCCGCCCGCGACGCCTCCTGCTGTTCAACCCAAGCGCCTCGCAGCCTCTGCCGTGCAGTACCGCGTGATGCCACCGGCGGAGGTGCCGCGCACGTCACGCCGCGCCGGCGAGTCCGGCACGGTGTGGTTGCGCGTGCTGGTCGACACCGAAGGCGTGCCGAGGAGCGTGACCCTGCAGCGAAGTTCAGGCTTCGCGCGGCTGGACGAGCAGGCGCTATGGGCCATGCGCCAGGCGCGGTTCACGCCCCACCGTGAAGACGGCCGACCCGTGGAGGTCGAAGTCATCGCGCCGATCGAATACCCGCCGGGCTGACAACCCCCGGGCCTCCTCTCGCTTCCGTGCCGCCAGAGGGTCGATTCCACCGGCCCGGGCGGAGCCATGCCCACGCCAGACCAAGGACCACGAATGCCTGCTCCCCCACCATGCGCCAAGGACAGATCCGCGAAACAACGCAGCTTGCTGCCCCTGGGCGCACTGGCCACCGGCTTCGGCCTCGCCAGCGCCACCTTCGCACAGACCGCGGCACCGCTGGAGCCAGCGGTGCTGCCGGTGGTGCGCGCGAGGACCGTGCAGGAACCCAGCGGCAAGGAGGGCGTGCAAGCCACCGCCACGCGCATCGGCAAAGGTCAGCAGGAACTGCGCGATGTGCCGCAATCGCTCACCGTCGTCACCGAGCGCCTGATCGACGACCGCAACCTCGACACGCTGAAGGACACGCTGCGGAACACCGCCGGCATCAGCTTCCAAGCCGCAGAAGGCGGCGAGGAGGACATCCGACTCCGCGGCTTCTCGCTGCAGGCCGCTGGCGATGTCTTCGTCGACGGCATGCGCGACCCGGCCTTCTACGAACGCGACACCTTCAACCTCGACCGCGTCGAGCTGCTGCGCGGCTCGGCCAGCATGCTGTTCGGCCGCGGATCCACCGGCGGCGCCGTCAACCAGGTGAACAAGCTGCCCACCCTGTTCGGCAGCAACGAGCTGGCGTTGACCCTGGGCTCAGGCAGCGAAAGGCGCGGCACCGCCGACATCCAGGTGAAGACTGGCGACGACGCGGCCTTCCGCCTCAACGCGATGGTGCACGAGGCCGACCGCCACGGCGTGCGCATCGACAAGGCTGGCGTCGCGCCGAGCCTTCGATGGGGCATCGGCCTGCGAGACGAGTTCCTCGTCTCGCTGTACTGGCTGGACAACCGCAACGGCATCGACTACGGGCTGCCCTGGCTGAACGGGCAGCTGCTGCCGCTGGACCCGGGGGCGTACTACGGCGCGGCCAGCGACGTGAGCCTGGGCAGCGCGGCCACCGGCACCCTCGGCCACGTTCACCGCTTCGAGGACCGCGCCGAACTGCGCACCACCCTGCGACTGGGCCGCTACACGCGGGACCAGCGGGCCAGCCCGATCCGGTTCGCACCTGCGGCCGTGCAGCCGGGTGGCCTGGCCGTGTCGGCCGAGACCTTCGGCCCTGGGACCGTGCTGCGACGCTCGGGCGGCAACGGCGTGACCGCCAAGATCCAGGACCTCGACGCCGTCACACTGCAAAGCGACTACGACAAGCGCTTCAACGCGTGGGGCCAGAAACATGCGGTGCAGGCCGGGGTGGACATCACCCATGACCAGTTCACCGGCTACGCTGTCTCCAACCCCGCCACGGGTGCGCTGCTCAAGCCCGATGTCGCAGTGGCCACCAGCGGCGGCACCACGTGGGTCGACGAGGCTAGCCGTGTGCTGCGCAGGAACCGCGACTTTCGCTCCGAGGCCCTCGGTGCCTACGTGCAAGACCTGGTCCAGATCGCGCCGACGTGGAAGCTTCTGGGCGGCCTGCGCTGGGACCGCTTCGAAGGCCGATACCGCACCTACTCGACGGCCACGGCCGACCTGGGGGCCCTCACCGCTGACCGTGCGCGCGACGACGCGCTGTGGAGCAAGCGCCTGGGCGTGCTGTGGCAGCCCGACGAGCTGTTGTCGTTCCACCTCTCCTATGGCACGTCGTTCAACACCTCGGGTGATGCCTATCAGTACGACGCCCTGGGCTCCAACACGCCGCCGGAGGCCAGCCGGAACCTCGAACTCGGCGCCAGGATCGACTCGCAAAGTGGCAACGCCACGCTGAGGCTGGCGCTGTTCCACGCGACCAAGCTCAACGAGCGCAACCGCGACGAGGAGTCGGTCAGTCCCACCAACTACGTGCTGTCAGGCCAGCGCCACGCCGCCGGCCTGGAGATCGACCTCGCAGGACGGATCACGCCGAAGTGGGAGGTCTACCTGTCTTACGCCTGGATCCCCGAAGCCCAGGTCGACAAGGCGTCATCGGTGCTCGGTACCACGCTGACCGGCGAGACGGTGGGGCAGCGCCCGGGACTGACGCCGCGGCACTCGGGCACCGTGTGGACGACGTACCAGGTCACCCCCTGGCTGCGGGTCGGCGGCGGTCTCAATGGGCGCAGCAGCGACACGCCCCAGCAGAGCGCGATCGTTGCGCCGAGCTTCGTCACCGCCGACCTGATGGCCGAGTACAGCGCAGGCCCGCTGAGCATCAAGCTCAACCTCACCAACGTGGCCGACAAGCTGTACGCGGACATGCTGTATCGAGGCCACTACGTCGCTGGCAAGCCTCGCACGGTGCAACTCACCACGGCCATGAAGTTCTGAACCCGACAGGCGCGCAGCCATGCAGCACATCGAAAGCCTGTTGAACCGAGACGAACTGCAGCGCGCGCTGGGGCTGCTGCGGCAGGGCCCCTGGCAGGACGGTCGCAGCACGGCTGGCGACCAGGCCGCCAGGGTGAAGAACAACCAGCAACTACCGGGTGACAGCGACAGCGCCCGCGCGCTGCAGGCGCTGGTGACCGGCGCCTTGAGCCGCCATGACCTGTTCTTCTCCGCTGCGCTTCCCAAGCGCATCCTGCCGCCGATGTTCAACCGCTACGAGGGACGCGCCAACGCCTATGGCAACCACGTCGACCAGGCCATCCGCTACCACCCAGCCACCGGTCAGGGCATACGCACCGACCTGTCGTGCACGGTCTTTCTCGCTGCACCCGACGACTACGACGGTGGCGAGCTCATCGTCGAGTCGGCCGTGGGCGCCCGCGGCTTCAAGCTGCCGGCCGGCGATGCGCTGCTCTACCCCGGCACCAGCGTGCACCGCGTCGAGCCGGTGACCCGCGGCGCGCGGCTGGCCAGCGTCTTCTGGGTCGAAAGCATCGTGCGAAGCGAAGAACAGCGACGGCTGCTGTTCGACATGGACCAGGCGCTGATGGCGTTGCGGCGGCGAGAAGGCGAGTCCGCCGAAGCCGTCGCGCTCACGGCGACCTATCACAACCTGTTGCGCCTCTGGGCCGACACATGAGCGGATCCGCGGACGGCACGCGGGTGCAGGCCTCGCAGCTGATCAACATTCGCGATGTCTTCCCACTCGCTCGCGCGCGGCTGGACGACGGCGCGTGGGCCTACTTTGCCGGAGCGGCCGGCGACGAAGTCACGCTGCAAGACAACGAGACCGCCTGGCAAAACCTGCGGCTGCTGCCGCGCATCGGCCGCAACGTCGCGGGCGGACACACGCGGCTGTCACTGCTCGGGCGTGAATGCGCCCATCCCATCCTGCTCGCTCCCGTGGCGTACCTGGCCTGGGCCCATACGGACGGCGACCGCGCTACGGCCCTGGCGGCGGCGGCGCAGGGTGCCGGCTACGTCATGAGTGCGCAAGCCAGCACACGCCTGGAGGACGTGGCGGCGCTGGTGTGCGACGACGCCGGCCGCGGCCCGTTGTGGTTTCAGCTCCTGCCGATGCAGGACCGTGCGCAGATGCTCGCCTTGGCAAGCCGGGCGAGCGCCGCGGGGTTCGAAGCGCTGGTGTTGACCCTGGACGCGCCGCTCCATGGCGTGCGCGACCGCGAGCGGGCTGCAGCAGCGCGACGGCCGGCCGGCATCGAAGCCGTCAACCTCGCCGTGCCCGCCTCGACAGCGCAGTCGTCGTCGCACCTCGACCATGCTGCGCGGCACGGCTTGTCCTGGAGCGACGTGGCCTGGCTGGCCGAACGCTGCGGTCTGCCGCTGCTCGTCAAGGGCGTGCTGCATGCCGACGACGCCCTGCTGGCCGAGGCACACGGGGCGGCGGGAGTCATCGTCTCCAACCACGGTGGCCGCCTGCTGGACACAGTGCAGGCCACCGCCGACGCCTTGCCCGCCGTCGCGGGCGCGCTCGACGGCAGGCTGCCCCTGATCGTCGACGGCGGCCTGCGTCGTGGCACCGACGTGCTCAAGGCGCTGGCGCTGGGCGCCGACGCCGTGATGGTCGGTCGCCCCCATGCGATGGCCCTGGCCGCGGGCGGTGCGCCTGGCGTGGCCCGCTGGCTGCGCCTGCTGCGCGACGAGGTCGAGATCGGCATGGCCCTGTGCGGATGCGCGACGCTGGACGACCTGACGCAGGACTTGCTGACGCCGCCGAAGGCGCCCAGGTGACTACGAAGGTGCCGACGCTTTCGGTGCGGGCGCACGTGCCCGCATGCCCTCCAGTTGCCTGAGCCAAGGCGACCAGTCCATGGGCCCGCTGTCAAAGCGCTTCTTCAGGCCGGCCAGCACGTTGCCCCAGGCGCGGTCGAAGTAGCCGTAGGCCTGGTCCCACTGGCCCCCCTCTCCCCACCCCGTGTGATGCAGCGTGACTCGGGTGGTCTTGTCGTCGATGGCGATGAAGCGCACCACGACGAAGCTGCGCTGGCCTCGCGCTTCGGGCAGGGAGGGGGGCGCATTCCAGGTGAAGCTCAACATCTTCTTCGGCTGAACGGCCATGAACCGCATGTCGTCGGCACCCTTCAGGCCGGCGGCCGCTCCTGGGTCGAAGTACACCTCGAACGCCCCGCCAGCGCGCGGATCGACGCGGGCGTCGGGCGCGAAGAAGCTGACCACACCTTCGCGCGTGGTCCAGGCCTCCCAAGCCTGGTCCAGCGTGGCGTTCACCGTGACCTCCTTGTCGATCGCTCGCTCCGCGCCTGCCGCCCCGAGGGGCACCCAGAGCAGCGCGCCCATCACCCACATCAAGATCGACAACGCAGTCTTCATGGTCCAACCTCCAGCCACCGCCCCGACAAGTCGCCCACGTGCGGCCCGCCCGACGGCCGCTCAGGTGATTGACGGTACGCAGCGCGCCGCGCGACGTCAACCGTGAAGGGCAGCGCGCGTGGCAGACCGGCTCCAACCCTTTCGATCATCGCCAGCGCAAGCAGGATTTATCATCGGCACCAATGGAACCAGGCCCGCTCGACCTCGCCCAGGTGCGCCTGGACAACGCGCTCGCCCTCTTTGACGAGTTCGTGCGGCAGACCGCCCGACATGCAGACGCCGCCACGCTGCGCGGGCTGGAGAGGCGCTTTGCCGAACGCGTGCAGATCCAGCCGAGCTACTGGAGCCAGATCAAGGGCCGGTCACGCCAGATCGGAGAACGGCTGGCGCGGCAGTTCGAGCAGCTCTGCCACAAGCCGCGCGGGTGGATGGACGTCCCACACGGCACGGGCGCCTCGGTTGCGCAGACCGCTGCGTCGACGGCACCACCTGCCATCGGCGCCTCCGAGAACCTGCCGCGGGACGACGACGAGCGCTTCATCGTCGGACTGGTGCTGACCTACTACAGACGACATCCGCAGCGGGCTCGCGTTCGGCTGCTCGACCTGCTCGGCGAGGTGCTCACGCCCACACCGTCCCCGTCACCAGGCCCGGCAACACCGGCCACCGGCCCGAAGGTCGCGTCGGCACCCAGCCACGCCGACGATGCGCACGCCTTGTGGCTGCGGATGCAGGCGGACGTGGCGCCCCTCAAGCGCCGCAAGTGAAGCGGCCTGTGTTTTTCGCACAGCGCCATTGTGATAAACGTCACTTGCGCTTTGATAATCTGATCTTTATCATTTGGGCAATTCTGTGAGTCGAGCACCCTCTGGTGGCCGCGCACAGGTCCGATCAACCCCTCACCCCCGGAGTCCCATGGCACTGCAACTGTCCAACGAAGGCATTCCCGCCGGCTCGCGCCGAGTGGCAAGTGCACTTCGCATTGCAGGGTCGTGGTTCCCCATCGTCAACGCTGGCGCCCCGCCCGGGGCAGCGGCGAGCTGAGGCTTCTCCAGCAGAAGTCGACGTTCACGCGGCCCGGGATGCGCAAGCACCCGGGCCGCTCTGCTTTCCAGGCCCGCCACTCGAAGGAGAAGACCATGAAGTTCATCGTCAAGAAGTCCAAGCCGCGCAATCCCTTCGTCGTGGCCAGCCTGCGGCGTGCTGCAGGCAGCCACCGCTGCACGGCAGGTGGGTTGCGACAACAAGCCCAGCGTTCGCTGCGACAGGAACTCGCCCAGCGCGAGCCTTCGCGACAAAGCCCCTGAATCCACCCGGCTGCCGCCACAGAAGGCGCGGCCCCAGGAGAGACGATCATGCTGACGAAAGAATTGGCATCCGGAGCCGCCCCTTCCGATGTCCGCCGCCTCGCGGCACACGCCTTGCGACAAATCAGCCGCCTGCTGGCGCGCATGGCACGCCAGATGGTGCGCATGCAGCCGGCACGCCGCGGCGAACCGGTCTACGAGTTCTACGCCGAAGCCGGCGCACCCGAAGGGGCGCTGTACATCGACGGACAACTGGTGGGCCGCATCGACGGCGTCACGCGCTTGTGAAGTGATGTGTCCCGGCCCGCCCCCGCGCTGCGTCGCGGGGGTGACAGCCGGCCTCATGGAGCGCGGCCATGCTCGCGCCCTTGCCCAGGAGACTCCCCACCATGAACGCCGACCACGGACTGCGCCTGCTCGTCGCAAGACACGACCTGCGCCGCACCCGCATCACCGCCGACCCCCACGCACCGGCCGCAGCGTCCTTGGCGGAAGGCCAGGTTCGTTTGCGCATCGCGCGCTTCGCGCTGACGTCCAACAACGTCACCTACGCTGCCTTCGGTGAGTCGATGAAGTACTGGCAGTTCTTCCCCTGCGATGACGAGGCCTGGGGATGCGTCCCCGTCTGGGGCTTCGCCGACGTGGTCGAGTCGCGTTGCGCTGGCGTGGGCACAGGTCGCCGGCTCTACGGCTACTTTCCCATGGGCACGCATCTCGTGGTGCAGCCGACACGCCTGAATGCACGAGGGTTTGTCGACGGCACGTCGCACCGCGCTGACCTGCCCGTCGTCTACAACCAGCTGTCGTTCTGCGACGCCGACCCAGCCTACCGGGTGGAGCTCGAAGCCCAGCAGGCCGTGCTGAAGCCGCTGTACATCACCTCTTTCCTGATCGACGATTTTCTGGCCGAAGCCGGCTTCTTCGGCGCGCGACAGGTGCTGCTGTCCAGCGCCTCGAGCAAGACGGCCTACGGCACGGCCTTCTGCCTGGCGCGCCGCCGGGAAGCGGGCGGCGTGCGCGTGATCGGACTCACGTCGCCGGCGAACGCGGCCTTCACGCGTTCGCTCGGGTGTTACGACGATGTCCATCTCTATGCAGGGTTGGCAGACCTGGCGGCGACCACGCCGACGGTCTACGTCGACTTTGCCGGCGATGCGCCGCTTCGCCGCGCGGTGCACGAACACTTCGGCGAGCAACTGGCCTACAGCTGCTCGGTCGGCGGTACGCACTGGCAGGAGCTTGGTCCGGCAGCCCACCTGCCCGGGCCCCGGCCCGCCCTGTTTTTCGCTCCAGCCCAGGTGAAGAAGCGGCTGGCACCGCCGCCCGACGGGTGGGGCCCGGACGGCCTGCAAGGCCGCATCGACGAGGCGTGGCGCGCCTTCCTGGAGCCTGTCTGCCGTGCCGACGATCCCTGGCTGCGCGTCGTCGAGGCCCGGGGTGGTGAGGCCGCCGAGGCCGCCTACCGCTCGTTGCTCGATGGCCGCGCCGATGCACGCTGCGGGTTGATGCTGTCGTTGTAGGCCGGAAGGCTGCACGCGCCCGGGCGACAACGGATTCAAGTCGACGCGACCGGGTGCCGATAACGCCGTACGACCCGTATCGGAGCACCGTGCATGCTCACCGCCACACAGTCCCCCTTCATCACCCGCGCGCCGCGCGACCTCTCGGGGTGGGCTGCGTGCTTCGATGTCGCGGCCTTGCCTGTGCTGGCCGAGACGGTCGACGTGCTGGCCGAACTCGCCACGAACGAAGATGCCGTCGACGCGCACATGCTGGCCGAGACGCTGGCCAGCGACCCCCTCATGACGCTCAAGCTCTTGGCCCACATTGCCCGCCTGCGGCGTGGTCGTGACGGCGGGGACATCGAAACCGTCACTGAAGCGCTGGTGATGCTGGGCATCCCGCCCTTCTTCAGCGCATTCGGCCAACAGTCAGCCGCGGAAGACCTGCTTGTCGACCATCCGGAGGCGTTGTCCGGCTTCCAGGCCGTGCTGCACCGCTCGCGACGCGCCTCCAACTTCGCCATCGGCTTCGCGGTACACCGGATGGACCACGACTCCACGGTGATCCACGAAGCGGCACTCCTGCACGACTTCGCCGAACTGCTCCTGTGGCTGCGTGCCCCCACATTGGCACAAGAGATCGCCGCCAGGCAGGCTGCAGACCCTGCACTGCGCAGCCGGCAAGTCCAGCGTGAAGTGTTGAACATCGAACTGGCGGACCTGCAGCACACGCTGATGCAGACCTGGCGGCTGCCCGATCTGCTGGTGCGCATCACGGCCGACAATCATCTCGGCACCGCCCAGGCGCGCAACGTGATGCTGGCCATCCGCGTCGCCCGCCACAGTGCCTTGGGGTGGGACAACCCAGCCCTGCCGGACGACGTCGACGCCGTGGCCGACCTGCTCAATCTGGGGGTCGAGCCGACCTGGCGCCTCTTGCGTGACATCGACGGCACCTAGCGGAAGCGCCGCTCGTGCCGAGCGGCAAGACGACAGTGGTGATCCCATACTTTCGTCGTGGTGCTTCGCGGCAGACCCGACTCTAGACTCGTGTAACGCCGTGAAACGTTTCGCGGCGCCCTGCGCGCACGATGCGCGACCAAGAACACACGAGGACGCTGCCCCATGGACATTCAGTCGATCACTCACTTCCTGACCACCACGGCCACGGAACTTGCCATCAAGATCCTTGCGGCCATTGCATTCTGGGTGATCGGCCGATGGCTGATATCGAGGGTCATCGGCCTGGTGCAGGCAGGGATGAACCGCAACAACGTCGATCCGACGCTGACCAAGTACCTGGGGTCGATCATCGCCATCGCCCTGAACATCGCGCTGGTACTCGGCATTCTGGGCTACTTCGGCATCCAGACGACATCGTTCGCCGCCATGCTGGCGGGCGCTGGCGTGGCGATCGGTGCGGCGTGGAGCGGATTGCTCGGCAACTTTGCCGCAGGCGCGTTCATGCTCGTGCTCCGCCCCATCAAGGTAGGTGACTTCGTCAGCGTCGGGGGGGTCACCGGCACCGTGCACGAATTGGGACTCTTCGGCAGCACCATCATCACGCCCGACAACGTGCTGACGCTCATCGGCAACGGCAAGATCTTCGGCGACACCATCCAGAACTTTTCGGCGCTGCCGGTGCGCCGCGTGGATCGCGTGGCCCAGCTTGCCGGCAGCGTCGACCCTCTGGAAGCGATCGAGCGCCTGAAGGCCGCCATCAGCAGGATCCCCAACGTCAGCAGCTCCCACCCGCCGGAAGTGAACCTGATGGACATGAACCTCAACGGTCCCGTCATCGCTGTGCGGCCCTATACCGCCAACGCCAACTACTGGCAGGTCTACTTCGACACCAACGAGGCCATCGTGCGGACCTGCAAGGAAGCTGGCTGGCCAGCGCCCACGCCGGTACAGATCACCAGGGTGATTCCTGGCTGACAGCCCGCGGGCTGCCCCTCAACTCCAGGCCAGCAGCCCCTGCATGCCCAGTACGACGATGAGGTAGCGAAGCGCCTTGCCGACCGCGATCCAGGCCATGCTCTGAAGAGGATTGAGGCGAAGCCAACCTGCCGCCAGCACCAGAGCGTCGCCCACCAGCGGCAGGACCGAGAGCACCAGCGCCGGTGGACCCCAGCGCTTCAGCCGCCGGGCCTGGGGGCCATCGGCATCGACCTTGATGCGCTGGAAGCGTTCATAGCCTTGGCGGCCAGCCCACCCCATGCCGAAGGTCAGCAGGCAGCCGCACAGGTTGCCTGCCAGGGCCACGGCCATGCCCGGCCAAGCGAGCGACGGCTGGGCCGTGATGAGGGCGGCGAGCACGACCTCACTGGAGCCGGGAAGGACTGTCGCCGACAGGAGCGCAGAGAAGAACAGGCCCCACAGGCCCATCTCGGCACTCATCCAGGAATTCAGCCACGTCGAGACACTGCCCAGCCATTCGCTCATCGGAGACCATTGTCCTTGCGTGTGCAAGCCCCGGCAACGATGAAGGGCGCCCGGAGACGCCTCATACCGGCAGCGCCGTCGTGCGCTTGAGGCGTTGCATCACGAAGCTGGTCTTGCAGTCCTGCACCGCTGGGTGCTTCAGCAAGGTGTCCATCACGAAACGGCTGTAGTGGGCCATGTCCTGCACAACGACCTGGAGCAGGAAGTCCATTTCACCAGTGAGCGCCGCGCACTCGACCACCTCCGACCAGGCCAGCACACTGGCGTGGAACAGCTCCATGGGGTTGCGCTGGTGCGACTCCGTGTGCTTGGTCAGACGAACGGTCAGATAGGCCGTCAGACCGAGGCCCACCGCCTCGGCCCTTACCAAGGCCACGTAGCCCGTGACGACGCCGGATTCCTCCAGTCGCTTCACGCGGCGAAGAGCGGCGCTGCTGGACAAGCCCACCTGCGCGGCAAGTTCGTCGTAGGTGATGCGGCCATTGGACTGGAGCGCACGAAGTATGCGGCGATCAATGGCGTCAAGCGATGCGACGGCGTCCATGTGCCGGAGTTTGCATCAATCCTGCGTCGATTGGAACAAGCACGCCCGCCTTTGCAGGAACCCTGCGCGAACCGATGCCTACAGTTGCGCAACGCTTGACGAGACTCAAGCTTGGTTTGTTCATCGAAGGAGCAGGCATATGCAGTTCACGCCTTGGGACAACCCGATGGGCACCGACGGGTTCGAATTCATCGAGTACGCAGCGCCAGATCCGGCGGCCATGGGTGCGCTGTTCGAGCGCATGGGCTTCCGCGCGATCGCGAAGCACCGCCACAAGAACGTGTTGCTCTACCGCCAGGGCGAGATCAACTTCATCGTCAATGCCGAGCCCGACTCATTCGCGCAGCGTTTCGCGCGCCTGCACGGACCCAGCATTTGCGCGATCGCCTTCCGTGTGCAGTCGGCCCGCAGCGCCTATGAGCGTGCGTTGTCCCTGGGCGCCTGGGGATACGCAGGCAGCGCCGGTCCCGGCGAATTGAACATCCCGGCCATCAAGGGCATCGGTGACAGCCTGATCTACCTGGTGGATCGTTGGCGGGGCAAGGGCGGCGCGCGCGACGGTGAGATTGGCAACATCGGCTTCTTCGATGTCGACTTCGAGCCCTTGCCCGGCGCGGACCTCCACCACATCGGGCATGGGCTGACTTACATCGACCACCTGACGCACAACGTGCACCGCGGCCGCATGTCTGAATGGAGCGAGTTCTACGAACGCCTGTTCGGCTTCCGCGAGATTCGTTACTTCGACATCGAAGGACAGGTCACCGGCGTGAAGAGCAAGGCCATGACGAGCCCGTGCGGCAAGATCCGCATTCCCATCAACGAGGAAGGCAACGAGAAGGCGGGTCAGATCCAGGAGTATCTGGACAAGTACCACGGAGAGGGCATCCAGCACATCGCGCTCGGATCGAACGACCTCCTCTCGACGGTCGACGCGTTGCGCACCAGCGGGATGCGCTTGCTGGACACCATCGACACCTACTACGAACTGGTTGACAAGCGAATTCCCGGCCACGCACAGGACCTGGCCGCTCTGCGCCAGCGCAAGATCCTCGTGGACGGCAAGGCGGGAGAGCTGCTGTTGCAGATCTTCAGCGAGAACCAGCTCGGCCCGATCTTCTTCGAGTTCATCCAGCGCAAGGGCGACCAGGGGTTCGGCGAGGGCAACTTCAAGGCCCTGTTCGAAAGCATCGAGCTCGACCAGATGCGTCGCGGTGTACTGAGCAAGGCATGAGCAAGGCCAGTGCCACGCCACCCGTGGCCGGGCACGACGCCGTGAACCGCGGCGTTGCGCCGGTCACGTACGGTCAGGGCGACCGGCCACCGCGTGGCGACTACGCGCGAGCCCGGGCCGACTACACCTGCGACCAGCGGTATGACAGCTACACCGACGCCGACCACGACACCTACAGAAAGCTGTTCGCACGCCAGCGTGCCCAGCTGCCCGGGTTGGCTTGCGAAGAATTCATTGCTGCCGTCGATCGGCTGGGAAGCCCGGAGCGAATTCCCTCACTCTCCGATATCAGCGCGCGGCTGGAGCCGGCGACGGGGTGGGAGTTGGTGGCGGTGCCGGGCCTGATCCCGGAAGAGGCGTTCTTCGCCTTGCTTGCCAGGCGCAGATTTCCGGTGACAAACTGGATTCGCAAGCCGGAAGAGTTCGACTACGTGGTCGAGCCAGACATCTTCCACGATCTGTTCGGGCACGTGCCTTTGCTGTTCATTCCGCTGTTTGCTGACTACATGCAGGCCTATGGACAGGGTGGCCTCAAGGCCAGCCGTCTCGAGTCTTGCGAACAGCTGGCCCGGCTGTACTGGTACACCGTGGAATTCGGCCTCATCAAGACGGCATTCGGCCTTCGCGCCTATGGCGCCGGGCTGTTGTCGTCGGCTGCGGAGTTGCGCCATAGCGTCACGAGCGACGAGCCCAGGAGGTTGCCGTTCGATCTCGAACGTCTGCTGAGAAGTGAGTACCGCATCGACAGCTTTCAAAGTAGCTACTTCGTGATCGACTCGTTCCAGCAACTCTTCGACGCGACGGCACAGGACTTTGCACCCATCTACGAGCGGGTTCGCCTGCATGCCGGCATACCGGCCGGCGATCTGTTGCCCGGCGAGCAGGAAATCAAGTTTCCCTGAGTCGACTTGCCGTGCTGCCTCCCGCCACTGCCGAAGTGGCGGTTTTCCCGGAGGGATCACGGAGCGGAAACAGTCTTTGCATCACCTCGGTGTACGGTTCTTCTCGCTCGGCCAAGTGCACGTGGGCCGTGCCGACGAGATGCCGGTTGTCTGCGCCGGGCAGCGTGGCGTTGCTGGCCGGGAAGACGATGTTGTCGCAGTGGCTGTAGAAGCAGGTGGTAAGTGCACGGTGAGCTGCGGTCTCACGCATCGACAGCGCCTCAAGCCAGCACCCGTTCAGCCTCATCTGGCGTCCGTTGGGTGAGAACGCTGCGCCAGCCAGCCAGGTGCCGCGGTGGGGCGAGCCGATCGTCACGAGGTGGCCGATCCGTCCGGGATCGACCTGTTCAGCCCACCACCTTCGAAAGGCCACCCCGCCCATGCTGTGTGCCACGACGACCGGGGGCTGACCCGTTGCCTGCTCGAGTCTGCGAACCGCGGATTCAAGGGCCGGCACATAGGCGTCGATGGACCCGAAGACCGGCTCGAGGTTGACACCCACGTAGGCCACACCCGCATCCCGGAGGCGTGGATACCAAGAGTTCCACAACCCACGGTTGCAGACGAATCCGTGCACGAGCAGAAGTCCAGGGCGACCTGCAGCGGTATCGGGCAGGTGATCCGGCCAGCGCTGGCTGAAAAAGGGCTGCTGCCAGCAGAAGACCTTGGGCGCAGAGAGCACCTCGCCCCACCAGGCCTGTACGAGTTGCCTCACCGTCGCCGGCGGGGACGGGTCCTGCCGGTTGAACTTCGACAGCAGGATGAACTCGATGCCGAGAATGCCCGCGTACCCGAGCAAGGCGGCCGCTGCGCCAGCCGCCCCCCAGTAGGGGTGGCCGGCGTGCCAGCAGGCAATCGCCCAAAGCAATGCGATCAAGCCAAGGCCGATCGTGGTCAGTTGCTGAAGACGGGCCAACATGGGGCGTCGATCGTAGGGCAATCGGTGGGTTCGCACCGCGCCTCGCGCGTTGTTCGGGTTTCGCCGTCACCGTCTTGGTAACCTTCGCCCATGAAGCAGGATGGTGGTGCGATTCTCGAGTCCTTGCGGACCGTCGATGAACACCGTGCGCGCAGATCGGTCGACCCTGGGTTGGCCCGCCGCGTGAGCGCGGTGAAGGCCTATCAGCACGCACGATTCCAGACGACGTACGGCGATTTGCTCTCACACCCGCGGTATCGCAGGGCCGCGGAGTTCTTCCTTGAAGACCTGTATGGTCCCAAGGACTTTACCCAACGCGATGCACAGTTCGCCCGGGTCGTGCCTGCGCTGGTCCGGCTGTTTCCTGCAGACATTGTCTCTACCGTGCGCTCCCTCGGACAACTGCACGCGCTGTCTGAAGATCTCGACACCGCGATGGCGTGCGCGCCCTGGTCAGAACCGTTGGATCACGTGGCCTACGGGCAGGCCTGGAGGCACGTGGGCCGCGAGGATGACCGTCTGCGCCAGATCAACCTCATGCGTGAGGTGGGATCTGCGCTCGATCTGTACACCCGGAATCCCCTTCTGCGCAGCAGCCTTCTGTTCATGCGCGGCCCGGCGAAGGCGGCAGGGCTGGGTGCGCTGCAGGCCTTTCTCGAGCAAGGTTTCGACACCTTCAGGGAGATGCGGGGCGCTGCCGTCTTTCTCGACACCATCGTGGGGCGCGAGACGGTCCTCGTCCGTCATCTTTTCCAACCGGGCAGCACTGTCGCATCGGTGACCGTCGGTTAGGACAAGTCCTGTGGCCGTGGCTGCCGCAGCCACCGACGATCGCGGGCGTCGCTCCCTTCGACCTGGATGTTCACTTGAAAACGCCTTGGCTTGACAACTATCCCGCGGGAGTAGCCGCGCACATTGCTACCGATCTGTACCCGTCGCTCGCGGCGTTGCTTGAAGAGTCTTTTCGCAAGCACGCCCGTCGCGATGCCCTGGAGTGCATGGATGTGCGCTTGCGATTCAGGGACGTCGACGAACTGTCGCAGGCGCTCGGCGCGTGGTTTCAGTCTCTGGGTCTGGTCAGAGGTACGCGCATCGCGCTGATGATGCCGAATCTACCTCAGTACATGGTCTCTATCGCCGCGGTGTTGAGGGCGGGTTATGTCGTCGTCAACATCAACCCACTCTACACGGCCCGGGAACTCGAGCACCAACTCATCGATTCAGGGGCTGAGGCGGTGGTCGTGCTGGAGAACTTTGCTTCGACCCTGGAGGAGGTGATCGATCGAACGCCCGTCAGGCATGTGGTACTCGCCTCGATGGGCGACCTACTCGGCTTCTGGCGCGGGCAGGCCATCAACTTTGTCGTTCGCCATGTCAAGAAGATGGTGCCAGAGTTCCGCTTGCCTTTGGATCACGGGCGGACTGTCATCGCCTTCAACCGAGCGATAGCCGACGGGACCCGCCTGAATCTGAAACGCATCGATCTGCGTCCGGATGATGTCGCCTTCCTGCAGTACACCGGGGGAACGACAGGACTGTCAAAGGGTGCCGTTCTGCTGCACCGTAACGTTGTAGCCAACATCCTGCAAGTCGAGGCGTGGTTCAAGCCTGTGCTGGATCGTCTTGGAGACCGACAACTTACTGTCGTTTGCGCTCTTCCGCTCTACCACATCTTCGCACTGACGATTTGTGCGCTGATGGGCGCGCGCCTGGGCATGATGAACCTGCTGATTCCTAACCCTAGGGATATTCCTGGCTTCGTGCGCTCGCTAGCAAAGCACCAGATAAACATGTTCCCTGCGGTCAACACCTTGTTCAACGCGCTCGCCAATGATCCAGACTTTTCTAGATTGGATTTCTCGGGGTTGGTCGTGTCGAATGGCGGTGGGATGGCGGTGCAGCGTGCGACTGCGGAGAAGTGGTTGAAGGTGACTGGATGTCCGATCGTCGAGGGGTACGGGCTGTCTGAGACTTCGCCGGTGGCGACCAGCAACCGTCTCGACGTGAAGGAGTTCAGTGGCACCATTGGGCTGCCCGTTCCATCAACGGAGATCAGTATTCGCGACGATGATGGCGTGGAGGTAACGATGGGCAACCCAGGAGAGATTTGTATCCGCGGTCCGCAGGTGATGGCGGGCTATTGGAATCGACCCGACGAAACGGCGAGTGTCATGACCTCTGACGGTTTCTTCAAATCTGGTGACATTGGTATCATGGATGAGCGCGGCTATGTGCGCATCGTAGATCGCAAAAAGGACATGATTTTGGTTTCCGGGTTCAATGTATACCCTACCGAGATCGAACAGGTAGTGAGCCTCCACCCGGGCATTCTGGAATGTGCGGCTGTCGGAATTCCTGATGCCAAGTCGGGTGAGGCGGTGAAACTTTTTGTCGTCAGATCGGACACAACGATCTCCGAGGAGGATGTGGCAGCATATTGTCGGGAAAACTTTACAGCCTACAAGCGTCCGCGCTATATTGAGTTTCGGGATGACCTGCCGAAGTCCAACGTGGGCAAGATTCTTCGGCGTGAGCTTCGCACGGCCTCTTGATGTCGCTCGGTCGCGCATCGACTGAAGAAGTGTTTTCGAAGCTTGGTTGCGTCGTATTCGAGCGCGGCTGGCTGTCATCGAACAGTATTCTTTTTCGAGACGATCAGGGGTTCGGTACGCTTGTCGATACGGGATACTCCTGCCATGCGGCTCAGACAGTTGCTCTGGTGCAGGCGAGTCTTGGGAGTCACCCATTGATCTCAGTGCTCAATACTCATCTGCATTCGGATCATTGTGGTGGAAATGCTCGTCTGCAGCAGGTGTGGGATTGCTCTGTCCGGGTTCCACAGGCATCGTTTGATGCCGCGTCGTCGTGGAATGAGGATCTTCTAAGCTTCGCAAGCACGCGCCAGGCCTGCGAACGGTTTGCGGTCGATGGGGCGCTACGTCCAGGGGAAACGGTCAAACTGGGCCGTTGCGACTGGCAAGTTATTTCCGCGAGGGGGCATGATCCTGATGCAATCATGCTGTTCGAGCCATTCTATCGAACACTCATTTCTGGGGATGTTCTTTGGGAGAATCGTTTGGCCATCAATTTCCCGGAATTGGTGGGTGAGGCGGGGTTTGACGACGCAGCCGATTCGTTGAACTGTATCGAAGCGCTAGATCCATATGTGGTCATACCAGGGCATGGTCGGCCATTTTTTGAAGTTTCTGCGGCTCTGTCATCCAGTCGCGCGAGGCTTGACCGATTTAAGCAAGATCCTGCGGCTCACCTTGAGCACGCCATGAGAGCACTTGTGATGTTCAAGATGCTGGAAGTTAGGCAGTTTTCCGAGATCGACTTGCTGGCGTGGATTGATTCATGTCCAATATTTTTGAGGGCTAGGGCCAGCTGCGGTATCCATCTTTCGAGCGCAACCGACATTATTCAACGATTGGTCGCGTCACGGTCACTCGTCCGTATTGATGCAGACCTGATCGTTTCGGAGGGACTAGCGGGGCGGTAGAGATCCGGATTGAACACTATCCTTATCTCGGTTGGTGCAGGGCAAGTTGACCTGCCCCCTTCAGCCATACCATTCATTAGGCAGAAGTCCCGGTTGAAGATTACTTGATCTCGTCGTTGGCCGGGGTCACTTGCCGAGCAGCATCGCCGGCATGCCGGCGATGCCGCTCGGCGAAGCGAGCCGGTGGTATCCGTCCGATGCTGCCGTGGGGCCGCACCTCGTTGTAGTCCCGCCGCCAAGCCGCAATCTCCTTGCGCGCCTGGTGCAGCGTCTCGAACCAGTGCTCGTTCAGGCACTCGTCCCTGAAGCGCCCGTTGAAGCTCTCGATGTAGCCGTTCTGCATGTGTCGTCCTGGCTCGATCAGGAGATGCCGCACGCCGTGGGCTTGCGTCCAGCCGATGAAGGCCCTGCTGGTGAATTCCAGACCGTTGTCGGTTCTGACGGCCGCCGGGTAGCCCCGGAAGATCGCGGCCTGGTCCGGCAGCCGGGTCACGTACTGACCGCCAATGCCGTAGTCCACCGCGATGTCCACGGCTTCGTGGCTGAATGCGTCTGCCACGGTCAGGCATTTCAGGCGCCGGCCGTTGGCCAGGCTGTCGCTGACGAAATCCATTCTCCACACCTCATTGACCCGGGTGGCGAGTTCAGCGGTGTGCGCTCGGCCGGCGGTCTGCGCACCTTCTTGCGCCGGCGCACGGCCAGGTTCGCATCGCTGTACAGCCGGTACACCCGCTTGTGATTGACGCCCGGAAAGTCCAGGCGCAACAGGTCGTGCACCCGCCGGTAACCGAAGCGGCGCCGCGCGTGGTCGATCTCGACGATCCGGGTCTTCAGCGCCTCGGTCTGGGCGCTGGCCAGCAGTGCATTGCGATAGCTGTCTCTGCTCAGCCCCACAAGCCTGCAGGCGTGCCGTTCGGACATTTGTTGCTGGCTGATCAGCTGCTCGATGGCGTCCCGCTTGGCCTGTGGGGCTAGCGCATTACCCCGAGCACGCTCTTGAGCGCGTGCATGTCCAGGTGCGCTTCGGCCAGCAGGCTCTTGCGCTTGGCGTTCTCGGCCTCGAGCTCACGCAGCCGCTTGGCGTCGGACGCTTCCATGCCGCCGAACTTGGCGCGCCACTTGTAGAACGTCGCGCCTGAGAACCCGCCCTTGCGTCAGATCTCCGCCACGGCCAAGCCGGCATCAGCCTGCTTGAGGAACGCAATGATCTGTTCGTCGGTGTATTTGCTCTTCCTCATGTCCGCCATTCTCATGGTTGTGAGCGTCTGGCGATCCCACCTTGCACCCGGCGGTGCGACTCGTGACGATGGTGTCCACCTAATTTAGGCGGGCACCTATGCATCCCAATCGTCCCAGTCGCCGCGTACACAGTGCCGAGTTCAAGGCCCAGGTCCTGGCCGAATGCCGCCGGCCGGGCGCCTCCGTCGCGGCGGTGGCCCTCGCCCACGGCCTGAACACCAACGTCGTGCACAAGTGGCGCGCTGGCCACGGCCTCAAGCGCATGGGCACCACGGCCCCTGGGAGCCAGGTCGCTGCGCCCGCGCTGCAGTTCGTCCCCGTCGAATTGCCGCGGCCCGTTCCCACCGTCGCTGTCAGACCTGCCTCGGCGGACATCCGCATCGAGCTTCAACGCGACGGCCTGCACGTCAAGCTGCAGGCGCCTTGTACGCCGCACAGCTGCGCGCCTTGGCCGACGCGCTGTGCGCAGCCTGAGGAGCCGCGCCCTTGATCCGCATCGACGCCCTGTGGCTGTGCTCCCAGCCGCAGGACATGCGCGCTGGCGCCGACCGACTGCTCAACCTCGTCGTCAACACCGTGGGCGCAGCGCGTGCGCACCACGGCTACCTCTTCGCCAACCTGCGGGCCACGCGCATCAAGCTGCTCGTGCACGACGGCTTCGGCGTGTGGTGTGCCACGCGGCGGCTGCACAGTGGTCGCTTCGTCTGGCTGGAGCGCTCGTCGGCCGACACCCCCGCTGCAGCCACGCTTCAACTGACCGCGCAGCAGTTCGAGGCCTTGACCGTCGGCCTGCCCTGGCAGCGCCTGGGTGAACTGAGCCTCATCACGCGATCCTGAGCCGCTGCCAACCCGTTCTTCGTTGACATCGCATCTGCCGATGCGCGACGGGCCCTGGCTCGTGCAACATGCCGAGCATGCTCGGCGACGACGCTGCTCCCCGCATCGACATGGCGCAACTGCCGCCCGAGGCCGCAGCGCTGATCACACGCTTGCAGCAGCAGGTGCAGGCCCAGGCGCGCGAGATCGCCTGGCGGGGCGTCAGGCTGGAGTAGGTCAACTTCGAGCTCGCCCGGCTCAAGCGCTGGAAGTACGGCGCCAGGACCGAGGCCATGACGGCCGAGCAGCGTGCCCTGTTCGAGGACACGATGGCCGAGGACGAGGCCAGCCTGCAGGCGCAGCTGGCCGAGCTGCAGCGCGACCTGCCCGACGTGCCCAAGACGCCCAAGGCACCGCCGCGCAAGCCACGCCGCCAGGCACTACCTGAGCACCTGCGCCGCGTGGAGCACCGCCACGAGCCCGAGGACACCACCTGCCCCAACCCCGAGTGCGGCCAGCCCATGCAGCGCGTCGGCGAAGACGTCAGCGAGAAGCTGGACATCGTCCCTGCCGAGTTCTTCGTGCACCGCCACATCTACGGCAAGTGGGCCTGCCGCTGCTGCCAGGAGATCCACCAGGAACAGGCCGAGCCGGACGTGGTCGATGGCGGCATCCCTGCGGCCGGACTGGTGGCGCACACGCTGATCAGCCGCAACGCCCGCCCACCTGCCGTATTACCGGCAGGAGCCGATCAACGCCCGCTCGGGCGTGCATACGCCGCGCTCCACGCTGGCAGCCTGGGGTGGTGCCGGTGGCGCTGCACTGGAGCCGTTGCATGAGGCGCAGCGCCGCTTCGTCCTGGGCTGCCGGGTGCTGCACGCCGACGAGACGCCCGTCCCGATGCTCTACCCCGGCTCGGGCAAGACGAAGAAGGCCCACGTCTGGGCCTGGGCACGCAGCCACCACGATCCGCACCCGGGCGTGGTCTACGAGTTCTGCCTTGGACGAGGCTCGCAGTACCCCGCGGCCTTCTTGGGCGGCAAGGGGCCACCGACTCCCGAGGCGGCCTGGAACGGCACCCTGATCACGGACCAGTACGCCGGCTACAACGCCGTGCTGGACCCGAAGATCTAACCGCGGCGCAGATCAGCGGTCTGCGCCGCGCATGCCCGGCGCCACTTCGAGGAACTCAGCTACGGAGGACAGGCTGCCAGCCAGGTGGCCGCCGAGGCGCTGCAGCGCTGGGCGCGGATCTACCACGCCGAGGGCAGCCCGGGCGACCTGGACTAAGCGCAGCGGTGCCAGGCCCGGCAGCAGCTGATCAAGCCCCTGTGGGGCGAGTTGGAGGTGTGGCTGAAGCTGCAGCGCATGCGGGTGCTGGACGGCAGCAAGATCGCCCAGGCGATCGACTGCAGCCTGAACGCCTGGAAGGCGCTGACCCTTCACCTGGACGACGGCGCGGTGGCCATCGACAACAACCTGATCGAGCGACAGGTCAAGCCCTGGAAGCTGGGCGCCAAGAATTGGCTGTTCGTGGGCAGCGAACTGGCCGGCCGGCGTGCAGCGGTGGTGATGAGCCTGGTGCAGTCGGTCAAGCTCAATGGACTGGACCCATGGGCCTACCTGAGCGACGTGCTGGCGCGGATCCACTCGCATCCCAGCCACCGGATCGATGAGTTGCTTCCGCTCGCTGGCGGCCCGTACGCGGTCAGGCAGGCGCATGAAGCACATCGAGACGCTGATCGAGGACGGCGGCGAGGTCACGGTGGGTGGCGTCGATGACATCGAGTGCGCCGCCACCGCGGCGGACCAGCACAAAGCGCTGGTGATGCTGATGCGGCGCGAGGCCGAGACCATTCCCGCACGGCTCAAGCGCCTGGACAGGGCGCTCGGGCTGTACTACGAGACCGGCGAAACGGTCGACGAGGTCAACCCAGTGGACGACTGATAGGGACGGCGTCAAGGTGGGGCGGCTGGACGCTCACTCCTGGTTGGGGGACTACTGTCACTTCAGGTTGGCACGGCTGAAGGGGGGGCAGGTCAAAGCAAAAGCCCCTCATCCGTGGGGATGAGGGGCTGAGCATAAATAGCCTGACGATGTCCTACTTTCACACGGGAACCCGCACTATCATCGG
>LNFM01001343.1_pt1 | contig 67442 bp, 53 predicted proteins | sample 596031 | NCBI WGS metagenome assembly LNFM01 (sample SAMN04254537, study PRJNA301005) | activated carbon metagenome | isolation source: dual media filters at the Ann Arbor, Michigan drinking water treatment plant | place: USA: Ann Arbor
CGGACGTGATCGCGGGCGGGCTGACGGCGTACTGCGGGGATGGGGTGTTCTTCGGGGTGCCGGTGATCGAGCCGCTGCGGATCTCGGGGCGGATGTGATGGGCGTGATGGGCCGGCTCCTCCTGACCCTCGGCTGCGTCCTGATCACAGGTTGCTTGGATCCGCCGTATCCGCTCGGCGGGCGCGCAGAAGATGTCGCGACGGTCGTCCTCGGCCTCGAACCGGGGACGCCGGCGACGCTGCAGGCGCAGGTGGAGGTGACGGGGACACCGGCCGACGACGTCGGCACCGTCCTGCTCTTGGACCTCGCACGACCTCACGATGCAGGGACCATGGGCGCGGAGTCGCGGACCTTCGAGATTGACGCCTCCCTGCGCCCCGACGATCCCTCCGACGCACGGGGTGGCTCCCTGTCCTGGACGCATCCGCTGGGGACCGTGCCTTCGTCGCGAACGTTCGACGTGGACCTCTCGCTGGTCGGCGAGCCCGCCGCCAGCATCGAGGTCACACTCACGGGCATCGCAGAGGTCTTCGGCGATGGGGCGATCGATATCGCTGTCACGCTCGAGCCGGACATCCCGGCCCGATGGGTAGGTCGACGAGCCAATCCTCGGTAGTGTCGCATCGCCCCCGAACGATCACGACCCGCCGCGAGAGATTTCGCGAACCCCGATCGCCGGGTCCCGCGCTGGCATCCCCGCGCTCCCGCGCTATCGTGGTGCGATGGATTGTCTCGACTGGAAGCGGTGGGGGGTGGTGCTGGCGTTGCTGCCGGCGGTGGCGTGCGATACGGGGCCCATCGACCGATCGCAGTTCACGGAGAACCTCTGCGATGCCTCGGGGCTCCACGCGCTCGTGGCCATCGAGCCGGACGAGCCCGTCGACGCCAGCGTGGTGCGGACCGCACAGCAGCTCGATCTCGAGGCGCCGAACTCCGGGGAGCTCGACGCGTTCGGTACGCTGTGCTCGGGCGCGCGCGATCGGGAGGCGTGCAGGCGGAGGGTCTTGGAGGAGACGTTCGAGTCGGAGTTCGTTTCGGACGAGTCCGAGTCTCCGACGTACCTGTCGCTCGTCTTCACCCGCGGTGACGAGGTCGGCGGCGCCTGGCGGATGCCGCAGCTGCTGGATTTTCTCGGCGAGATCGACAGCCCGGGGGACGCGATGCTGCTCGCGACGCTGGCGGGGCACGCCCCCGTCTGCATGGGCGGGGACGACGTCGGCGAGCGAGATGGCGGCTATGTGGTGTTCACTCAGAGCGGCCGCGGGTGCGGCTCCTTCTTCGCCCTCGGCGACGAGAATCGCCTGCGCCACAACGTGGTGAGGGTCGATCCGGACGGTGAGCTCGACGTGATCGAGAGCACCGTCGTCGAGGGAGACGACCCCGCGTGTGGCTCCGGTGGTTGATCCGCGATCCTCCGCTGGCGTCCCCGCATTCCCGCGCTATCGTGAATCCATGGACTATCGTGATTGGGATCGGTTGGTCGCGGTGCTGGCGTTGATGGTGCCGGCGGTCGGGTGTGCGGAGGGCAGCATCGACGAGGCGCAGTTCACCGAGGATCTGTGTGATGGGAGCGGGCTCCACGCGCTGATGGCGGTCGAGCCGGACGAGCCGGTCGACGCCAGCGCGTTGCGAAACGCCGAGGAGCTCTTCGGCGGAGAGGGCGAGGAGCTCAACACCTCGATCCTCGACGCGGACGGCACGCTCTGCTCGGGGGCGAGCGATCGGCCGGCGTGCGAGCAGGGCGTCGCCGACCTGACGTTCCTCTCCGAGTTCAGCTCGGCGGGGCAGGAGTCCACGACGTACCAGTCGCTCGTGTTCACGCGGGGCGACGAGATCGGCGGCGCGTGGGACCTCCCGCAGCTGCGCGCGTTCCTCGGCGAGATCGACAGCCCCGGGGACGCGCTGCTGCTCGCGAAGCTGTCCGGGCACTCGCCTGTCTGCGACGCCGGCGACGACGTCGGTGAGCGCGACGGCGGCTACGTCGTGTACACCACGAGCGGCAGCGGGTGCGGTGAGGGCGACGACATCGAGCACCACGTGGTGATGGTCGAGCCGGACGGCACCATGTCGGTGATCGAGACGGAGCTCATCGAGCGTGGCGACCCGAACTGCTCCGCCGGTCGCTTCCCCGCGGGCCTCTGCGCCCGGGCTCCGCGGCGTCGCTCTGCCTCTGCGGTGGGCGAGTACCTCGCCGACATGGCGCGGCTCGAGGCGGCGTCGATCGTGGCCTTCGAGCAGCTCGCCCTCGAGCTCGCGCTGCACCGCGCGCCCGTCGGGCTCGTGCGCGCGGCGCTCGAGGCCCGGGCGGATGAGGTCCGCCACGCGCGGACGACGGCCCGGCTCGCGCGCCGCCACGGTGCGGTCGCGTCACGGCCCGTGGTCGTGCGGCAGCCGCCGCGATCACTGCTCGCGCTCGCCGTCGACAACGCCGAGGAGGGCTGCGTGCGCGAGACGTACGGGGCCGCCTGTGCGGCGTACGGCGCGAGGTCGGCGGGCGATTCGGTGATCCGTCGCGCGCTGCGGACGATCGCCCGGGACGAGACGCGGCACGCCGCGCTGTCGTGGTCGATCGCGCGGTGGGTCGACACGCGGCTCGGGGCGCGGGACCGGCAGCACGTCGCGCGCCGCGGGGCCGAGGCGCTCGAGGTGCTCGACGTGGAGCTCGGGCAGGGCTTCGCGCCGGAGGTGCATGCCGTGTGTGGGCTGCCGATGCCGGGCCAGGCGCGCGCGCTGTTGCGGGGCGTGCATCGAGCGATGCTCGGGTGAGGGTGGGCCGCGATCGTGCGGTTGCGCTGCATGCGCTTGGCAACGTGGCCGCTCGGCCGCACCGTTGGAACGCCCGATGGCACGCGCACCCAGGCCCGCCTTCACCACCGCCCGAGCGCCCCGCACCCCGCGGTGTCATGCCCAACGGGTACCCGCGTCACCGCAAGGACCCGATGGTTGCCGCCACCGAACCCCGCCTCTACTGCGTCGGCGGATCCCTCGCCCCGGGGGACGCCGAGGTCGACCTCGTCGCGCCGGACGGCGCACCGCCCGGCCCGTGGACGGCCGAGTCCGGCTACCGCTGGTGCGAGCGGATCGCCGCGTCGCACCACGAGAACTTCCCGGTCGCGAGCCGCTTCCTCCCAACGCACCTGCGGCCGCACGTCGCGGCGATCTATGCGTTCGCCCGCACGGCCGACGACTTCGCCGACGAGCCGCGCTTCGAGGGCCGTCGCACGCAGTCGCTCGACGCCTGGGAGGCGCTGCTCGAGGGCTGCTACCACCGCGAGGTCCAGCATCCGGTGTTCATCGCGCTGCGCGACACCGTGCGCGCGCACAACATCCCGATCGGCCCGCTGCAGGCGCTGCTCACGTCGTTCCGCATGGACCTCGTGAAGCACCGCTATGGCACCTTCCGCGAGCTGCTCGATCTCTGCGCCCACTCGGCGAACCCGGTGGGCCAGCTCGTGCTGCTCGTGCACGGGCATCGCGAGCCCGAGCTGCACCGCTTCAGCGACGAAGTCTGCAGCGCGCTGCAGCTCGCGAACTTCCTGCAGGATCTGTCGGTCGACATCCCCCGCGGTCGCGTCTACCTCCCCGTCGAGGACCTCGAGCACTTCGGCGTCCGCACCGAGGACCTGCTCGCGCAGCGCCCGACGCGGGAGCTCGCCGAGCTGCTGCACTTCGAGATCGCGCGGGTGCGGGCGATGTTCCACCGCGGCCGTCCGCTCGTGCGCAAGGTGAGCCCGGGCCTGTCGATGGAGCTCGACGCCACGTGGCGCGGCGGCATGGCGATCCTCGATCGCGTCGAGGCGCTCGGCGCGAGCACGCTGGTGACGCGGCCGACGCTGGGCCGGGGCGACATGGCCGGGATCGCGGCGCGATCGCTGGTGTCGTTCGGGCGCCGGTTCCTCCGCGGCGACGCGTAGAGGCGTCGCCGTCGTCCCCTCAATCGAGGCAGACGTACGCGAACACCCCCGACATCGAGGTCTCGTAGCAACCCGCGAGCGTGCCGCCGCGGACTCGACCTCGGTCGCGGTCACGACCTCGGTGCACATCACCAGGGTGCCGGAGGAGTGACGGAGGCCGCGGTGCTCTCGTGGCTACACCGGGGCCACACCGTCGAGGAACAACTCGCACGCCCGCACCGCCGCCGCATCGCTCGGATCGATCGCGCAGACGACCATCGCCACGAGCTCTGCCGTGGGGCTCACGCGCCACGCGTACGACCAGGTCTGCGTGGCTGTCCCGGCGAGCGTGAGCTTGAAGCGACACCCCTTGGTCCCGGCGATGGGGACGACGTCGGCGCCCGCGAGCGACATCCCGCTGTTCTGCGCGCTCATGTTGGACATCGCGGTGCACTTCGTCGGGTCGCTCAGGTCGATCGGGAGCCCTGGCAACGCCGCGACACCGAGCACCGTGCCCTTGGGGTTGCCCTTCGTCCGCACCATCACGCCGCCGGATTCCACCGCCTCCTTGGCGTCGGGGTCGGTGGCGTCGACGGACTCGTAGCCGTCGAGCAGCGGCGCGCGGAGCAGGCGGCCGGTGACGGTGGGGCCCTGCGGCGCGTTAGGGGGCGCAGCGGCCGGGGACGCCGCGGCGCTCGGCGCAGCCTCGGGCGACGTCGTCGAGCTCGAGGAACAGGCGACGCCAGCGAGGGCGAGGGCGAGGAATGACGGAACGATGCGCGACGGCACGGCGGGACGGTAGTCGGCGCGTCGCGGTGTTGTCCAGCCGGCCCGAGCGGGCGTCATTTCGTCCCGGCGATCAGCGCGTAGCCGTTCGCCGTCGGCGTCACTTCCAGATCACGGAATCCCGTGGAGCCGAGGAGCTCGCGGATCTCGTCGGCCGAGCGCTGACGTCCCTGCGCGACGAACACCATGGTCATCGAATAGCCGAGCGCGTGGGTGGGGCCGACGCGATCGGCGTCGAGCAGCATCTCGTGGACGAGCACGCGGCCGCCCACCGGGAGCATCACTGTCGGCTGTCCGCAACTATCCCCGAACCCCTGCTCGAGGCGCGCTGCGCTCCCAAGACCGCGCGTCGCGATTGACAGACCGCGGAATTCTCGGAGGAACGTTGTCGAACGGGCGAGCCGCATCACCCGCCGCGCAGCGTCTGACACGCGATCAGCATCTGCGCGAACACGCCTTCGTCGCTGCTGCCGAACTGCGGGAAGCAGGCGTACGCCTCGCCATCGATGCGCGTGCGCAGCTGGAACTCGTGGATTGTCTGGCCGAAGGCTTCGCGGTCCCACTGCAACAGGTCGGGCTGCTGGCTGGTGAAATGCTTGAAGTCGAGCTCGTTGGCGATCTCTGCCCTGCCGATCTTGTCGGCGGCCGGGCCCACCTGGACCGCGAACACGGGCTTGCTCGTGTCGGCTTCGCAGGTGACAAAGACCTCGTGCGCGTTGGCCGGGATCCGCGGCGTGGGGTGAAGCACGCGCGCGCACGGGGGCGCCTCGATCGCGAGGCGTTTGCCGGCGATCTCGAAATGCACGGTGGGACCGATCGAGGGACCCACGACCGTCGGGGTTGGCTGCGAAGTCGACTGCGCTGGGCTCGGGGGCGCCGCCGCCGGGCCCGCCGATGCGGGCGGAGGGGGCGACGGTGCCGCGGAGTGCGCCGGCTTCGCGCCATCGCAGGCCATGGCGAACATCGAGCCCAGGATCCACGTGAGCCGCTGCACCGGCGAAGTGTCTCGCAGGACGGGCTCACCCCGCAACCGCACGGGCGACGAACCGCAGCACGTCCAAACGCGAATTCGATCCCCCCTCCGGTCAGAGCGCCTGCGACCAGAGCAACGCGCCGGCCGCCGGCCGCCCGCTCGATCTCGGGACGCATACGCCCGTCGCGTGGGGCGCAGCATTCCTCGCCCGCACACTCGATCAACCAGTCGCAGTCGGGGCCTTCCGAGGAGTCGAAGCTGGGCGTGGTACAGGACGCCAGGTTGCAGTCCGAGCAGTCGCCGTCGGGATCGCTGGTCGGCGCGCTGTGTCCCGGAGGGACAGCTTTGCACGGGCAGTTCGCCTGCACCTATGCTCTCGCCCATGCGGAGAAGAACATCGTGGAGGATCACGATCGCGTGTGCGGGTGTGCTCATCGCGTGCAAGTCCGATGACCCGACGCCGGAAGTTTCCCCCAACGACGCCTCCGAGCGCGCGCCCGCCGGATCCACGGGGGCGACCATCGCTGCGCCATCGTCGACACCCTTGCCCGACTGCGACGACGTGGATACCACGCTCGTGCCGAACGAGACGCCGCTCTCACCCGTTGCGAATGCACGGCGAGAACCTGCGCATCCGCAGATTGTCGCAAGAGTCGGTGATGCCGAGATCCCCAACTCGGCCCTCGATGCGATCTTCGCGTTGAAGGTGAGGGCTTACACCTCACGCGGTCGCGAGCCGCCGCAGTTTGCCGCGGATCGCTACCGAACGCTCCTCGCGAGGCGGCTGGTGAGCCAAGAAATCCTGCGGCAGGAGGTTGTGGCGCGCGGGATTCGGGACGACGAGGCCGCGCTCGCGACGTCGCTCAACGCCCACCGCAGCGGCATCATCGACTACGACGACCATCTGCGGCGTTTGGGCGAAACAGAGCAGAGCACCCGAGACTCGATGCTCTCGCACCTCAGAGAAGAGGCGATCGTCGCGGCGATCGAGCCGATCCGAGTCGACGACGCGCAGCTCGTCGCCGCGTATTGCCGTCGCCGCGACGAGTGGCCCATCGACCGCGAGCACCGCGTGGTCTCTCACCTCATGTTCGCCAGCAAGGACACCGCGCTCGAGGCGATCGCCGTCCTGGGGCACGATGCTGGAATCACGGAACTCACGGAACTCGCGACCCGCCATCCCGACCGCCCGTTCGCTGCGCACGCGCTGTTCTCACCCCGTGACGGCGTGTTCTTCGAGGGCGTGTTCGCGGCGCCGGTGGGGCGCCCCACCGTGGTCGAGGCGGGTTCTGCGACCTACGTCGTGCTGGTCGAGCAGTCCTTCGCACCGGGGAGCCTGCCGCGCGAGGTCGTGTTCGACGCGGTGCGCGAGGAGGTACGGCAGCACGAGATCGGGAAGCGGCGCGCCACGCTGTGGTCGGGCCTGCTCGCGAAGTACCCGGTCACGCTATTCGGAGTGCCCGACGTGCCCGAAGCCTCGGCCGCCCCGTCCGCGCCCGAGTGATCGACGTCGCACGCGCCGCACGGCGGCCTCACAGATCCTTCGCCATGCGCACCAGCTCCGGCACGAAGTGCCCGCGGATGTGCAGCAGGCTCGGGAACCTCGCGCGCGCCTGGGCGGCGACCGGCATGCCCTCGGGTCGCAGCACGAGGCCGTCGACGTCCTCGGTGCCGAAGATGTACTCGGTGATCTTCGCCCCGCCGACGCGCGCGGCGTCGTCGGCGTCGGCGTCGGAGGCCGGCGCGGTGGCGGGCTTGGCCTTGGGCGGGGCGGCGAGGGCGGTGCTCGGCAGGGCGAGCACGGCACCGAGGAGGAGCGAAGCGGTCAGCGTGGGCTTCATGCCCGGGTCCTTGGCCGGATGCCCGGACTCCCGTGCGATCGGCGACGGGAAGCGACGTCAGACGTACCGGAGCTGACGGATCCGCGTCTCTTCCAGGTAGTCGGCGTGGTGGTGGCACGGGATGCTCGTGTGCCAGACGGTGATGACCCGCGGCACGTCGGGCTCGACGACGACGGTCACGAGGTTCGCGCGATGCTCGGTGTGCTTGCCGAGGATCCGTGTGCGGAACGCCAGGTAGACCTTTGGGATCGTGAACCGCAGGACGCCCGAGGGTGTCATGTGCACCAGTTCGACCTGCTCACCACCGCGCAGGTGCGGGAAGAACTGTTGGTCCGCCGGGGCACACATGTGGAAGCGCGGATCGAAGTCGGCGGGGAGCAGCGGCTTGCGCTCGAGCACCCACTTCGCGTCGTACGTGCCGGCGTGTTGGCGGCGCGGTGTCCAGTAGCTGCACACCGCGCCGAAGCCCGCCGCGCCCTTCGTGCCCCATCCGTGGCCGGGAAACCCGATCGATGGCGCGCGTTGGCCCACGAGCGTCGAGCGCTGAGCCACGTGCCCCGTGCCGACCGGGTTGGCGTCGAACAGCTTCTGTTTGCTCGGGTCGGGATCGGTGGCGTCGAACCCCCCATAGGCGTGCTCGTAGATGATCGGCGCCTGGACGAACGGCAGCGGCGTCGACGGCACCACCTCGCCGACGAGGTCGCGTCCGAAGCGTTGCTCGCCGAGGACCTCGAGCACCTTCTCGAGCTTGCCGATGCGCAGCGCGACCGAGACGCGGGGCGCGGGGCGACCCCCGGGTGCGTGGGCCGATCCATTGACGTAGAGATCGGTGCCGGGCTTGCCCGCGATCAGATCGCCCTCGTACAGGAGGCTCGAGGTCCCGTCCTCGCCGCGATACTTCGGGAGCAGCAGCGGCTCGACCTTCTCCTCGGCGAGCTCGGTCGAGCCATCGGGCTTGATCAGCCACGTCGCCTTGACGACGACGACGTAGTGCTTGGCCCCCTCGGCGTCCTGGACCCACGTCCGCTCGGCGAGATAGGGGGTTCGGTTCACGAGCTCCCACATTCGACGTGATAGTATCCGCGTCGTGTTCCGCCCACCACAAGTCGACGAGGTCCTCTGGGAGGTCGAGCGTGAACACCTCGACGAGGCCGAGTTCCTGCTCGAGGTGCTCGGTCGAGCCCTCGATGCCCCCCACTACCGGCTCGACGAGGTGGCCAAGGGGCCGGAGCGGCGCCTGCTGGCCCACATCGACGGGCTCGTGGTCGGCGGACCCGTGGTCGCGCGCGACCTGTTGGCGGCGACGTGCGCCGATCCAGAGGCCGACCCCGCGACGGTCGCGGCTGCCGCGTTGGCGATCGCCGCGACTCGGGATCGGAACGCAATCGAGGAGCTCCTCGCGAGCCTCGACGGGCGGCCGGTCGCGGAGGCGTCGTTCTTCGCCCGCGCCCTCGCGGCGTGCCCCTCGGACGAACTCGACGCGCGCCTCGTCGATCGGCTACCGCGCTCGGGCGACCGTGGCGCGGCGATCCTGCTCGAAACGCTGGAGCGCCGCGGCGTCGATCCCCAGCGCGACCTGGCCAACCGGCTGCGCAGCGCGGATCCAGAGGTCGTGCGCAGCGGCGTCGCGGCGGCGCGTCACGCCGATCCCCGCGCGCACCTCGGCGTCGTCGAGATGCTCCTCGGGTCCGCCGATGCCGCGATCGCGGCGGCAGCGATCGACGTCGGCTTGATCTTCGGCTCTCTGCGCGCCCACGAGGCCGCGGTGCGGGCGTTCGCGCAAGGCGTGCCGTCCGCGATGGTCCTGCTCGCGCTCGTCGGCGAAGGCGGCCATCACGCCCAGCTCGAGCGCATGGTCGGCGATGCGGCACGCGCCGCCTCGGCCCTCTGGGCGATGGGGTTCACGGGGCGAGCCGCGGCGGCGCAGGCGTGCCTGTCGCAGATGAACGACGACGCCCTCGCGCCGCTCGCCGCCGAAGCCTTCGTCGGAATCACCGGTGCTGCGGGGCCCGGGCTGTGGGCCGAGGCGCCCCCCGTCGACGAGGACGCCGAGGCCGCGGCCGCGTTGCCGCCGATCGAGGAGGACCCGCTCGACGCCGATCTCGCCGCGGACGCCCTCGCCGCGCTCCCCAAGCCCGATCCAGCGGCCATGGCCGCATGGTGGCGGGAGCACGGGGGGGGCTTCCGCGCGGACGAGCGCTACATCTACGGCCTGCCGATGAACAACGCGAGCCTGGCCAAGGCCATGGGCACCGCGTCGATGCGCCGCCGTCACGTGCACGCGCTCGAGCTCGCCATCCGCACGCGCGGCAAAGTGGTCGTGCCGACGCGCGCGTTCAGTGGTCGTCAGCGCAGCCGGTCCTCGGGCTTGGACGCGTGGGCGCCCATCGACTTCCGACGATCGTTCGCACGGATCTCGTGAGCGGGACGCCTGTATACTCGCGAGCGGTGGGAGCCCCAACCCCATGACGTCGCGTCCCGTCATCGTCGGAGTCGGCGCCCGAACGGCGGTGGGCCTGCGCGCGGTCACATCGGCGGCGGCCGTCCGCGCGGGCATCTCGAGGGTGCAGGAGCACCCGTTCATGGTCGATCGCGCGGGCGAGCTCATGCGCGTGGCCCGGGAGCCGAGCGTGCCCGCCGATCTGTTCGGACCCGCGCGCTTGGTCGCGATGGGACGTCCCGCGTTGCTCGAGGCGATCGAGGCGCTGCCGCGTGGCGCTCGCCCGCGCATCGACGTGCTCGTCGGGCTGCCCGAGGAACGCCCGGGATGGACGGCGGCCGATGCCGCCGCGACCATCCGTGGGCTCGTGCGCGAGCTGCCGTTCGACGTCGGCGACGTCGCTCACTTCCCCCGCGGGCACGCAGCCGGCCTGATCGCGCTCGACAGCGCCGTCGAGCGATTGCAGCGCGGGAGCACCGAGTGGTGCCTCGTCGGTGGCGTCGACAGCTACCTGCACGCGGACACGCTCGAGTGGCTCGACGGCACGCGGCAGCTCGCGAACAAGCGCAACCGCTCGGGCTTCTTCCCCGGCGAGGGCGCGGGCTTCTGCCTGCTGACCACGTCGAGCGCCGCCCGCGGGCTCGGTCGCCCGCCGCTGGCCGAGATCCTCGGCGTGGCGACGGCGATCGAACCCAAGCGGATCAAGTCCGACGCGGTGTGTATCGGCGAGGGGCTCTGTCAGGCGATCCGCGCCGCGACCCAGTGCATCGATCCCAAGGGCCAACGGATCGCGACGACCTACTGCGACATCAACGGCGAACGCTATCGGACCGAGGAGTTCTTCTACGTGCCGCTGCGCGTGTGGGCCCCCTTCGTCGACGCAAACGCCTATCAGGCGCCTGCGGATTGCTGGGGCGACGTCGGGGCCGCGTCCGGACCTTTGTTCGCGGCGCTCGCCGTCGCGTCGGGCCAGCGCGGCGCGGCGGCCGGCAAACACGTGTTGCTGTGGGCGAGCTCGGAGGCCGGGCACCGCAGTGCGGCAACCCTGGCGCTCCCGGGTTAGGATGGAGCCGCGATGCCCGTCGGAGTGAACCCGCCCAAGACCCCGGTCACCGAAGGCAGCCAAGGGGTCGCGGCGGCGACCGTGCCGAACGTCTGCAAGATGCCCGGGCCCCCGGCGCCGTTCGTGCCCACGCCGCTGCCGAACATCGCGAAGTCGGGCGACAGCCTCGACGGCGCCACCAAGGACGTCAAGATCGAGGGCAAGGGCATCGCGATCAAGGGCGCGACGTTCAAGAGCATGGGCGACGTCGCGAGCAAGGGCACGGGCGGCGGCCTCGTGTCCGCGACCACGCACGACAAGGCCAAGTTCGTCGCCCCCGGCTCGATGGATGTGAAGGCCGAGGGCCAGAACATCCAGCTGATGAGCGATGCGACGTCGAACAACAACAGCAACCCGGCGAACTCCGCCACGGTGATGCTGCTGCAGAACGCGACCACGCTGGCGCAGATCGAGGCGGCGCTCGAGAAGATCGCCGAGGAGTGCAACGACGCGGTCAACGAGGAAGAGGGCTACACGAAGGCCAATCCGCCGCAGGGGAAGGTCTGCACCACGCTCGGGACCAAGAAGCACACCTGCTGCGAGAACGCGATCAACGACGCCAACAACCCCAAGGTCAAGTCGGAGGTCGGCTACGGTCCGCGCGGTGGCGTGCTCAACCAGGGGGCGGTGGCGCGGGCGCGGGCGGCCGCCGACACGGCGTATCAGGCGGGTGGCTCGTGGATCGGCGCGTTCATGTCGGCGGGCGGCGGCGGAGCCCTGCGGGCCGACGTGGTCGTGTTGCGCAGCGCCGCGGGTGGGCTCGGCAGAGCCAACATCTCCCGCGTCTTCGATTTCAAGTTCAACTGCGGGGACGAGGGCAAGATGGACCAAGACCAGCTGAACAACTATCAGAACGCCCTCGGCCAGACGCCGACCATCATCCACGCTTCCTGGTGACCACAGCCATGGACCCCATCCGCATCGAAGGCAAGTACGGGGCGCCGCGCGTGCGCGACGGCCTCATCCTGTGTTTCTTCCGCCAGGACCGCTTCGGTGGCTGGGCGGCCGCCGTGGGCAAGGCCTTCGAGCACTGGCTGTCCGCGGTCGTGCCCAAGGAGGCGGTCGCCCACGCTGCGGTGGGCTCGTCGGCGAACAAGGTCGAGCCCGTCGACGGGCGTACGGTCGCCGCGTGTCGCGAGCAGCTCGACGCCGGCAAGGCCGCGAAGCGCAAGATCACCGGCTTCGAGCTCGGCGGTCCGCAGAAGCTGAACCCGGATCACCTGTTCCTCGTGTGGGGGAGCCTCGACGCCGAGCGAAAGGCCGGCAACACGCGGACCAACGTGGTCGAGATGCGGCTGCCGACCGAGTTCCTCGACAAGACCGGCGACGCGCTCGCGAAGCTCGCGGCCGATCTCGCCGCGATCCTCGACCCCGATTCCGGCTACGCCTCGCTGGCGCTGCACTGGTCCACGGACTCGGAGCTCATCCGCGCGAGCGACGAGCAGGTCCCGCTGGCCCTGCGTCATCCGGGGTTCGATCTCCACCACTCGGCGGTGACGCGCTACCACCTGGGTCGCCGCACTCGCGGGGCGCGGTGGTGGACGTATCTCGGGCCGGAGCTGGTCACGGCCGTCGGAGGAACTCCGGCGTTCGCGACGCTGCCGCCGGAGGTCGAGGTCGCCGCGGTGGGGACGGGCGTGGCGATGCGGGTCAAGGGGCTGCCTCGTCCCGGCGACGTGAACCGCAAGGATGATCTTCCCCCCCTTCGCGCGATGGCGAAGCTCATCGAGCCGGTCACCTTCTTCGCCGACGAGGACTTCGGGCGCCAGGTCTTCGCGGACGAGCAAGAGCTGCTCGCGCGCTGGGAACGGCGATTCCTCGACTGATGGCACTCTCCACCCCATACGATCTGCCGTTCCGCGCGACGGCCCCTGCAACCGGGGAGCTGGCTGCCGGGGCCGAGTTCACCCTCGAGGTGACGATGCCGATGACCGCGCCCGGCTTCGAGGCGATGGGCTCCGTGGTGACGGCATGGTTCGTCCTCGCTCGCACCGGCGCCATGTGTGGCGAGCGGCTCGCCGCGTCGAAGAGCACCATCGACTCGCTGTCGGGGCCCGTCGCCCAGCCGACCGGCATCGCGTGGACGATGCGCGGGGTCTGGCTCGACGACGCCGCTGCGATCGTCCTGCACCACATGCTGCTGACCGAGTGGGAGGCGCGGCGGTTCACGCGGGCGGCCTTCTCGAAGGTCGGATCGCCGACGACGGTGCAGCCGATCGTGCACGACCCGAAGCAATGGGCCCCGTACCCCCGCCGCGACCGCACGACCACCTTCCGCATCGCGCTGTCGAGCCAGCCGATGGGTCGCGTGGCGATCCGCATCCTGTTCGCGACGGCCCCCGACGACGCCCAGATCGCGGCGATCGCCGAGCGCCTCGGGACCTGGGCGGGCGTCACCGTCTGCGGCGCCTACGGCAACGCCCCGACCCCGCCGCTCGCCTCCGGCCTCAGCTTCGATCCCGCGGAGATCGAGGTCGTCGACGACCGATTGACGTGGTCGCTGTCGAAGTTCCAGGCCGACGTCGGCTCCCTCGATGGGCTCGCGAACGTCGTCGCGGCGATCGATCAGACGATCGTGGGCGTCCGCGAGCTGGTCGTCACGTAGGGCGCGCCGACGGTGCTCGTCAGTTGATGAGCACCGAGCCGCCCTTGATGCGGTTCACGCCGGACGCTCGCGTCTCCACATAGGTCCCGCGGATGATCACGCGCCCGTTGCGGCGCAGGGTGATGGACGCGTGGCCGCAGCGCAGCTCGATCTCGTCGTGGCCCTCGATGAGCACGCGCTGACCGTCGACCGTCGCGACGGTGGGTCCGAGGGCCGCCTCGGCGGGCGCGATGTCGGCGAGCAGGCCGAGGATGATCGGTCGGCTCGGGTCTCCTGCCTCGAACGTCAGCAGCACGCCGCGACCCGACTCCACCGCCGCGCGCAGGACGTTGCCGTCGAGCGTCACGATGCTGCGCGCAGGCACGGGGCCCGCGGTGTTGCCCGGGAAGTCGACGCGCACGCCGCTCCCGTCGAACGCGACGATGGACCCGAGGATCGGTGCCAGGCCCGTCGCGGAGAGCACGGCGGTCGCAGCGGTCGCACGGGGCTTGCGGTCGTCACCATCGGCCATGGCGTCAGCGTCGCACGATCATGATAGGGCAGCAACGGACCCTCCGCGCCTCGGCGCCCACCCGGGCGCTCGCGCCTCGACACGTTCGCCCCCGCAGGTCCCAGGTCCCCGCGGAATCACGTCGAATGTCCGAGGGAAGGCGACGTGCAGTGGTCCGGGGCATGGACTCCCGCACCACGACCCCGCCCTCCCACAGCACGCTCTCGCCCCTGCTGCTCGCGCTCACCCTGGTGGCCCCGTTCGGCTGCGGCGACGGCGACGATGACGACGTGCAGCCGCGCGAGGCCGAGGTCGGCTGGACCGCGACCAACCACGCGGTCGCGCGTGGGCACCAGAACTTCGCCGCGCATGTCGTGCTCGCCACCGACGGCGAGATCCAGGTCGCCTGTGAGGGCGGCGGCAGCATGCTCGTCGCCGGTCGCATGGAGGACGGCAACGCCTTCACGCTCGACCTCGACTTCGACGGCTGCGTCGACGACGACGTCGTCATCGACGGCACCCTCACCGTCGTCGCGAACCTCGATGTGGACGTCGACATCGACGACGACGATGACGATCCGGACCACGCCGGCGCCGCGGTCGTCGTCGACTACGATGGTCTGCTCGTCTTCGACGGCGACATCGAGGGCAGCTGCTCGATCGACGCGAGCATTCGCGCGGGCGCGGTCCTGTTCGAGGGCTTCGCCGCGGCGGGCGTGAGCGTCGAGGGCTCGATCTGTGGCAACGACGCGGACGACGTGATCTACGGCGACGACGACGACGACGACGACGACGACGACGGCATGTAGCCCGCGAGGCCGGCGCGCCCTCACCCCGTCGGCAGCGCGGCCTCGATCGCCGCGCGCAGCTTCGGGTCCTCCGGCTCGACCCCCGGCTCGAAGCGCCCCACCACGCGCCCCTTGGGATCCACCAGGAACTTGGTGAAGTTCCACTTCACCTCGCCGCGGATCCCCTCGCCGGTCTGCTCGGTCAGCGTCTTGTACAGCGGGGAAATTTCGGGGCCGGTCGCGTGGACCTTGTCGAACATCGGGAACTCGACGGCAAACTTGCTGGCGACGAAGCTCTTGATCTCCTCGGGACTGCCGGGCTCCTGGTGGCCGAAGTCGTCCGACGGGAACGCGAGCACCTCGAGGCCGCGGCCCTTCAGCTCGCCGTAGAGCTCCTGCAGACCGGCGTACTGCGGCGTGAAGCCACACTCCGACGCCGTGTTCACCAGCAGCACCGCCTTGCCGCGGTAGTCCGCGAGGTTGGCCGGCTTGCCCTCGATCGTGGTGACCGCGTGGTCGAGCACGACGTCGTTGGGCTTGAACGGGGAGTCGACCGCGGGGGCCGCCTTGCCGCCGCCGGCCGCCGCGGCCGGGGCCGCGTCCTTGCCGCCACACGCGAGGACCAAGAGGACGGCGAGCAGGGTGGTGCGCATGCCCTTCGCCTACCGCATGCCGGCCAGAATGCAAAGCCCGGGGGCGCCCGCGGCGGCCCAGGCGTCAGGGACCCGCGTCGTACTCGGCGGCGGGCACGAGCACCACGCCCTGCATCGGCTCGACCGTGACGTCGAGGGTGCCGTCGTCGGCGACCACGTAGGACTGCGCGTCTGGGCCGAGCACATCGATGAGCTCGGTGCCGGGCGGCGCGGTCACGGTCATCGCCCGATCCGCGGTGCGGGTGGTGCTCGTGTGGAGCTGGTTGGTGTTGAGCACCACGATCGCGTACGAGCCCCCCGCGTCGGCGCCGAGGCGCTCGAAGGCGAGGATGCCCGCGTCGGACTCGTCGCCCGTCGCGCTGGTCGACCAGACCACGTTCACGGCGCCGCGACGCAGCGACGCGTACCTGCTCCGCACCCGCGCGAGGCGCTGGACGAACGCGAAGGTGGGGTGGGTGACGTCATAGCCCGAGTCCCACATGCGCTCGCGGTTGGCAGGGTCGTTGCCGCCGGCGAACTCCTGCTCGGTGCCGTAGTACAGGCACGGCACGCCCTGGGCGGTGAACGTGAAGAGGATCGCGTTGTGCAGCAGCGCGCGCGCCTCGTCCCGCGGCCGGTCGCGCAGCTCGTACAGGAAGCGCGGCACGTCGTGGTTGTCGATGAAGTTGATCGGCAGGTCGCGCGGTGCGACGTCGATGCCGTTCTCGTTGGGGGTGTCGCCCCAGTGGACCAGGCGGTCGGCCCACAGACGCTCGATGCGATCGGTCGATTGCCCCTGCGAGAACACCTCGCGGATCGCCGTGAAGTGCTGCGAGAAGTAGAAGACGCTGTCGAGCTGGTCGCCGGTGAGCGCCTGGCCGTTCTGCACGCAGGCCGACTCCTCGGCGAGCTGGTCCTCGTCGCTGGGATCCGGCGCGACGGTCTGGCCGAGGAACTGGGCGAGGTCGGCCGTGCCGTAGATGTCGTGGCGCGTGAAGCTCCCGAGCAGCGCGTCACGGCCGTCGAAGACCTCGCCGAACATCAGGAAGTTGTGCTTGCCGCGCTCGGCCAGCCGCGTGCGCACCTGCTGGGTGAAGAAGCGCCAGAACGAGTACTCGACGTGCTTGACGGTGTCGATGCGGAAGCCGTCGATGTCGGTCTGCTCGGCCCACTCGACGAACACGTCGACGAGGGTCTGCTTCACGTCGCAGCGCGTGGTGTCGAGGTCCTTGAGCCCGCCGGGGAAGTCGCCGTGCAGCAGCTGATCGGGATCGTCGAAGTTGAACGTCCGGCCCTTGCGGTTGTACGCGGCGGGATCGCCCAGCGGCGCCGGCGATGGCGGAAGGTGCCCGGTCGCGGGGTCGTACTGGAACACCGCGGGCGCGGGGCCGGCCTCGCCCAGGGACGTGAACGCCTGCACGCCGCGGGGATCGAAATCGGGGTCGTACTCGGTGAAGTGCTTGGTCGGGCTCTGGGGCGTGCCGCTGCCCTGGATGTTGATGTCCGGCACGCCGTTCAGGTTCATGTCGTAATAGAAGGCCTGGCCGACATGGTTGGTCACGATGTCGACGACGATCTTCATGTCGCGATCGTGCGCGTCGTCGACCAGCGCCCGCAGCTCGGCCAGGTCGCCGAAGTGGGGGTTGGCGGCGCGCAGGTCCTGGGCCCAGTAGCCGTGGTAGCCGTCGACGTTGGCGTCGGTGTCGACGTTGCGGATGACCGGCGAGATCCACAGCGTGGTGACGCCGAGCTGATCGAGGTAGTCGAGGTTGTCCCGCAGGCCCCGCCAGTCGCCGCCCTGGTAGCGGGCCAGATCGTCGTACTTGACCCCGAAGTCGTTGGAGACATCGCCGTTGCCGAAGCGATCGACGAGCACCTGATAGATGATCTCGTTGCGCCAGTCGTCGACGTGCGTGTCGAGGACCAGGGGCTGCTCGACGTCGCCGAAATCCATGCACGCGGGGGCGAGCAGCAGCGCGGCGGACAGCGACACGATCGAGAGACGGTTGGTTCGGCGGGTCATGGGGCGCGCCTCTAGTCGCGGAAGTAGCTCGTCGAGCCGAACCACCACTCGGCGCCCATGCCGATGAAGTGGTCGACCTTGCGCAGCGCGAAGACGTCGTCGGGGGTGTAGAGCCGCCGCGCGCCCGCGTCGCGGACCGTCAGCAGGTAGATGAGTCGGATGTGCGGCCGGGCGTAGTTGCCACGGCCGGCCGGCGTCAGGAACGGCACCAGGCCGACGCGGCCGAGCTGGGCGAACTGGGGCTTCAGGCCGCCGTCGGCCTGGCCGAGCAGCACGCCGCGGCGCTGGGCCTGGTACGAGCCCTCGACCGAGAGGCCCGCGATCTTGCCGAACCACACCGTCGGCCGCGCGATGATGATGCCCTCGCCGACATCGTCGACGTCGAGGCCCGGGCTGGCGTTGCGGAACGATCGCAGGTACGAGCCGAGCAGCACGCCGAACGGGCCGATCTCGTAGTTGCCGCTCAGCGCCCCGAGGATCTCGCGGGCGCCCTTGGCCGTGCGCTCGGGCGACAGCCGCGTCGGCGCGTTGAACTCGCCGTACGCCGCCAGGCCCCCCGAGTACCGGAACACGAGGTTCACGTGGGAGCTGCGCTTGCCCGAGAAGAGCCCGATCTGCGTGCCGATCGTGAAGCCCTTGTCGGCGGGCAGGCTCTCGTACTGCGACGTCTCGCGCTCGCGCTGACCGCTGGCGGTGTAGTGGAACTCGCCGTACAGCACCGGCTTGATCCCGCCGGACTCGCCGATGGGGAAGATGTGGCTGATCCGCGCGCTGCTGATCGACTTCTGCCGATCGGTGATGCGCACCGTCTGGCTGCCGACCTGGCCCAGCGGCCGGGGCCGCGACACGTCCTGCACGAAGAACGCGTTGTCGGGCTGGTTCACGCCGCTGTGCAGCCGCAGCACGAGGTTGGGGATGAACTCGTAGCTGAGGCCGCCACCCAGCGTGTTGAGGTTGTCGAGCGGCCAGAAGTCGAGCAGGTAGATGTCGTCGCCGCGGTACATCCGCGAGCCGGCCCAGACCTTGAGGTTCTTCAGGCCCAGGCCCGACTCCTCGATGTAGAGGTTGCGCAGGCCGATCTTGGCGGCGAACTGGCCGTTGTAGTGGAAGACGGGGTTGCCGAACGCCACGGTCGCGACGATGCGCGTGTAGGCCCCGGTCTCCTTCCAGTAGTCCTCGCGGCGCAGCTCGAGCTCGGCGTAGTTCGACTCGTCGAGCCGTGAGCCGCGGGCGACGATGTCGCCGTCGCGGCCGGCCCGGCCGCGGTGATCACCGCCGGCGATGACGCGGCCGTAGGAGCCGAAGTGGAAGCCGTCGGCGTAGTCCGGCGAGCGGTTGTCGCGGGAGTCGCCGGCGGCGGCGCGGGTCGCCGTGGGGCTGCGGCGATCAGGGGTCGCGATGGGCGTCGGCGGCGCGACCGTCGGGCTCGGCGTCACCGTGGGCGCGGGCGTGGCCTTGCGCAGCGCCTCGAGCTCCCGCTCGAGGGTGTCGATGCGGCGCTCGAGCGCGTCGACCCGTGGCGCGTCCGCGTCGGGCTCGGTCGTCGGCGTCGGCGGTGCGTCGGGCTCGGGGCTCGGCGCATCGGCGGCCGGCTCGGCGTGGGCCGCAGCCGGCATCGCGGTGGTGCCCAGCAGCGCAGCGGCGATGGTCCGCGGCGACACCCAGGCGAGCAGCCGGTCGAACCGGGTGGCGAGTACGGAGCTGGGCCGGTGGCGGGACACGCGTGGCGCGAAATCTACACGAAAAGCCAGCGGGGCTCGACAACCGCGTTGTCACCCTCGCCAACCTCGCCAACCTCGTTGGGGGGTCGTGGGCCCGTGGAGGCACGCGGGCGCGTCGCCAACGGCGTTGGCAACCACAGTCCTCTCGGAGGGCTCCGGGAACCACGCCCGATGGCACGGCGTGTGTACCAGCGGAAGGCGAGCCGGGCGGCACCACGCAACTGTCTTCGCGTGGCCCTCGGTTCGAACAGGGGAACATCATGGGCAAGCAGCGCCACATCGGCGCGGCCGCGGGACTGTGCACGCTCACAGCTCTGGCCGCGTGTCTCGATCATCCACTCAAACCCGCGGAGTACTCGACGCAGGGCGTCGGCTCGGGCGATCTCCCGCTGTCGATCAACAAGGACGTCGACATCCTCTTCGTCATCGACAACTCGGGATCGATGGCCGAGGAGCAGGCGACGCTGGCCCGCAACTTCGAGCGGCTGATCGCCGAGCTCGAGCACGAGGACGTCGACGCCAACTACCGGATCGGCGTGACCACCACCGATGCCGGCCACGTCGCGTACTGCGGCAGCACCGGCCCGGAGAAGGGCAAGCTCCAGCTCGCGAGCTGCCTGGGCCGCATGGGCGAGTTCCGGTTCATGGAGGAGACGGGCCTCATCGATCGCTACGAGGAGGCGTGCGCGTCGATCTGCGACCACGAGAGCCTCGAGACCACGCCCAGCCGGATCGCCCTCGAGCCGGACCTGCGCGCACGTCCGTGGATCGAGCGCGGCAGCCAGGGCACCAACCTGCCCGAGGGCGTGACGCCGGCGTCGGCGTTCGAGTGCTTCGGGCCCCAGGGCATCGCGGGCTGCGGCTTCGAGTCGACGCTCGAGTCGATGCGCCTCGCGCTCGAGCGCGCGAGCACCTCGACCGAGGCGAGCTACGGGTTCGTGCGCCCCGGCGCACTGCTGGCGCTCGTGCTGGTCACCGACGAGGAGGACTGCTCGGCCCGCAACTCGCCCGAGTTCCGCACCGTGTGGGATCCCGAGGGCAATCATGTTTTCTGGAGCGAGCAGAACGACGGCGCGACGACGCCGACCTCCGAGGTGTGCTGGTTCGCGGGCGTCGAGTGCAGCGGCGGTCCGGGGACCTACGACGAGTGCCACCCGGCGAACTTCGGCATCGACGGCGAACCGGCCGGGCCCGACGACTCGGTGCTCTACGACGTCGCGCAGTACGTCGAGTACGTGCAGCGGCTCGAGGACGCCAAGCGGGAGTTCAACCCCGACGCCGAGGTGGTCGTGGCTGTGCTCGGCGGCGTGCCCGACAACTACGCGACGGGCGGCGCCGACCTGGTCTACGCCGATGGCACCGGGGCGAACGCGGACTTCCAGCGGCGCAACGGCATCGGACCCGGGTGCCAGACGGCCGCCGGCGAGGCGGTGCCGCCCGTGCGACTGCGGGCGTTCGCCGAGGCGTTCGCGCTGAGCGACGCGACCCAAGATCGCAACATCTACTCGGTCTGCGCCGACGACTACACGCCGGCGCTGGAGCAGATCGCCGACATCATCGGCAAGCAGCTGCGGCCGGCGTGCATGTCGACGTGCGTCGCCGACACGGACGCGGTCGCGGTGGGGGTCGATCCGACCTGCACGCTCACCGAGGAGTACGCCGACGTCGACGGCACGGTGCACACGGCGGAGCTCGAGCCCTGCGGCGGCACTGCGGTGGCGATCGAGTTCCCGGAGGGCGCAGACGTCTGCTACCGCGCGATCGTCGACCCCGACGAGATGCACGAGACCTGCGTGGAGGAGGGCTGGAACCTGCAGTTCGAGGTGAAGCGGACGGCGGCGGGCGAGCGCGCGAACGGCTCGCTGGTCAAGGCCGACTGCGTGGTGTCGCAGGCCCCGGAGCTCGACTGCCCCGGCCTGTCGCGTTGACGGTACGATGCCGCGGACGTGACCGCGGCCGCCGAGTCCTGGGTGTCGAAGCTCCGGTGTCCCCGCTGCGCCGGCCGGTGCGTCGACGAGCCACCGACGTGCACCGCGTGCCGGTTCACGTTCCCGGCATACGACGGCATCCCCGTCGTGATGGCGCGGCCGCACGAGCTCGTGGATCAGTGGCGGTTCCGGCTCGCGGAGTTCGAGACCATCAATGAGTCCCTGCGGGCGCGGATGATCGCGGACGCAGCGACGCAGACCCTGCACCCGACCACGAGGGCGCGGCTCGAGCGGCACGCCGAGGGCATGCTGATCCACCGCGGCCTCGTGGTCGGGTTGTTCGCCGAGGCGGGCATCACCCCGGCCAAGCGCACCGCGCCCGAGCCGGACGGCGTCCCCGGCGAGGGCTCGACGTCCTCGTACTTCCACCAGATCCACCGCGACTGGGGCTGGGACGCCGACGGCAGCACCGAGAACCGCGACGCCCTCGCGGCAGTCTCCGCGGTGCTCGGGTCAGCGCCGCGGCTGGGCGCGATGCTGGTGCTCGGCGCCGGCGCCTGTCGCCTCGCCGCCGATCTGCACCGCTTCGGCGCGGCCTCGCTGACGGTCGCCGTCGACATCAACCCGCTGCCGATGATCGTGTCGCGGCGCGTGCTCGCCGGGCTGCGCGTGCGTCTGATGGAGGTGCCGGTCGCTCCACCGGATCTGGCCCACGTCGCGGTCGATCGGCAGCTCTTCGCCGCCGACGGGCCCACGACCGGGTTCGTGCACCTGTTCGCGGACGCCCTCGTGCTGCCCTTCGCCGACGCCAGCTTCGACACCGTGCTGACGCCGTGGTTCATCGACCAGGTGCCGCGCGATCTGGCGACGTTGCTCCCGCAGATCCGCCGGGTGTTGGTGCCGGGCGGGCGTTGGATCAACCATGGGCCGCTCATCTACAACCCGGCGTACACCGGCGTGGCCGCGCGCTACGCCGCCGACGAGGTCCTGGCCATCGCGCCGACGGCGGGCCTGCACATCGAGCAGCACCGCGCGGATCGGCTCACGTACCTGCAGTCGCCCGCGTGCACCCGTGGCCGACGAGAGACGGTGCTGAGCTTCGTCGCCCGGGCGGGCGACGTCGAGGGCACGAGCGCGGCGCCGGACGAGCCGGCGTGGCTCGGGCAGCCGAGCCTCGCGGTGCCGCGCTTCGAGGGCATCGACGGCTACCGCGCCCCGCACCCGCTGTTCACGACCGTCGTCGCGCTCGTCGACGGGGCGCGGAGCACCGAGCAGATCGCAGCGATCCTCGTGCGCGACTACTCGCTGCCGCCCGCGGTTGCGACCGCGGGCGTGACGAGCTGTCTGCGGGAGATCTGGCGCGCCACCCGGGGCGCGTAGATCAGGCGACGACCGCGGTGAGGGGCGAGTTCGACTCCGGCGCGCCCCCGCCGACGGAGGTCGCCGCCGGGTCGAACGCCTGCAGGCACGCGAGCAGCACGTCGCTCGTGTTGCCGCTCGCGTTCGGCGAGAAGTCGTCGCCGTTCCACGGCGTCCCTTGGTAGTGGACGCCGGGGTACTTGAGGTAGTTGCGACCGTGCCCGGCCAAGATGATCGGCTGGCGCTCGATCGAGTGGCTCGCGCCGGTCGAGCAATCGGTGCTCGCGTAGACGATGGTCGAGTCGAGGAGGTTGGTCCCGCCGACCTCCTCGGTGTTCTGCAGGATCTGCAGGACCTGCGAGAGCTTCTGCATCGAGTACTCGACGCCGTTGCGCCAGTTGGTGTCGTCGGGGCCGTTGTGGCTCGCGCTGTGGTGGGCCTCGCTCGCGTCGATCTCGTCGAACACCGTCGACGACACGAACTTCTTGAAGAGGATCGACGCCACGCGGGTCACGTCGCACGCGAACGCATAGGCGATGAGCGAGGCGTGCGCCTCGACCACTGACGTGATCGGCTCCTGGCCGCCCATGTCGGTGTTGGTCTCGGTCGGCTCGTCGGGCAGCTGGCAGCTCGGCGGCATGGCGTTGATCTTCGCCTGCAGCTCGTCGATGTTGGTCAGGTGCGCGTCGAGCCGCTGGCGGTCGACCGTGCCGAGCTTGGGCTTCAGCCGCGCGACGTCGGCCTTGACCGCGTCGAGGACGTGGGTCCGCTCGCTGCGGTCGTCGACGCCCGGGGTGAAGTTGCCGAAGAGGTACTGGAAGACCTCGACGGGGTTCTCCTGGGGGATCTGCGGGGTGAGGTTCCCCGGCGTGCCGCGGTGCGAGATCGCGGTCACGGTGGTGCCGCCGTCGCCGTCGGTGCTCTCGCGCTTCGACACGCGGACTTGCACCGAGCGCACCGCCGTCTGCGCGCCGATGGCATCGGCGATCAGCTGGTCGATGGTCGGGCCGCCGGCGTTGGTGCTCAGGCCGCCGCCCTGGGCGTTGAGGAACGAGTAGCCGTTGAAGACGGTCATCCCCTCGTGGTGCGTGATCCGCTGCGCGCAGTGGTTCTGCAGGCCGGTCACCAGGTTGATGTAGTCCTTCACCGGGGCGAGGGACGCCATCGCGGGCGACAGCGACCAGTCGGCGCCGATCTGTCCCGGCTCGAAGTCGCCGAGGTTCACCCCGTCGGCCCAGTAGTACATCAAGAAGCGCAGGGGCAACGCCCCACCGCCAGCGAGGGCGGTGCCGTTGGCGTTGAGCATGCACTCGAGCAGCGGCAGCCCGACCGAAACGGTCGCGCCACCGAAGAGACCGCGGAGCATCGTGCGTCGACTGAGCGAAAACCTGGTCATGGGGACTCCTACTTGGGCTCGTCGACCAGCTGGAAGAGGGGACTGGTGGGGAACTCGACGAGCAGCGTCTGGACGCTGTAGCCGTTCTCGCCGAAGGTCTGGTCGAGCGCCGCGATCGCGTCGCCCTCGCCGGACGTCTCGCGGTGACCCAGCGAGCCTCGGATGAGGTTCTTGACGACACATGCGCTCGTCCGCGGATCGGCCGCGACGACCTCGGCGAGCTCGGCCGCGTTCTCCCAGCTCCCGAAGTCGGCGATCTCGCCTTGGGCGGTGACGGGCAGGCCGTTGGGCTCCGAGGTGCGGTAGGCCCCGATCGCGTCGAAGTACTCGAACGCGAAGCCGACCGGGTCGGTGGCCGCGTGGCAGGTCGCGCACGACGGCTCCTCGAGGTGCATGAGCAGCAGCTCGCGCAGCGTGATGTCCCCGGGGAGATCGGGCAGCGTCGGGACCACGCCGGGCGGCGGTGGCGGGATGTCGGTGCACAGCACGGACTGCTGCACGAAGCGGCCGCGCTTGGTCGGCGAGTTCCGCAGCGAGCTCGACTGATGGGTGAGGAAGCTGGCCTGAGAGAGGTAGCCGGCGCGGTGCTGGTCGGCGGGCCACTCGGCGCGCTCGTAGATCCCCGGCTGGTCGGGTGGCGTCATGCCGTAGAGCGCGGCGAGCCGGTCGTTGACGAAGGTGTAGTCGGCTGTGAAGAGCTCGCGGTAGTCGGCGTCGCGCTCCCAGACGATGTCGTGGACCAGGAGCTGGCTCTCCTGTCGCATCGATCGGGCGAGGTCCGCCGAGTAGTCGGGGAACAGCTCGGGGTTCTTCGCGGTGTTCTCGAGGTCCTCGAGCCGGAGGTACTCGTCGAAGAAGCCCGCGAGGGCCGAGCGGGCCTCGACGCCGCCGATGAGGGACTGGGCCTGGGCGCGGATCTTGGTGTTGTCGTCGAGCCCGCCGGACTCGGCGAGGTCGAGCATCTCTGCGCTCGGCCCGTGCCCGAGCAGGAAGATCGACATGCGCGTCGCGAGCTCGTAGGGGTTGAGCCTGCGGTAGCCGCTCTGCTCGTCGGGCTCGCCGAGCTCGACGAGGTAGAGGAAGCTCGGCATCTGCAGGATCGCCGTGAGCTGGTAGCGCAGACCGACCTCGAAGTCGCCCTCGCCCCAGCTCTGGCCGTGCTCGGCGACCTCGACGAGGAGATCGATCTCGTCGGCGTCGAGGGGGCGACGGAACGCGAGCCGCCCGAAGTCCCGCGCGACGTCCTCGTAGCACGCGGCCGACGGCGCACCCATCACGCAGGGCACCGTCTCGGCGAGCCGCAGCGGGTTGGCGATCGCCGCGTCGGCGATGAGGCCCGCCGAGGTCTCGTACTGCTCGACGGCGACCGCGTCGAGGGCGAGCAACGAGGCGCCCACCGCCTGGAAGCCGTCCTGCGCGGTGTCGACCGGAGGATCCGCGGCCTCGGCTGCCTCTGGCCCGAGGAGCATCTCGATCGTCGTGAGGTACTCGCGCGTGATGAGGCGACGGATGCCGCCGGGCGCCGGCTCGATGTCGACGCCGTCGCCGGTGTCGGCACCGGTGTCGCCGTCATCGCCGCTGCCGGCGGTGGTGTCCGCGGTGCCAGCGGTGCCGCCGCTCGCGGAGTCGGTCCCATCGCCGCCGTCCCCGTCACCGCTGCCTCCGCCATGACAGCCGGACGTGGCGAGCAGCGACAGTGCTGCGACGAGGCCCAGCGATGTGCTCGGCGAGGGGGAAGGGCGCGGGGTCGTGCGCAACATGGAGGCTCCCGGGGCTGGGGATCGGCGGCGAGATGTCTGCGTGTCGCGGGGGGACGACGACGCGTGCATCGATGGCAAGTTAGCGGAGGATCCTTCGTTTCGCTCGGAAAGGAAAGCCGCGCGAGCGCGCGTCAATCGGACGCATACGGCGGACGCATTCGGGGCGGACGCGTTCGGGGCGTGCGGCGTCGCGCGGCGCCGCGATGCGAGCGCGGCTCGGTCGGTCTGCGCGCGCCGGGTCTGTCGTGGTTGTGCTCGTGACGGCGCGTCCGGTTCCGACGTGGCCCGCGACGGGGCCTGGGGCGCCCTCCGGGCCCGCTTGACAGGTTATCTACCCCAGAGTAGATTATCCCGGTCATGCGCATCGGGCCGTACTTCCTCGTCCTGTCGATCCCCGCGCTGGTCGTCGCCGGCATCCTCGCGAGCTCGGGTGCGCCGTGGGCGAGCGGCGCCGCGATCGCGTTCGTGTTCGGGATCGTGCCGTGGCTCGACGCGTGGCTCGGCCGTGACACCCGCAACCCCGCCGCCGACACGACGCACGCGCGCCGCTTCGATGTGCCCCTCTTGCTCTGGGCCGTCGTGCAGCTCGCGGTCTCACTGTGGTGGATCGCACAGGCCGCGGGTACGGCGAGCTTCGACGTCCCGACGATCCTCGCGATGATCTCGGTCGGCCTGATGAACGGTGGCATCGGGATCACGGTCGCGCACGAGCTCATGCACCGGCCGACGCGCCCCGAGCGGGCCCTCGCGGAGGTGCTCATGTCGAGCGTCAGCTACACGCACTTCTGCATCGAGCACGTGCACGGCCACCATCGCCACGTCGCGACGCCGCGGGATCCGGCGAGCTCACGTCTGGGCGAGAGCGTGTATCGCTTCCTCCCACGCACGGTGGTCGGCGGGCTCGTGTCGGCGTGGTCGATCGAGGCCGAGCGCCTGCGTCGCTCGGGTGTGCCGGTGTTCGGGCCGCGCAATCGCATGCTGCGCTACGCCGCGGTTCAGCTCGCGATCTACGGCGGGCTCGGGCTCGCCCTCGGTCCGATCGCGGTGGCGCTGTGGGCCGGGCAATCCGTGTTCGCCGTGCTTCTGCTCGAGGTCATCAACTACGTCGAGCACTACGGCCTGTCGCGGCGCGAGGTGGCGCCGGGCCGCTACGAGCGCGTGGCCCCGCGACACTCGTGGAACGCGAGTCACCGCGTGACCAACTGGCTGCTGTTCAACCTCCAGCGCCACTCCGATCATCACTTCCTCGCCTCGCGCCCGTACGACCTCCTGCGTCACTACGACGACGTGCCGCAGCTCCCCGCCGGCTACGCGACGATGGTGATGCTCGCGCTCGTGCCGCCCCTGTGGCGCCGCGTCATGGATCCGCGCGTCGCGTCGGTGCGCGCGCTGGGGGGCGCCGACGGAACCGCCTCGGCGGCCTGAAGCCCGCGCCGCGAGGGGGCCCCGCACAACCGCGGCGGCGCCGCGTACCATGGCTGCCGATGCGAACGCGCGCATGGCCGCTGGGGCTCGCGCTGATCGTCGCGGCCTGCGGCGACGACGGCTCCGCGATCCCCGAGGGCACGTGCCCGGTCGCGGTGTGGGCCCGACCGAGCCGCGGCGGCACCGAGCCGCGGCTCCTGGGCGCGTGGTCGCAGTGGAGCGACACCGTGGCGATGACCGCGTTCGACGACACGTGGTGGGTCGCCGAGGTCGCGCTACCGCCGGGCGAGTACGGCTACCTCGTCGTCGAGGAGGGCGAGGGCCGCGTCGATCGCCACAACCCGCTCGGGGGCTGGCGCGAGGCCGACGGCGCGCCGGTGTCGTGGCTCGTCGTCGACGACTGCCTGCGGCCCCGCGTCGCCATCGACGACGAGGCCGCCGGCCTCGAGCTGCTCCCGGCGCGCGACGGCGACGAGATCGTCGCGGTCGAGCTGGCCGTCGACGGCGAGGCTCGCACGGCGCTCGACGTGCCCGCGGGTGCGACGGAGATCGACTGGACGCCGCCGGTGCTGCCCCGCGGTCGACACGTCGTGGAGCTGCGCGCCCGTGACCGCGCCGGGGTTTCCGGGCCGGCGTCGAGCATCGCTGTCTGGACCGATCCCGTCGCCGAGACCCACGCCGACGCGATCGTCTACCACGTCATGATCGATCGCTACCGCGGCGATGGTGGGGCCGCGCTCGTGCCCCCGCCGGATCCGGGCGCGCGGGCAGGTGGCACCCTCGATGGCGTGCGTGTCGAGCTCGAGCGCGGCACGTACGACGCGATGGGGGTCTCGACGCTGTGGTTGTCGCCGGTGTATGTCAACCCCGACGAGGCGCGGCAGGCCCGGGATTCCGATCGCCTCGTCGAGGGCTACCACGGCTACTGGCCGCTCGACTCGCGCGCGGTCGACGAACGGATCGGTGGTGACGCGGCGCTCGATGCCCTGGTCGCCTCCGCCCACAATCGCGGGATCCGGGTGGTGCTCGATCTGGTGCCGAACCACTACGACGAGGGCAACCCGCGCGTCCTCGAGCACGCCGGTGACGGGTGGTTCAACGAGCGCGACCCGGTGTGCGTGTGCGGTGCGGCCGACTGCCCGTGGTCGACGGAGATCGAGACCTGCTGGTTCACGCCGTACCTGCCCGACGTGCGCCTGCAGCAGCCCGACGCCCTCGGGGCCGCGATCGACGACGCGCTGTGGTGGCAGGCCCGGTTCGGCATCGACGGTTACCGCGTCGATGCGGTGCCGATGATGCCGCGGGCCGCGACCCGCCGGATCTACCACGCGGTGCGCCGGGCGATCGGCCCGGCCGGCGCGTCGCTGCTGCTCGGCGAGGTCTTCACGGGCCCGGGCGCGGGCGGCATCGCGGCGCTGCGCTATCACCTCGGACCCGACGGCCTCGACAGCGCCTTCGACTTCCCGACGATGTGGGCGATCCGCGACGTGCTCACGGGGCGCGCGGGGTTCGACGTGCTGGTCGAGTTGCTGCAGGCCGAGGACGACGCGCTCGCGGGATCCGGGGCCGTGCTCGCGCGCATGCTCGGCAACCACGACACCGCGCGCATCACCTCGGTCGTCGCCGGCGACGATGCCCGCGATCCGTGGGAGTCGCCGCCGACCGAGGCGCCCTCCGCCAGCGAGCTCGCGCGCGTGCGGCTCGGGTTCGCGTTGGTGTTCACGCTCCCGGGCATGCCGGTCATCTACTACGGCGACGAGGTCGGCCTGCCGGGCGCCAACGATCCCGACAGCCGCCGTGTGATGCCGGATCCCGCGACGCTCGATCCGGCGGCCTCGGCTCTCGCCGCGGACGTCGCGACGCTCGGGACCCTCCGCCGGTGCATGGACACCCTCCGGCGCGGCGCGTGGCGTCCCGTCGGCGTGACGACCGACCACCTCGCCTTCCTCCGCGAGGGCAGCGACGCGCCGGTGCTCGTCGTGGCCTCGGCGGCGGCGGAGGCCACGTCGATCACGGTGCCGGCCGCCGTCGCGCCCGGGTGGTATAAAGATGCGATGTCCGGCGCACGCCTCGAGATCGGCGAGGGCGGTGCGACCTTCGACCTGCCGCCGTTCGGCGTCCTGGTGCTCGTCCCCGAGGAACATGCCTGTGCGTAGCTCGATGATCCCCACCCGCCTCGCCCGCGCCCTGTCGATCGGCGTCGTCACGATTCTCGGTTGCGGTGCCGACGAGCTGCAGTCGGCGACGTCCCTCGAGCCGCCCGACACCGACACGTTCGATCCCACCGACGGCATCGGCCCTGGCGGCGGCAGCTACAGCACCACCGTCGGCTCGGCAAGCGGGGCCGACACCGGCAACGACGACACGACGGGCGGCCCGACCGAGTGCGAGGACGCCAACAAGCGCTGCGCGCACGACTTCGAGCTCGCCGACGCCGGTTACGCAACCGTGGTGTTGTTCGGGGACTTCGCCGCCGACGGCTGGGAGGCCGGCGTGCCGATGGCCAAGGACGGCGACACCTGGCGGGCCGCGGTGCCGGTGCCGTTCGAGATGCAGGTGCTCTACAAGTTCCGCGTCGACGACACCACGTGGATCACCGATCCCACGAACCCGACGACGGTCCCCGACGGCCAGGGCGGCGAGAACTCGGTGCTCGACGCGGTCACCTGCGAGGACTTCACCTGCGAGCCCGATGTCGTCGGCACCTTCGACTGGCGCGACAGCGTCATCTACTTCGTGTTCGTCGACCGCTTCGAGAACGGCGACCCGAGCAACGATGGCGGCGTGGGCGTGCCGCTGGCGGCCGACTGGCAGGGCGGCGACTGGGCCGGGGTCACGGCGCGCATCGAGTCGGGGTACTTCGAGGATCTCGGCGTCAACACGCTGTGGCTGAGCGTCCCGTTCGACAACACCAACGACACCGGGTTCGGCTCCGACGGCCACGAGTACTCGGCGTACCACGGCTACTGGCCGGCCAACGTCGACCAGACCGAGGAGCACTTCGGCACCCTGGCCGAGCTGCAGCAGACGATCGACACCGCGCACGAGCACGGCCTGAAGGTCCTGTTCGACTTCGCGATGAACCACGTCCACGTCAGCTCGCCGGTCTACGCCGATCACCCCGAGTGGTTCTGGCCCAACGACAACGGCGCTGGGGGCGACTGCGTGTGCGGCTCCGGGTGCAGCTGGGACGGCGACCAGGCCCGTCGGTGCTGGTTCACCGAGTACCTGCCCGACTACGACTTCACCGACGCGGCGGCGCGGGGGTTCTCGATCGACAACGCGCTGCAGTGGATCGCCGACACCGGCGTCGATGGTTACCGACTCGACGCCGTCAAGCACATCGAGGACGCGTGGCTGCTCGATCTGCGCGAGCGCGTGCTGGCCGAGGTCGAGCCCGAGACCGGCGAGCACTTCTACATGGTCGGCGAGACGTTCACCGGCGATCAGGGGACCATCGCCCACTACGTGAACCCCGAGATGCTCGACGGGCAGTTCGACTTCCCGCTGCGCATGCAGATGGCCTACAACGTGCTGATCCGCGGGGGCTCCATGCAGGAGCTCGCCGACTTCATGGACGCCAACGACGACTACTACGGCGCGGCGATCATGAGCACGTTCATCGGCAACCACGACATCCCCCGGGCGATCCACCTCGCCCAGGACACGCCGGTGTGGAACAACCAGTGGGCCGACGGCAAGGATCGCGCGTGGTCCAACCAGCCCGGCCTGCCCACGGGCGCGTCGGCGTTCGAGCGCCTCGGCAACAGCTTCACCATCTTGATGACGACCAAGGGCGCACCGCTCATCTACTACGGTGACGAGGTCGGCATGCCGGGCGGAGGCGATCCCGACAACCGCCGCGCGATGCAGTGGGACGGCTACAGCGCGGGCCAGACGTTCCTGCTCGAGCACATCCGGCGCCTCACGGCGATCCGGGCCGAGCACCCGGCGACGCGCCGCGGGACCCGGACGACGCTGTCCGCCGACGGCGACACGTTCGCCTACGTCGTCGAATACGGGGGCGATGCCGTGTGGGTGGCGCTCAACCGCGGCGACGGCTCGACCCAGGTGGACGGACTACCCGCTGAAATGCTGGTGGACGAGCTGACAGGCGAAGCGGTGATGGGGCCATCCGTGACGGTACCCGCACGCTCTGCGCGCGTCCTCGTCCGTCCCTGAGCACGGCCCGCGCGCGCCGGTGGGGCACTATTCCCCCACCGCGCCCCGCAGAAGCGTTGTAGCGTCCGGCCAACAGAGGTCAGCACGCCATGGGTTTGATGCAGGAGTTCAAGGAGTTCGCGGTCAAGGGCAACGTCATCGACATGGCGGTCGGCGTCATCATCGGTGGAGCGTTCGGCAAGATCGTCGCGTCCGCCGTCGAGGACATCGTGATGCCGCCACTGGGCCTCTTGCTCGGCGGCGTGGACTTCTCGGATCTCGCGGTGCAGCTGAAGGCCGCGGTCGGGGACAAGCCGGCCGTGATGCTGCGGTGGGGCAAGTTCTTCCAGATGTTGATCGACTTCACCATCATGGCGTTCGCGGTGTTCATGATGGTCCGCGCGATGAACAAGCTGAAGAAGGCGCCGCCACCGGAGCCGGCCGCCCCGCCGGCGCCGACGAAGGACCAAGTGCTGCTCGAGGAGATCCGCGATCTCCTCAAGAAGCGCGCCGAGGTCTGACGCCGGTCCGACGCCGGTCCGACGCCGGTCCGACGGTCGGCCAGGGAGCGAGTCGCCCCCCGCGTGCGGGGGGCAATCCGCGCGTGAGCGCGTACCGCGAAGCCCGAGCCGTCCGCGGGGGAAAGACTAATCCGCGTGGATGCGGCGGAACAGGGCGAGCACCGTGGTGTAGCCGTGCAGGTGGGTCTGACGACCCACCGGCCCGATCTCGCCGTTGCCGAAGAACCCACCGACCGCCAGCCCGCTCGGGCCGATCTCGTCGAGGAGCGCGTCGAGGTCGTGGTTGGGGTGCCCGTAGAGGCCGACGCCGCGGCCGACGCACGAGAACATCAGCGCGCCGGCCGGACGCGTGCCGCTGGCCTTGTACCGGCGCAGATGGGCCTCGAGGTCCGCGGCCGAGGTCTCGGCGTCGCGGACGTGGAACTGCACGACGTTGCCGCTTCGCACGCCCGCACCGACGGCCAGCGCGCCCGTGCGCGCGTCGAGCCCGAGCACATTGCGGACCAGGAAGTCGCCCTGGCCGTAGACCTCGCGGTCGGGCTGGCCGGCGAGCCCGAGGAACAGCGCGGTCCGCATGAGCTCTCGATCGCGTGGCGGCGCCTGCTCGTAGGTCTCCTGCAGGATGCGCGCGGCGCTGCGACCATCGAGCTCGAAGGCGAGGTTGCCCTCGGCCCGCGTCACGAACATCGGCGTGCCGATCGGGCGGCACCCCTGTGCGACGAGCGTGTCGAGCACGACGTTGCCTGCGATCGCGAGCCCGACGATCCCCTCGCGGTGGCTCTGGCCGCCGGCGAACAGCGCCCCGCCAGCCGCCGCGTCGCCCGAGCGCAGTCCGCCCACCTTGACCGTGTTGGGGTACGCGCGATCGAGGCCCGCGAGCACGGGCACGACGTGGGACGTCGCGGGATCGGCGAGGAGGATCATCGACTCGGCGTCGGCCGGCTCGATGCCGAGGCGCTCGTGCCAGTCCGCGGCCGGGGCGTCGGGCGGCGGGAGCAGGCCGGTCTCGAGGTGGAACGGCCGCAGCTCGACGGCGGGCATCACCGCGCCGACCAGCGTCAGCGCCGGGCCGCGCTCGACCTCGCGGTTGGCCCCGACGATGCCCGCCGCGCCGCAGCCGAACACCATGCCGGTGTCCAGCGCGTCACCGACCGTGGCCGACAGCTCGTCGAAGTGCTCGCGGTGGTGCGGCGAGGCGAACGCGAACACCACCGTGGGCGACGTGCCGCCGAGCCGCGCGCTGACGCCGGCGGCCGCCTCGGTCAGTGCATCGACGAAGCTGGGCGCGGTCGAGAGCTCGGAGACCCACTGCATCCGGGAGCGACGGAGTATGGCGCGGGCACCCGGCCGCGTCGAGCCGACCCGCGGGAACTGCCGGGGCGAGGCGAGCGCGTTCAGTCGTCGGCGTGGACCGCGGCCGCGCCGCGGTCGCTGCGGGCCGGACTCTCCCACGGCAGCGGCCGGTGCTTCCGGGCCCGCGGCGCGAGCTCGTCCATGGTCCGCGCGTCGAACAGCCGGCCGTTGATGACGGTGTAGCGGACGTTCTCGCTGCGGCGGATGTCCCCCAGCACGTCGCCGTCGATGACCGCGAGATCGGCCAGCTTGCCGACCTCGATCGAGCCGAGGTCGCGGTCGAGGCCGAGGTAGTGCGCGCCGGCCAGGGTACCCGCGCGCAGCGCCTCGTGCGGGGTCATGCCGCCCTGCACGAAGTTCCACAGCTCCCAGTGCGCTCCGAGGCCCTCGCGCTGGCCGTGGGCGCCGAGCTGGATCTCGACGCCAGCGTCGAGGAGCTGCTTGCACAGCTTGGCGATCGCGATGTGGTTCCAGTCGCCGCGGCTGGCGAGCATGCGCCGTCGTGACCGGGGCTCGATCTGATCGGGCGGCACGAACCGACGCAGCCGCTCGTGGTCGAACACGTTGGTGTGGGCGTACCAGTAGTTCTCGGCCCAGATCCCGCCGTAGCCGACGATGATCGTCGGCGTGTAGCCGACCTCGGTGCCCGACCACAGCTGGGCCACGTCGCGGTAGCCCTTGGCGAGGGGCGTCGCGTGCTCGATGCCGGTGTGGCCGTCGACCACCATCGTCATGTTGTGCTGGAACAGCGAGCCGCCCTCGGGCACCACCATCATCCCGAGCTCGCGCGCGGCGGCGATGATCTGCTGGCGCTGGTTGCGGCGCGGTTGGTTGTAGCTCTTCACGCTGAACGCCCCGACAGCCTTCATGCGGGCGAGGTGGGCGCGCGCGTCGTCGAGGCTGTCGACCACCGCGCGGAAAGGGGCCTTCGCGCTATACAAGATCGTGCCGGTGGAGAAGATCCGCGGCGCGGTGATCATGCCCGCGCGCGCCAGTTCGGCGGCGGCGAAGACCTCGCCGGTGTCGTTCGAGGGGTCGTGGATCGTGGTGACCCCGAACGCCAGCGTCGCGTCGTGCAGCCAGTTGTGCTGCGGCGTGATCCCGTGGCTGCCCTGGGGCCCGTGGGCGTGGACGTCGACGAGGCCCGGGATCACGGTGGTGCCTGTGACGTCGATCTGCTCGGCGCCCTTCGGGATCGTGACGGACGCGCGGGGACCGACCGCGGTGATGCGGTTGCCATCGATCAAGATCGTCGCGTCGGCGATGACCTCGTCGCCCTTCATGCTCACGACCTTGCCGCCGACCAGCGCGAGCTGGCCCTTGGGCAGATCGGCGTCGACGTCGAAGCCGATGTCGCGGCCCTTGGCCGGGAGCTCGGGCAGCGGCGTCTTGGCGCCGTCGAGGAACGCGAAGGTGTCGAGCAGCGAGCGCGTGAACAGCTCGGGCCCGAGCGACCAGTGCAGCGCCCGGCCGTCCCCCGACCAGTGCAGGTACTCGCCGGCCTGCTTGCTCACGCGTCCGACCGGCAGCGCCTCGGCCTTGGCCCCGACGTCGATCGGCTTGGCGCCGGTGGCCGGCATCGGCATCACGTGCGCGTTGAAGCCCTCGGTGAACGCGACCCAGCGCCCGTCGGGGGCGACGCGGAAGCTGGTCACCCATTCGCCGCGCAGGTGCGTCCGCGGCTCGCTGCGGTCGAGCGCGATCGATCGCAGCACGGCCTTGCTGCCGTCGGGCCCGCGGTCGCCGTCGGTGAAGTACACGCGGCCGCGATCGGCCCCGAAGTGCGGATCGGCGCCGTCGCGGCTGACCAGGCGCGGCGCGCCACCGGCGACGTCGATCGCGTAGAGCCCCGGATCCCGCGAGTACTTCTCCGAGAGGATGCCGCCGCCGCCGGTCTTGCGCGCGACGACCGTCTTGCCGTCGGGCGAGAACGTCGGTTCGACCCAGTGCGCGGGCGTCTTGGTCAGCGCGCGACCGCGGCCGCCGCTGCGCGGCACGACCCGCAGGCTGCCGAGGCGCTCGTCGTTCCACGCGACGTACAGCACGCTACGGCCGTCGCGGGAGAAGGTCGGCTCGAACTCGAAGACATCGTCGTCGGAGGTGAGTCGCCGCGGCTTGCCCTCGGGCAGCTCGCGGATCCACACGTGGCCGAGCGCCTGGTACACGACCGCCTTGCCGTCCGGGGCGACCTCGACGTCGCGTAGCATCTTGGTGTGGAAGCGCTTGGGGTGGACCTCGATCGGGGAGCGCAGCGCCTCGCGGATCGTTCGCTTCGCGCGGACACGGAACGGGATCACGCTCGACTTGGCCGTCTCGAGCTCCACCCGTCGTAGCTTGCCGCCGGCCCAGTAGACGAGCGCGTCGTCCTTCGGGGTCCACGCCATCGTCGGGTAGACGCCGTGGATCGCCCAGGTCTCCTGCATGTCGCGATCGAGGCCGTACTCGAGCACCCGCTCGGCGCCGCTGACGAGATCATGGACGACGAGCGCCGTGTGCAGACCAATGCGACGGACGTAGGCGAGTGACTTGCCGTCGTGCGACGGCGTCGGCCGCACCGCACCGCCCGGGCCGCCGAGGAAGGGCTCGGTGCGGCCCTCCTCGCGATCGAGCCGGAGGATCGTGTAGATGCCGGCGTGCGGATCCTTGTTGTACTCGAACACCGGACCCGGCGTGGTGTCCTGGCTGAAGTACACATAGCGGCCGTCGGGCGAGAACGCGGGCTCGCCGACGTCCTTCTGGTCGTTGGGCTTCTCGGTGAGCGGCACGCCCTTGCCGCCGGCGGCGTGGAACAGCCAGATCTCGCCCGAGCCGAGGCTGCGCTCGGCGGTGAAGTGCTTGCGCGCGGCGATGTACTTGCCGTCGGGGCTCCACGCCGGCGAGTTGAGCAGGCGGAAGTCCTCCTTGCTCACCTGCGTCGGCGCGCCACCGGCCGCGGGGACGATCCAGATGTTGTCGGCGCCGTCGCGATCGCTGGTGAACGCGATGTGCTTGCCGTCGGGCGAGAACCGCGGCTGCATGTCCCACGCGATGCCCTCGGTCAGCGCCTTCGCGTCGCCGCCCGTGACCGGCACCGTGTAGAGATCGCCGAGCAGATCGAACGCGATCGTCTTGCCGTCCGGGCTGACGTCGAGGCTCATCCACGTGCCCTCGTCGGTGTCGAGCTCGACGGTCTTGGCCGGGCCCGGCGGGGCCTCGACGTCCCACTTGGGCGGCGTCGGGTGGGCGGGATCCTCGGGCTTCGCGGCGGGCTCGGCGGTGGCGGCCGCGGGAACCAGGCGCAGGCCGGGCTCGTCGGCGATGTCGCCTCGGCGCGCGCCGAGCTGGTCGTCGGGGGTGCGTGTGTCAGCGGGGCGCTTGGTGCATCCGGGCGTCAGCGCGGCGACGAGCGCGAGGATGGCGACTGCATGGAGCGGACGGACGGCCATGGGCGCGCCCGGTTTACCATGGCGGGACGGCGCTCGGTGTCGACTCGCGCACCGGCGGATCGGGCGGTCAGAACAGCTCGCCGACCCGGCACGAAAACCCCGGCAGGACAGGCCCACCGTCGAGCAGATCCTCCGCGCCGAGCACCGCCACCGCGTTCGGCGGCGTGTAGACGATCACGCGGCGCGGTCCGGGATCGACGACCCACACCATCTGTGCACCCGCGCCGAGATACTCGAGCGCCTTGCGGGCGAGCTCGGAGGGAGACTGCGAGTCGCCGATCACTTCGACCGCAAGATCTGGCGCGCCGTCGAGCCAGCCTTCGCTGCCTTCGCCCGTGGGCTCGCGCTCGACGCGGGCGACGCCGATGTCGGGTCCGCGCAGCACGTCGGGCGCTCGCGACAGCCTCGTTCCGGGATCGCCGGTCGACAGGCTGAGCTCGGGATGCTCGCGCACGTAGAGCCCGAGCAGCACGGTGATGTTCGCGACGACCTTGCCGTGCAACCAGGTGCTTCGTGTCACGGGAACCCACGTGCCGCCGTCGAGCTCGCCGGCCTCGGTGTCGGGATCGAGCCGCGCGGCCTCTTCGAAGGTCAGCGGGAGGTCTCTCGCGCGCTCGCCCATGGGGATCACAGCGTAGCAGGCCGACTCGCTCGGGGCGGCGGAAGATCACCGTTCGCGGGCGAACGCGTCGAGGCGCTGCCGCGGCGCTCGGTTGTGGGGTCTCGACGCCGGGCCTCCCCGCATCGCTCGCCGCGCACGAGCTGCCGCACGGGCGTCGAGTTGCATGTACCATCCCCGCCGCCGATGGAGACCCTACGCGTCGCAATCGAGTGGCTCGACCACTTCGTGTGGAAGTCGGGGATCCAGATCGACGGTGAGACCGTCCCGTTCTTGGTGTTGGCGCTGCTCGGCACGGGGCTGTTCCTCACGCTGCGGCTCGGCTTCGTCCAGCTGCGCCACTTCGCCCACGGCGTCCGGGTCGCGACCGGCCGCTATGACGACCCCGATCACCCCGGCGATGTTTCGCACTTCCAGGCGCTGTCGACGGCGCTGTCGGCCACGGTCGGGATCGGCAACATCGGTGGGGTCGCGATCGCGATCCACTGGGGCGGACCCGGGGCGCTGTTCTGGATGTGGATGACCGCGCTTTTCGGGATGGCGACGAAGTACGCCGAGGTCGTCATGGCGCTGCACCACCGCGAGGTCGGCATCGGGCTCGGCGGCGCGAGCGTGTCGGGCGGACCGATGTATGCGATCGCGCGGGGGCTGCCGCGGGCGTTCCGACCCATGGCCTACGTGTTCGCGGCGTTGCTCGGGACCACGGCGATGCTCACCGGCAATGGCGTGCAGGCCAACACGATCGCCGACACGTTCGCGACCGCCGGCGGGCTCGCGCACTGGCAGGTCGGGCTGTGCACGGCGGCGGTCGTCGGCGCGGTCGTCCTCGGTGGCATCGGTCGCATCGCGAAGGTCGCGGCCGTGCTCGCGCCGGGCATGGCGGTCCTCTACGTCGGCGCCGGGCTGCTGGTCATCGCGACCCACCTCGACCAGGTCGGGCCCGCGCTGGCGCTCATCGTCACCGAGGCGTTCGATCCCACCGCGGGCGTCGCCGGCACGGGCGCCGGCGCGATCATGGTCACGATGATGTGGGGCGTGCGACGCGGCCTGTTCTCGAACGAGGCGGGGCAGGGCTCGGCGCCCATCGCCCACGCGGCGGCCAAGACCGACGAGCCGTGCTCCGAGGGCAGCGTCGCGCTGCTCGAGCCGTTCATCGACACCATCATCATCTGCACGATGACGGCGCTGGTCGTGATCATGACCGGCGTGTGGCACGAGCGGCACCCGACGGCGATCGGGCTGGGCGCGGGCGACGTGGGCTTCGTGGTGCGCGACGGCGACGGCGTGCCGCGACCCGTGCCCCCGCCGACTTCGTTGCACGTCGACGAGGGCATCGTCGTCGGCGACGTCGAGGTCGCGTGGCACGACGCGCCGGTCGAGCGGCTGTGGGTCGACGAGGCGCAGACCCTCCCGTTCACCGGCGTGATCGATCCCGCCGCGAAGACGGCGACCGACGCGGGCGGTGCGAGCCGATCGCTGTTCGCCGACGCGGCCGAGAGCGGCGCGCCGCTGACGATGCTCGCGTTCCGCCGCGGCCTCGCCCCGATCCTCGACATCGGTCACTACCTGGTCCTCGTCTCGGTGCTGCTGTTCGGGGTCTCGACCGCGATCTCGTGGTGCTACTACGGTGAACGCTGCGCGCACTTCCTCTTCGGCGCCGGCGCGGTGGGGCCGTACCGCGTGGTCTATGTGATCATGCACTTCGTCGGCGCGGTGCTGCCGATGTCGATCGCGTGGACCTTGGGCGACGCAATGCTGGGGATCGCGATGCTCCCGAACCTCGTCGTGCTCTGGGCGCTGTCGGGGGAGGTCACCGCGCTGACGCGCAGCTACTTCTCGCGGCGCCCGTGGCTCGCGCTGCGCAGGCGCGGCGAGTGACGCGACGGGTCGTCCGAGGGCCCAGCGATCAGAACGGGCTCGGCCCCTCGTCCGTGCGGTACTCGCGGCGCGGCGGGACGCCGACCTTGCGCGCGACGTCCTCGAACAGCTCGAAGGGCACCGCCACCTCCGCGGGCGTCGGCGGGTCGGCGATGCAGTCGCGCCACGGATCCGCCGGACACAGCCGGAGCCGATCCTGGCCGACGAGGTGGGCGATGAACGGCGGGCCGTCCCGCACCACGAGGCGCAGCACGACCGGCCACGCGGGCGGCGTCGCGGTGAGTCCGTCGTGGCCCCCGCCCGCGATCGATCGCCGAACCCCGTCGAGCAGCGCATCGTCGCAGCGGGCGATGACGCGGCGATCGTCGAGCGCCACGATCTCGATCCCGACGATCGTCGCCGCTGCGCCGACGAGCGAGACGGCGTCGTTGCGTCGCGCCTGCACCGGGGGCGGCGGCGTCGTGTCCGAGCTCGGCGGTGGTCGACACGCCGCGAGCACGGCGAACGCACCGAGCGCCCTCGTCCAGCGCATCACGGCTCGTACGCGAAGTATCCGGTCACGTCCGGTTTCAGGCCGAGGGCGTCGGCGTACCACTTGTATTCGAGCGCGTAGGTCGACTGATCGACATACATATAGTTGCGGCTGCCGACCGCCCGGAGGTTCGCGCCCATGCCCGGCGGCGCGCCGTACATCGTGATGCCGGCCGCGGTCGCGAGCGCCTTCATGTACGTGCCGGGCAAGATCTTGGTGCGGACCGCGTTCGCGATCTCGTCGGCAGAGATGTCGTAGTCCTTGCCGGCGTAGGAGATCTTCATCTTCGCGGCCTTGTCCTTGGCACGCGCCGCTGCGCGGACGATCGTGCGGTTGTCCGTCGTCGCCTGGCAGCCCCACATCTTCGCCACGGCGCCCGCCCCGAACGCCTTCTTGAAGTCGGCGACGCGGGCCATCGACGCGAAGTCCTTGCTGCGCCCGTCCTTGTCGCTGGGGTCGCGGCTCGTCGTGCTCGAGTACGCCGAGCCCTCCCAGGTGTTGATCATGATCGGCCCGCCGACCCACGCGTGGGAGAAGATGTCGAAGCGCAGCAGCGAGGCCGGCGCGGCGACGCCGAGGTCCTGGATGTAGCCGTACACGTGGACGATCGAGATCGAGTCGTCGGCGTACCGCTTCTGGAGCGCCGCGTCGGTCTCGCCGCCGGCCGTGTAGGTCGCGACGGCGCCCTGCAGCACCTTGTCCATGCGATGCCAGTCCGTGCTGCCCTTGATGTAGCGGGTGCGATTCCCGGACTTGAAGTCGAACAGGGTCACGACCGTCGTCGGCGTGATGAGCTTGCCGATCGTCGTCTTGGTCCCGGTCGCGTACGTCGTGCCCGCCCAGAGGTCGTCGCGCCACGTCTTGGCGTAGAGCGTGTTGTCGGCGCCGCCGTGGTAGTCCCAGCCGGCGGCGAGCACGATCTCGGTGTGCTTCTTGGTCATTGCGAACGCGAACACGAAGAGCGTGCGCGTGCCCGCGGCGCCGTCGGTCGCCGTCTGCTTCGACAGCGTGCAGCACAGCGGGGAGGTGCCGTCGAAGCCGACCGCCTTGGCCGTGGTCCCCGACAGCTTCAGCGAGAAGGGCAGCGCCGGGTGGTCGGGCAGGGTGAGCACGAGCTTCGCCTCGCCCCCGGCGAGCCCGGCGAGGTCCAGCGAGAGCCCCTGACCCGCGACGTCGGCGAAGGCGTGCGAGGTCGTGCCGATGACGATCTCGACGCTCTTGGGCGTCACGTCGGCGCCGGTCTCGTCCTTCACCTTCACGACGGCGTGCTCGCTCATGCGCGACCGTCCTTCTGCGTCGTCTCGACGACCGCGCGCATGGTCATGCGAGCATCGTCCCGTCGCCCTCGTCCCACGGCAGCGCGGCCAAGGCCCACTCGAGCTCGTCGGTGCGCTGCGGGCGGCCGGCGCTCGCGATCCCCTCGTCGACGTCCGGCTCCGGCGGGATCAAACGGGCGACCTCGAGCGGCTCGATCGGCGCGCCCAGATCGCCGAGCACGTCGAGGAACGGATCCAGCGATCGCGCGTCGACGAGGGTGATGGGGTCGGCGCCCGGCGACTCGAACGTCAGGGTGTAGTCGACACCACGGCGCACGCCCTCGAAGTGGAAGACGGTGAGCCCCAGGGTCTCGCTGGCCTGGGCGAGCTCGATGCGCGCGTCGTAGGGGCCACCGGCGAGCCGCATCGCGGAGCCGGCGGGCCACGCCGCAGCGCCCCCGAGGTCGACCGCGAACTCGAAGCGCGGGCCCGCCACGACGACGAGGTGCGTGAACCCGGCGCGCAGCTGGGTGCGACCGTCGCGGGTCGATCGCGCCGTGCGTCCGGTCGGATCGACGAGCGTCACCTCGCTGGCATCGCCATCCGGGATCGGCAGCGGCTCGGGGAACTCGAGCATGCACGTGCCCGGCTCGAGATCGTCGACGCGGAACTTCGAGTCGCCGTCGAGCGTACCGTCCCGCGTTTCACCCTCGGGCGTGAGGACGCGGACCTTCGCGCCCGCGCAGCCGATGCCGCCGGCGAACACGACCTGGATCTCGACGAACGTGGTGCTCGGCTCGAGCGGCTCCGAGTCGTCGGCGAGATCGGCGAGGTCGATGATCTCCGAGTCGATCGGATCGGTGCGTCCGACGACGTGCGGCCACGTGACGAGCGTGAGTCGGCCGTCGATCCACGCGCGCGCGACCACGCCCGCGGCGGCCTCGTCGTCGTGCTCGGAACGACCGCCGAGCAGCTCGGCCGCGTCACGCAGCTGGCGCGGGTCCGCGTCGCGGAGCCTCGCCGCCGCCTCGTCGAGGTCGCGCGGAACGAACGCGTGGGGCGTTGGATCCGGGAACGGCGACGACCACAGCTCGCTCGTCGACGTCGCCTCGCACAGCCGAACGAGGAGGGGCAAGGGTCGCCCGAGTATGGCACTTCGGCCGGGACGCCGTCGACCGCGCGGACGCCCGACGGGATCGCGGGTCGGCCGAAGTCGCTGTGTTCACGCGCAGTTGCTCCGCCGCGCGCCGGGCCCTCTGCCGGCGCGATCGCGCCGGATGAACCGCAGGCGGGTCTCGTGGCACTCCTAGATGGGGCAGTTGGTTCCGCGCCATTCGAGGCGCGGCACCGCGAGGGGGATCCATGCAACGTCGATCGAAGCGAAACGGTGGCCTCCTCGCGGGGCTCGGTCTGGTCGCCCTGTCGGCGGCGTGCGCGGGCGGGGCCGAGGGCGGGCAGAACACCTCGGTGGGCTACACCTCGGTCGGAGACGCCAGCGCGAGCGCGACCGCGGCCGAGAACCCCGACCCGAACGACACCGGCGGCACGTTCGGCGACGACGCGGGCGAGTCGACCGGCGGCGGCGTGGCGTCGTGCGGCGAGGGCGAGTTCCAGTGCCAAGACGGCGCGTGCATCGAGGCCGCGCGCGCGTGCAACGACGTCAACGACTGCGCGGACAAGTCCGACGAGGCGCCGCTCAACGCCGAGTGCGCCGCGCAGGACGGCTGCAACCTCGTCACCGAGTTCACGTGCAAGGACTGGACGTGCATCCCGATGGTGCGCCGCTGCGACGGCACCGCGGATTGTCCCGACAGCAGCGACGAGGCCCCGCAGAACCAGCAGTGCGGGCTCGAGGACGCGTGCGGCCCCACCGAGTTCAAGTGCGCGGACGGCCCGTGCATCCCGTCGGTTCGCGTGTGCAACGACCAGCCCGACTGCGCCGATGCGTCCGACGAGCAGGCGCAGCTCTGCGCCGGCCAGGGCGGCGGCGGCGACGGAGGCGGCGGCATGCAGGGCTGCGTGCCGTTGCTGACCTTCGAGTGTGCCGATCACACCTGCCTGCCCGCGTGGTGGGAGTGCGACGGCGAGGACGACTGCGACGGCGGTGAGGACGAGGCCGAGTGCGACGCCGGGGCGACCTGCGACGCCGGCGAGTGGGCGTGCGAGGGCGGCCAGTGCATCCCCGAGAACTGGTACTGCGACGGCGTCACCGACTGCAACGACGGCACCGACGAGCCGGCGAACATGAGCTGCGGCGACGCTGGCGGCTGCGCGGCGGACGAGTTCGCCTGCGAGGACGGCCAGCAGTGCATCCAGGGCGACTGGTTCTGCGACGGCATCGTCGACTGCGCCGACAGCACGGACGAGCCCGCCGATCAGTGCGCACCTGTTGCCTGCGACGCGGGCGAGTGGCAGTGCGACAACGGCACCTGCATCCCCGACGAGTGGTTCTGCGACGCGACCACCGACTGCGCCGACGGCTCCGACGAGCTCGACGACACCTGCGGTGCCGGGGGCTCGTGCGGCTTCGACGAGTGGACCTGCAACGACGGCGCGTGCATCCCCGGCAACTACGAGTGCGACGACATCGTCGACTGCGCCGACGGCTCGGACGAGGCCTCGTGCGGCGGTGGCCAGGTCGGCTGCGGCGCCAGCGAGTGGGAGTGCAACAGCGGCGAGTGCATCCCCAGCAGCTACGAGTGCGACGACTACGTCGACTGCGCCGACGGCTCGGACGAGGTGTCCTGCGGCGGCGGCCAGGTCGGGTGCGACTTCGGCGAGTGGGAGTGCTTCGACGGCGCGTGCATCCCGGACAGCTGGTACTGCGACGGGTACTACGACTGCGGGGACGGCTCGGACGAGGACTTCTGCTGAGTCGACGCGGGCCGGCCGATCGAGTGCGCCCGTGGACGGCGAGGCCGCGGACGCCCTACCATCGACGGCATGCGTCGGTGGCTGAGCTGCGTCCTGGTCGCGATCCCGTGCGCGTGCAGCTCCCCTTCTGCGGGCGATGGGGGCAGCTCGAGCGGCATCCCGTCGACGACGACCACGGGCGGTGAGTCCTCCGCCGGCACGTCGGTCGACGCGACCACCACCGGCGCGACCACGTCCAGCTCGGGCCCCATGGGCGACACGACCGACGGCCTCAAGCTCGACCTCGGGTTGCTCCCGGATCTCGGCGGCGGCGACGACACCGGCCCCCTCGACGAGAGCACCTGCGAGCTGGCCGCGATGAGCCTGACCTCGGCCGGCTGCGTGTTCGCGCCGACCGTCGGCAGCGCGACGACGAACCTGCCGTGGGCCGTGGTGGCCGCGAACACCAGCGGGCTCGTGGCCGCCAACGTGACGCTGTTCGACCTCGGCGGCAACCCGATCGAGTCGGCCGTGGTCGACCCCGGCGGGCTGTACACGTTCGTGCTGGCGGCGAACTCGCCCGCGCTCGTCGCCCACGCGATCGGCTCGACCACGCAGATCGACGACCGCGTGATGCGGCTGGAGAGCGACCTGCCCGTCGTCGCCTACCAGTTCTCGCCGTACTCGAGCTCGCAGGTCGCGACCGCCGACGCGTCGCTGCTGCTGCCCGAGCACGCCTGGGGCACCGACTACCTGGTGCCCAGCTATCACAACAGCGATTTCTCGGACAGCTGGGTGACGATCGTCAGCCTCGCCGACGACAACGACGTGACCATCGAGATGCCGGCGGCGATGGTCGGCGCCACCAGCCCGGGCGCGGGGATCCCCGGGCTCGGCGCGGGGGAGTCCCACGTCGTCACGCTGCAGTCGCAGGAGTTCGCGCGCTTCGTGTCACCCGGCGGCGGCGTCGCCGATCTCACGGGCGCGCGCATCACCAGCACCGCGCCGGTCGCCGTCGTCACCGGATCGCCGTCGATGAGCCTCCCGGGGCCCGGCATGAACTTCTACAAGGACTACCTCGAGGAGCAGGTCCCGCCGCGCGTGGCGTGGGGCACGGAGATCGCGGTCGTGAAGTTCCGCCCGCGCAGCGACGAGCCCGACCTCTACCGCATCCTCGCCGACGCCGACGGCACGACCATCACGATCGCCGGCGGCTACGCCGACGAGGTCACCCTCGACGAGGGCGAGTTCCTCGAATTCCTCACGCCCGAGTCGTTCACCGTCACGGCCAGCGACGCGGTGCTCGTGACCCACTACATGGTCAGCCAGGACCAGGCCAGTGGCCCGAAGAACGACCTCGAGTACCCCGGCGACTTCATCTCGGCGAACTGCGCCAACCCCAGCCAGGACACCACCGAGCTCGGGGACCCCGCGGTCAGCTTCGTCGCGCCGACGGAGCAGTACCGGTACAACTACACCTTCCTCACGCCGGAGACCTACGCGTGGGACATGGTCACCATCACCGGCCCCATCGCCGACTGGGGCTCGATCGAGCTCGACGGCGCCGAGCTCCCCGACCCCACGCCGATCGCGGGCTCGACCCTGGGCTTCGCGCGCTTCCTGGTCGAGGACGGGCCGCATGACGTGCGCAGCGCGACGGCGCGGTTCGGCCTCGAGGTCTACGGGTACGACTGCCGCATCAGCTACGCGTATCCGGGTGGGATGAGCCTGGGCGAGATCAACGAGCCGGCCGGTTGATGGCCGGACGGCCGGCGTGAGAACGGCCCGATTGCGCCCTTGCCCCGGCTGTAACATCGTTCCAAGGAACCACCGTTCCTCGGTGCGCCGCGGACTAGAAGATGCGTGTTTCCTCGACCTCGCTCGCCCTCGCCCTGATGTTCGGCCCCGCCGCGTGCAACCGCAGCGAGGCCAACGAGCAGACCGACGTGCGGGTCGAGGAGCCGGCGCGCGCCCTGACGACCGCGACGCTCGAGTCGCTGCCGATGCCGCGCGAGCTCGTGCTCACCGGGACGCTCGTCGCCGATCGCCAGTCCGACCTCGCGGCGAACGCCAACGGCCGCGTGCTGTCGACCCACGTCGAGCGCGGCCAGCGGGTCGCCGCCGGCGAGGTCATCGCCCGGCTCGACGCCAGGCTCGCGCAGTACTCGGCGAAGGCCGCCGCTGCGCAGAGCAAGGTCGCCCGCGCCCAGCTCGAGCTCGCGTCGCTCGAGTGCGAGCGCGCCGATCGACTGCTCGCCAGCGGCACCATCTCGAAGACCGAATACGACCGCACCAAGTCGCAGTGCGCGACCTCCAAATCGTCGGTGTCCGCCGCCGACTCCCAGGCCGCGCTCGCGTCGGTGCAGGCCGGCGACGCGGTGGTCAAGGCGCCGTTCGCCGGCATCATCGGCGAGCGCTTCGTCGACGTCGGCGAGTACGTGCTGCCGTCGACGCGCGTGGTCTCGCTGTTCTCGGTCGATCCGATCCGCGTGTCGGTCGCCGTGCCCGAGGCCGAGGTCGCCAACATCGCCGTCGGCCAGACGGTCAAGTTCAAGGTCTCGGGCCTCGGCGATCGCACGTTCGAGGCCGAGGTGAAGTACCTGAGCCCCGCCCTGCGCGAGGCGACCCGCGATCTCGTGGTCGAGGCCGTCGCACCGAACGCCGACGGACTGCTGCGCCCCGGCATGTTCGCGACGGTGCACATCGCCACCACCGATGTCCCCTCGCTCACGGTGCCCGAGGCCGCGATCGTCCGCGTCGAGGGCCGCGCGATGGTGTGGACCGCCCGCGAGGGCCGCGCCGTCGCCCAGTTCGTGCGCCTCGGCAGCAGCCGCGACGGGAGGGTCTCGATCCTCTCCGGCCTCGCCGACGCGGCCAGCGTCGTCGTCGACCCGCCCGCCGACCTCGTCGACGGCACCAAGCTCGAGTAGGAGCCTTCGAACATGCAGTGGCTTGCCGAAGTCTGCGTACGGCGCCCGATCTTCGCGACCGTCCTGGTGCTGCTGATCTGCGTCGTCGGCGGGGTCGCCTACGGGCGGCTCGGGGTCGATCGGTTCCCCAAGATCGACTTCCCCAACGTCACGATCACGACGCGCCTGCCGGGCGCCTCGCCCGAGGACGTCGAGACCGAGATCACCGACCGCATCGAGCGGGCGGTCAACACCGCCTCGGGCATCGAGGAGCTGCGCTCGGCCTCGGCCGAGGGCGTCTCGCAGGTGTTCGTCCAGTTCAAGCTCGAGAAGGACGTCGACACGGCGGCCCAGGAGGTGCGCGACCGGGTCAACACGGTGCTCGCGGAGCTCCCCGACGGGGTCGAGCCGCCGGTCGTCACCAAGGTCGATCCCGACGCGCAGCCGATCATCTACCTGTCGGTGTGGGGTGAGGGGCGGCCCACGCGGGACGTCACCGCGTTCGCCGACCACAAGGTGCGCCGCGACCTCGAGAGCATCTCGGGTGTCGGGCAAGCCCGCGTCATCGGCGGTCAGGAGCGGCAGATCAACATCTGGCTCGACCCGGTGCGCATGCGTGCCTATGGCATCACCGCGCCCGAGGTCGGCCGCGTCGTCGGCAGCGAGAACCTGACGATGCCCGGCGGTCGCCTGGACACCGGGCCCGACTTCCTCACCCTGCGCATCTACGGCCGCGTCGACGCGCCCGAGAAGCTCGAGCGCCTGGTGATCCGCCAGGGTGGCGGCAAGACCGTTCGTCTGCAGGACATCGGCCGCGTCGAGGACGGCACCGAGGAGGTCGAGACCGCCGCGCTGTGGAACGGCGAGCCCGCGGTCATCCTGGCCATCCGCAAGCAGTCCGGCGAGAACACCGTCGCGGTCGTCGACGCCGTCAAGGCCAAGGTCGCCGAGATGAGCGAGGACCTCCCGCCCGGCTACCACGTCGACGTGCTGCGCGACGAGTCCGAGACCATCCGCACCAGCACGAACGCGGTCACCGAGCACCTCGTCGTCGGCGCCGGCCTGGCGGCGATCGTCGTGCTGTTCTTCCTCGGCAACCTCCGCAGCACGATCATCGCCGCGGTCGCGATCCCAGCGTCGGTCATCGGCACGTTCGCGCTGATGTGGCTGCAGGGCTTCACGCTCAACACGATGACGCTGCTGGCGCTCGCGTTGTCGGTCGGCATCGTCATCGACGACGCGATCGTCGTGCTCGAGAACATCTTCAAGCACGTCGAGGAGCGCGGCACGCCGCCGATGATCGCCGCGGTCGAGGGCACCAAGGAGATCGGCCTGGCGGTCCTCGCGACCACGCTCTCGCTCATCGCGGTGTTCCTGCCGGTCGCGTTCCTCGCCGGCATCCCCGGGCGCTTCCTCAGCAGCTTCGGCATGACGATGGTCTCGGCCATCGCGGTGTCGCTCGTGGTGAGCTTCTCGCTGACGCCGATGATGGCGTCGCGCTGGCTGCGGGCGGTGCCCAAGGGCACGCACCGGGTCAAGAGCTGGCTCGAGCGCCTGGTCGACGTCTTCTACCGGCCGCTCGAGCATGGCTACATGGTCCTGCTGCGCTTCTGCATGCGGCAGCGCTGGCTGGTGGTGCTCGCGGCGGTCGGCTCGCTGTTCACGATGGGCCCCATGGCCAAGCAGGCCAAGACCGGGTTCATCCCGATCAACGACGAGGCCCGGTTCGAGGTCAGCGTGCGCGCGCCCGAGGGCAGCTCGCTGGTGACGACCAAGCTGATCGGCGAGCGGATCGCCCGCGAGATCCGGCAGCTCCCGTCGATCGAGGGCACGCTGGTCACGATCGGCGACGACGAGCAGCGCACCAGCAACGTCGCGCGCATCTACGTGCGGCTGTCGGATCCCTCGATCCGCAAGCTGACGCAGGAGGACATCAAGGACGTCGTCCGCAAGGAGATCCTCGCGGATCTACCCGCGGACCTGCGCACCACCGTGGCCGACGTCGCGGCGATCAGCGGCGGCGGCTTCTCGGCGGCCAAGGTCCAGTACGCGATCTCCGGCCCCGACCTCGCCGTGCTCACGGAGCTGAACGAGCGGGTCCTCGCCCGCCTGCGCGAGGTGCCGGGCGCGGTCGACGTCGACTCGTCGCTGGTCGTCGGCAAGCCGGAGGTCGGCGTGTTCGTCGACCGCGATCTCGCGGCGGACCTCGGCGTGCGCGTGTCCGACGTCGCGTCCGTGCTGCAGATGCTCGTCGGTGGGCAGAAGGTCTCGACCTACCCCGAGGGCGGCGAGCAGTACGACGTCCGCATCCGCGCCGAGGAGCGCTACCGCGTCGACGAGGACGGCGTGCGGCAGATGACCGTGCCCTCGAGCCTGCTCGGCGCCGTGCCGCTGTCGGACGTCGTCAGCATGCAGGGTGGCACCGGGCCTTCGGTCATCAACCACTTCGCGCGGCAGCGGCAGATCACCTACTACGCCAACCCGGCCCCCGGCTACAGCGAGGGCGCGATCGGCGAGGAGATGAAGCGGATCATCGAGGAGGAGGCGCCGAAGTCGGGCTACACGGTCCGCCCCGTCGGTGGCGCGAAGCTGATGAAGGAGACCGCCGAGAGCTTCATCTTCGGCCTCGGGCTCGCCTTCGTGTTCATGTACCTCGTGCTCGCCGCGCAGTTCGAGTCGTGGCTGCACCCGGTCACGATCCTGCTGTCGCTGCCGTTGACGCTGCCGTTCGCGATCGCCTCCGTGCTGATCTTCGATCAGGCGCTCGATCTGTTCTCGGCCCTCGGCATCTTCGTGCTGTTCGGCGTGGTCAAGAAGAACGCCATCTTGCAGGTCGACCACACCAACGCGCTGCGGCGCGAGGGCCTGCCGCGGCTCGAGGCCATCTTGCAGGCCAACAAGGACCGGCTGCGGCCGATCCTGATGACGACCTTCGCGTTCGTGGCCGGCATGATCCCGCTGGTGACGTCGCGCGGCATCGGGGCCGGGTTCTCGAACGCGACGGCGGGCGTGGTCGTCGGCGGCCAGACGTTGTCGCTGCTGCTCACGCTGGTCGCGGTGCCGGTCGCCTACTCGCTGTTCGACGACGCTGCGAAGGGCCTCAGCCGGGTGGTCCGCTGGATCTCCCGGACGCCGCCGCAGGAGTTGCCGCCACCGCCCGCGCCCCCGCAGGCGGGGACCGAGCCGTAGCGGCGCGGCGGTGACCGCGTGCACGCCGGCAAAAGCTGGCATGCTCCGCGGCCGTGAGACCCGCCCTGTCGTCCCGGTCGTGGTTGCTGTCGTTCGCGGTGCTGACCGCCTGTGCGTCCTCGGGGGGGATGAAGCGCGAGCAGCACCCCGAGGGGCTGGCGCGCATCCTCATCGGCGAGGAGTCCCACCTCGCCCAGGTGTGCGCGGAGCTGGAGCCCGTCGGTGCCGCGGGCACCTCGGCCCTCGGCGCGACGGCAGCGGCGGCGCTGCAGGCCGAGGCGCGGCGCGACGCGTGCCGGCTCGCGATCGCGGTCGATCCGAAGCTGCGCGAGGCGTGCACGCTCGAGGACGCGACGCGGACGATCGAGGCCGCGATGGCGAAGGATCCGCCGGCGTGGCTCGGGCTCGTCGTGCAGTCGTCGGGCGCGTGGCAGGGCGGCAAGTTCGACGCGTCGGCGTACGCCTCGCGCTTCGACTTCTCGCGGGTGCTCGCGCGCAAGCTCGCCGAGGTCGGCGATCGGGCCGCGAGCTTCTCGGCCCAGGTCAGCCAGAGCTTCGGCCGCTTCGCCGGCGCCGTGCAGCTCGGGGTCGACCTGCTGGTCGCCGAGGCCACCGCGGCGTCGCTCGAGCGGCTGTTCGATCAGCCGGCGGTGCGCGCCCTGGCCGAGCCCACCGAGGTCGCGCGCCTGGCTTGTCGTCAGCTCGACGATGGTCAGCCGCGCCCGCTGGTGACGCGGCGGATCCTCAAGCGCGCGATCTTGCGGCTCGATCCACCGAGCGCCATCTCGACGCCCGGCGAGCTGTGTGCCGGCGAGGTCCGGCCCGCGAGCTGCGACAAGGTCGCGGCGGGCAAGCGCGGGGCCGCGGCCGTGGCCGTGGTCGACCGCGCCTGCGAGGCGCTGAAGCACCGGGGGACGTGCGATCACTTGTGGTTCCTCGTCGCCGCGAGCCAGGCCACGCCGCTCGAGACGCTGTGCAAGGCCAAGGATCAGTCGCGGGCGTGCGAGCAGCTCGCCAAGCAGCGGCGCTCGGGCCAGGCGATCGACGACGTGTGCCGCGACGCGAAGCTCCCGCACGAGCGCGGTCGCTGCCACACGGCGGTGCGCTACTTCGCCGCGCGCAACCTCTGGCACAGCAACGCCGCGGAGAACGTGTGCTGGTCGAACCCCGAGCGCTGCGCGAGGATCAAGCGCCACGTGCTCCCCGATGCGCCGCACGGGCGGCCGGTGACGCCGTACCTCGATCGCGTCGCCGCGGTGTCGACGGACACGACCGACGTCTCGTCGTGCTTCGTGGTCGCCGAGAAGGTCTGCGGCTCGCGGTGCCCGGCTGGCGCGACCGGCTGCGACGAGGCGCTGGCGTGCGTGAGCACGGCGTGCGAGCTGGTCGCGACCCGCGAGCGCCCGATCGCGCCGGACGACGCCGCCGCGATCGCCCAGCTGCGCGCGTCGGTGGCCTCCGAGCTCGCCGGCGGGGCGCTGCGCCGCGAGGACCTCGCGCCCATCGCCCGCGGCGTCGAGGAGATTTCCCGCGTCGATCGGGCCCTGGCCGAGGGCGTGCAGCGGCTGCCGGCCGAGCTGTCCGGCGCGCTGCGCCAGGCGGTCGCCGGGATCGGGCGCGGCGCCGACGGGGACACGATGCGTCGGCTCGAGGGCGTGCTCGCGCAGATCGAGGCCAAACAGGCGCGGCTCGATCGGGCCCGCGAGCGCCAGCGCGAGCTCGCCGAGCGCCTCGACGCCGTCGCACGCACGGCTGGCTTCCGCGTCGCCACCACCGACGAGGGCGTGCGCGTGGTCCTCACCAACGTCCTGTTCGAGGACTCGTCGTCGGACCTGAGCGCCGACGCGCGGGCACAGGTCTGCAAGGTCGCCGACACCCTGGGCTCGACGGAGGTCGGCACGCTGCTCGGGGGCGACTACCGGATCGAGATCGTCGGGTACTCGTCGCCGACGGCCATCGTCACGTCGCGGCGCAAGGACGACAGCAACATGTTGCTGTCGATCGACCGCGCGTACGCGGCGTACGACTGGCTGACCAAGAACCCCGACAAGGCCGAGAGCCGCTGCGGCGGCGGCAAGTGCCGCGACGCCCGGGCGTGCACGAGCACGGTGCCGCAGGATCGCGTGCAGGTCGTCGGCCGCGGCTACAACGACGACGTCGTCGGCAGCGACGACGCGCTGCGCCGCGTCGAGATCCACGTGCAGCTCCCAGGCCTCGCCGACGAGAAGTGACGGCGGGCCCGGTGCGCCCCGATCGCGGGCTTCAGATCGGGCTGAGGTCGCCCGTGTACGCCCGCTGGAACACCGCGTCGAGCTCGGCGTGCGTCGCCGGGCGCGGGTTGCCGCCCATGCTCGGGTCGGCCGCGGCCTGGGGCACCAGCGAGGTGAGAAGTGCGGGCGTGACCCCGGCTTGGCCCTGCAGGGTGTGCGGCAGGCCGAGATCGGCGCGCAGCTCGAGCATCCACGTCAGGCATGCCTCGAAGCCGGCATCGACACCCGAACCGTTGCGCGGCAGATCGAGCAGGCGCGCGAGTCGATCCATCTTCGTCGTGATCTCGGCGCGGTTGAACACCATCACGTAGGGCAGGAAGATCGCGTTCGCGGTGCCGTGGTGCAGGCCGGTCGCGCCGCCCAGCGGGTGCGACAGCGCGTGCACCAGGCCGAGGCCCTTCTGGAACGCGGTCGCGCCCATGGCCGAGGCCATCAGCATGTGCGTGCGCGCGGTCGGGTTCGCCGGCTCGCGCACGGCCGTGCGGAGGTTCTCGTGGATGAGCCGCATGCCCTCCAGCGCGATGCCGTCGGCCATCGGGTGGTAGCCCGGGGCGCAGTAGGCCTCGAAGCAGTGGGCGAGCGCGTCCATGCCGGTCGCGGCGGTGAGGCCCGGCGGCAGGCCGTAGGTGAGCTCGGGGTCGGCGATGACGAGCGCCGGCTGCATCCGCGCGTGGAAGATGATCTTCTTGCCGTGGTCGCGCGGGTCGACGATCACCGAGGCGCGGCCGACCTCCGAGCCGGTGCCCGCGGTCGTGGGCACCGCGATGGAACGGACGATCTTGTTGGGGTCGGCGCGCTTGTAGTTGTCGCCGATGTCCTCGTAGTCGAAGACGCCGCCGGGGTTGTGCGCGAGCAGGGCGATGCACTTGCCGGCGTCGAGGGCCGAGCCGCCGCCCACGAGCACGAGCCCGTCGTGGCCGCCCGCGCGGTAGGCCGCGACGCCCGCGTCGACGTTGGCCTCGGTCGGGTTGGGATCGACGTCGTGCCACACGGTGGGCTCGAGCCCGGCGGCGCGCAGCCGGTCGACCAGATCGCCGAACCACTGCAGCTTGGCGATGGTGGGATCGGTGACCACCATCGGCCGGGTGAAGCCGAAGTCGGCGCACGCGGAGGTCAACTCGCGGATGCGACCGCAGCCGATGCGAAAGGCGGTGGGGTAGTTCGAGTTGCCCTGGATCGTCATTTCTCGCCGGCGATTATGGCCGACTTCGGCCCGCCCGCCAAAGTCGGCCTGCGCGAGCGGCTGACAGGCCGCTGGCCTCCGCGGTATCGTGACGTGCCCCTGCTCGGGGTGCGCCCGGAGTTGCACCGCGGGCGAAGGGACCACCATGACCAAGCCACTGACCTACGCATGCACCGCTGTCCTCTTGTCCGCCTGTGGCGGTCGCGAGCTCGAGGCCGAGACCAACGGCGGCACGGGCACGAGCTCGTCGGGTGGGGCGACCGACGGCGCCTCGGTGAGCGACAGCGTCTCGGTCACGGTGTCGACGACCATCACGACGGATCCGTCGGCCGACACGACCGCCGATCCCACGACGCCGACGACGGATCCGGCGACAGGCGACCTCGAGAGCTCCGGCGCCCCCGAGACCACGGGCGGCAGCGAGAGCTGCTGCGAGCCCCACGCCAACCCGGGCTGCGAAGAGGAGGCCGTCGCCACCTGCGTGTGCGGGATCTCGCCGGAGTGCTGCGTCTTCGACTGGGCAGACAACTGCGTCGAGCTCGCCATGGGCGAGTGCGCCGCGACGTGCATGGGCCCCGGCGAGAGCAGCGGCGGCGAGAGCTCGACGGGCGCGGTGGGCGGCGCGTGTGACGAGGTGGTCCAGCTCGAGTACCTCGCGGAGGACGCGGTGCTGGATGGTTGGGAGCTGGTCGAGTCGGCGCTTGGCGAAGGGACGGTTGCCGCCTTGATCCTCGACATGGGGCCGCCCGGCGGGACGGTGACCTGGGACATCGACGTCCCGTGTGACGACGACTGGCACATCTGGGTGCGTGGTCGCAACGCTGGTCAGAACGACTCCTACTTCGCTCGGCAGGACGGAGGGCCGGACCCGGCGCCGATCTTCGAATTGGACTGCGGGGGCGGGGATGACTACGTCTGGCGTGAGCTCAACTGGCGTGACCCAGAGAACGGCGGCCCGTGCGAGTACGTGGAGGATCCTTGGCTCGCCGCCTGGGAAGCTGGCATCCACCAGTTTCAGCTCGAGTACCGGGAGTCGCCCGGCGTGGCGCGGATCATCATCAGCAACGACGACGCCTTCGTGCCGATGTGAGGGGTCATGCCAAGCAGAACCAAGAAGCCCGGCGCTGACGCCCGATGTCCAAGTTCTAGCCGGGTTGCAGAGCGCTGGTGGCTCGCCCTCGCACTCGGCCCAGTGGTGACCGCCTGCTACTCTCCGAACGAGCCCCTGGTGGTGGAACCCGGGGGTGACGAGTCCTCGACCAGCGAGCAGTCCACGGACCAGTCACCCGAGACCGGCGCGATGACGCCGGAGACCGGGTCGATGGATGGCACCGTGCCGACGACCGGTCCTGCGGACTCGAGCTCCACTGACGCCACGGATGACACCGGCGAACCCGCGCAGTGTGGGGACGGGCGCGTCGAAGGCACAGAGGTGTGCGATGACACCGTCAACGACGGCAGCTATGGCGGGTGTCTCCCCGACTGCAGCGGGCTCGGGCCGAGGTGCGGGGACGGGGTCCTGCAGGACCCTGAGGTGTGTGACGACGAGAACGCGACGAATGGTGATGGATGCAACAACGATTGCATCGCCAGCGCGACGCCGCTCTGGACGGTCGTCTTCGATGGTGCGGTCCATGGTCCCGACTCGACCCTGGGCATCGCCGTGGGTGCAGATGGCGACGTGGTCGCGGTAGGGCTCGAAGCTCTCGATGACGCGGCGATCGAGAGCCAGGCTTGGATTCATCGCTATGATCCGGCGGGCAATCTCCTGTGGGACGAGACCTACGCCGGGCCGACCGATGATCGCGGGAGCGCGGCCGGCGTCGATGTCGACCAGGACGGCCGGGCGCACGTGGCTGGGCACTACCGAGCGGCAAGTAGCTTCAACGTCTGGGCGCGAGGCTATGACGCTGACGCTCAGGTTGGCTACACGCATGTGTTCGGTGAAGGCGCCACCAACGAAGAACGAGGCCGCGCCATCGGGGTGGGACTCGACGGCCGTGCTGCGGTTGCGGGCTACGAGGTTCGTAATGATCTCGGCGAGGAGGGCAACATCTGGCTCCGTCGGCTGGATACCGATGGGACGGAGATGTGGACGCGAACACACCACGGGGGCGCTGATGATCGCGCCTACGGCGTTTCGGTGGGCGAAGACCAGGCGATCGTCGTCGTGGGATACTCGGAAGACGCGTCCACGCGCAACATCTGGGTTCGACGCTATGATGCCAACGGCGCCGAGGAGTGGACCCAGACGTTCGATTCGGGTGCTTCCGACATCGCGAACGGCGTCGCGGTGGACTCCGAGGGGCGGGCGTTCGTCACCGGGACGAGCGACGGAGACATCTGGGTTCGGGCCTACGATATCGACGGCGCAGAACTGTGGACCGACGTATTCGACTCCGGAAACGTGAGCAAGTTCTACTCCGACGCGGGCAATGCGGTCGCTGTCGACGGCTCCGATACTGTGGTCGTCGCGGGTACGGCACTCGACGGCGACGGCTTCAGTACCAAGCCATGGCTGCGGAAATACACCCCGGACGGTGACTGGCTCTGGACGTGGCAGGAGTATCCGCTGCCGTCGGTCGATGGCGCTGTGGTCCGCTGCCAAGGGCTTGCAGTCTCGATGGCTGGGGATGGAACCGTCGTCGTCGGAGGGCAGAACGTCGACGGGTCCCAGTCGGACGCCTGGCTCATGGCTCTCACGCCGTGAGTGTCGCAGCCGCGATCACTCCGCCGCGAACAGCACCTCGAACAACCCGTCCTGCCGCGCCCCCTCGGCCCGCTCGCGCGGGCCCTCGGGCTCGTCGTCCATGTTCGCGGTGGACTCCGTCCGGGCCGGCGCGCGCTCCGACGCGTCGAGGGCCGCCAGCGCATGGATCACCCATTGTGCTGCGAGGGTGGGGGAGTCCCGTGCCTCCGGGTCCGCGCCGGCGCGCATCGCCTCGAGCGCGCTCGCCCAGATGCGGCGCGCCTCGTCGTCGGTCGCCGCGTCGAGGTGCATCGCGCCGTGCCGCAGCGCCTCGGCGTTGAAGTGCTGCCGTACGCACTCGCCCTGACCCGTCGTGACGGTGGGCGGTGGGGTCGGCAGGCTCGCGGCGGAGGTCGCCAGCCATGGATCGAGAACTACGTCGAGATGGACAGGGACATCGGCGCTTCGGCGTTGAGCTGCGCGCTGATGTGTTGAGCTTCGCACGAGCGCGGATCTCGAGCGGGGCAACGCAGTCCGAGGTCGCCGCCGAACTCGGGGTCGGCGCTCGCGTGCTCTGGGGATGGTTGCGGCGCGACGAGTCGCTACTCCGCGAGGTGGTGATCGACACGGAGCCGAGCGCGACGCAGTCACGCTCGTTCCGGATCACGCTGCGCAGCGGTGCCGAGATCATCGGCCTCGAGCTCGACGACGTGATCGCGATCGCGAGGGCGCTGTCGTGATCGGGGCGATGGGTCGTGTTCGGGTCTTCGCGTACTGCCAGCCGGTCGACATGCGCAACGGCTTCGAAGGGCTCTCCGCGCTGGTCAGATCGCAGCTGGAACGGGATCCGCTCTCGGGCGCACTGTTCTTGTTCACCAACAAGACGCGCACGCGGGCGAAGGTCCTGCACTTCGACGGCAGCGGCATGTGCATCTACGCGAAGCGGCTCGAGCAGGGTCGCTTCGCCGCGCTCTGGAAGTACACCGAGCGCACGAGCCTCGCGTTGACGCGAACGGAGCTCGATCTCTTCCTGCAGGGCAGTCACCTCATCGGACGGTTTCAGCTCGCGCCCGAGCCGCTCGATGAAAAAGTGCTTGCCCCGCGATCGTGACGCGTCATGATGGCGAAGTGGTCTCGGAACTCGATCGCATCGATCGGCTCGACGATCTCGACACCGCCAAGGAGTGGGCGAAGCTCTACGCGCGGGAGAACGCGCGGCTGAGGAAGAAGCTGGCGGAGGCGCTCGCGAAGCTGACGAAGGTCTCGTCGCCCGACGCCGCGCGGGCCCTGCAGGTCGAGTTGGCCGCGCTTCAGGAACAACTCGGTGCGCTGCAGCAGCGCACGTTCGGTGAGTCGAGCGAGCGGCGTGCGAAGCCGGAGGGCAAGCCCGCCAAGCCCCCGAAGCCCGGGCACGGACCCCGAACCCAAGACAAGCTTCCGCGCGAGGAGAAGCTGCTCGTGATCCCGGAAGATCGGCGAGTCTGCCCAGCGTGCAACGGGCGGCTCGAAGAGATGAAGGGGCAGACCGAGACGACCGAACAGATCACGACGCGCGCGCGCGAGTACATCGTGCAGCTGCTCGTGGCCCAGAAGTACCGCTGCAAGTGCGGGATCGGGGTGCACACCGCACCGAAGCCGGTCACGCACATCAAGGGTGGCCGGTACTCGATGGACTTCGCGATCGATGTCGCGATCGACAAGTACGTCAACCACCTGCCGCTCGATCGGCAGCGCCGCATGATGGGGCGTGCGGGCCTCGTCATCGACACGCAGACGCTGTGGGACCAGATCGACGGGCTCGCGCGCCATTTGGAGCCGACGTACAACGCGATTCGCCAGTACATCCTGAGCGCCGATGTCGTCGGTGCCGACGAAACGTGGTGGCGACTGATGGACGGCGAAGGCTCGAAGCGCTGGTGGGCGTGGTCGCTCTCGGTGCCCGACGCGGTCTGGCACGGCATCTCGTCGAGCCGCTCGGCCGAAGCCGCGAGGACCCACCTCGGCCAGTTCGATGGCACGCTGATCGTGGACGGCTACAAGGCGTACGAGACCCTCGCGAACGAGCGCGAAGGTCTTCGCCTCGCGAACTGCTGGGCGCACGTGAGGCGCAAGTACTACGAGGCCGAGCGCAACTACCCCACCTGCACTGAAGCGCTCGACTTGATCGCCGAACTGTTCAGCCTCGATCACGAGACCGAGGATCCGAGCTTGCTCGAGGGCGACCGCCGGGCAACTGCGGAACAGAAGCGGCTCGAGATCCGTCGCGCCCGGGGACGACCGATTCTCGACAAGCTGCATGCGTGGGCGCTCGCGCAGCGTGCTCTGCCGAAGTCGTCGCTCCGCGAGGCGACCGACTACATGCTCAAGTATTGGACGGGGCTCACCGTCTTCCTCGACGATGCCTACGTGCCACTCGACAACAATCGGACGGAGCGTGCGCTTCGTGGTCTGGTGATCGGGCGCAAGAACCACTACGGCTCGCGGTCGGAACGCGGAACCAAGGTGGCCGCGATCTTCTACACCGTGCTCGAGACGGCGCTCCTCGCCGGCATCGATCCTCGCGAGTTCCTGGCGTACGCCGTGGAGCGCCAGATCCTCGATCGCCTGCCGACGTTGCCGTGGTCGCAGGCGCCCTGAGCCTGTCCGCCCATCACGCGGCGCGACGAGCCGCAAGACGGGTCAGAGCGAGTGCGTACCACGCGGCGGAAGAACACGTCACGCACATACGGCTCCGACGACGGCGACGCCGCGAGCAAGCGCCGCTCGCGGAGCCGCGTGCGCTCCGGGGTGCCGACCTCACGGCAAAGGTCCCCGAGTCGATCGAGCAGCCGGGCCGCCTCGTGGGGCCACGGGCCGAGCAAGAGGCCGTCGATCGCCTCCTCGAACGCCGCCATCGCGCCCTCGCGATCGTCGGCGGCCGCGAGGAGGTACGCGAGGTCCCCGAGGTGCTGCAGCGTGCACGTGTGCGTGCGGCCGAACAGCGCCTCGCGTCCGGCGACCAACCAGCGGCGCAGCGCGACACGCTCCGCCAGGGTCGCTGCGCCGCCGAGTCGACCCGCGAGCGTGTTGGTCACCTGCTGCGCGTAGGGGTGGAGCGCCCCGAGCTCTTCGACGATCACCGGTCGCGCGGCGCGGACCCCCTCGAGCCCCTCGGCGTCGCGCCGCGCCCCGAAGGCGTCGATCGCCGCGCGATACCCCTGCATCGCTGCGGCGAGGCGCGGCGAGTCCTCCGCGTACGCCCACGCCGACGCTTCCTCGTGGTGGTTCATCCGCCGATACGCCAGAGCACGGCCGGCACACACCGCGAGCGCGCCGTGGATCCGCCCCCGCGTCTGCGCGTCGGTGGCCTCGGCGAGCTGGGTGTGCAGCGTCGCCTCGTCGGAGTCGTGGGGCCCGGCCATGCGGTGGAGCGATGATGCCTGCGTCTGGCTGACGCCGCTGCGCTCCGATGGTCGACCCGTCCGAGGGGTAGGCGCGCGCTCGCTTCACCGTGTCAGCGCTTCGCGCCGCGTGCCCGCGCGTCGAGCCACGCCTGCAACCCCTCGTGGCCGGGGCGCGCCACGAGGGCTGCGCGCGCGGCCGCGATCGCCTCGTCGCGGCGACCGAGCTGCCACAGCGCCTCGGCGCGGGACTCGGTGAGCTCCGCGCGCGACTCGTCGTCCGTGTCGCCGTTGGACCACGCCTCCGCGGCGCGATCGAACCACGTCAGCGCCTCGGTCGCGCGACCGCGGGCCAAGGCGATGCGCCCCAGGCCGAGCGCGGGCCAGGCGTGGTCGGGGTGTTCGTCGCCGAACACCTGCTGCAGCGACGACTCGGCCCGCTCGAACTGCACCTGCGCGGCGTCGAGGTCCCCGCGATCGAGCAGCGCGAAGCCGTAGCTGTGGTAGACGTCGGCGGCGAGCAGGTCGTCGCTGCGTAGATCGTCCTGGATGCGGACCGCCCGCGCGAGCGCGGCGTCGGCGGTCTCGGTGCGACCGAGCGAGCGCGCGGCCAGGGCGACGTCGAGCAGCGACGGTCGCAGCCTGGGGTGCGCGCTGCCCCACGTCGCCTCGCGCAGCCGGATCACCTCCTCGAACGTCGCCTGGGCCTCTTCGAAGCGCCCGAGGTCGAGCAGGGCGAGGCCGCGGGTCTCCTTCGCGGCGTAGTCGGCGTCAGGCAGGACGATGCCGAGTGCGGCGGTCAGCGCCTCGGCGTGCTCGAGATCGGCGAGCGACTGCTCGCTGTTGCCGAGCAGGGTCTCGAGCGCAGCGAGCTGGAGCAGCGTCATGACCTCGGCGCGGTCGGGTCCATCACCCGCGAACAGCTCGAGCGCGCGACGGAAGTGCGTCCGTGCCTCGACGTAGTTGCCCGCCGAGTCGTAGATGTGGCCCAGATCCGCCCACGCCATCCCAACCCGGTAGTGATCCGGGCCGAGCTCCTGCTCGAGCAGCGTGCGGCCGCGTTCGGCCTCGCTCACGGCCGTGCCGTAGTCGCCGCGGCGGACGGAGATGCTCGCGCGGTCCAGCCACAGCCGCGCGGCGACCTGGCCCGACAGCTCGGCCCGGGCCACGACGGATTCGCCCTCGTCGAGCAGAGCCTGCGCGCCGTCGAAGTCCTCGCGTTCGGCCCGGACGTCGGCCTCGAGGAGCAACAGCTCGAGCTGTTGTCGCGCGTCGTCGGGCCAGCGGTGGACGTGCCGCCGCGCTCGGGTGATCCAGTCCATCGTCGTCCCAGCCGGGGTGTCGTGGCCGAGCGACGCCAGCGACAGCGCCGCATCGCGCTGGGTGTCCGTGTCTTCGACGCGCTCGGCCAGCTGGTACGCCGCGGTCGCGTCCTCGATGCCGGCCTCGTGGTGGCCGAGCAGGAGCCGAGCCCTGGCGCGGGCGAGCAGGGCCCGCGCGACGGTGGTGTCATCGCCGGTGCCTTGCGCGTGGGCGAGCGCGACGTCGGCGAGGCCGGCAGCCGCCAGCGCGTGACCCGAGGCGATCGCGGCGCGGACCTGCTGCAGCATGGCGCGCGCCGTGTCCGGCGTCTCGGGGGTCGAGTGGCCGTCGATCTTCGGCAGTGCAGAGGCGATGCAGGCCAGGGGATCGTCCCACGTACTCGACGCGGCGAGCATCGCTGCGAGCGTCGAACCGTCGGCGCCGGCGAGCTCGTCGAGCAACGCGTCGGTGAATCGCTGCTCGTCATCGAGGCACGCCAGACGCGCCTGCATCGTCGACAACGCCGCCGGGGTCGCGCCGTCGCGATCGCCCGCGCATGCGGTGACCCACGCCGCGCTGTGGCCCTGCCCACGCGCGTCGAGCTTGCGATCGAGGCGGGCCCAGGCGTCGGCCACGTCGCCGTCGCCAGCGAAGGCCGCCGCCAGCTCGGTCCGCCGCGCGCGGGTCGACTCGCTGGGGTCCGTCGCGCACCGCGGATCCGTCGCCCGCGGCCCTGTTGCGATCCAGGTCGCCCCGACGAGTCCGGCAGCCGCGAACACCATGCCCAGCGCCCACCGCGACCGCGGTCCCGCGAGCGCCTCGCGGGCGGCATCCATGCCGGGCCATCGCGCGGAGGGGTCGCGCGCCATGCCCCGCTTCAAGACCGCGTGGAGCCACCGCGGCACGCCGTTGCGCGCCTTGGGCTCGGCGACCTCTCCGTCGAGGATCCGCGAGAGCACCTCGCCGGCCGTGCGCCCCGCAAAGGGCAGCTCGCCGTACAGCGACTCGAACAGCGACGCGAAGAACGAGAACTGATCGGCGCGTGCGTCGACGCGGCTCGAGCCGATCTGCTCGGGGGCCACGTAGGCGGGCGTGCCCACCAACGCGCCGGCCACGGTGATGTCGACCGCGGCACCACTGTCGTCGGCGGAGCACTGCAGGTCGAGCTCCGCGGCGCTGGGGGCCGCTGTGGCGCGCGCGTCCGCCAGCCCGAAGTCGGCCACGCGTGCACGCCCGTCCTCGCCGACCAGCAGGTTGTCGGGCTTGAAGTCGCGGTGCACGATCCCGACGGCGTGCGCCGCCGCGAGGCCCCGCGCGGCCTGGTCGTACACCGCGACGACCTCGCGCCACGTCCGGCCCGGTCGTTTCGCCCAGCTCCGGGCGTTGTCGCCCTGCACGTACTCCATCGCCACGTACGGCGCGCCCTCGTGGCTGCCCACCTCGAGCACGGTGACGACGTTCGGGTGCGAGAGGCGAGCGAGCATCCGCGCCTCGCGGCGCAGTCGCTCGAGGCTGGTCGCGCGGCCGTGGTGGACCTTGATCGCGACCGGTCGTTGCAGCCGCAGATCGGTGGCGCGGAACACCGTGCCCATGCCGCCGGCGCCGATCTTCTCGTCGATGCGGTACTTGCCCTCGATGATCGCGCCGGGGCCCAGCAGGTGGACCATGCTCGGCGCCCGCATCGGTGCGCCCGCCAGCGCGCGCAGCAGCTCGTCGTCGTCCTCGGAGCCGCGGGCCTCCGAGTCGAATTCCGGCGTCGCGGTCATGGGCCCGGGGTCGGCCACGTCAGATGATCTCGAAGTAGCGGGCCAGATCCCAGTCGGCGACGTGCTTGCGGAACTGCCGGTCCTCCCAGTGCCGAGTCGCTGCGTAGTGCTCGACGAACGTCGCGCCGAACATGCTGACCGCCGCGGCGCTGCGCTCGAACGCGATCGTGGCGTCGCGCAACGTGCACGGCAGCGGCACGCTGTGCGGGCCGTCGGCCTGGTACGCGCTGCCGGTGACGACCTCGGGCAGCTCGAGCCGCTCCTCGAGGCCGCGCAGCCCCGTCGCCAACGCGGCCGAGAGCGCCAGGTACGGGTTCGCGTCGGCCGGGCCGATCCGGTACTCGCTGCGCTGGCCCTTGGCGCCGCCGGGGATCACCCGGATCGCCGTGGTGCGGTTCTCGACGCCCCAGTTGCTCGAGATCGGCGCCCACATCCCCGGCACCATGCGTCGGTACGCGTTGATCGTCGAGCACACCATCGGCAGGACCTCGGGCATGTACTTCACCTGACCGGCGACGAAGTGGCGCATCGCCGCGCTCATCTGGTGCTCGCCCGAGGGATCCCAGAAGCAATTCTCGCCGGTGCGCGGATCGACCAGGGAGATGTGGATGTGCCCCGACTGCCCCGGAAGCTCGGAGCTCCACTTGGCCATGAACGTCGCCATCAGGCCGCGGCGCTGGAACAGGACCTTGGCGAACGTCTTGAACAGCGCGCCCTTGTCGGCGGCGCGCAGGGCATCGTCGACGCCGATCGCCGCCTCGATTACGCCGGGTCCGGTCTCGGTGTGCAGGGCCTCGATGTCGCAGTCCATCGCGGCCATCGTGTCGAGCAGCTCGTGGTAGAGGTCCGAGTGCACCGTCGAGCGCAGCATCGAGTAGCCGAACATCCCCGGGGTGAATGGCCGCAGGTTGCGGTAGCCCTTGTCGCGGATCGACTGCGGCGTCTCGTCGAAGACGAAGAACTCGTACTCGAGCGCGGCCTTGACCGCGAAGCCGAGGCCCGCGGCGCGGTCGAGCTGGCGCTGCAGCAGCGTGCGCGGGCACGCCGCGGCGTAGTCGCCGACGAAGTTCCCGAACACGACGATCGTGTCCTCCTCGAAGGGCAGGATCCGCAGCGTCGACAGATCGAGCTGCACCGGCGCGTCGCGGTAGCCGGTGTGCCAGCCCGAGACCTTGCCGTTGTCGTACAGCGCGTCGGCGCTGTCCCAGCCCAACACGACGTCGCAGAAGCCGAAGCCGCCCTTGCACACCGACAGGAACTTGTCCCGGTCGACGTACTTGCCGCGCATGATGCCGTCGATGTCGAAGACGGCGATCTTGTGGCGCCGGATCCCGTGGGCGTCGAGGAACGCCACGAGCTCGTCGAGGTTGGTCACGCCTTGCATGCGGGTCTCCTCACCACTGCACGCGGCTGTGGTAGTTCTTCGGCCGGGTCACGGACAGGAAGCCGTACTTCGACAGCGACACGCCGTGGCCGGAGTCCTTGACGCCCGTCCACGCCATCGCTGGATCGAGGTAGTCGCAGCGGTTGAGGAACACGGTGCCGGCCTCGACGGCGCGCGCCAGCGCCTCGCCGCGGTCGAAGTCGCGGGTCCAGATCGAGGCGGTCAGCCCGTAGCTCGAGTCGTTCATCAGCCGCACGCCCTCCTCGGCGTCGCGCACCCGCATGATGCCGATGCTGGGGCCGAAGGTCTCGTCGCGCATCAGCGCCATCGAGTGGTCGACGCCGTCGAACACCTGCGGGGCGAGGAACGCCGCCGAGGTGTCGGGGACCTTGAAGTGGCCGTCGGGGATGAGTGCCCTCGCGCCGCGGGCGGCCGCGTCGGCGTTCTGCCGGCGCACGTTCTCGGCGGCGGCGACGTTGACGAGCGGCCCGAGGTTGGTCGCGGCGTCCAGCGGGTTGCCGACGACGTACTTCTTGGTCAGCTCGACGTAGGCCTCGACGAACCGGTCGTGGATCGACTCGTGGACGTAGATGCGCTCGATGCCGCAGCACGACTGCCCGGCGTTGTAGAAGGCGCCGTCGACGAGGTTGTCGACGGTGTAGTCGAAGTCGCAGTCGGGCAGGACCAGCGCCGGGTCCTTGCCGCCGAGCTCGAGCCCGACGCCGACGAAGTTGTCCTGCGCCACGGTGCGGAACACCTCGTGGCCGCCGCGGACCGAGCCGGTGAACGACACGTAGCCGAAGCGCCGCGTCGCGATGAGCTTGGCCGCCGTGGGGTGGTCGACCGGCAGCGCCTGGACCAGCCCGGCCGGCGCGCCCGCGGCGAGGAACGCCTGCTCGAACTGGTCGGCGACCAGCGCGGTCTGGTGCGCGTGCTTGATCACGACCGCGTTGCCCGCGAGCACCGCGGGCACGACGACGTTGATCGCGATGAGCAGCGGGTAGTTCCACGCGGCGATGTCGAGCACGACGCCGACCGGCTCGTGACGGATCGTGCGGCGCAGGCCGGCCTTCTCCGGGAGGTGATCGTCGGCGAGCGCGGCCTCGGCGATCGAGCACAGATGCTCGGTGCGCTCGCACATCGAGCGCTCGAACTCACCGCGGGCGTTGCCCAGCGGCTTGCCCATCATCTTCGTGATCTGCTCGGCGTACTCGGGCAGGCGCGCGCGGTAGGCCTCGAGCATGCGCTGGCACAGGGCGATCCGCTCGGACAGCGGCGTCGTCGCCCACAGGCGCCACGCCGTCTCCGCGCGCTCGAGCTTGGCGAGCGCGGTGTCGTAGGTGAGCTCGGCGTAGCCGTAGGCCACGCGCCCATCGATGGGGCTGACGATGTCGGGCATCGCTGGCGAAGGTAGCGCGCCGCGGGCCGGAGCGGGGGCGAGACGCCCGCGAGCGCGACGAAGATGACCCCTCGGTGCGTCAGGCTTCGTCCCTTCGGTGGCCGCCGCGCGGTTCCTGCGCTACACCTTCCCCATGGACCCTCGCACCGGCACCGTCGTGAACGGCCGCATCGTCCTGGACGACGGCGACGGCCTCGTCGAGGGGGCGCGCGTCACAGTTCTCCTGGACGACGACGCGACCGACGCCCCCGTGACCGTCGAGGCAGCGGAGCTCCAGGCCATCGACGACGGGCGCGTGGATGTTGCCCGCGGTGACTTGCTCGATGCGCGGACGTTCCTCGCTGAACTCCGCCGCGACGGGTGATGTGTGCCGGTCGTTCATGTCACGGCGAGCGCGGCTCGCCAGCTGGTCCGCGCCCGCCGGTGGTGGCGAGCGAATCGTGACAAGGCGCCGGCAGCACTCGAGGACGACCTCGAAGAGCTCATTCGGCTGCTGGAAGCACGGCCGGCGTTGGTCGGTCGGCGCGTCGGTCAGCGTCCAGGTGTCCGCCGCGTGCACCTGCCGCGGATCCGCTACTACGCGTACTTCGAGATCGCCGACGGCGGCGACCGCGTCCTCCTGCTCGCCCTCTGGCATGTGAATCGCGGTCACGAGCCCGGGGTCTGACGGGCGCCGGGCCGACGCGGTATGCTGCGGGCCCGCGGATGCGCAACTGGAGCCTCTCCGACCTCGCGCTCTCCCGGCCGGTGACGGTCGGCATGGCGTTGATCGCGATGGTGCTGCTCGGCGTCATCGGGCTGCTGCGGATGCCGCTGTCGTACCTGCCCAGCGAGCAGGCGTCGCGGCTGTTCGTGCGGGTGGACATCACGCGGACCAGCCCCGAGGTGCTCGAGCGCGAGCTCATCCGTCCGCTCGAGGAGTCGGTCGCGGGGCTGCGCGACGTGCAGCGGATGCAGATCGGCTCGGGCGGTTGGGGCGTGCGGCTCAACCTCGAGTTCGGGCCGGGCGTCGACGCCGACGCGCGCAAGCTCGAGCTGCGCGACCGCATCGACCGGGTCCGCGGCGAGCTGCCCGACTTCGTGCAGAACATCGAGATCGGCAGCTACTCCAACGCCGACGATCCGGTGATGGAGGTCCGCATCTCGAGCGGCACCGACTTGTCGGGGGACTACTACCTCATCGATGAGCGGATCGTGCGGACGCTCGAGCGCATCGACGGCGTCGCACGGGTCGAGCTCGACGGCGTCGCCCCGCAGGAGCTCGAGATCGCGGTGGACCTCGACGCGGTGGATCGCGCCGGGGTCTCGCTCGGCGAGATCGGCAGCACCGTCCGCGACGCCCGCCAGGGCCGCAGCCTCGGGCTCGTGCGCCGGGATGTCCAGGACGCCGGGGTGCGCAGCCCGTCGGAGACGGCCACGGCCGAGCGATTCGCCGCGCTGCCGCTGCGACGCGCCGGCGACGTCGCCGACGCCTCGGTCGCCGCCGCGGCCCCGGTCGCGGCCGTGCCCACCGAAATCGCCGGCGACGCCCGCTTCGCCGCGCTCGGCGAGGTCGCGCGCGTCCACCAGCACCCCGAGGAGATGCGCTCGGGCAAGCGGCTCAACGGGCGCAAGGCCGTCAACCTCGAGGTGTTCGCGTCGGCGGGCGCCAGCGTCGTCGACGTGACCGAGGGCGTGCGTCGGGCGATCGACCAGATGGGCGCCGATCCGGCGCTCGACGGCATCGAGGTCCTGGTCGTCCGCAACCAGGGCGCGATCATCCTGCGAACGCTGGCGGACCTGCGCGACAGCGGCATCTATGGCGGCGTGCTCGCGATCGCGGTGCTGTTCCTGTTCCTGCACCGCTTCCGGATCACGCTCGCCGCCGCCGTGTCGGTGCCCCTGTCGGTGCTCGCCGCCGGCGCGGTGCTGTTCATGCGCGGCGAGGAGCTCAACTGCATCGTGCTGCTCGGGCTGGTGCTCGGCGTGGGCATGCTGATCGACAACGCGGTGGTGATCGTCGAGGCGATCGCAGCGCACGCCCGCGCTGGGCGTCCGCCGCTCGAGGCCGCCCGGCTCGGGGCCCGCGAGGTCGGGTTCGCGACCATCGCGTCGACCGCGTCGACCGTCATCGTGTTCGTGCCGCTCATCGTCAACGACCCGGCCGACGAGATGAGCACGTACCTCCGGCCGCTCGGGGTCACCTTCGCGATCGGGCTCATCGCGAGCCTC